>Ga0116226_10006950_pt1 | contig 10193 bp, 5 predicted proteins | sample S1TSphfallax_FD_89692 | JGI IMG/M metagenome (GOLD analysis project Ga0116226, IMG submission 89692) | Host-associated microbial communities from peat moss isolated from Minnesota, USA - S1T2_Fa - Sphagnum fallax MG | ecosystem: Host-associated > Plants > Peat moss > Unclassified | place: USA...
ATTGAATTTTTTTAAAAAGTAAACTCGAATCATTTCATTTGAACAAAATCTCAATAAAATATGAATTTTCAATGTTTATGTTTTTATAATGTTTAAAATGAAGTATTTGATAAATGGAATGTAATGTACCATATTATCACAACAAGTGTGGTTGCTTGATGGTAAGGGTGTTTACCTCCATTCTAAAAGTCAAAGGATCAAATCTCATGAGTGGTGTTGTGTGTGGTCAACAATGGTATGTTGACTGAATGTTCTCCTATCAAATTCTTATAATAGGTGCTTACGTTGATTACGTGGCCTACCTACCTACCTAGGTTAGGTTTTAAACCTAATGTAAATAGTGACATGTGTCAATAAATAATAAGCTTTAAAATCATGAAATTATCAATAATATTATATATTAAATAATTAAAATTTAATTGATTTCCATATTGGTTACTTAATTAAGTAACAAGTAAATGGTTTAATAAATTTGTATTTCATTTGAAAGTAACCTTGTTTTAGTAGGTATTAGTGAAACAAATCATTGTCCATAGCAACCGATCCTTGTTCATTAAGGGGTTAAACAATTTCAGTAAGTAAAAATGTCAAAATTCACTCAAAATCTAATGAAACCCAGAGTGAACTAAGACGCATTTCCTAGTAATGTAATGTGAAGAGCCCAAAATCCTTGACGTAGATGATCTTTTCTTCAAAAAACCATTCACTATAATGTTCCTACCTATACCACAAAATGTGATAGATGAATATGTGGTTTTTAAAATTTCCATAAAATGACAAGAATAACAATAATGGATGTAAAAGAACAAGCCATGTTCATATCATATATTTTGAAAAGTACAAATGTTTGCTAAGGTTTTTTTGTAACCACTTATATTTTTTATTTGAAAGCCTTAAGCCACCAAGTCATTGGACGCCAATTGGGTAATGGAATATTTTTAATTTTTGCAATCTAGAAGCTAATGGCTATTCTTTTGTCATTAACGTATTGTTGTATAAGGAAATGGTTTTATGAAGGAAAAAAAAACACATTGGGTCATGTAAAAGTTGGTCGAAAAATAAGTTTAATATATCATGTCATGAATGTGTAAAAGGTCATATGAATAGGTGAAGTTTGATTTGTTTGACAATATATTTCATGGAAATTATGTGGTGCCCTTTGTTTCTTATTGACATGTAGCCAAAAAAATCCCATTGAAGGAGTGTCTATTTGTATATTTCAATATTTTTAGTAATATGATTTTTAGCAACAACAATGTAATTTAACATTCCAAAACATGAAGGTGAAAAAATATCATGAAATCATTTTTATGAATAACAAGTAATTAAGGATTCTAAAACCCAAAACATAACTACACTATGAGAGAAAGGGGTGTTTTACAACTAGCCTTGCAGCTCAATTTTTGAGTTGCACAAGACACTTGCAACTTACTATATCTATATGCCATGAATGCTAACAAACAAATTGTATGAATTGTAGAGTTGTAATTCATTGTATATATGATGCAACTCATTGCAACTTAATCAAAACAACTCATTTTCAATTATTATGCAACCTCATTATAATTGCACCCATAATGTCATGTTGATGTCATTAATTATCATCCATCTATTAACATTTTGACACGTGGCACTATGAAATGTTTTTTACATAAAAATATTTTTTTGAAACATTGATCTCCATTGTCCATTATGATTGTTAATGATAGTCCAAGATTGTGACACATGGCATAATAAAAGATTGTCACATGGCATATTATATGTATTTTAGAGATATATATATATTAGTAGCTAGGTAGGTCTTACATAACCATATAAGGTAGGTAGGTTGGTAAGTTTTAAGACCTACATACCTACATATTTATTTAGGACCTACTTACTTACCTACCTTAAGTAACTAAATAGGAAAACACAATACTAAGTGAACTAAAAAATAACCATGAATTTTTTATTTTATTTTATGTTTTGCCTTTAGGTTAAACTTTTTTTAGTTCATCCCAAAATGGCACGTGTATTTCAATGTAAGAACATAAAAGAAAAAACAATCTTTATATAATGGTTAACATGGGATTTGAAGACAAATCATATGGGTTAAATCATTTAGTTGTTCTTTAGTTGCAAATTTAATTGTAATTGAGTTGCAACTATACGATAAACTGACCAATGACTAAACTTTTAAGCGCTCAAGGAAAGCCAAATCCAAGGAGAGGGCTCCATTGTTTTTAGTGTCCAAATCAAACTTGAACCTTTTTATTGGCACATCTTGCGCACTAAAAATTGTCAATAACAAGATAAATTTGAAAAAATTATGGCCATTTGAAATAGAGGGGGCGAAAAAATTCAACACATGGCACATGGTAATTATTCTTGTAAAATGTGGGATTGGAATTTCATTTGGCATTTTGTTATCAATGAAGGATGTTTTTTTTAAAAAAATTAATAAGCTTCAATTCCTTTGGACACACTCATTGGTCAAAACTAAAGTTCACATTCCATTTCATGCAAAAGAATATAACGTGCAACATTATTCCTTAGGAAGTAGAAATAATTTTTTAGCATTCCTTTGAATTAGAACTTAGTTGTGTGTACATGACCTTTACCTAATTCAAATGGCCAATCACCAATCAACTAACAAGTTGAGATCAAAGGTCATTACCATGATTGGAAGAAAGTTAATATTTTTAAAGGTGATGGCCATGTATTATTTGGGGGTTTTGGAATTTGATAGGGATGATAAAAAATCCTAGTTAATTTGTAATTAAGTCTTCGTTAACTTTTAGTTTAATCCAATTAATTCTTAATTGGTTTCTATTGAAGTCCGAATTAACTTTTAGTTAAGTTTTAATTAACCTATAGTCAATTCTTAGTTAGAAATGTTCCCAAGAAGTTTATTTACTTGATATACACATAAAAGCCTCCTTGGAAGCTTCCTTGAGTTAGGTCCCTAAAGGGGTATAAATAGGAGTACCTACGCCCCTCATTTCCTTCAGCTTTTTCAACACAAATCTTAAGCATGATTTTGCATCATAGCCTTGTCATGTTTTTTTCATGTTGATGTTTACATATGTTAACATAATAAATATGTGTTTTCATGTTTGTTTTGCACATCTTGTGTTTTTGTTTTTAGTTCTTGTGTTATTGTTTTTAAATCACATAATGTTGTCTTCTTCCTTGTTTGGAAGTTAAACTTATACCTCTTCTGCAAAGGAAAAGATTTTAAGAAGTCCTAGATGACCCACTTTTTGTCAACTGAGGTTATGGATAACCCACCTCTTGTTGGTGTCATATTCCATGATGTTCATGTTTACATCCATGGAAGAAGTCCTTGTTATCCTTAGGAATCTTGAACATGAAAATCAAGCATTTCATGAATCTATTGTTCATTTGCAAATCAATGAAGCTTCGACCTCCTTGAAATACATTTCGACAACCCAACCCCAACCAAAGGAACCATGGATCAGCCTAGCTAACAAGTTTGCGTTCAAAGTTTTGAGTTAAATTGTCAACCAAGTGTGTTTGGTCATCTGATTTCATCCTCATCAATATCCAACTGGCTTAGTTCAAGTTTGACTCATTGACACATTGTTGTTAGGCAATTGTTGTTTGGTTTGCACTTTTGTTAGAACATCAATCACCTTTGCTCAATGATTTTGAAGTGTTTATTGAAGAGTTTAATGCCACCTTTGGAGATTCGGACAATGAATGGATGTTTGACACGAAATTATTATCAATTTTGTCAAGGATCACATCAATTGTGATATATTCATCGAAGTTCAAACAATTGGCTTGGGATATTTCATGGGGTGAGGCAACACTCATAAATCAATTCTAGTTTGGGTTACGAGGTGATGTGAAGGACTTACTACTCCCCTTATCAAACCCTTCGACATTAAGTCAGGTCACTACACGAGTTATTATGTGTGACAACATGTTTTTTGAATGTCAATAAGAGAATCACCATGAACCCACATCAATAACACAAAAAAGTTTTGCACCACCGGTAACATAAAAGAATTTTCCATTGGGAATGCCAACCTAGCCTTTGACAGCCTTGCTAAAAAATGACCCATGCAAATTGATAAAACAAGATTCAAGCCCCTCATAAAGCAAGAGAAACAACACCGACGTACAAATTATCTTTGTTTATATTGTGGAGAACCAAGTCACCTTGTTTATGAATGTCTAAAGAAATGTGGACCACATGCATCATGTGCCATCTTTGTTATCAATCCACAACTAGAGGAGTCAAAAAACAAACATGTCAAATCTCAATAAATACTACGAGGTTGGACCTTGATGCATCATGTAATGACAATGGTCCTAGCCTATTTTCAGACCCAACACAATGTTTCTTAGTACCAATCATTGTCAAATGTAATAATCTTGTGATGATGGAGGCCCGATCACTTCTTGATTTTGGTGCATCAACATGTTTTATGAACAAAAAGCTGGTGTGACAATACAATTTGACTTTAATGGAAAAGAACACACTAGTGTTAGTTGAGATCATTGATGGTAGAAGCTTTTCAATAGGACCAATCACATGTGAAACCAAGCCATTATATGTATCCATTGGTTCCCACACCATCAAGGTTGTTTTCAATGTCATTTCATCTTTAAAAAATCATGTCATCATTGGATTATCTTGGCCTATTTTACAGAATCCACGAAAGGATTGGCATATGAGGAATCTTCATTTTGATACACCATAATTGAGGCCCTGGAGTGTGAAACCCTCATTAGAAGCATGCAAAATTTGAAGCAACAAATGAGACCTTGGTGGTATAAAAAGGCTGAAGTGCCCCAAGCCTTTGTTCATTGGAGCCAATGCCTTCATGAAAGTTGTTACAAGAGGAGATGCATTTTTAATTTACGTTTTTCCTTCACCAATTGTTGAACATGTGCACATGAAATTCTTTCCCGGTCCCAAGAATTCAAGGATATGTTTGAAAAGAAAAATGAAGACACCTTGACAAAACATTGACCATATGATTGTGTTGTTGATTTTGTGCAAATAACATAACTTCCATTTAGACCCATCAACAATTTGTCACAAGATGAACTTGTAATGGTTCGTGAATACATTGATGAAAACCTCGAAAAATGGTTCATTCGACATTCCAAGTCACCAATTGGTGCCTCGATCCTATTTGCTAAGAAGAAAGATGGCTCCTTCCAAATGTGTGTTGATTAATGTGGGCTTGATCAACTCACCATTAAGAATCAATACCCTTTGCCCCTGATTTCAAAGTTGTTGGATTAACTTAGTCATGCCAAAGTGTAGACCAAAATTGATCTATGTGGAGCATACAACGTGGTGCACATTTGAAAAGGCGATGAATGGAAGATGACATTTAAAACTTGTTACAACCATTTTGAATATGTTGTGATGCCATTTGGTCTTATTAATGCACCTGTAATTTTCCAACATTTGATGAACAATGTCTTTCATGAATATTAGATGATTTTATGGTCTATTACATTGACGACATTCTCATTTTCTCAAAGAACACAAAGGACCATGAACACCATGTACGTCTAGTTTTGGAGAAGCTTCAAGAGGTTGGAATTTATGATAAATTGGAAAAGTGTGAATTCTATCAATCTAAAGTGAAATTTTTGGGTTACATCATTTTTGTAGATGGCATTCACATGAATCTTTGCAAGGTTCAAATCATTGTTGATTGAATTATTCCAACTTCTATTCAATATGTTTAATGTTTTCTTATATTTGCCAACTTTTATCGACATTTCATTACCCACTATTTTTCAAAAATGGCCTTTCTTATTCATCTGAATAGGAAAGATCAACCTTTTCCTTGGAAAATTGAAGTTGATAATGTTTTTCAATATTTGAAAATTTATTTCAAAACTACCCCACTCTTGATTCATGCAAACCTTTCTAAACCTTTCGTCTTAGAGATGAACACTTTTGATTTTGTAGTAGTTATCATGCTCTCATAATTTGGAGAAAACAATCTTTTTCATCTTGTCAATTTTTATTTTTGTAAGTTTTCTCTTGCAGAGATTAATTATGAGATTCATGATAAAGAACTTTTAACCATCGTGGATGCCTTTAAAGAGTGGTTTCATTTACTTGAAAAAACTTAACATGAAATCATTGTGTATTTAGACCATAAAAACTTGCAGTATTTCATGGCAACTTGTGTTATGAATCGACATCAAATTTGGTGGGTATTATCCTTGTTTTGATTTTAGTTTGTCATCACATATTGCCCTATGCGCCAACAAGGGAAATTTGATGCGTTGTCCTATTGCTTGCACTTTGCACTTAAGGAAGGAGATGTTATTTATGAACAATAATGTGAAAGGACCCTCTTGTTATTGGCATCCAAGGCCAATTAAATAATCATCCTCAAGTCCGGGATTTTTCTAATGATCATGTTAAATTTGAATTTCAAAATCGTCTATTTTACTGTGATGATCTTTTGTATGTTCTTAATGGCATCACGTGACTTCAAGTTCTCCAGGCTAGGCACGATGCTTTGGTTGTAGGTCATTTTGGATTCAACAAGACCATGGAGTTAACGTCTCAAGATTATTGGTGGCCATAGTTTTGGAAGTATGTGAAGGAGTTAGTCATATTTGCGATGTTTATGCTCGAATAAAAAATTTGTGTCATCACCCTCATGATTTCCTTCAACCATTACCAATCCTTACATCCTCGTGGTCTTCAATTTCCATGGATTTCATCACAAACCTTCCACCTTTTAATTCTTATGACTCCATCTTGGTGGTGGTGGACTATTTAACAAAGATGGTTCATTTCATTCCATGTACCAAAACAATAACTAATGAAGGAACAACCAAGTTATTCCTTGATCATGTTTTTCGGTATCATGGTCTTCTTGAAGATATCACTTTTGATCATGGGCCTCAATTTGCATCCAAGTCTTGGAAGTGATTATTTGAACTTTTAGGTGTGAATGTGAAGTTGTCATTAACTTTCCACCCCTAGACGGATGGGTAAACAAAATGGGTCAATACAATTTTGGAATAATATTTATAGTGCATAACCAATTATCATCAAAATAATTGGTTTGAACTTTTGGCCATGGCATAGTTTACTTACAACAACATAGTGCATTCATCAACCCAACAAACACCTTTATTTGTAAATTATGGTTTACACTTTAACTTTGACATTCAAGGTGTGCACAAAGTTGTGAATCCAGTAGTTGAAGATCAAACCATGTGGTTAGTGGATGTTTGAGTTCAACTTGTATTTAACTTTGAAAAAACTTAGATGCGATGCAAGGAGAATGTTGATGAACATCAAAAGGAACCACCCAACATCAAGGTCAAAGATTAGGTTTGACAATGACGACAACATATCAAAACAACAAGGTCATTAGAGAAGTTGGATCATTAAAAATTAGGTCCATTCCTCATTGTGAAACAAATTAATGCTATGGCTTTCCAACTCAAGCTTTCAAGTTTTATGAAAATCCATCATTTATTTCATCTTTCATTATTAGAATCTTACCACACGTCTACCATTCCAAGAAGAATCCATGATCCCCCTCCACCTATTGAAGTTTGATAGTGAACATGAATATGAAGTGGGAAATATTTTAATCCAAGGATCTTTAATCGTCGACTTCAATATTTTGTTCATTGGCATGGGTAGGATGTGAATGAGTGCACTTGGGGACTAATCAAAAACCTATTGAATGCCATGGATAAAGTGCATGGGTTTTATTGATGATATATAAACAAGCCCAAGTTTGCTCCTTCTAGAACTTGTTGTTAGTAGGGGAGGTGATGTGATAGATGCAAACATTAAACATTATCTTCCAATATATGGAATTCATCCATAATGTTCATTCATAATTCTTAGTTAAGTATTAGTTAAGTTTTAATGATTTCCTAGTTAATTTTAATTAACTTTTAGTTAAGTCCTAATTAACTCATAATTAATTTTTAGTTAAATTCTAATTAAGTTTAATTAACTCCTAATTCAATCCTATTTAATTTCAATTAACTCATAGTCAATTTTTAATTAGAAAGGTTCTCAAGAAACTTCCTTACTTGATACACACATCAAAACCTCCTTGGGAGTTAGGTCCCCAAAAGGGTATAAATAGGAGTAAAACCTTTCATTTCTTTTAGTCTATTCAACACAAGTCTTAGGCATGATCTTGCATCATAACTTTGTCATGTTTTATTCATGTTCATGTTTACATATGTCAACATAATAAAGATTCGTTTTCACATTTGTTTTACACATCTTGTGTTAGTGTTCATAGTTTTTGTGTTATTGTTTTTGAATTACATAATGTGTATTTTTCCTTGTTTGGAGGTTAGATTTAAACTTTTCCTTTATTGTTTTTTGTGTCCTTGATAAATATCATGCTCCTTGATATTTGGGGGCTATGCTACATATAAAGATTTTGATATTCAGGTCGATTATCAAATCCAAACATGGATTAAGATATATCAAATTCATAACTAAGTTAGATTAGTAATTAAGTTAGGTTAGGAAAAAAAAAAGGTTGCAATTTGAAGCCACTACATCCTAACATCTTTGTTGGGAGAATATAAAAAAACCACAATTGGCCTTTCCAATCTTCTTTTCATTTTCATTTGTTTTTGGCCTTTTTCCTCTTTTAACCTTTTTTCCTTTTTATTTTCCTTGCTCTACTTTTACATTATACTTACACCTTCCCTACCTTCTTGCAAGTTGTTGTAGCCTTTGAAATATGTTTTTTTTTCCTTTCATTTCCTTTTTTTATTTTTATTTTTCTTGTTTTTTTTGTTTACTCTTGTATTTTGTTTATTTGGTTTAAAGTTTGAAGAAATAAGAAACCACATTTTTCTTTATGTATTTTTTTTCCATTATTAAAATTTTTCTTTCTCTTTCATTTCCTTTTTTTTCAATTAAAAAAAATCTAATTAAAAAAAATCCCCTTTGTTTGTTTTATTTGTTTCATTATTTTTCATAATTTTAAAAATGTCTGTTCCATGTTTTGGTTTTTAAATATTTATTTCTATGTGTTTTTATTATTTATTATTTATTATTATTTTTTGGGTTTGTGATTTATTTATTATAATGAAAATAATTGATTTCCTTGTAAATTCTGTATTTATGTTTATTTGGATGCAGGTTTGAAGTTTGGAGGAAGAAGACAAACTTCATTTTTTTTGAGTTTGAAATTTCTTGTGTTGTTTTTTTTCTCTTGTTATTCAAGTTTTTTTTACAACTGTTTTATCTTTTTTTAATTATTACTTATCGTTCACAAATTGCAACACTACATAAACTTTTTGAGTATTTAATCTTTCACATTTTAGAGGATCATTTATATTTTTTATATTTGACTTATCATATTCATTTTTTGATATGAAAGGAGTGAAAAGTGAGTGCTTTTTTTTTTTGGTAAAAAATTGGTAAATGTTTACATGCACACATTTTAGACTTTAAGATTTCTTTTCAAACCTTTTGTAAACTTGATTTTTGCTTAGGTTTATCTCATTATCTTTGCAAAAGATTGTGAAAAGGAGAAAGTGGAATGGAAAATGTACCATGTGAAGTATTTATGAATGAAATAGAAATTGAAACAAACTTAATAAAAGAAGAAAATCTTGGGCATAATTGAATCTCAAATAGAAATAACAATAATCTTTTCATTGGATCGTATAGTTACAAACCTTAGGACATGTTGTTTGCAAACATATAACTTAGAAAGACTCATTTTTGTGAGCAAAAATTGGCCAAACAACCTTAAGATAGTCCTTTTGGACAATTTGGTCGACCTTATAGAAGGTGATGTAGAGTTACAAGAGGAATTGAAGGAGTTGAAACATTTTTTGATAGAGATGAAATTGTGGACATGTAAACAATTTTTTAATATCTTATTATTAAATTTATTTTTCCCTCTTTGATATTTATTTTATTTTCATTGTTTTAGTTTTAATGGCTTTACAAAATATGCAAAATCCAAGTTGTTGATATTCGAAGTCGATATTCAATTGACAAACAACAACAAATATTTGATAGATTGATATCTTATTCAAATTAAAAAAAACACCTGAAATTATGATATCCAACCTGAAAAATTACATATTCCTAAGATTAGATAGGACAAGATTTGGGAGAAAATGGAAATGTAGGGTAAAGCCCAAGGTTTAGGGCATTACCAAACATTTATAATTGCATGGCTTGAAGTCTATTG
>Ga0116226_10006951_pt1 | contig 10192 bp, 10 predicted proteins | sample S1TSphfallax_FD_89692 | JGI IMG/M metagenome (GOLD analysis project Ga0116226, IMG submission 89692) | Host-associated microbial communities from peat moss isolated from Minnesota, USA - S1T2_Fa - Sphagnum fallax MG | ecosystem: Host-associated > Plants > Peat moss > Unclassified | place: USA...
CCAAGGCTGTCGCAAGAGCTTACGGAGCGGCCGCGTAGTCTTCGTTGCACCGTGAAGCATCTGGCTGGATGCGACCCAATGCGGTAGGGCATTGAACTTTACAGCGCAAGCAGACAATGTTTCCGGTTCGCGTCAAAGTGGCTCTCGCGAAAGCGCTGCGGAAGGATTCTGGGACCGAAACGCAAGACCTGTTGGAATGCCAAAGGCAGCAGAAAGCAGTGCTTCCGGGCCAGCAGAGCCTAGAGCCGGATGCTTTTAGGTGGAATCGCTACGCGATTACGCCTAAAAGCTGAATCCGCCTCTAAACAAATAGCTAGAGCGCGATGACATTAGATCGACGCGTATACGCGTCGATCTAATGTCATCGCGCTCTAAGTTGAAAGAGAAATAATGCGTAAATATACGCAATAAAACGTAATAATATGCGAAGGAAATAATTTCATACCATGCATAGCTTGTCAGTCTAAGCTTAAATAATATTAAGTAAATTGACAGTCCAATTAAAAACGTAGACGGAAGCGTAATGCGAATGAATCTAGGCGCCTTCATTCGATGATTCAACACGCAAACCCGTCGACCACTGAGGATTTTCCCTTATTGATTGAAGGGCGATACGGGCTTTCTATGTCCGCACATGGCCCAAAGCCGACTACCCCCAAGCCCCTCGCGCCCAAAAGGAAGATGGTCGTCCCGGTAAATGACGGGGTGCGAGAGCGGTCGCCTAGTTCCGGCTCGACAGCAATCCTCTGGCGATCACCTGCGCCTGGATCTCGGCCGCGCCCTCGAAAATATTGAGGATGCGGGCATCGCACAGGATGCGGCTGATCGCATATTCCTCGGCATAGCCGTTGCCGCCATGGATCTGCAGCGCATTATCGGCATTCGACCAGGCGACACGCGCGGCCAGCAGCTTGGCCATGCCGGCCTCGATGTCGCAGCGGCGGTCGCTGTCTTTCTCACGGGCGGCGAAATAGGTCAGCTGGCGGGCGACCATGGTCTCGACCGCCATCCAGGCCAGCTTGCCATGGACGCGCGGAAAGGCGGTCAGCCGTTTGCCGAACTGCTTGCGCTCCCTGGCATAGGCGAGGCCATGCTCCAGCGCCGACTGGGCGACGCCGACGGCGCGGGCCGCGGTCTGGATGCGGGCCGATTCGAAGGTGGCCATCAGCTGCTTGAAGCCCTGCCCCTCGACGCCGCCCAGCAATTGTTCCTGCGGCACCACGAAACCGTCGAAACCGAGCTCATATTCCTTCATGCCGCGATAGCCCAGCACCTTGATCTCGCCGCCGCTCATGCCGGCGGCCGGGAAGGGATCCTCCTCGCTGCCGCGCGGCTTTTCGGCCAGCAGCATCGACAGGCCTTTCCAATCCTTACTGTCGGGATCGGTGCGCACCAGAAGCGTCATCAGATCGGTGCGGGCGGCGTGGGTGATCCAGGTCTTGGCGCCGGTGACGTGGTAATCCTCGCCCTTGCGCGCCGCCCGGGTGCGCAAGGCGCCGAGGTCGGAGCCGGTATCGGGCTCGGTGAAGACGGCGGTGGGCAGGATCTCGCCGCTCGCCAGTTTGGGCAGATATTTCTTCTTCTGCTCCTCGGTGCCGCCCAGGCGGATCAACTCGGCGGCGATCTCCGAGCGCGTGCCTAACGAGCCCACGCCGATATAGGCGCGCGACAATTCCTCGGTCACCACGCACATGGCCAGTTTGGACATGCCCAAACCGCCATGCTCCTCGGGGATGGTCAGGCCGAACACGCCCAGCTCGGCCATCTGCTCGACCACCGATAGCGGGATCAGGCTGTCGGTCAGGTGCCATTCATGGGCGTGCGGCGTGACCTGTTCGTCGGCGAAGCGGCGGAATTGCGCGCGGATCAAAGGCAGCGTGTCGTCTTCCAGATGGTCGTGGCCGAAATGGTCGCCCGCTTCGATCAATTCGCCGATCCGCTTCAACGCCGCGGGATTGCGGCCCTCGCGCCGCACTCTTGTGATGGCCGGGGCCGAGAAGGCGTGCGGCAATTGGTCGAGCCCCAGATCCGTCGGGCGGACCAGCTCGACCTGGCTCATCGGCACGCCGCCGGCCAACTGGTTGAGATATTCGCCGAAGGCCGCCCCCAGCATCAGCTGTTCGAGTTCGCCCAAGGATCCGCTTTCCTGCAGACCCTTGGCCCAGCGCAGCATCTGGGTCAGCCCCTCGACGGTGGTGGCGTACCAGGCCAGGCCGTGCGCGGCCAATTGCTCGGTCTCCAGCCCGTTCGCCTCGACCTTGGCGGCCACTGAGATTTTCGCCTCGTCGAGCAGCGAGCGGGCCGCGGCCAGTGCCTCCTGACAGTCCGACAGCAATGTTTCGCCTAAGGCTGTCATCCGTCGATACACTCTTCCAGAGTGCGCCGGCCCGGCTTCTTGGCCTGGACCAGCACCGCCATATTGCCGGGCTTGTGGGCGTTCTGCATCATTTTCATATGGGCTAATGGGATGTCTTCCCAGGCGAACACTTCCGACATGCAGGGATCGATGCGCCGCTCGACGACGAGCTGGTTGGCCTGCGACGCCTGCAGCAGATTGGCGAAATGGCTGCCCTGGATGCGCTTTTGCCGCATCCACACGAAGCGGGCGTCGAAGGTGATGTTGAAGCCGGTGGTTCCGGCGCAGAACACCACCATGCCGCCGCGCTTGACGACGAAACACGACACCGGGAAGGTCGCTTCGCCGGGATGCTCGAAGACGAAATCGACATCGTTGCCCTTGCCGGTGAAGGCCCAGATCGCCTTGCCGAATTCGCGCACCCGCTTCATATAGTCGGCGAAAACCTCCTGATCGCCATCGACATCGGGCAGCTGGCCCCAACAATCGAATTTCTTGCGGTTGATGACGCCCTTGGCGCCCAGTTCCATCACGAAGTCGCGCTTATCCTCTTCCGAGATGACGCCGATGGCATGCGCGCCCGACACCGCGATCAGCTGGATCGCCATCGAGCCCAGGCCACCCGAGGCACCCCATACCAGCACGTTCTGGCTAGGCCGCAGGATATGCGGGCGATGGCCGAACAGCATGCGGTACGCCGTGGCCAGGGTCAGCACATAACAGCCGCTTTCCTCCCAGGTCAGATGGCGCGGCCTCTCCATCAGCTGCTGCGACTGGACGCGGGTGAATTGGGCGAAGGAACCGTCCGGCGTCTCATAGCCCCAGATGCGCTGGCTGGGCGAGAACATCGGGTCGCCGCCATTGCATTCCTCATCATCGCCATCGACCTGGTTGCAATGGATCACCACCTCGTCGCCGACCTTCCAGCGCTTTACCTTGGCGCCGACCGCCCAGACGATGCCCGACGCGTCCGAGCCGGCGACGTGGAAGGGCTGCTTATGGCTGTCGAAGGGCGAGATCGGCTTGCCGAGCGAGGCCCAGATGCCGTTGTAATTGACGCCGGCGGCCATCACCATCACCAGCACTTCGCCGCTGTCGATCTCGGGCGTCTCGAGCACTTCGCACTGCATGGCCGTGTCAGGCTTGCCATGCCGCTCGCGGCGAATGGCCCAGGCATACATCTTCTTCGGCACATGGCCGAGCGGGGGAATCTCGCCGACCTCATAAAGGTCCTTGGTCGGGCGGTCGGGATGCAAGGCAATAATGTTCGCGGATTCGGTCATGGGCGCAGCTCCGGGAAAACCTTGCTTTCAACGCTAACGCCTTGCGTTTTCTTCCGCAATGCACAAAATGATGTTTTGTTGCGTGACTATTTTCTGATCCGTAATTTAATAACAAAAAATCACCTGCCAACGCCTTGATACTGGGTGATTATTCGTGCCAGAGGTGAGCTCGCCATGACTGACGGACCTAAGGAAAATTCGAAAAAGCGAGACGAACCCTGGCTTTTCCGCACCTATTCGGGCCATTCCTCGGCCGCGGAAAGCAACCGGCTCTATCGAACGAATCTTGCGCGGGGCCAGACCGGCCTGTCGGTGGCCTTCGACCTGCCGACCCAGACCGGTTACGATTCCGACCATCCTTTGGCCCAGGGCGAGGTCGGAAAGGTTGGCGTGCCGATCTGCCACTTAGGCGACATGAAGACTTTGTTCGACGGCATTCCGCTGGCGCAGATGAATACCTCGATGACCATCAACGCGCCGGCCGCCTGGCTTCTTGCGCTTTATGTCGCGGCGGCCGAGACACAAGGGGCGGCGCGCGCCGACCTGACCGGCACCACCCAGAACGACGTCATCAAGGAATATCTGTCGCGCGGCACCTACATCTTCCCGCCCGAGCCCTCGCTGCGGCTGACCACCGACATGGTGGCCTTCACCTATCGCGAGATGCCGAAATGGAATCCGGTCAATGTCTGCTCCTACCATCTGCAGGAGGCGGGCGCGACGCCCCAGCAGGAGCTGGCCTTCGCGCTGGCCACGGCGCTGGCGATCCTCGACCGGGTGAAGGCCTCCGGCCAGGTGCCGGCGGCGGATTTTCCTCAGGTGGTCGGGCGCATCAGCTTCTTCGTCAATGCCGGCATTCGCTTCATCACCGAATTGTCGAAGATGCGCGCCTTCGCCGAGCTGTGGGACGAGATCTGTCTCGAGCGCTATCAGGTCGCCGACCCGAAATTGCGCCGCTTCCGCTATGGGGTGCAGGTCAATTCGCTGGGCCTGACCGAGCAGCAGCCCGAGAACAATGTCTATCGCATCCTGATCGAGATGCTGGCGGTGGTGCTGTCCAAGGGGGCGCGGGCGCGCGCCGTGCAGCTGCCCGCCTGGAACGAGGCGCTCGGCCTGCCGCGGCCGTGGGATCAGCAATGGTCGCTGCGGCTGCAGCAGATCCTGGCCTATGAGACCGACCTGCTCGAATTCGGGGATATTTTCGACGGCTCGACCGAGATCGCCGGCTTCGTCGCGCAGTTGAAGGGGCAGGCGCGCGAGGAACTCGATCGCATCGACGCCATGGGCGGCGCGGTGGCGGCGGTCGAGTCGAGCTATATGAAGCAGAAGCTGGTGGAATCCAACAGCCGGCGCCTCTCCGCCATCGAATCCGGCGAACAGGTGGTGGTCGGCGTCAATCGCTGGAAGGACAGCGCCGACAGTCCGCTGGCCGCCGGCGAGGGCGCGATCATGACCGTCGATCCCAAGGCCGAGGCCGAGCAGATCGCGCGCCTCCAGGCCTGGCGCGACGCCCGCGACCAGGCCGCCGTCACGCGCACGCTCGACGCGCTCAAGGCGGCGGCGAAGGAGGGGCGCAATATCATGGAACCCTCGATCGCCTGCGCCCATGCCGGCGTTACCGGCGGCGAGTGGGCGCAGGCGCTGCGCGGCATGTTCGGCGAATATCGCGCGCCTACCGGGGTCGGCCGCGCTGTCTCGAATTCCTCGGCCGAGCCGCTGGCGAAATTGCGCGACGAGGTCGAGCGGGTCAGCTCTCTGCTCGGCCGCCGGGTCAAGATGCTGGTCGGCAAACCCGGCCTAGATGGCCATTCCAACGGCGCCGAGCAGATCGCGGTGCGAGCGCGCGATGCCGGCATGGAGGTGGTCTATGAGGGGATCCGCCTGACCCCGGCCCAGATCGTCAACGCAGCGCTCGAGGAAGGCGTGCATGTGGTCGGGCTGTCGATTCTGTCCGGCAGCCATGTGCCGTTGGTCACCGACGTGCTGGAGCGCATGAAGACGTCAGGTCTGGGCGACATTCCGGTCGTGGCCGGCGGCATAATTCCGCCCGAGGATGAGAGGCTGCTGCTGGAAGCCGGCTGCGCGCGGATCTATACGCCGAAGAATTACGATCTGACGGCGATCATGACGGATATCGTCGGGCTGGTTGAGCAGCGTAGCAACTAAGCACGCATCGGGTTTCCGGTGCGACATTGTCAGCCATCAAATCGTCATCTGCCATCTTGATGGCTAGGTGGTTGGGAGCTATCTTCTTACAAGAGAGGATACTCCCGATGGCCGAACCTCAGCTTTCCGTCCGCAGCGCTAAGGCGCGCGAACTGGCACACCGCCTCGCACGGCGTCAGAACCGGTCGATCGCCGATGTCGTCGAGCGCGCCTTGGAAGCCTATGAGATCCGCGAAGCAGGACGCGAGCCAGCGTCCTCTTTCTATGCGCGGCTGTCGGTAACCTATGGGACGGATGTCGATCTTGACGCCGTCATCCGCGAGGCGCGGCGGATCCATTCGGGTCCCGACCTTTGATCTTCCTGGATACCAATGTGGTGTCGGAGACCCTGCGCAAGGCCCCAGACCCGGCGGTGCTCGCATGGCTTGTTCGCTTCGATGCAGAACTGGCGCTGCCGACCGTTACCATCGCCGAGCTAGCTTTCGGTATAGCGAAGATCAAACCCGATCAGCGAGCGGCGCTGATAGAACTGGGGCTGGCCGACTGGCGTCGCCGTTTTGCCGACCGGATCTTCGGGCTGACGGAAGAGGCAGCCCTGGCCTATGGCGAGATCATGGGTGCGGCATTTCGTCAGGGGCTGGGCATGTCCGCGCCCGACGGCATGATTGCTGCGATCGCCCGGGTCAATGGTGGGCGCCTTGCCACGCGCAATCCCGCCGATTTTCGCACGACAGGACTTGATCTGATCTCTCCTTGGGATTTCTGACTGGCATGCGCCATCGCGGTCAGTCGGTCACTGTGACGCTGCCCGCCTTGCGGAAATCCGTCGGTGTCACGCCCACTTCCACCTTGAAGGCCCGATTGAACGGGCCGATCGAGCCGAAACCGCAATCGAGCGCGATCGTCAGGATCGGCAGGTGATCGCACCGGGGATCGGCCAGCCGTCGTTTCGCTTCCTCGATGCGGAAATGATTGATCATATGGTTGAAATTGCGAAAGCCCAGCGCCCCGGTGATGCACTGCGTGACCTTATAGTCGGGTTCGCCAAGGCGGCGCGCCAGATCGGCGAGTTTCAAGTCCGCCAGCGCATAGGCGGTGTCTTCGATCACCAGGCGGAGCAGGCGTTTGCCCAAAGCACTCTCCTCGGCGGAGGGGGCGCGCCGCGTCACTTTGACTAAATCCGGCATGGGATTGCGGTCGCGATACCGGACCGCGAGCCCCATTCCCAGCAGCGCCAGCATGGCACAGCCCATCTGGATAGTGCCGGCCCAGCGGGCCGCCAGGCTGCCAGTTGGCGCGCCATCGACAATGACCATGCCGATCGCCAGCATCGCCGCGTAACAGCCGGCAAAAATAAGGCGGAAGCGCTGCTCGGTCTTCGGCATTTCCCGGTAGTTGCCGATCAGCGGTTCGAGCATGGCAAACAAAAGGATGGTGGAACTGACCAGGCTTTCCACATTGCCTATCATGCGCGGCAGGGCGGCATGCCGGTCGCCGCAAAACCGCAGAATCGCTCCCGCCACCGCAATTCCCAGCACCACGCCTAGAGGCCAGAGCGGCCGGCGCGTCTCGGGCTTGTGGAACAGGGCCCGCGCCAGCAGCCATGACCAGCCGCAGGTCGCATCGCCGGCCACGGCGAAGAGATCGGACGCAAGGCTGAAGCGACTCGCCGTCAAATGGCCAAGACAGAAGGATAGCGCGGCCCCGGCGAAGAGGGCGCCATAGAGATGCGTGTCCGACGGCGCATTGCTGATGTTCCGTGAAACCGCCAACCGCCCCTCCCCAATCCATCAGGCCAATTCATAGCTGATTCGCCATGATCGCGCGATAGGACGGAAAATCCATAGCCGATTTCCAAATCGGCGAGACCGGCCTCGATCTATGCCGCACTGCTGCTCTTCTTCGATCTTGCAGGAGTGCAGAGCCATCATGACGACATCGCTGAGTGAACCGACGCCGGGTGAGACCTTGTTACGCCGGACCGGTCTTCTGTGGTTTTTCGCCGCGGTCGCGGGGCAGGGGGCGTTCGTGCTGATGATCGTCGCCCATTACGGCCGGAAGACGCTCAGCGGCAATTTCGCCGGCTGGAATGACAAGCCGCTCATCACCGGGTATGTCGCCGGAGATGGGGCCGGTAATATCATGTTCGGCCTGCACGTCCTGCTCGCCGCGATCGTCACCATCGGCGGTCTGATGCAGCTTGTGCCGGCGCTGCGCCGAAGACTGCCTGTCCTGCATCGCTGGAATGGGCGGCTATTTTTCATCGTCGCCTGTTTCATGGCGCTGGGCGGGCTATGGCTGACCTGGGTGCGCCACACCTATCTGTCGCTCATCTCCGCCATCGCGGTCTCGCTCGATGGGGTGTTGATTCTGCTGTTTGTCACGATTGCCTGGCGTCTCGCTGCCCGGCGCGATATCGCCGCGCACCGCCGTTGGGCGCTGCGCGCCTTTTTGGCCGTGAACGGTGTGTGGTTTCTGCGCGTCGGCATGATGGGCTGGATTCTGAGCACGGGCGGGGGGCTCGGCATGAACCGTCACCTGTCAGGGCCTGCCGATATCGTCCTTCAGTTCGGCGCCTATCTCATTCCCCTGGCGGTGCTTGAGGCTTATTTCCGGGCACAAAACAGCGGCGCGCCGTCAAGGAAACGCCTGATCGGAGGATTGGTCCTGTTGGCGACGGCCTTCATGGCGGTGGGCATTTTTGGCGCGATCGCCTTTATGTGGGGACCCTATCTGTAAACAATGATCTGGTCGCTGCCATGTGTCCGCTCGGCGTTCATCGGGCTTTCCGGTGCGTTTGCCCAGCGCGCCATCATCGCCGCAGGGGAGCGCCGCGTAGCCCCTGCGTCATCGCAGCCAGTTTTCGCAGACAAGCCCATCGATGCGTGAAAATTCCCGCTCATTATCGGTGACGATCGTGTAGCCGAAGGCCATGGTCTGCGCTGCGATAAGCAGGTCATTGCCGCCGATGAGCCGGCCCTCTTGCTCGAGTTTGCTGCGGATAGTGCCGTAGATCGCATCGGCTGGTGCTTCAAACGGCAGGATTTCGATGCCGGCCAGAATGGCTTCAATCTGCGCGGTCAGCCGGTCCGAGCCCTTCTTCGCAGCGCCATACCGCAACTCGGCGGCCACGATGATGCTGGTCGAAACGTTGGCCTCACCGACGGTTCGGATATGGTCAAAGATCCGTCCTTGCGGGTTACGAACCAGGTCGGAAAGAATGTTGGTATCGAGGAGATACCGCATCAAAATTCGACTGGTCCCGGGAGCGGGTCATCGATCGTCGGAAAAGACTCGTCGATGGGAGAGAGGCGCGCCAGGATCGTGAGCAAAGATTTGGGCGGGGCAGCTTCGATGATCAACCTATCGCCCTCTTTGCGGATGATCGCATCTTCCCCTGCAAGTTCGAACTCGCGGGGAATTCTGACCGCCTGATTGCGGCCATTCTTGAATAGTTTGACGTGCCTTTCGGGAAACATGCCATTCTCCACAAGCATATGCTGCAGCATATGCATGCGGCATGGCGGTTGCAAGCCAATTGAGTTCGCGAGAGCCGGTTGCGCGCTTGCGCAACCCTATATAAAAGTCAGCTCGGCATCGCGCTCAGGGCCTTTTTGCTTTTGCGGCGACGCGCGCCTAAGCTTGCTGACGGCCGAGCGGCGCCAGCATCCTTCCAACGCCGCCCAGCCTTCTGAAATGACTAGAATTAAAGGAGACGTTCCATGAATCTCGACGCTATTCCCATCGGCGACAATCCTCCGGAAGATATCAATGTCGTCGTTGAGGTTCCGATTGGCGGCGAGCCCATCAAATACGAAATGAACAAAGCGGCGGGCACCTTGTTCGTCGACCGGTTTTTGCATACGGCGATGCGCTATCCGGGGAACTACGGCTTCGTGCCCCATACCTTGTCGCTGGATGGCGATCCGATCGACGTCTTGGTCGCCAATACCCGCCCGATCGTGCCCGGCGCCGTCATCAACGTAAGACCTGTCGGCGTGTTGAGGATGGAGGACGATGGTGGCGTCGATGAGAAGATCATCGCCGTTCCGTCGCCGTCTCTGACGAAACGCTATGTCAAGGTATCGAACTATACCGATTTGCCGGAGATCACTCTCGAGCAAATCTGGCACTTCTTCGAGCATTACAAGGATCTCGAGGAAGGAAAATGGGTCAAGGTGGCCGGATGGGGCGATGCGGCGGAGGCGCGGCGGTTGATTGGCGAGGCGATCGAAAGAGCGAAACACTCCTAGAGCGCGATGACATTAGATCGACGCGTATACGCGTCGATCTAATGTCTGAATCGCCCTCTCGCTATTTGTTTAGAGGCGGATTCAGCTTTTAGGTGTAATCGCGCAGCGATTCCACCTAAAAGCATCCGGCTCTA
>Ga0116226_10006952_pt1 | contig 10190 bp, 12 predicted proteins | sample S1TSphfallax_FD_89692 | JGI IMG/M metagenome (GOLD analysis project Ga0116226, IMG submission 89692) | Host-associated microbial communities from peat moss isolated from Minnesota, USA - S1T2_Fa - Sphagnum fallax MG | ecosystem: Host-associated > Plants > Peat moss > Unclassified | place: USA...
ATCGCCGGTTTCGGTATCGTGCTGGTGTCGTTGCTGGTGGCGGCCTGGGCGCTGTACACCGGCCACACGATGGTGCTGCCATTCGCCGCCGCGGCGATGCTCTGGGGGCATTACTGGGACGCGTCGAACTGCATGACCATCCCGACCATGGTGGCTCGGCCAGAATATCGCGGCACCGCCAGCGGCTTTGCCTACATGTTCGTGAAACTGCCGTCGTTTCTGGCGATCTTCCTGTTCCCATCCTTGTTCGCGGCGGTCGGGCAGGCCACCGCTACACTCATGGTGGCGATCTTTCCGCTCGCGGGCTTGCTCGCGGCGATCTTCATTCTGCCTGAGGTTTATGGCTACGACGCTGACTGATCGCGCCGTCCCGTGACCCCGCGAGTTGCCTGCATCGGCGAGTGCATGGTGGAATTGCGTGAGCTCGCCGATGGCACGCTGCGGCGCGCCTTCGGCGGCGATACGCTGAACACCGCGATCTATCTCGCCCGCCTCGGGGTCGCCGTCGATTACGTGACGGCTCTCGGCACCGACGCCTGGAGCGACGAGATGCTGGCCGCCTGGCGGGATGAGGGCGTCGGGACCGACTTGGTATTTCGCAGGCCGGACAGCCTGCCCGGCCTCTATATCATCCGCACCGATGCCACCGGCGAGCGGACCTTCCTGTATTGGCGCGAAAGTGCGGCGGCCCGCCGCCTGTTCGACCATCTCGACCGAACGGCGCTCGATCGCTTCGATGTGCTGTATCTCAGCGGCATCAGCCTGTCGATCTATCCGCCGGCGGCGCGGGAGGCACTATTCGTCCAGTTGGAAGCCGCCCGTGCCCGAGGTGCGCGCGTCGCGTTCGACACCAATTTCCGCCCGCGTGGCTGGCCAGACCGCGCGATCGCGCAACAGCTCTACGCGCGCATGTTCGGGGTAGCCGACATGGTGCTCGCTTCGATGGAGGACCTGTCGCTGCTCTATGGCGAAGCCGGTGACACGGCGTTACGCCAGCATGCCGGCGGCACCGAGATCGTGGTCAAGCTGGACACGCCGCAATCTCGGATCCTGTATGATGGCAGCGAGATCTTGGTCCAAGCAGCACCGGTCGCGCGAGTCGTCGACACCACGGCCGCCGGCGACAGTTTCGCCGCCGCCTACCTCGCCGCACGGCTGTCAGGCGAAACGCCCAGCGAAGCCGCGCGCGCGGGACATGATCTAGCGGGCTTGGTGATCGGCCACCCCGGCGCCATCATGCCGCGGCCTGGCGGCGCCGCGAGGCACTAGGGGCGCGATCGCGACGCTAATGTTCTGGAATTTCGAAGGCGAAGAGAAGACTTGTTCTTTCTTGAAAGAAAGAACCAAAGAACTTTTGTCTATTTAGGGTTTACAGAAGCAACCCCTCCCCCTTCATGGAAAAGTCTTTTTGCTTCTTTTTCTCCAGAAAAAGCAGATCCTTCCTGCAGACCTCATCCAAACATTCTCTAGAATGCCAGTTGCACCTTCATGGATCGGCTCCGATCCGCGGCCAGATCAAAAGCCCGCGACGCCTCGGTGAACGGCACGATCTCGGTCAGCAGTGGCGCCACATCGAGCTTTCCGGCGGCCAGAAAATCCACCGCCCAGGCAAATTCCTCATGGAACCGAAACGTCCCCTTCAAGGCGATTTCCTTGGTGGTCAGCAAATTCACCGGCAGCGTCATCTCCCCACCAAGTCCGAGCTGGACGATCGTACCACCAGGACGCGTGACCTCCAGCGCCCCTGCGAGCGCCCGCGCATTGCCGGAGGCCTCGAAGACAATGTCAAAAAATCCTTTATCCGCCTTGAAGCGATCCAGCGCGCCTGGGTCGGCGGCGGTGTCGAGGGCGAGGTCCGCGCCGATCCGCCGCGCCATCGCGAGCGGTGCCGCGGTGATGTCGGTGGCGACGATCTCCCGCGCCCCGGCCTGGCGGGCCACCAGGATCGACAGCGCACCAATCGGCCCGGTACCCGTGACCAGCACGCGCGCCCCGAGCAGCGGGCCGGCCTGGCGTGCGGCGTGCAGGCACACCGATAGCGGCTCGGCGAATGCCGCTGTCTCCACGCCGAGCGACGGCGGCAGGATCACGGCCTGCTGTTCGTGGCACACCAGCACTTCACGAAACCCGCCATGCAGATGCGGCATGCGCATAGCGCTGCCATAGAACCGCATATCCAGGCAGTGGTTTGCCATCCCGGCCAGACAGAACCGGCAATGGCCACACGGCAGGCTGGGGTTCACCGCGACACGGTCACCGGCGCGCAGCCGAGTGACGCCCGTTCCCACCTCCATCACCTCGCCGGCGATCTCGTGGCCGAGCACCATCGGCTGCCGCAGACGGACCGTGCCGAAGCCGCCATGCAGATAATAATGCAGATCGGAACCGCAGATGCCGCCGGCGCGAATGCGCACCTTGACGTCGTGCGGGCCGACCTGCGGCGTCTCCCACTCTTCGATCCGCAGGTCACGCGGCGCGTGGATCACAGCAGCTTTCATCGATTGTCCCGATCTGTCGTGGGGTTTGCGCGAGCCGGCATCATGCGCTCGCTGGCATGTCGAGATTGCAGTCGAACAGCGATGGGTCAATCCCACGTCCGAGCACATCGAACATGCTGTCCATGAAGCCGATCAGCCGGTCGGACGCGGCGACCGCATCTTTCACCCGGCTCGCGGCGACCGCGTCCAGAATGGCGAGATGGCTTAGCAGCGTCTGGCCCAAACCCTCGTCGGTACGCACCCGGCTGTGATAGATCCAGCCGATACGGCGCGAGATCGTGTGCAGCGGCCGCAACGTGCTTTCGAGGAATGGCTCGCCGGCGGCCGCGATCATCAGATCGTCGATGCGCCGATCGAGCCGGTTGAACTCACTGATCGGCAGACCGCGCGCCTTCGTCCGCAGCAGCCTGGCGATATGCAGAAACTGGTTGCGCTGCGAGGCGCCCGACCGTTCGGTCGCGAGTCGCACCACGAAACGCTCCATGTCACGGCGCAAATGCAGCAAGGTACGCTCGCGGGCGAGATCGATCGGGGCGATCTGCAGGCCGTGGCGCGGTCGGATCAGAATCAACGTATCCGCCGCCAGCCGGCTGACCGCCTGATGGATCGGCGTGCGGCCCACACCGGTCATCTCCTGCAGATCCTGAAGGGCCAGAAACCGGCCGGGCCGCAGCGCGCAGCTCACAATCATGTCCTCCAGCCGATCATAGGCCAGGTCGGACAGGTTGGCGCGTGGCGGTGCGGCGTTCGGCCGTCTGTTCATCCGCTCAACCTAAGTCATTCCCGGCCCGGACGAAAAGCCCAATCATATTGTGATATTTCACAGCGGAGACTAGCCTATCGTGCCGTCGGTCGCCAGGCCATGCGGTGGGGAAAGGCAAAAAATCCGATGAAAATAACATCGATCGAAACCTTGCGTACCAAGGAGTTTGCCAACGTCATATGGGTGCGCGTCCATACCGACACCGGTATGATCGGCCTGGGCGAAACCTTCTACGGCGCCGGTGCGGTCGAAGCGCATATCCACGACACCCTCGCCGGTCGCCTGCTCGGCCGCAACCCGCTGCACATCGAGGCGATCCACCGGGACATGCTCAACCTGCCGATGGCGCAGTCCAGCACCGGCGTGGAATATCGCGCGGCCTCGGCAGTGGATATCGCGTTGTGGGACCTGTTCGGCAAGGTGTGCGACCAGCCGGTGCACCAGATGCTCGGCGGCCTGTGCCGGCCGAAGCAGCGCGTCTACAATACCTGCGCGGGCTACGGCTATGTTCGCTCGGCCGAGATCAAGCCCGTCTCCAACTGGAACCGTGACGACGATGGCGGCCCCTACGAGGATCTCAACGGCTTCATGACCCGAGCCGACGCGGTTGCTGAAAGCCTGTTAGAGGCCGGCATCACGGCGATGAAGATCTGGCCGTTCGACCCAGCGGCGATGGCCAATGACGGCATGAGTATCTCCCCCGCCGAGCTCAAGACGGCCCTCGAGCCGTTCGAGAAAATCCGCCGCGCCGTCGGTGACAAGATGGAGATCATGGTGGAGTTCCATTCGCTGTGGAATCTGCCGATGGCGAAAAAGCTGGCGCGCGCGCTGGAGCCTTACAATCCCACCTGGTTCGAGGATCCGATACGGATGAACTCGCCGCAGGCGCTGGCCGAGTACGCCCGCTCCACCAGCGTGTGGGTGTGCGCCAGCGAAACCCTCGGCAGCCGCTTCCCCTACAAGGACATGCTCGACCACGACGCGATTGGCGTGGTGATGGCCGATCTATGCTGGACCGGCGGGCTCACCGAAGGCCGTAAGATCGCCGCCATGGCCGACACCTATCACCGCCCGTTCGCGCCGCATGACTGCATCGGCCCGGTCGGCTTCATCGCCGGCATCCACGCCTCGTTCAGCCAGCCCAATACCCTCATCCAGGAGAGCGTGCGGGCCTTCTACACAGGCTGGTACAAGGAACTCGTTACCGTCATGCCAGTGATCGAGAATGGCTACGTGCTGCCGATGGAAGGGCCGGGGCTTGGCACCGAGCTGCTGCCGGCGGTATTTGAACGCGCCGACCTTACCGTCCGTCACTCCGAGGCATAGCACATGACACAGACCTTGTTCGATCTCGCTGGCCGCACGGCCCTGGTCACCGGCTCCTCGCGCGGCCTCGGGCGCGCCATGGCCGAGGGCCTCGCGCGCGCCGGTGCGGCCGTCGTGCTGAATGGATCGGACGCGGATCGGCTGGCCGCTTCCGCCAGTGCGATGCGCGCCGCCGGCCACACGGTGCACGAGGCGCGCTTTGACGTTACCGACGAGGCGCAGGTCACCGCCGCCTTCGCCAAACTCGATGCCGCGCACATCGACGTCGACATCCTGATTAACAATGCCGGTATCCAGTTCCGCAAACCGATGGTCGAGCTGGACACCGCTGATTGGCGCCGGGTGATCGACACCAACCTCACCAGCGCCTTCCTGGTCGGCCGCGAGGCGGCCCGCCGCATGATCCCGCGCGGCCACGGCAAGATCATCAATATCGGCTCGCTGACCAGCGCCGCCGCGCGCGCCACCATCGCCCCCTACACCGTGGCCAAAGGCGGCATCAAGATGCTGACCCAGGCGATGACCGCGGAATGGGCCGCCCATGGCATCCAGGCCAACGCCATCGGTCCGGGCTACATGCTGACCGACATGAACGAGGCGCTGGTGAACGATGCCACGTTCAATGCCTGGGTGATCGGCCGCACACCGGCCCGGCGCTGGGGTAAACCGGACGAACTGATCGGCACCGCGGTGTTCCTGTCATCGGCGGCGTCGGACTACGTCAACGGGCAAATCATTTACGTCGATGGCGGCATGTTGGCAGTGCTCTGAAGGCCCAAGCGTGGGCCCGGACAATGCCCGGCTTACCTGCTTTACGACCGCCGCAATGCGTCCGCCAGACTGGCAGTCGCCGAACCGGGTTTCAGCGGCTGCTGTTGTGTCGGGCTCGGCGCCCACCCCGTCATCATCGCCAGCCGTAGCGTCACCCGCGCGCGCCCATCCCGGTTCGGCAGGTTTGCCAGCGCCGCCGGGAACAGCGCGCGCGGCGGGATACGGCGGTCGCGCAGGCTGACGGCATTGGTCTCCCCGGCAGCGCGGAGATCGCGCAGCAGCGCCAGCCGGTCGGCATACAGCAATGTGATCTCCTCGACGTCCGCGACCGGCAGGGCGAACCCGGCCCGCTGCAGCAGGGCCGCGCAATCGCGCAGATCCGGAAACGGTGACACTCGCGGCGAGGCGCCACCGGTCAGCGCGGTTTCCGCCTCGGTCAGCGCCACACGCAGTTCCGCGAGCGACCCCAGCGCTGGCAGGCTGGCCAGCAGCAGCCCGTCCGGCCGCAGCGCCCGGCGCAGCTGGATCAACGCGCCGGGCAGATCATTGACCCAATGCAGCGATAGGCTGGCGACCACCAGGTCGAACGCGCCGTCGGCGAACGGCAGCGCTTCCTCGTCGGCGGCCACGCCTGGCGCACCGGCGCGCGCCGCCATCGCCGGCGACAGGTCGCACGACACCGTCTCGATCTCCCGCGCGCGCAGCATCGGTGCCACCACACCGCGGCCGCCGACGTCTAGCGCCCGGGTGAAGGGTCGCGTGATGTCATCGAGCCGGTCGAGCAGCCGCTCGGCAGCATCCACCAGGATGGGCGCCACGGCGGGCACGCTGGCCGCCGCCCGGTCGCGATGGCGCCGTACAACGCCGCGGTCGAATACCTGCATGCTCATGCCGCTCATCTGCGCCTGACCAGGCCCGCTCGCAAGTCTTGCCGCGAGCCGTCCGGCAAGCCTAGATTTCGATATGATAACGTATCGTTATGCTGTGCGCGCGGGTCGGCTGCTGCTGGACGCGCTACTGCCGCCGCAGTGCCTGACCTGCGATGCGGTGGTCGCCGATCAGGGGCAATTATGCGCCGCCTGCTTCGGCATGATCGGCTTCATCACCGAGCCCTGCTGTGCCGCCTGCGGCGCGCCGTTCACCCACACAGCCCAGGCCGGCCCAGACCACCTGTGCCCGACCTGTACGGACACGCGGCCGGACTGGGGCCGCGCCCGCGGAGCGCTCCGGTATGACGAGCATTCGCGTCCCATCCTGCTCGGCTTCAAGCATGGCGACCGCACCGAATACGCCACCCCGCTCGCCCGGATGATGGCCCGCGCCGGCGCCGCCCTGCTGCGCGAGGCCGACCTGCTGGTGCCCGTGCCGCTGCACCGGGGGCGCCTGATCGCACGGCGCTACAACCAGTCTGTGCTGCTGGCCCGCGCCTTGGGAAAGCTCGCCTGCCGACCTATGCTGCCCGATGGCTTGCGCCGCATACGGGCCACCGCGATGCTCGGTGAGCTCTCCGCGGAAGCCCGCGCCGCGACCGTCTCGGGTGCCTTTACGGTGCCGCCTCGCCGCCTTGCGGCCATCACCGGCCGTCGTATTCTGCTGATCGACGACGTGCTCACCTCCGGTGCCACCGCGGCTGCCTGTACTCGTGCTTTGCTCGCCGCCGGGGCCGTGCGGGTGGATGTGCTGGTCGCGGCACGCGTCCCTGATCCGCGACTTGCATAGAAACCCTTGCAGCGCGGCCCCAGGCGCACGACCATCTGCTGACAAGCAGGAGAGCCTGATGCCCGAGATCGAGATCTACACCCAGCCCTGGTGCCCGTATTGTGTGCGCGCCATGAAGTTGCTGGACAGCAAAGGCGCTATTTATCGCGAGATCGATGCGCCGAACGGTACTCCGGCCCGCCAAGAAGCCCGCGCCCGCTCCGGCCGCGGCTCAGTGCCACAGATCTTCATCGACGGTCGCCATATCGGCGGCTGCGACGACCTGGTGGCCCTCGACCGCGCCGGCAAGCTCGACCCGCTGCTACAGCAGGCGGCCTGACCCGACCATGATCCACTACCAGCTGCTGTGCAGCGACGATCACGCCTTCGACGGCTGGTTCAAGGACAGCACGAGTTTCGCCAAGCAGGCCAAGCAGGGAATGCTGGAGTGCCCGATCTGCGGCACCGCCAAGGTGCGCCAGGCGCTGATGGCCCCCGCCATCCCGCGCAAGGGCCGCGCGGCTGTGGCGCCGGCAGCCCCGGTCGAGACACCCGCCCAGCCGTCGCCGGGCGCGGTCGCCACCGGCCATATGCCAGACCATGTGCGCGCCATGATGCAGCGGCTGCGCGCGGAGGTGGAGAAAAGCTGCGACTATGTTGGTGACGCGTTCGCCGAGGAGGCGCGCCGCATCCATCGCGGCGAGTCCGATCGCCGCGGCATCTACGGCGAAACCTCGCCCGACGAGGCCGAGGCGCTGGCCGATGAAGGGATCGACATCGCCGCCATCCCCTGGGTGCCCCGGGCCGACGGCTGATGGACAAAACGGTCCCGCGCGCGATGCATGACCTCGGCGGCGTCGCCCGCTTCCTCTGCGAGCCGGTCGACACGGAACCGCACGCCCTGACTGACTTCGACCGCGAGGTGGATGCGCTGCGCCAGATCCTCGGGGCAAAGAAGATCATGTCCGTCGACGAACTGCGCCGCGGTATCGAGGCAATCCCCGAGGACACCTACCACCGCCTATCCTACTATCAGCGCTGGATCCGCGCGATCACCGACAATCTGCTGCGCCAAGGCGTGATCACCGAGGCGGAACTGCGCGCCGAGCTCGCCCGTACATGAACCTCGCACCCGGCACCCGCGTGCGCGTGCGCGACGACTGGCCGGAACAACGGGGCCCCTGCCACATCCGCACTCCCCATTATCTGCGCGGCGCCATCGGCGTGATCGAGCGACATCTCGGCTACTTCCCCAACCCCGAGGATCTCGCCTTCGCCCGCCCCGCCGCCACCCTGCCGCTGTATCACGTGCGCTTCGACCAGCCGCCGATCTGGCGGCAAGGCCACCCGGGCGACGAGCTGGTGGTGGAGATCTTCGCCCCCTGGCTGGAGCCGCTATGATCACACCACCACCGGACCTGCTGGACACGCCTGCCGACCGCCTGCTCGACGCGGTCCGTGGTTTGCTCGCCACCAAAGCCATCGCGACCCCACAGGAGATCGCCGAGCGCATCGCCATCACTGACGCCGGCGGCCCCGCCCAGGGCGCGCGCATGGTCGCCCGCGCCTGGACCGACGCCGCCTACCGCGCCCGCCTGCTGGCTGACGGCGCCGCGGCCGCCGAGGAACTCGGCATCTCCATGCGTGGCGCGCCGCCCCTCGGCGTGCTCGAAAACACCGCGGACATGCATCATCTGGTCGTCTGCACTCTGTGCAGCTGCTACCCCCGCGCGGTCCTGGGCTACCCCCCGTTCTGGTTCAAATCCGCCGCCTACCGCGCCCGCGCGGTGCGCGACCCGCGTGGCCTGCTCGCGGAATGGGGTACCACCCTGCCGGCGGCCACCAAGGTGCGCGTCGTCGACAGCACCGCCGACTATCGATGGATGGTGCTGCCGATCCGGCCGCCGGGAACCGACGCCTGGTCGGAGAAGCGCCTGGCCCAGCTGGTGCGTGATGGGGATATGATTGGGGTTACTGTGCCGCTTGCATTGTGTATTGTGAGATAATCAAGAAGGAAGAATCTTCTTTTTCTGAAGAAAAAGAAGCAAAAAGACTTTTGTCCGTTAAGAATGAGCGGCTGAAAACTTGGATAAAACTAAATAAAAGTTGTTTGGTTCTTTCTTTCAAGAACGAACACTTCTTGCCTTCAAATATGCCAGGCAGCCCCGATCGCCGTCTGCAGCGCGCCATTCACCGGCATCGCGGTCGCCGTGGCTGGATTGAACGCGGGATTGCCGGCCTGATACGTCGCCATCGCCGCGACCAGTTGACCAACGCCGCTGTCGAGCTTCAGCCCGTCGCCGCTCACGAACTCGGCCAGCTGCGCCGACGAATTGGCGCCGAACCATCCCTGCACCACCACCTGGTCATGGCCGCCGAGAACGGTGACGTCGAGATCGTTACCGGCCTGGCTGAACCAGAGATTGGCCTCGGTGAGCGACGTACCAAAATCAAGCTGCCCGGTTGGGCTGCTGCTGCCGCCGACATTGTCGATCTGTAGCACGCCATAGCCCTGGCGAAACAGATACACATCGTTGCCACCGGCGCCATGCACCGTGTCGCCGCCACCACGGCCATCGATGACGTCATTGCCCGACGTGCCATAGATCGTGTCAGGGCCTGTGGTTCCCGTGGTGGCGGTAAAGCGCAGCTGGCTCGCGGTCCAGGTGGTACCACCGAGAAACTGCATCTGCGCAATGCCGCTGCCGGTCGCGCCCAGCATGCCATCGATCGTAACGATGTCACCGGCGATGCCATCCGTGATCACCAGCGCGCCATTGGCGCCAGCGGCGACGGTGACATTGGCGGCCGTGAGGCCCGCGCCGAGATCGAGTGTGCCGTTCGCTTCATTGGGCTCCGCGATTTCCAAAGCGCCCTGACCCTCGCCATAGGTGAATATCTGCGGACCGCTCGATGCCACCGGTGCTGTGGAGGCGAGCAAAGGCGTCGCGTGCGTCTGGGTCCCCGCGGTCACCTGATAATTTTGGCTGCCGACATAGGCCTGGCTGGCGTTCTCCGTGGTGGTCAGGCCATCCAGGGTGATGGCGTTGACATAGAGCATGCGCCCCTGGTCCAGCGGATTGCCGGCAAAGCCATTGACGAAATCGATGGTCACCACGTGGCTGCCACTGCCG
>Ga0116226_10006953_pt1 | contig 10189 bp, 8 predicted proteins | sample S1TSphfallax_FD_89692 | JGI IMG/M metagenome (GOLD analysis project Ga0116226, IMG submission 89692) | Host-associated microbial communities from peat moss isolated from Minnesota, USA - S1T2_Fa - Sphagnum fallax MG | ecosystem: Host-associated > Plants > Peat moss > Unclassified | place: USA...
AGAAATCCACATTTAAAGGAATAATTGTTAACATTGTTATTTAGTAGCTCAGTTAATTAGCGCCGATATGGTGCATGTCAAGCGCGTTGAACTTACCAATTTTAAATCCTTCGGCGGTACTACTTCAGTTCCTTTGCTACCGGGGTTCACAGTCATATCGGGTCCTAATGGTTCCGGTAAATCGAACATTTTGGATGCTTTGTTATTTTGCTTGGGACTAGCAAGTTCTAAAGGAATGCGGGCTGACCGTTTACCAGATTTGGTGAACAATGCGCAAAAGCCAAAAGGACGTGGTGCTGTAGAGGCTATTGTCACGGTAACGTTTGATTTGGCGGATGAAGCTGTTGCTGATCAAGTTGTAGAAGTAGTTAGCGATGAACAAGACGAACCAAAGCCTCCATCTAATCCTAGCGAATGGAGTGTAACTCGTAAACTGCGCGTTACCCACCAAGGGTCTTACACCTCAAGTTATTATATCAACGGTGTTTCCTGTACTCTGTCAGATTTGCATGAGGAACTGGAAACGTTGCGAGTTTATCCTGAAGGTTATAATGTCGTGCTTCAAGGGGATGTAACTAGCATTATTTCCATGAATGCGCGAGAGCGTCGGGAAATTATTGATGAGTTAGCTGGTGTTGCTGGGTTTGACCGCAAAATTCATCAGGCGAAGGGAACGTTGGATGAGGTGAAGGAAAAAGAAGATAGTTGTCGCATTATTGAAAATGAGTTGACTGTCCAGCGCGATCGCCTGTCTCTTGACCGAACAAAAGCGGAAAAATATCAAAAGCTGCGTATTGAATATCAATCTAAGCAATCTTGGGAAGCGGTTTTATCTTGGCGCGGACTCCAAACCCAGCAGGAACAACTAATCACGGAAATCCAAAATAGCGATCGCTCGTTAACAGAGTTTTCCACAGAATTAACCAAGATCAAAACTGACATTGACCAACAAAACGCATTATTGGAACAATTGAATATTCGTGTCAAAGCATTGGGAGAAGAAGAACTGTTGAGTTTACAAGCTACTCTGGCTACTCAAGAAGCAGAGCGCAAACAAGTTCACTACCAACAACAAGAATTAGCTACAAGTTTGCAAGAAGGTGCAAAACGGCTTTTACAAGTCCAGCAAGATATCGAAAAACATCAGATTTCTTTAGACCAAGCTGTACAGGAACAAATTTTAGTCAATTCCCAAGTTGCTATTTTGCGACAAGAACGGGATACAGCACAAACAGTATTAGAGCAGTCTCGTCAAGAAGCATCAGAAATAGCTGCGGCTTCTGAAGTATGGGTACAGGAACAGAGTGCGTTAACTAAACAAATTGAATCTCTACTGCAAATTTTGGAACCCCAACGCACTGAACAAGCCCAACTGCAAGAAAGAACTGATCAATTAGCTCAACTTATTCAGGAACAGTCCCAATTAGTTGCTAATTTACAACCTGAATTAATGGCTAAACAGGCCGATTATGAGCAATTAGCAGCAGAATTTGCGACTTTAGACCAGCCAATTCAGAATTTAGCGACTAATTTATCGGCGACGGAACAAGAACTCCAAATCCAGCAAGAGACACAAAAACGTCTTTTACAAGAACAACGGGAAAAGCAACGTCAGTTGGATAAATTGGAGGCGATGTCTTCCGCGCAGCAAGAGGTACAGGGAACTCAAGCTAGTAAGGTGATTTTACAATCGGGAATGCCTGGTTTATGCGGTTTGGTGGTGCAATTAGGTCGGGTAGAGCCTCAATATCAGCTGGCTTTGGAAATTTCTGCTGGTGGTCGTTTGGGTCATATTGTGGTTGAGGATGATAGTGTTGCAGCGATCGGGATTGAGTTACTCAAACAGAAACGGGCGGGAAGAGCAACTTTTCTCCCTTTGAATAAGATCCGCGCTCCTAAGTTGACTCTAGATGCAACATTGCGGTTTGCGGATGGGTTTGTCGGTTATGCGGTGAATTTGGTGGAGTGCGATCGCCGTTATCAAGAGGTGTTCGATTATGTATTTGGTAACACTGTTGTTTTTGCTACTCTCGCCCAGGCGCGGAAAAATTTGGGTTTATATCGTATCGTGACTCTAGAGGGCGAATTATTGGAAACCAGCGGCGCAATGACTGGTGGTAGTAATCCTCAACGTTCGGGATTGCGGTTTGGTACGCCAGAAGCGGGAGAGTCGGAGGAAGTAATTGGTTTAAAAGGTCGTTTACAAGATATTGAACGGATTCTAGAACGTTGTCTGGAGTTGATTAGTACTTTGACTATTAATAGTAGAAGGCTGACGCAAGAGCTTACAGATGAGCGACAAATGCGCAGAGAAAAGCAATTACATTTAGAGCAGTTACAAAAAGAGATTAAAAGTTTAGCAGAACAATTATCTGCGACAAGTACCCAACTCGCTCAAAATCAGGAAAAATCCCTGAAGGCGCGATCGCGTTTGCAAGTTTTAGAGCAAGAATTACCAGCGCGGGAAGCAGAATTGCACGGTTTGCGTCAAACTTTAGCTGAGTTAGAAGCTGACCAAACTCCTAGTGAATGGCAAAAAATTCAAGCTGGGATCAAAGACCAGGAACAGCAATTACAGAGCAAAAATACTGCGTTTCGGGAAGCTGAACAGAAAATGCAAAGTTGGGAAAATCAGCAGCAGCGTTTACAAGAACGGATTCAGTCAGAAGGTCTCCGGGTGGGTGAATATCAGCAAGAACAGAAAACGCAAAAATCTCAATTAGATCAAGTTACGGTACATCTGGAAACGCTGATATCTGAAATTGCTAAAACTCAAACTAAATTACAGGAGGTTTCCCAGCATTTGGGTGAGGAGAAACAAAAACGGGATACGACTGAGGCTCAAGTGCGATCGCTCTTAGTCCGACAGCAGCAGTTACAATGGGAAATTGAGAAATTGGCTGAAGTCCAAGAAAAACGTCGGGAAAATTTATTGGCTCTCCAAACTCAATTACAGGCTCTGGGGGCTGAATTACCCAATCCTCTCCCAGAAGTTCCGCCTCAAGTCGATTTGGCAGAATTACAAAAAGAACTGCGATCGCTAGCCAAACGGTTACAAGCAATGGAACCAGTTAACATGCTGGCGCTGGAAGAGTACGAAAAAGTACAAAATCGTTTACAAGAATTAACGCAAAAATTGCAGACCCTAGCCGGAGAAAGGACAGAACTATTGTTAAGAATTGAAAATTTTACCACTTTGCGACAAATAGCCTTTAAAGAAGCATTTGACGCGGTAAACACGAATTTTCAAGGAATTTTCGCCACCCTTTCCGATGGAGACGGTTATTTGCAGCTTGACCAACCAGAAGACCCATTTAACAGTGGTTTAAACCTAGTCGCCCATCCCAAAGGTAAGCCAATACAGCGTTTAGCCTCCATGTCTGGAGGGGAAAAATCCCTCACAGCTTTGAGCTTTATTTTTGCCTTACAACGTTATCGCCCATCACCATTTTATGCTTTTGACGAAGTTGATATGTTTTTAGATGGAGCAAATGTCGAACGATTAGCTAGAATGATTAAACAGCAGGCACAACTAGCACAATTTATTGTTGTAAGCTTGCGCCGCCCGATGATAGAATCAGCCGAGCGTACCATAGGCGTAACTCAAGCCAGGGGAGCCTATACCCAAGTATTGGGGATTAAATTAAAAACTAATTGAAAATTTCCAGTACATAAGGCTTGATTTTCTGTTAAAAATAATAATGTTATGTAACCCGGATTCGAGATCAGGACTCCGTATATAATGACCTCTGAACAAATAATTAGGCGTTCCGACATACTAAACACCCAAGTAATCACCCGTGACAATGGTAAACGGCTCGGTATAGTGAGTCAACTTTGGGTTGATATTGACCAACGAGAGGTTGTGGCTCTGAGTTTGCGAGACAGCCTGATCTCTGTATCTGGTCTTCCTCGCTATATGTATCTGAGCAGCATCAACCAAATTGGTGATGTAGTTCTTGTGGAAAATGAGGATGCGATCGAGGATATCGAAGTAGAATCCTTGAGCAACTTGATTAACTGGGAAGTAATCACCGAAACAGGCGAAGTTCTCGGAAAAGTCCGCGGGTTTAGATTCAATGGAGAAACAGGAAAGATTCACTCCATCGTGATTGCTTCCTTGGGATTTCCCCAAATTCCCGATCGCGTTTTAAGCACTTACGAATTCTCTGTAGATGAAATTGTCAGCACTGGACCTAGCCGATTAATTGTGTTTGAAGGTTCTGAGGAACGAGTTAACCAATTAACAGTAGGCGTTTTGGAACGTCTGGGAATTGGTAAAGCGCCTTGGGAACGGGATACAGAAGAAGAATATGGCTATTCATTACCTCGTGCTGCTGCGCCCAGTAACCAGTTACCGAGTGGAGTTCCATTACAACCACCAAAACAAAAAGTCCGCACTCCACAGCCAGCGGTTGTAGAGGAAGAAGAATTTATCGACGAGGAATATATAGAGGAAGAAAGACCACAGCGCCGGGTAATGAAAGCTCGCTCTTATGAACCGATTCAATACGAAGCAGAGCAGGAAGAAGATAATTGGAGCGAACCACCAGCCAGTAGTAAAAAACCATCACCCATCCAGTATGAGTCTCAAAAAATTAAACAGCCATATGTGGAAAACTATAGCAACTATGACGATGACGAGGATTTAGAAAGTGATGCTTGGGAAGATAAACCACAAACACCTGTGAATATTCCTAAAAAGGTTAAGGAAAAACAGCCGGAGTACGAAGAAGAAGGCGGTTATTAGCATGGAAGATGGAAGGGCGTATTAAATGCGCCCTTTTGCGTATTGGGCTAATTTTGCGCCATCAGCTATCAAGTTATATTTCTTACCTATTCTTAGTTTACCAAATCAGATCTATGTAGTAAGTTACTTTATGATGATGTTGTTATAATTAGAGTTGATGGGGGTCGAGGATCAGGATGAGTCAATACGACGATGTATTTAACTCAGAGGAAATTCTGGAAGAATCACTGAGTCCAGAAGAGGCGGTAGCAGCGATCGCTGTGATTACCGCAGTCATTGATTCTGAAACGGAAGATATAGATACAGAGAGTTTAGCCAAAATCCTCTGGGATTTTAAGGTGTTCGATTCCTTCTCGGAAGGAGAAATTGAAGAAACGATTGAGTATCTAAAAGAACTAGCAAAGGATAAAGGGCTAGGACCTTTATTCAATACAGCTAATGCTAGTCTTTCAGATGATGTTGTCCTGGATAGTTTTGCTACTGGCGTAGTTTTGCTTTTAGACGATCAAGACCTGAGTATTCCCAAGCAGAAGCAAGTTTATCTGAAAAGACTACAAGTAGCTTTAGAAATTGAGGATGAAATAGCAGCAGAGATTATTCAAGATATCCAAGTTTCTATTCAAGCAGAAGAATACGATCAAGAAGAGGAATACGAAACAATATCTTTAGGAGATACAGGTCAACAGTTTTATGAGTCACTCTTAGGTAATTTTATCGTTCCTGTACCAGTGGATCTGCAACAGGGTGGTAGCGTTCATAGTCAAAAAGGATTAGTCAGTTTTTCTGATGATTTAGGTACATTGCTAAGAATTGATTATTATCAACTAACTACAGAATATTTTGCGGATATAGCTACTCAAGGACAGGAAAAATATCTCCAAACAATTCTTTTGGAGAAATATATTCCTCAGGTTATTCTGGCGAATATCCCAGGATCTGAAATAAGATTTATTTCTTATTTAGCAGACACTTTGAATGGTGCTTATTATGCCTTAATTGAAACACCAAAAGGTTCTACTATATCCAAGCAAGAAACTAATGGTCATGCAATTCGATTAGACGCATATCGAGGATTGATTGTTTTTATTCACAGTGATTACTTATATGTTGTCAGTAGCCAGCGCAGCTTCTTTCATGGACAAATTCCTGACCCAATCCCCCAAGAAGCTGAGAGAATTAAGCAGATGATTTTAGAATTTGTCAAAACAATTGAGTTTAGTTAGTGGAGAAAATATCTATGATGGCGATACCTTGATACTTTCTTCCTAATTATAACTAGATCAATTTTGATTAGATATGATATGCGAGCAACTAGATATGCAGGATTAGCCTAGCCGTATAGAGATAGATTAATATTCCTATTACGTCTACAATAGTTGCGCTTAATGGTGCTGCCATAAGAGCTGGATCTGAGCCGATCGCCTGAAAAAAGAAGGGTAACAGTGCACCACACAAAGCAGCTAAAACAGAAATGACAAATAGACTTAAACCAACTACTAATGCGACAGCAAAATTATTTTGCCAGAGGAGAACTTCAAAAATGACTAAAGTTCCCAAAATTATCCCCAGGATACTACCAGCGATAAATTCTCGCAGTACAACTCTACCCAGCAATGTTTTCAGAGGGAATTCCTGAGAATGCAGCGCCCGGACTACTACGGTAGCTGTTTGTGTACTGACATTTCCTCCATAAGCAATGAGCAATGGGATAAAACTGGCTAACACAACTACATGTTGCAAAATATGTTCCTGACTTTTAATTACAGCTGTAGTACCTGTACTAGCCAGGAGCAAGAGGAATAACCAACCACATCTTTGCTTGACAGCCGCAAAAGGATTGCTGATGAAATCTTGCTGATTTTCTATCTCTGTTGACTGTACATCTTGGTTCTTTGGCGGATTATACAGTAATTCAAACAGTTGGACTTTTTCTTGAGGTGATAAGTTTTCTGCAATCTCTATATCATGGCTTTTCTGGAAACTTTCCACCAGTTGATGCTGGATACTGGGATTGAGCAATTGGTAAACAGCGATCGCCTGAGGTCTCGGCAATTTATAAAACCCTGATATTTGCCAGCCAGTAGGTAATGCTGCAATCTTAGTAGCAATTTCTTCAGGTAGATCAGCAGTCAATAAGTCTTTGATGTCTGGAAGTTTCACTAGCTGTTGGGAAGCCTTAGTTGAGATAGATTGGGGTTCAGTTTCTGCTGAAGCAGCAGAACCTGTAGATAAATTCATAAAAATTGGCAAAATATCCATTTATTAACTTAATTAATTATAACATTTCTCCGCTAACCAGCTTTTACTGCTATGGGAATAAATTAAATGTCGGAATGCAACAGTTACGAATCTAAGTAGTTGTAGGTATCTTACATTTCATTAATGCACCATGAGTCGCGAAGTGACCGTGCGTTACACTATCAATTTATTAAGAAATTTAATCAATAAAGTACTATAAATAGTTGCAAATTTTTATCAATAGTATGGTAGAGTTTATTTAGAGTAGTGCAGTTTTTGTAACCAGGTTCGTCCTAGGGCTATCTTGTCCTAGGTGTGCCAACAGATACAAGATATGCCAAGTTCATCTATTCTGCGTATAGAAGCATCATGAAAAAAAATAGTGTTCTTAGTTTACAGAATTCAGCTTTCTTGCTCTTTGCTTGTTTATTGTTACTTGGTGGTTGTGCGCAAAATTCTCCACAGTCAAATAATTCAGGAGGGATTGAGGGAAATAGTCCTAGTCCCGCATCTACACCTGAGAGTAGCTCACTAAATCAAGCAGCGAAGATCGATATCACTTCCGCACCAATCGCTGAACTGGATAAACTAGAACTTCCTGGAACAAAGCCTTCTCTATCTGAGCGAATTCAAGGTGGTAGACCCTATAAAACTGCCAAAGATTTAGTCACTAAAAAAGTGATTTCTCAGTCAGAGTTTAAACTAATTGCGAACTTGATTACAGTCAAAAATACAAAGTAGCAATAATGGATTTTAGTGCAGCCATTCCAACTTTTATTATTACTCTAAGGGAAGGAGTAGAAGCAACGCTGGTTGTGGGGATAGTCCTGGCAATTTTAGCTAAATCTCAGCAGCAGCATTTAGCTAAATGGGTTTATTTGGGCGCGATCGCCGGGGTATTTTTAAGTTCTATTTTTGGAGCGATCGCCCAAGCTTTGATAGGTGGTTTTAGTGGACAGATTTATTATCTGACGAAAGGTGTTTTTTCCCTAGCAGCGATCGCGATGCTTTCTTGGATGCTTTTCTGGATGACTCAACATGCACAAATGCTGAAAAAAGATATTGAGATTACAGTTAGTCATGCTCTGAATAAAAGAGAAAATGCTGGCTGGGCAATCTTAGGCATGATTATGGTTGCTGTATTACGGGAAGGAGCAGAAATTGTCTTATTCATTGCTGGTGCTTTTACTCCCGATGCCACTCAAATAGGAATAGATAAATACGCTCCAGCCTTGGGTGCTATTTTGGGTATCCTCAGTTCAATAATTGTTGGTATAGCAATTTTCAAACTTGGTGTTAAAATCAACATTAAACTATTCTTCCAAGTTTTGGGTAGTATACTGCTGCTGATTGTTTCAGGATTAGTGATTAGCTCTCTAGCAGCTTTTGATTTAGCTAATACAATCGATAAAGTTTTGAATCCAGCTACCGGTGCTTATGAATTTCTGAATCCACCTCGTCATATAGTTTCTTGGTTCACATTAGGTACTCAAGTCACTGATATGACAAGCATTTTACCCCAAAGCAAGTTCCCCGGAATTTTATTAGCGACAATGTTTGGATATACTGACAAGCTTTATGCGGTGCAGTTAGTAGCATATTTAGCGTTTCTTTTTTGTGCTGGAACCATTTATTTTCGCACTTTAGCGGGAAGACCAATTACCCTTTTTCGTAAAAAGGAGATCAATTAAACTATGAGAACATCCCACCTTGAAAATTCTACTCCATCAAATATTTCCGCAGTCAGTTGGATTGATGAGTTTTAATCATGACTTCATCATTCTCCGCTAAATTTACCTGAATAAGATAGGTGTGGTGAATAATCTCATCTCCAGAATGAGGTAAGTTTGTCAATAATTCTGTGACAGTGAGTTTGTCGTTATAAATGAACCCTGTCACTAAATATAATAGCAAAGCCATTTAATGCAGCTTTCCAATTATTAAGTGGGCATTGTCCACGTAAATCGATTTTGCAGTCAGTAAATCCTGATGTAATTTGTTCTATCTGATAATCTAAATATATGATGATTATCATTCTCGTTTTAAGTAATAACCACAGTTCTTGATTATCCATAGAAAAAGTTTTGGCGATCGCCAGAAACATTCCCATTTTAATTAGTCCTTCTAGTATTCCAAGAGCCAAGAGCAATGAACCAAAAATTAGGATTTAGCTTATTTTTACTACCCTTGATAGGCACACTTGGTTTTAACGACTTAGTATACGCTCAGATAAGAACTAGCGAAAAATCGTTAAAAACTCAAACCCAACAGAACGCAGAATCAACACCTTTGGAGCATGATACTGTCGCAGCCAATACTCCCTCTGTAACAGCAAATCAATCTGCCAATACGGAAAGGGTTGCGGTACCAATACCAGGTACAGTCGAGATATCTGCTGATAAATTACAGCCTAGTTCACCAACTTCAGACTCACCAGTCTCTCCAACACCTGCGACTGTACCGAATGCAACCCCGACTCCAACAAAAAAACCGAAATACAGGTTTAGCTATTTGGGCGTAGGGGCGAACTTTGGAGCAGCTGGTCAGACTACTGCTTTAGGCGGAACTAGCTTTGCAGCATTTAGCAAATTTGCCATTAGTCCTTATTTGTCCTTCCGACCGGCTCTGTTTGTCAACGAACATACGACAGTTACTTTCCCCCTCACCTATGACTTTCCCATAGACGGACCAGGACATATTGCTCCCTATTTGGGATTCGGAATGCAGTCATCATCACCGTTTTCCGCAGCCACCACCAAGAGTGATTTGTTGCTCACAGCCGGGATCGACTATCCGATTAATTCTCAAATCGCCCTCACAGCCGGAGTAAATGCGGGAACATTTAACCATTCTGGTGTGGGTGGTTTGCTGGGACTTGCCTATATTTTCAATACTGCACCTGGTCCAGAATCAAGTACCACTTCTACTCCAGAGTCTGGTGCTACAACGGGTCAAGCAGAAAAGGAACAACACATCACGGAAAATTGGAATGACCACTATCAGGGGACCTTTATCTACCAAGACAAGCCAGGGTTTCATGCGGCTTATTCAGGGGGAAATAGTTTACCGAGTAATCTCGAAAACTTTACCTATAGCTACACTTTCACTGGCTTTTTTGGGGCGCGTCTGTGGAAGAGCGGCGAGTTTTATTTAAACCCAGAAGTATCCTCGGGGTTACCACCAAGTCCTAATTTGGTAGGG
>Ga0116226_10006955_pt1 | contig 10187 bp, 5 predicted proteins | sample S1TSphfallax_FD_89692 | JGI IMG/M metagenome (GOLD analysis project Ga0116226, IMG submission 89692) | Host-associated microbial communities from peat moss isolated from Minnesota, USA - S1T2_Fa - Sphagnum fallax MG | ecosystem: Host-associated > Plants > Peat moss > Unclassified | place: USA...
GAACCATTATGATTGTTGAGACCATTCTTGGCCTATCCCCAATCAATGAATTACATACAAATTTTCTACATACACAAGTGATGTACCAATTTTATTCAATAATACATGCATTTTGGTGTGAACATGTCAACATCAATGCTTGTCGCACAAATCGTCCCACCATCCAAATAATCACATGAACTCTTGCCATGCAAATAATCAAGATAGCTTGGATTAGTTTAACAAACAATTTCCAATGTACCAAAATGCAATTATTGCAAGCTACCAACATGTAGTTACTACTAGCTTCAAGTGGTTCTTGCCTTCATACCTTGGCATGTAGTTATTATCAACTTTGTGTGATTCATGCGCGTTTTTTTTCTTTTAGCCTACTATTGCTAGGATACCTCCCGAGCAAGAAGGTTTTGTGTTTTCCACTACATTGGTTGTGCAACTTTGATTTTATAATAGATTACTTACAAGTTAATGTATCGATTATTACTTATTAATATGAAGTCATGCACAAGTTTGTCTAGAAATTGTTGATGCCTTTAGGTTATGGGCCCATCTAGATTTTAATAAGTTGTGTTTATTCATAAGTTTATTGATCAATTTAAAAGTATTTTATTGGTAGGTGTTAATCATGGAAATTCAAGTAATAAAGAATTGGGTAATATAGAATGTATTAATGGAAAGAATTTCCATATGTGGAAATTTCAAATGCGTGCAATTTTCATGGGAAAGGAAGTATTGGGCATTGTTGATGAAAGCAAGGTTGAACCAACAAGTATTGGAATAGCTCAAGCAAATTAAAAGAAGTTTGATAGTCAAACAATCAGTCTTATGTGCCAAACACTTAGCAAGAAATATGTGGCACTACAACAAAAGGTGTCCATGTATGTCAAGTGATTTCACTAGATTTTGAGTGAATTCACTTATTGTAGTGAACAGGGACCAGTGAAGAAGTAGTGAATTCACTAGTTTAGTGAATGAGGACTAATGAACTGCACCCCCATTTTGTAGTAGTGTGGAGTATGTTGTTGCATGTTATTTGGGACAAGGTCCATGTTATTCAAGGGAGAATTCTGGAGAAAGTGTCCATGCATTGCAACAAAAGTTTTTCAAATGTGATATGGTGGAAGGAGACACCATTGTTTGTACATTGGCAAGATTGAAATGGTGATAAGCTAATTAACCAGTAGAGGAAATAAGACTTTTAATTACTACTAGGGCCATCATTGCCAAGATCATGAACAACTTACTTGCTAGATATGACAGTGTCATGTCACATGGGATAACACTTCGAATGTTGCCAAGACTTTGGAGAATTTCACACTTTGATTATTCCAATAAGAAGTAAGATTGAAGAATAGATTAGAGGGAGGTGTTGAAAAGGTGACAACATATGTAGCCTCGTTGAAGGCTAATGAAACATGCAACAAGTTGCAATGGCCTACCTTCACATATGAGCAATGCCAAGCATCATGCAAGGAGATTGAAAAGAAGAACTCAAAATGCCACAAATGCCACAAGTGCGGATGAAAGGGGCATAGGGCTCAAGAATGTGCATATGAAGATGTAAATAAAGGAAAATAGAAGAAAAGTGATGGGTCAAATAGCCTAAAATCAAGATGCCCTTACAAAACTTTCATGGTGAGCTCATCAAAGTTTCATAACTTGCAATAATATGTTAATAGTGGTTGTATGTAACACGTGACAAATCAAAGGTCATGGTTCAAAACTTATCAACCCATCAATAGAACAAAAGATCAACCAATTGAAGGCATTGGTGGAATTGAAATGAGAGCAAAAGGGTGGTTTGGAGAGATTCTGGTACGAGTCAAAAATAATGACAAATATGAAATGAATGTGCTAACAAATGTGTTGTATGTGTTGAACCTTGGAAAATGTTTATTCTCGTGCTTTAGAATAGCTCAAAAAAACACCTTCACTTTGCACATGAAAGATGGTTGCCAATTGATCCAAAAAGGAAATGTGGTCATGACTAGGGTGACCAAAGGGGTCCAAATTTTTTAAGTTGTACCACCCAAGATGAAGTAGAGGTAGTCCTTGATGCATTCTTTAATTTTATATTATATTTTAATTTTTGTACATATATATGAACAAAAATTTGTCATATTTTGAAATATGATTAGCTTAGACCACCCTATATCTAGAAACATTTTTCATCCACTTTGTGTCCATGCATTACTACAAAATGTGGGTATAGTTCATCAATCCCCATGCACTAGACCAATGAATTCACTAATTTCCAACTAATCTCCATTTACTAAAACTAGTGAATTTACTCAAAATCTAGTGAAATCACTTGGTGTACATGGACACCTTTTGTTGTAGTGATGTTAATGGTGAAAAAAAATACAAAATACAAAAAAATATATAAAAAGGTGACAATGTGACAAGATTTTTGGTACAATTTAAAGAATTTGGACCCAAAGGCAAGATGACATCCAATTGGAAATAGAAGTTTTCATTGAGGATGAACTAGAGTTTGTGCATGCAAATGTCGCGAGATCATTTAGTGTTGAAACAAAGAAAGAGAGCACGCAAACATTGTCTATGTAGTGTAGATGACTAACACATTTAAACCACACCATGATCAAAAAAATGGCAACAATTGGAATGGTTGACGACTCGATCTTGGAAGGTAAATAAAATAAAATTTGTGTTGGTTGTGCATATGGGAAAAACCATAGGAAGCAATTTTTGTGGAATGAATTGAGAAAAATATTGCAACTACCTAAGGACCCTTTGCACATTAACTTGCGTGGTCCAATGCAACAAACCATTGAAGGCAAAGCTCACTATTTTGTTTTGTTTTGTTCAAGGATGATGTTACTAGATTTAAAGTGATTGAATGCATTGAATCCAAAATAGGAGTTGTGGTCATGGCATGCTTGAAATGGTTTATGGCACTACATGAAATAAGGAAAATGTTAAAAATTCTCCGTAGTGATAGGGGGAGTGAGTTCATTAATGTAAAATTCAATAGTTATCTTGAATAGCTAGAAGTAAAACAAGAATTCACAACTAGCTATACACAAAAATAAAATGGTGTTTATAAGAAAAATAATCAGACAATAATGGAAGCTGCAAGAAGTATGTTACATGCAAACAACATCCACATCCAATTTTGGAGGAAGTTGCAAATGTAATAATGTATGTAGTCAATAAAACTTAGGCAAAAACATTGGATGGCATAACACCTTTTAAAGCATGGTTCTAGATCAAGCATTTAATGGCCCACAAGGGTCTTTAGATCAAATGTTTGCTTTCATGTTGCCAAACAATTACGACACAAGTTATCACCCAAGAGTAGAAGGGGGATATTAATGGGTTATTCTTACACAAGCAAAGCATACATGTTATGGGATGTTAATGCCAAGAAAATTGTGGAGAGTCAAGATGTGTTGTTTGATGAAACCCCTATAGTGAATCCAACATCAAATGGAGAAAGTCGAATCGTAATAGAAATTATCCACCAAATAACAAATATTGGTCAGATTGCAATATCGAATACTAGATTTGAAGGGCATGCACAAGGAGTGGGAGTAGTGCTACCAATTGCATATAATTAATTTCAAAATGAACTTGATAATCCAGTAGTGCCAAATGATCCGGAAAGTGGGTCAAATGAAATAGTGGGAACACTAGATTTGGAACCAAAGACACCACTAGTCATAATAGAGTTGGTTGATGTTCCGAACATGGTAGTAGGTGCACCAACTCATGAATTTGATTCTAGACAAAAAAAGGCCACCTACAAGGTATGGAAAGTGGATTTTCCCTATTGATTGAAACAATTATGTTTGTGCAACAATCTTTATTAGTATTTGTAATGAGCCTAAATCATTTGAATAAGTAATGGTGTCTCTAAAAAAAGAACATTAGATACAAGTCATGTAAGAGGAATTTGATTCTCTAATGGAAAATGGAAGTTGGGAATATAAAGAGTTACCAAAAGGAAGGAAAATAGTAAAGAACAAGTGGGTGTACAAATTGAAACTTGAAGTTGACGAAAACATGGATCACTACAAAACTAAGTTGATGGCTAAGTGGTTCACCCAAAAGGAAGGGGTGGATTTCAAGGAGACATTTAACCCAATTGTGAAATTTGACTCAATAAAAACAATGTTTTCCATAACAACTACAGAGGATATAAATATCACCCAATTTGATGTTTGTACATATTTTTTATATGGTGAAATAGAGGACAAGATTTACATGACACATCCATTAGGATTTGTGAACATTAAAGAACGGGGAAAATTTATAGAGTGCGTAATGCGTTGTATGGGCTTTGATAGTTTTCCAAAGTTTGGAATAAGAAATTCAATTTGTTTCTCATTAAATATAGTCTTGTTGCCACCATTGTTGATGGATGTGTGTACTATAATACATGAGACCCTCGCTTAATTGTAACCATTTTTGTGGATGATGATATGGCATGCAATGTCAAGGAGGATTCCTTTGAACACATTTTGTCTTTCATGGGTGATGTTTTCAAAAATCACAAGTTATCTAGAAGTGTATGTCAAATTACATATCATTCAAGTGAGAGAAAAATGTGTGATTCAAATTAACTAGATTCAATACATGTTTTCCAAGTTGAAGAAATATGGGTATGAAAATTGTATTTTAGTGGTTTACCTATTGACCCTAATAGTGTATCTAATTTAAGCTTGCACATGGGAAATGGAAGCATAGAAGATTAGTCATCTTTCTGAGATTGTTGGGAGCCTACAATTTGCATAGTTGGGCACAAAGGTTTGACATTTTGTTTCTAGTCACACAAGTAGCCAAATTCACCAAAAACTTCCAAATGTAACATATTATGACATTAAATTGCATCATGAAGTATTTGCAGGGCACTATTCCGATGAAGATTACATATTGTGGTAGTAGCAAAAATCATGTTTTACACTCATATTATGATGCCACTTTTGCCATGGATTTGAACGATTAAAAGTTTCAATCAATAGATTACTTACAAGTTAATGTACCAACTATTATATATTAATATGAAGTCATCCACAAGTTTGTCTATAAATAGTTGATGTCTTTAATTCAACAACCCAATTGTATAACCTTCCTTATCTACTAGGTGTATAATTGTATAAATGGTGGCAAATTTGTAATTATTTTTTAGGCATTCTTCCAAAAGTCATGAAAAATAACAAAATTTTCATAGATGTGAATTTCATGAGTTCTAAAATTATTCCATTCATACCAAGCATTTGACTTTACCATTTGTTTCAAACTTTTGTGAACCTTCACCAATCGTTTTAAAATTATGAACATCATAACACAGTAGGTGTTAGAAAAGTTAGCCATTGCTAGCACCTTGGGCTTTTTGTGACAAATGTCACCATGCTTTTTGCAATGTTCAACATTTTCTTCACCCAATTAAGTTTTCCATTATCTTCAACCATGAGGTCAAATTGATGTGTGACACAAAGGCTCCACACAATGTGTGTGTATTCAACTATAATAATCCTACCCATAAGCTTGCAATTGCTTGCATTGTCAATCACAACTTGGACAACATTTGCAAACCTTACATCTTCTATGGCTTGTTTAATGCGACTGTGGATATAAGTAGTTGTATGAATGCTCCAAATAAATGTGTTGATGCATCAAATGCATTTTTAAAAACTATGCATTTGCAAGAGGAAACAAGTATGTTGATGATGTTTTGTTTTTTCATATCACTCCAACCATTCATCATTATGAGGCAACCATATTTTGCCCAAGATGTTTAAAAAGGCTTTAAGTTTCATTTCATAACTACCATTTTAGTTATTGATCTTCCATTCAAATCACATCTCTTCTCTATTTACCAAACTGATCATTATTAAAGCCATTTCTTTAATCATTGACCTCCACAAAAATGTATCTACCACACAAAATGTGAGGTTACATTTGTGAATACATCATTAAATTTCTTTTTTTTTTTTTTGCCTTAAAGCAATTCACGAAGTTGTTGTTGGCCCACTCTTCTTTGGCTTCCAAAGGCAAAAGCATTTGAACCAACCTATGGGGTCCTTTTTCTAAGTGCTAAAACATTGGAACCAATATGTGGCACGTCCCTTTAGTGTTTGATCCTTGTTGAATAAATTATGTAGGGATGTAGGGATTATTGCATTCCCTTTCAAAAGTTGGAATTGTTTGTACTTACCTTGGGTGGTATGGTATGTAACCTCTTTTGTCTTTTGTGTTTTGATTTGGTGACAATAATTGAACATTGAAAATAGGTAGCACATATTGATAAGCAACAAAGATTAACATTAATATATTAGGCCACTCAAACATTTAGTGATTTGATGTGTTGTTGTTTCATTGCTTTTGTTGTTTGTTTCCCTTCTCTGTAATTTACTAGCAAAATAATTAATATACATGTGGTCTTTGTTGTAAGCTCAAAAGAAAAAGTTGAAACTACTTGACACAAACAAAGATAAAAACCTTTCACAATTTACAAAGAATGCATTAAAATAAAAGTCATAATTTGAGAAATGGAAAGAACTTATATTTTTGAAAATGTTAACCCACAAGGTATACCATCAATAGTGGATTTGGAAACATGACCCCTTTGATGCTTGCAATGCAAATTATTACAATCAATTCGATATTGTTGGAAGTTCTTATGTGATTTTTCTTACATGTTGATGGGGTGATATGATGACTAGATGTACATGTTTAGGTTTCATATGTAGGTAGATAGGTAGGAAAATAGGTATTTATTAAGTAAGTTGATGGTTTATACAAAGGCTACCTACTTATTAACAACCTTCTTGTGAGTTGTTAGTAGGTAGGTAGGGAAAAAATAACAATTAAGCTAACCACCATGGTTAGTTAAAGGACTGGGACCTAACAAAAAAATGTCTCTTGACCTTTTACCATTCATCTTTCACAGGGCACTAGTGGTTCACTATGGGCATTGCTTGTTTATTGGGAAGGGGGGACAAGGGGTTGGATTTAGGGTTTTGGGTTCTTCCTTTGGAACATGGTGAAATTCATTGAGATGAATGGCAATTGATTCATTTATCATATAGCAATTACATGCTATCCCATAAATGGTTCATGAAGGGGGTTTAAAAAGGAGATCATGAAGGTGGTGATTCAAGTATCGAATGTTAAAATCCTTTGGATAGTATAAAAGTATTATGTGGAATGGATGGTGCATAACACAAATTCAACTAAATGCATTGTGAATAAGATTGGTAAGGTTTTTTCCAACATTGTCGATCCACTCATTTAATTTGAACTACATTTGAGCAAATAACCATCATTTGTTGAACCAATTTTTTGTTGCCAAATATATTGACATCTCACTACAATAAGTCTAATATGGTTGATGTATGTAATATGATTTGAAATTGACCATTTGTTGTTACAAATTTGGTACCAAGGCAAGTGGTTTGAATCATTAAACAATGGCTAAAGAACTTTTTAAAAAGCTATCAATTATGGCCTTCACGTGTAACACCTAACAACAACAAATAATCTTGGTTATAAGTCATTTACGAAGGTGATTAAAAATGCAAATGTTTTGTAAACTAGTGATTAGCTTGGAGCTAAAACTTTGTTACAACTTTTTAAAAACTATTACAAAAGCTAGCAAGTAAACTTCTTGTATCACTTATGTCTTTTTTTTCTCTTCCCACTATTACTTGGTTCTCTTGAACTTTTAATGTTGTTGATGGAATTACTTTAGTCTACAAGCACCTTGATTCTGCAACCGAACATTAGAATCATAGCTAGTGTAGTTGGATTTCTAAACGTGGGGAAAATAATTTTGTCAATGGTTTGAAGGAAAAAAAGGGGTAAATGTGGGTGCAACTCCAAGTGTGACCAGGGTTATGTAAGAAATCCACCTTCATAAACATGTGAAACTTGTTGACTATTTTGGTATTGTATTTGCATCATCTGAATGATGTGTTTAAGAATGAAGAATAATTTTCATTACTAAAATGCCATCTTTCATTGACACATTGCATGTTGAAATGCCATCAATTGCACCATTTACCAAGGACAACAACATTCTTGAGATACTATATGATTTCAACTTTGGTATTTCATGCATTATCATGTATCATAGTCTTTCAACTTCTTCCAACATTGCTTAGTGTTTATGCTCAAAATACTATGACCAACACCATCTTATGCTAGTGTTAGCTCCCTTTGTATTCGAAATGTCCTCGTTGATGGGAAGTGATTGGTTTTTAAAAGCAAGGGGAAGATCTACTTTAACTTCAACATAATAAGGTAGTGTTAATATATGTAACAACATATGTTTTATTAGGTGTTGTTATTGTTCCAACACAATTGTTGAAGCAATTCCTATTGATACTTCACTCAACTTGGCTATTGCTCTGAAAAAAAAGGTTAAAAACAAGGAAAAATATGTTATTTTCAAAGATGGATCTCATAATTTGTCGATTGTGATGTCTTAGTACTTTTCCAATAATGCTTGATGTAATGGCATCAAATTTTGGGATGCAATGGACATCCTAGTTGATGTACCTCATGCATACACTTTGATTTCATTATTTCTTAATGTTTGGTAGTCCAACATTGACAAATAAAAAAGAGGTGAAATCAAAGCATATGCACTACGTCTACCATATCATCTTTCATTTGATACCAATTTCATCGACTTCTCCATTCAAAACAAGGTGGGTTTACTAGGTAACATTTTTTTACATATTCATTTATACTCTTTCATTTGAATTGGCTTTCATTACATCTATATAGTTGTTATTGAATTCTTCTCATGTAACTTATTATTTTCTTGAAACTCATTTTCCCTCTATTAAAAAATAAATAAATTATGATTCCAATCCCTCATGCATGTGATTGTAGATGGAACCATTTATTGATGAGTTTTGTATTTGAAATATAAGTTTGATATGCATTGAAACTCAAGAGGTGAAGATTTTTACCATTGGTTTAATCTACCATTTTGGAGAAAAGAAACCATCATTTTGAAGAATATTTTTTTAAACACATATTTTGTCACAAATTATTTTCGATGACACAAGAGAATTCCCACATTTACAAATTTACAATATGAAAAGGTTTTTTAATTCTTTTTTTTTTTACCTTTCATATTTTGAACATCACCAAATATACTTACAGATGATCACCAATTGAATCTTTAAAAAGTTGTTCAAACATAACCACATTACATTTCCTTATGAGCTATGTTCATCCTTTTTAAAACTGTTTTAATTTATTAATTTCTTTGTTCTAATTTTTCTTGCAATGCTACAATTGCAAAATTTGACAATTGATGGGGCTTTGTCAAAATTTAACAAAGTTTATTTAACCATTGTTTGTATGTACTTTATCTCTATTTGCTATGTGCAAGTCTTTGCTCACTTTTGCAATGCTAACAAGAGGATTGAAGGTATTTTTCATAAGAGGGAGAGTTGAAGGTTGAAGATGTTAACATTGCCTTAAAGTAAAGTATTAGGCCCCATTTTCAGGCTCATCTATCTACGAAAGAAGGTAGTTTGTAATTTGTTTTGTTTTGTAGTTATGAGATCCATCGAACTGGGATGCTTTAAATCGTGTTCTTGGTGTCTTTGGAAAGCTCTCTACAAGGAGGAGGGGTCCATGGGTTTGGTTCCTTTACATTTAAACTTTCAGTGCAAAAGTTCTTGAATATTGAATGCTATTTTCACTGAAAATTAAATTAAATTGGAGCTGAAATTTTCAGAGGAGTTGGAATGTGCCTTTGGTGTTATGGAAAGATCTTGATGAGCAGGATTTAATGGAATTTATTTGGTAAGATTTAGATTCAGATTGTGGGAGATATTGATTTTTAAGTGATTTCTGCCGCTGAAAATTCAAATAAATTCCAAAAAACCAGGTTTTGAAAGGAAAAATCAGTTGAGGAAGTGGTAACACTTGGGCCAACAAGACAGGCCACACTAGTTAATATGGCTGAATGAGCCTCCCTCAGAGCATCTCCACCCGGACACTGGCAAACACCCCTTTTCATTAAATCTTGGAGCAGGATAGCACAAATCCTACTGCTCTTGGGTATTGATGGTCCATTTTGCAATGGGTTGTTTTAACCCCTTTGAAAGTGTTTTTTTTTCTACTATGGATTTGGACAATGATTATTACTCATCCAGATGTAGACATAAATGGTCTTTGAATGTTTAAATGGACTTTACGAC
>Ga0116226_10006956_pt1 | contig 10187 bp, 9 predicted proteins | sample S1TSphfallax_FD_89692 | JGI IMG/M metagenome (GOLD analysis project Ga0116226, IMG submission 89692) | Host-associated microbial communities from peat moss isolated from Minnesota, USA - S1T2_Fa - Sphagnum fallax MG | ecosystem: Host-associated > Plants > Peat moss > Unclassified | place: USA...
CACTTCGATGCCGATCACCGTGGGCACGTCCATTGCCACCTGCACCAGCAGGGGGCCCGCCATGTTCGGCAGCAAATGGCGCAGCATTACCCGCAACGTGGCCGCCCCCATGGCGCGCGCCGCGATCACGTAATCCTGCCGCAGCAGCACCTGGCTTTGGCCGCGCACGATGCGCGCATAAGCGGGGGCCAGGAACGCGGTAACGACCAGCCCGACGGTGAATAGGCCCGGGCCGATCACGGTGGCGAGCGCCAGGGCGCAGAGCATCATCGGCAAGGTCATGATGGAATCGCAGACCAGCATGATGCCGCCCCCCAGCAGGCGGGGGCCGCTTGCGGCGGCAAGGCCCAGGATGATGCCGGCGCCAAGGGCCACCGCCACGCTGCACACGACCAGTTCCAGCGCGATGGCGCTGCCGGCGAGCACACGGGAAAACACGTCGCGCCCGAGCTGATCGGTGCCCAGCGGATGGCGCAGGCTTGGGGCCAGCAGGCGCAGATGCGGCGCGATGGCGATCGGATCGTAGGGGGCAACGACGCCGGACAGCAGCGCGGAAAGCAGGATCACGCCGACGCAGGCGGCCCCCGCCCACAAAAGCGGCCGGCTAGACATGGGCGCGCACCCGCGGATCGAGGCAGGCGATCAGCAGGTCGGCGGCCAAATTGCTGAGCACATAGAGGGGGGCGGTGACCAGCACGGCGCCGAGGATCACGGGGAAATTGCGCCCGAGCACGGCATCGTAGGTGAGTAGGCCCAGGCCCGGGCGATCGAACACCATTTCCACGAGCACGGCGCCGGAGAGCAGGCTGCCGATGCCGACGCCGAGCACCGCAATCACCGGGACCACGGCAATCGGCAGCACGAACCGCACGGCAATGCGCGCCTCGGCCACACCGAAGGCGCGCGCGGTGCGTACGTGGTCGGCACCGAGGTTCTCCAGCATGGCGGTGCGCATCAGCCGGCACAGATAGCCGATCCAGCCGAGGCCGAGCGTGAACGAGGGCAAGGCAAGATGCCAGAGCTGATCCCGCACATCGCCGGGGCGGCCGGCCCCGATGGCCGGAAACCAGTGCAGCCGCACGGCGAACAGCAGCAACGCATAAATCGCGATCAGGGAGGTGGGGAGCGCGATGCAGGCGGCCGAAGCCAGCGCCATCGCGCGATCGAACCAGCCATCGCGCCGCAATGCGCACCAGCACCCCAGCGGCACCCCGATCAGCAACGCCCAGGCGATGGCGGAAGCGGCCAACGCGGCGGTGTGCGGCAAGGCCTGGAACACCAGTTGAGCAACCGGCGTGCGCGTGAGCACATCGGTGCCGAGATCGCCATGCAGGAGACGCCATACGAAACCGGCGAATTGCAGCGGGATGGGCTGATCGAGATGCATGTCGTGCCGGAGCGCCGCCTTTTGCGCGAAGGTGGCGTGCGGGCCGAGCACGACAGAGGCCGGGTCGCCGGGGACGACGGCAATCAGGCAGAAGAGCACGGCCAGGGCCATCAGCATGACCAGAAGGCCGTGGGATAGGCGGATTAGCACTAGTCGGGTCATCGGAAATAGACAGTAAGGAAGGACTTCTTTTTTGAAAAAAAGAAGCAAAAAACTTTTATTTTCATGGCGGGGTTGGTTTGAAGTGGTGATGCCAGGTGCGTTCAAAGACCGGGGCGCCGGATTCTAGGGCCGCCAGGTGGGAGTGCATGGTGAGGCCGGTTGCGGCCAGTTCGATATGCACTTCTGTTTGCACACGCACATCCCAGCGGGGGCGCTGCATGAAACTGGTGCGGTGGAAGCTTGCCTGGGCGACGGGCGCAGAACTCGCGATGCGGTAGGTTTCGGCGCTGGAGCCGCCGAATACGAGCTCGCCGAGGCGCGTGGTCTGGCGCTGGCCGGTCGTGGAAAGGGTGAGGGCGCCGGCGGCATGGTGCAGCGTGCGGGCGTCCGTTGCGGCGGCGATCACCTCGTGCGGCAGGGGGGGCGCCTGTTCCGGTGGGGCGAAGGAGGTGGTTTCGGGCCTGGCCGCGGGTGGCAGGCCGGGCAGGCGCAGCTGCACGCTGGCCGGGCGGATCGAAAGGCCGGGGGGCGCCGGTTCGGGCCAGGCCATCGGCCAATAGGCGCTCGAGAGCGCAAGGCGGATCGTGCGGCCTTGGGCAAACACATAGGCGGTGGATTTCAGATCGCAGCGCAGCGGGAAAAATTGCCCGGGGGCGATGCCGGGCGGGCGGCGGACGCGGAGCAGGGCGAAGGTGATGCGCGCCGAGACGCCATCCTGCCGCACCTCGCAGAGGCGGATCGCGAGCAGGGCGGCGTCACCTTGCAGGGCAAGATCGAGGCTGATTTCGCCGAGGCCGACGAAGGTGACATCCCCGGGCAAGGGTGGGGTTTCGAAGCACAGGCACAGGGCGTCGTCGGCTTGCTGATCGGCCTGGAATTCGGGGGCGTTGCCGCCGCCATCGAGGGGGCACCATTCGCCGCCGGCGCTGCCGCACCAGGGGGCCGTATCGAGCGCAATGGCGTGATGGGGCTGGGGCGGGAAGCCTTCGCCTGGGCGGAAGATGCGGGCGGGGGCGGGGGTGGGCCATTCCGGCAGCGTGATCCAGCCGCCGCCGATCGAGAGGCCGGCGGCGCCCGGCACCAGATCGCGGCCGAGCCAGAGGCGGAGCGTGGGCTCGTTGTCCAGGCCGTTATCCTCGCCCGCCAGGTGGCGGCGCCACCAGCGCAGGCATTCCTGCAGGAAGCCGATACGCGGCCCGGGCTGGCCCCAGTTCGGATAGAGATGCGTCCATGGGCCGATCAGGGCCCGCTTCGGGACGGCGAGATGCTGCATGAGGCGGAGCACGGCGTCGGGATAGCCGTCGGTCCAGCCGCCGACGGCAAAGACCGGGCAGGCGATGGCATCGTAATTTTCGCAGACCGAGCCGTGGCGCCAGTAGGCGTCGCGTTCGGGGTGGGCGAGCCAGGTGGCGAGGGGCGGCTGCAGGGCTTGCAATCGCTGGAGCCACATCTCGCGCCAGCGCGGGCCGAGCTTTGCGGGATCGGGCGGGCGAGCGAGTTGGGTGAACAGGCCGGTGCCCCATTGCAGGCCATCCGAGAGCAGCGCGCCGCCCATGCGGTGCACATCGGTGCGGAAGCGATCGTCTGTGGAGCAGCAGGTGACGATGGCTTTCAGGGCGGGGGGGCGGCGGGCGGCGACTTGAAGCGCAGCAAAGCCGCCCCAGGAAATGCCGATCATTCCGACCGCGCCGGTGCACCAGGGCTGGGCGGCGATCCAGGCGATGACTTCGAGGGCATCGTCCTGTTCCTGGGCGGTGTATTCGTCGGTCAGCACGCCATCGGAATTGCCGCTGCCGCGCAGATCGACGCGCAGGCAGGCCAGCCCGTGGCGGGCGAACCATCCGTGCATCATTTCGTCGGCGACGGCCGTGTAGTCCGACTGGCGATACGGGATCCATTCCAGCACGGCCGGAAATCTTTCTCCGGCGGCCGGCGGCGGAAGCCAGAGCTTGCCCGCCAGGCGCGTGCCATCCCTTAGGGCAATCCAGATATCGTTCGTTGCCGGCCCTTGCCCGCCGTCAGCTTCCATAGGCCCCAGGCCGAGCAAGAACGAGGCCACAGGAAGTCAAAGTTTTTTGCTTCCTTTTTTCAGAAAAGAAATGCTTGCTTACTTTTATCTGCCGCAAAGCAGAATCGCGAAATCGCAAGGTTTCATCGCATTCACTGGCAAAATATCCTGCGGGCAGGCCGAAAATACCATGATCAGATCCCGTTCGGCGCGCAGATCCACGTAGTCGCCCGGTTTGGAGACGGGCGCCCGGAATTCCAGGCGGCCACCATCGAGGATCGCGACGTTCATGAAGAGGTTGAGCGGGGCTGGCAGCCTGGGTTCGAAAATACCCAGTTGGGCCAGGGAGGATTTTAGATTGTCGGCGCAATTATCGTGGCCTGTATCGCCGGTGAGTTGCGCGTAGCGGGTTTTGTCGCAGGCGGCGATGAGCGTATCGTGGACGCCGGGCGAGGTATCGGCGACGAGGGTGGCGATGGGGCATCGCCGGTTCGTCAGCATGGTATCGCCGGTGGCTGGATTGGCGCGGAGCCAATGGGCGCGGCTGTGTTCCATGGACATGAATTCGCCTGGATCGTCGGCACAGAATGCCCAGGTATCCACCACCTGGGTGCCGTGCAGGTTGATGACCCGCACGGTTTCGCCATGCACCATCCTGATGGCGTGGCCGCTGCGGGCGGCGATCACCTGGTAGATCGAGGCGGGGGGATCGTTCAAACTGGGCAGCCCTTCCGGTCTCGCCGATGAGTGGAGATACGGGGTGACGGCCGGGGTGGCCCAATAAATAAAGCCGGGAGAGGCATAAGCGCGACTTATGCGGGGGGGGGCGGTGAGGGGGTGTTCTGTGCGGCCAGGTGCGGTAATGCCGCCTGGGGGGGACGCGAAGGCGCGTCCCACCCTACGGCCGCGTGATGTAGTCGGCGAGGTTAGCGCGCCGCATTTTGAGTTGATACTCTGCGACGAGACCTGGCCAGATGGTTGTGTTGCGGCCGTTGACATCGAGGTACCAGCTTCGGCAGCCGCCGGTATTCCAGACGGCTTTTTCGATGCGGGTTTGCAGCGACGTGTTCCAGGCGGCCTCGATTTCCGGTTTTACCTCGGCGGTTGCGAGGTTTTTGCGGGCCATCTGGCGGAACAGGCTCAGCAGATAGTTCATCTGTGCTTCGATCATCAGGACCACGGAATTGTGGCCGAGCCCGGTATTGGGGCCGAGCAGGAAAAAGAAATTCGGAAAGTCGGGGACGGCGACGCCGCGATAGGCGTGCATGCCGTGGGCGAAAGACTGTTCCAGCGTATGGCCGTTGCGACCGATGATGCGCAGGGCCGAAAAGCTGTCGGTAGTGCGAAAGCCGGTGCCGTAGATGAGGATGTCGGCGGGGGTGATGGCGCCGTTTTGCGCGACCACCGCATTGGGGGCGATCGATGCAATCGGGGTGCTGACGAGTTCGGTATTGTTTTCGGCGAGGGCGGGATAGAAATCGTTGCTGATCAGCACACGTTTGCATCCAAGCCGGTAATCGGGGGCGAGTTTCTGCCGCAGGGCGGGATCCGCGATCTGGCGTTCCAGATGCGTGCGGGCCATCGCTTCGGCAGCCGCGATCGCTTTGCGGTTGCCTAGAAAGGCGAGTGCGCGAATGTCGTGCAGCCAGAACAAGCGGGTGCGGAACAGCCGGCGGCGCCAATGGTTGCGGAAGCCGTCCTTTTGCAGATCGGAGAACGCGAAATCGCGTTTGGGCATGATCCATGGCGGGGTGCGCTGGAAAACCGTGAGTTTGGCGGCTTGCTTGGCCACATGGGGGATGAATTGCACGGCGCTGGCCCCGGTGCCGATCACCGCGACATTTTTCCCCGCGAGATCGACAGCATGATCCCAGCGGGCGGAATGGAAGGCGGGCCCACGAAAACCGTCGCGCCCCGGTAGATCGGGGATTGCCGGGATGTGCAGGGGGCCCATGGCCGATAGCAGCACGCGGCCGAAGAACCGCCTGCCATCTGCGGTTTCCACGCGCCAGCGTTGCTGGCCCTGTTCCCAGACGGCTTGCTGTATTTCCGCCCCGAACCGCGTGTGTGGGTGGAGGCGATATTTGGCGGCAACGCCACGCAGATACTGCAGCAGCTCGGGCTGCGTCGGATACATGCGCGACCAGCTCGCATTCGGCTCGAACGAGAACGAATAGAGATGGGAGGGGATATCGCAGGCGCAGCCGGGGTAGACGTTGTCGCGCCAGGTGCCGCCGATATCATTCGATTTTTCGAGCAGGATAAACGACGTATTGCCCGAGCCCTGCAATTTGATGGCCGCGCACAGCCCCGCAAACCCGGCGCCGGCGATCAGCACATCCGCGGTTTCGTCGGGCACCGCTTGCGGCATGCTGGCGCCGGGGTCATCCAACGCTTTCAAGCCGCCCGCAACGCAGGTTTGCCGGCCGCATGGGCGAGCAGGAAAGCGGCCATGAGCCGGATGGATTCGCGTGATTCCGGCACGAATTGCGCCAATTGCCAGACATGCGGCACCACCGGCCATATGCGGATTTCCACGGGCACGCCGGCGGCGCGCGCGTGATCGGCGACGCGCGTGCTGTCGTCGCGCAGCATTTCGCGATCGCCGACATGGATGATGAGCGGCGGCAGGTTTTTGAAATCGGCATAAACGGGCGAGGCGAGCGGTGTGGTGGGATCGGTGCCACCGAGATAGAGCCCTGCACAGGTTTCGAAGCCGCCGGGCGTGAACATGGCATCGCGCCGCGCATTGCTGCGCATGGAGGCGCCGGTGCCGGCCAGATCGGCCCACGGCGACAGCAGGGCTGCGGCGGCCGGCATGGTGGCACCCTGATCGCGAAGGCTCAGCAGCAGTGCGAGGGCCAGGCCGCCCCCTGCCGAATCGCCCGATACCGTCAGTGTTTCGGGCGTGTGGGCGGCGGCCAGGCCATGCCACGCCGCCCGCGCATCTTCGATCGCCGCCGGATACGGATGCTCCGGCGCCAGGCGGTAATCCGGCACGAACACGGCAAACCCTTGGCTTGCATAGGCCGCGGTGATCGGGCGGTGCGTGCGTGGCGAACACGCAAAATAGCCGCCGCCGTGCAGGTAGAGCATCGTTGCCTTGGGCGGCGTGGGCGCTTTTACCCACTCCCCGGGGATGCCGCCTACCGTATCTGGCCGGAACTCGATATCGGGTGGCAGGGGAAGTGCGCCGCCGGCCAGCACCTTGCGCGCGTGGGCCAGATCGAGAACCCCATTCAGCCCGCGTTTGATTTTCACGCGCATCACGAAATCCATGAAATGCGCTTGCCAGCTAGCCATTTAAGGCCTCCTTTCCTGCCTGTGCGGAGGGCGCGGCAATATTTTTGGGTTTCATGAGTTGCCAGTACCGCACAGGGAAAAACCGCTGCAGCCGATCGGCCATCCGAGCGTCGCGCCCGATCAGCAGGCGCGGCGTGCGCTGTTCGATGGCGCGCGCGATCTGTTCCGCCGCTTCTTCCGGCGGTGTGCGCAGGAACGCGTTGAACTGCTTTAATTGGGCGCGCGCCAGTGCGGGATCGATGGTTCGGGGGATGCGCGCGCTGTTGGCAATTTCCGTGCGCACGCCACCGGGATGCACGACCGTGAGGGTGATGCTGCTGCCTGCGAGTTCGTGGCGCAGGGATTCCGAAAACCCTCGGAGCGCGAATTTGGCGGCGCAATAGGCCGTTTGGCCGGGTGGGGCGATGAGGCCGAACAGGCTGGACATGTTCACGATGTGCGCGGCCGGCGCTGCAAGCAGCGAAGGCATGAAGGCGCGGGTGAGGCGGACGGGCGCCCAGAAATTGATGCCGAACAGCCATTCGATATCCTCTATGGCGAGATCGGCGAAGCGGCCGGCGAGGGCGACGCCCGCGTTGTTCACGAGCACGCTCACCTGGCCATGTTCGGTGAGTATCGCGGCGGGGAGCGCGTTCAGGGCCGCGGTATCGCTGACATCGAGGACGTGGGTGCTGACGCGCACGCCGAGGCTGCGCGCCTGCGCAGCGACGGTAGCGAGGCCGGCCTCATTGCGATCCGCCAAGGCGAGATGGGCGCCGCGGCGGCCAAGGCAGAGGGCGAGGGCGGCGCCGATGCCGCTGGCGGCGCCGGTGATGACGACCGTGGCGCCCCTTAGCGGCAAGATCATGAAGTAAATCCTAGAGGGGAAGCGTGTTCTTTTCTGAAGAAAAGAACCAGAAGACTTTTAATTCCTGTGCGGTAGAGAGATACGGGATCTGGCCGGCATCGTGGAGGGGGCGGGGAAGTAAACGTTTTTTGCTTTCACACGCTTCGCAATACATCAATCGGCTCCACCACGCCATCGCGGTCCATATACCAGAAGGTCCAGCCATTGCAGCTTGGGGCGCTTTGCACGGCGGCCCCTACCTGGTGGATGCTGCCGCGATGGGGGCCGCATTGCAGGGTGCCGTCCGTCATGACCGTTGCAGCAACGCGCCGTTGCTTGTCGGTGAGTACGGTGCCGGGGGCGATGAGGCCGCGTTCGACCAGGCTGCCGAAGGGAATGCGCGGTGCATCGCGGCGAGTGGGGGTTGCTTCCACGGCGTTGGCGGGGGCGGGTTTTTGCCGGCGGATGCGGCCCCAGGCGGCTTCCACGTAGGCGGGGTGGCGTTCGATGCCCACGAAATGGCGGTGCAGGCGGCGGGCGACGGCGGCCGAGGTGCCGCTGCCGAGGAAGGGATCGAGGATGACGTCGCCGGCCATGGTGCTGGCGAGCAGGATGCGGTGCAGGAGCGCTTCGGGTTTCTGGGTGGGGTGCAGTTTCAGGCCGTGTTCGTTCTTTAGCCGCTCCTCGCCCGTGCAGAGGGGGATCAGCCAGTCGCTGCGCATCTGCAGATCGTCGTTGAGGGCTTTCATGGCGGCGTAGTTGAAGCGGTAGCGGCTATCCTGCTGGCGGGCGGCCCAGATGAGTGTTTCGTGGGCGTTGGTGAAGCGGCGGCCGCGGAAATTCGGCATAGGGTTGGATTTGCGCCAGATGACGTCGTTCAGGATCCAGAAGCCGAGATCCTGGAGGATGGCGCCGATGCGGAAGATGTTGTGGTAGGTGCCGATCACCCAGATGGTGCCATCCTTGCGCAGCAGGCGGCGGGCTTCGGTGAGCCATGTGCGGGTGAAGGCGTCGTAGGCGGCGAAATCGGAAAAGCGGTCCCAGTCATCGTCGACGCCATCGACGAGGGCGTCGTCGGGGCGGCGGAGTTCGCCGCGGAGCTGGAGGTTGTAGGGGGGGTCGGCGAAGACGCAGTGGACGGAGGAGGAGGGGAGCATGCGCATCATCTCTACGCAGTCGCCGCGCAGAATCTGGTCCAGGGGCAGGTCGCGGGAGATGTCCAAGGGGGTTTGCAGGTCCGGGAGGGGTGGGCGAGACCTTGGAGATGGACACGCAGTCGCGTCAAGGAAGGCCAGGGGCTCTGCCCCTGGACCCCGCCAGGGGAGGCCCCTGGACGCCATGTCTTAAATCGCGGCGGGTCTGCCCCCGAGCTTGGGTCCAGGGGGCAGAGCCCCCTGGCCTTCCTTTCTTGGCGGCGATACATGCACCCCATGCCCGACGAGTTCCTCCCTATCCTCATTGCCCCCCATAAGACCCTCAAAACCAAAGCGCGCGCCGTCAAGCCCGATGACATGGACCGTGTGCGCGAGCTGGTGCCCGCCATGTTCGCCTCCATGTACAAGGCGCCGGGAATCGGCCTGGCGGCCCCGCAGGTGGATGTTGGGCTGCGGTTTTTCGTGGTCGATCTGATGCCGAACGAAAAACGCGCGCCGATGGTGCTGATCAACCCGCAGATCGAGCGGGTGAGCGAGGAATGGGCCAGCCGGGAGGAAGGCTGCCTCTCCCTGCCCAACCAATATGCCGATGTGAGCCGGCCGGCGATGGTGCGCGTGAGCTATTCAGACCTCGCCGGCAAACGCGCGGAAATCGATGCGGAGGGGTTGATGGCCGCCTGCCTGCAGCACGAGATCGACCATCTGGACGGCATCCTGTTCGTCGATCACATATCGCTGCTGAAGCGCAACATCCTGATGCGCAAACTGGCCAAGGAGCAGCGCCAGGCGAGAGATGCGCCGAAGAGGCCGGCTTGAGGTGGCACTGAGGCTGGCTTTTCTGGGGAGCCCGGCTTTTGCGGTGCCGGCGTTGCGTGCCTTGGTGGAAGCCGGCCATGAGATTGCGGCGGTATACGCGCAGCCGCCGCGCCCCGCGCATCGCGGCCAGGCGCTGACGAAATCCGCGGTGCACGAGGCGGCCGAGGCGCTGGGCCTGCCGGTGCGGACTCCGGCCCGGGTGAAGCGCCAGCCCGAAGAACACAAAGCCTTTGCCGCCTTGGAACTGGATGCCGCCGTGGTGGCGGCGTATGGGCTGATCCTGCCGCCCGCTATGCTGCAGGCGCCGCGGCTGGGGTGCATCAATATCCATGCGAGCCTGCTGCCGCGATGGCGTGGGGCTTCCCCCATCCATGCCGCGATCCTGGCCGGCGACGCGCAGACCGGCGTCACGATCATGCGCATGGAGGAAGGGCTCGATACCGGTCCCATGTTTTGCCACGAAGCGGTGCCGATCGGGCCACGCACCACCACGCCGGAATTGCATGATGCGCTGGCGGCCCTGGGCGCGCG
>Ga0116226_10006957_pt1 | contig 10187 bp, 5 predicted proteins | sample S1TSphfallax_FD_89692 | JGI IMG/M metagenome (GOLD analysis project Ga0116226, IMG submission 89692) | Host-associated microbial communities from peat moss isolated from Minnesota, USA - S1T2_Fa - Sphagnum fallax MG | ecosystem: Host-associated > Plants > Peat moss > Unclassified | place: USA...
CCAGCACGCTCTATTCGAGCACGTAACTTTTTTGCTCCTCGATTGCCCCATCCCATTGATTGCCGCCGTTAACGGTGTTGCCTATGGCGGTGGTTGCGAAATCGCCTTGTGCTGCGATTTTATTTACGCCGCCAATACCGCCCGCTTCGCGCTCACAGAAACCCGCCTCGGCATCATGCCCGGTGGTGGCGGCACCCAAAATTTGCCACGCGCAGTAGGCACGCGCCGCGCAAAAGAATTGATTTTCTCCGCCGCGCCATTTTCCGCCACCGAGGCATTAGAATGGGGCATGGTCAACCGCGTTTTTCCACCCGAAACGCTGCTCGCGGAAACCCTGGAGACAGCCGTAAAAATCGCCGCCAACGCCCCGCTCTCCGTAAAACAAGCGAAAAAATCCATCAACGCGGGTGCCGATATTCCGCTCCGCACCGCCTTACATTTTGAAATTGAGGCCTATAACCGCTTAGTTCTCTCGGCTGACCGCCATGAGGGCGTGCGCGCCTTCAACGAAAAACGCCCAGCCGATTTCAAGGGCGTCTGAGATGAGCACGCTGCCCTCCCGCATCGACATCATTGAAGTTGGGCCGCGCGAGGGCTTTCAATATGAAGGCATAGGCCGGCCAGATGCCATTACGGTCGCAGAAAAACTGCGTCTTATTGACGCGCTTGGTAAGACGGGTGTGAAAACGATTCAGATCGCCTCCTTCGTGCACCCCAAAATCGTCCCTCAAATGGCCGATGCGGAACCGGTGCTGGCCGGGCTCACACCCATACCCGGCATCGCCTATACCGGCATCTACCTCAATGATTCCGGTATCAAACGCGCGCTCGCCTGCCCCAATCTGACGATGGTGGCGGATCTCGTGCTTTCCGCCTCCGAAGCGTTTTCGCTCCGTAACCAGAAGCGCGACAGGGCAGGTGACACAGACGCCGGGCGCGCCATGGCATCGGTCTATCGCGCGCATGGTTTTAAGGTCACCATCGGCAACATCATGGCCGCCTTCGGCTGCAACTTTGAAGGTCCTGTCCCGCTCTCCCGCGTTCTGGAACGCGCCGCCGTGCTGCAAGAGATTGCTGAAGAGACTGGCGGGACCTTAGAGCTTTTAAACCTAGCCGACACCATGGGCTGGGCCGACCCAGCCCAGATCATCGCCACCGTGCAGGCAGTCCGAGAAAAATTTCCGCACACGCGCATCAGCCTGCATCTGCACGACACGCGCGGCCTCGCCATCGCGAATGTCTATGCGGCGTTAACGGCGGGCGTGGATCGTTTCGAGACCGCCATAGGCGGCCTCGGCGGCTGCCCCTTCGCCGGCATTGCAGGTGCTGCCGGCAATGTCGCGACCGAAGAAGTGGCGCTCCTCTGCCGCCGCCTCGGCATCGAAACCGGCCTTGATCTGGACGCGCTCATGGCCGCCACAAAAATCGCCGAAGAGGTGGTGGGCCACAAATTGGCAAGCCGCCTTGCCAATGCCGGCCTCCCTGACGGTGCCGCCACACCACAAAAAGTCATAGAATCATGATCACCACCGATTCATTCCGCCTGGACGGCAAAACCGCCCTCATCACCGGCTCTGGCCGCAATATCGGCCGCAGCATCGCCGAGAGTTTTGCTGCCCTGGGCGCGCAAGTCGTCATCAACGGCAGCAGCGATCTTGCCGCCATCGAGGACGTCGCCGTCAGTATCCGTGCCAGCGGCGGCGAAGCCATAGCGCTCCAGGCCAATGTCGCCGACGCCGCACAGGCCGCCAAACTCGTCGAAGACACCGTAGCAAACTTTGGTGGATTAGACATTCTGGTCTCCAATGTCGGCATCCGCCGCTACCGGCCTTTGCTTGAAATTACCGCGGAAGAATGGGACGACATCATCCGCACCAACCTTTCGGCCGCCTTCTATCTCTCCCGCGCCGCCATCCCCCATATGCAGGCCAAAAACTGGGGCAGAATCATCGTCATTTCGGGCTTTGACGGGTTCTGGGGCCATGTCACCCACCGCGCCCCCAACGTCGCCGCCAAAGCCGGGCTGCACGGCCTGGCCAAGGCGATTGCCCGCGAAATGGGCCCGCACGGAATCACCGCCAACACCGTCTCGCCTGGCGCCATCGATACGGTGCGCGACTGGTCCCAATACGTCCACCAGGCCCGCGACAAAATTCTGGCCGAAATCCCCCTCGGCCGCTTTGGCACGACCGATGAATTGGCCGCCGCTTGCGTGCTGCTGGCTGGCGATGCCGGCGGGTTCATTTCGGGCCAAGTCATCCACGTCAATGGCGGGCAGTATATGATTTAGGGAGAAAAAAACTTCTTTTTTTGAAAAAAAAAGAAGCAAAAAAACTTTGCTCCGCTTCGCGAGGTGGTGACACACATACGGGCCTAATTAACAAAAGTTTTTTGGTTCTTTTTTTCAAAAAAGCACCGCTCCAGGCGTGAACTGGGGAACTGCTTGCTTACTTGCTTAAAAAAACAAAAAGGAGAGACATCCATGCCAGACCAAACCATCCCCATGGCCAACCACGACATCGGCCAGATGCTTGATTCCCAAAAATGGTCGCTATTTCAAAAACTCATCGTCGCCCTGGCCGCTTTCTCCATCGTGCTCGATGGGTTTGACGGCCAGATGATCGGTTTCGCGATTCCCTCCCTCATCCATGCCTGGGGTCTCACCCGCGGCGCCTTCACGCCCGTCGTGGTGGCCGGGCTGGTCGGCATGGGCATTGGCAGCGCCTGCGCGGGCTTAATCGCGGACCGTTTCGGCCGCCGCACGTCCATACTCCTCAGCATCGCGGTCTTCGCCACCGCCACATGCTGCATCGGCTTCGCGCCCAACGTTACCGTGCTGGCCGTCCTCCGCCTCATCGCGGGTCTCGGCATTGGCGGGGCGCTGCCCACCTCCACCACGCTGGCGGCGGAATTCACCCCCATGCGCAGCCGCGTCATGGCCGTCACCCTCACCATTGTCTGCGTACCGGTCGGCGGTTTTTTGACCGGCCTGTTCGCCCATGCGGTCCTCCCCGCTTATGGCTGGCGCGGCCTGTTTTTTATCGGTGGCGCCATCTCGCTCCTACTCTGCCTGGTCCTCCTGCTCCTGCTGCCAGAATCCCCCCGCTATCTCGCCCGCCGCCCGGCCCGCTGGCCGGCATTGGTAAAACTACTCGGCCGCATGGGGCAAAATGTCGCCCCGCAGACGCAGTTCAGTGACGTGGTGGAACAGCGCGTCGAATTGCGCAAAGGCCTGCCCGCTTTGTTCCAGCCCGGCCGCCGGCGGGACACGTTTGGCCTGTCAATGTCCTTCTTCCTCAACCTGCTGGCCGTCTACCTGGCCTTTAGCTGGCTGCCCACCTTGCTGGTGGGTGAGGGCCTAACCCCTGCCCAGGCTGGCAATGGCCTCACCGTCTATAATTTCGGCGGCGTGCTGGGCGCCATTCTGTTCGCCGCGGTGATCGGCCGTTTCGGCTCGCGTACGCCCATGCTGCTCTGCTGCACCGGCAGCGCCATCACCGCCTTCCTGCTCCGCAACCACATGGAGCCTGGCACGCTGACCTGGATGCTCGGCCTGCACGGCATGTTCGTGAACGCGGTGGAATGCGCGCTGACCGCGCTCTGCGCCTATGCCTACCCCACCGCCATACGCGCCACCGGCACCGCCTTCGCGCTCGCCATCGGCAGGTGCGGCGCCATCAGCGCCGGCTTCGCGGGGGCAGCGGTGATCGATGCCGGCGGGGCCAACGCCTATTTCGGCCTGCTCACCGTCGCGCTGATCATCACCTTGGGCGGCCTGCTGATCATCAAAAACCACGTCCCCGCCCGCGCCGGCCTCTAGCCCTCAATTTCTGATGGCGGCGGGGACATCATTACCACTTAAGAGTCGGCCTTTTCCTCCGCGGGGTTTGGTCCGATAAAGCGTCCTTAACGTCTCGGAAAACACCGGCTTGATGAGTCTCGTGCCCAACCCTGCTCACGTCACGCGTTTCCGCCCGCGCGGCGCGGCGCCGTTCCTGTTCACAGGCTTTGTCCTCCTCACCTTGGTGGTGGCTCTGGCCATGCTGTTCGGCGGCAGGGAGCGCGCCAATAGCCTGGCGCTGCGCACCGCTTTGGTGCGGGAGGCGCGGCTCGTGGATGTGCTCTCCTCTGGCCGGCAAGCGGAATCCGGCTTGCGCGGCTACATGCTCACGGGCAATTCGATCTCGCTCCACACCTATGAAGCGGCCTTGGCCGCCTTGCCCCGCCAATTGGCCGGGCTGGATGCCGCCTTTGCCGGCCAGGACGCAGACAATCTCGCCACCATCCATCGTCTGGTGGTTGAGAAGGTGGCGCAACTGAACGGCGCATTGGCCCTGTACCAGAGCGGCGACACGAAAGCCGCCACCGCCAAGGTTAACACCGACCTCAATGGCGGCACCATGCAGGCCCTGCGTGATCTGATCGGGGTGCTCTATGCAGACGAATCCAGCCGCATCGCTACCTATGAGGCCGCCGCCGCGCGGGACAGCCTGGTGCTGCAAACCGCCACCACCGCCGCCATTCTGTTCGCCATTTTAATGGCCTGGTTCGCGGTCAACGAGAACCGTGCCCAGACCGCGCGCCTGCGCCAGGCGGAATCCGCCCTACTGCGCGCCAATGAGATCTTGGAACATCAGGTGGAGGCCCGCACCGCCACGCTGGCGGCCAGCGAGGCGCAGTTCCGGACGCTCGCCGAAGCGATGCCGGGCTTTGTCTTCATTGCTGATGCGCAGGGCCAGAATATCTATGTCAACCCGCAAGCCGGCGCCTATACCGGCCTGCCGGATGCGGATGTGATGGATTCCGGCTGGACGCGCGGGGTCCACCCGGATGATTTGCCCGGCTGCCTGAGCCTATGGAGCGCCAGCCTGTCGACCGGTGCGGCCTATGTGAACGAATTCCGCATTCAGCGCCATGATGGCGTGTATCGCTGGTTCCTCGCCCGCGCGGTGCCGATGCGCGAGGCGGAGGCGCCAAAAATTACCTTCTGGATCGGCGTGGTGACCGATATTGAGGAGCGTAAACAGGCTGAAGCCGCCATGGCCAATGCCAATGCACTGCTGGAGAGCCGGGTCGCCGAGCGCTCCTTGCAGCTCGACCGCATTTTCAAACTTTCCACCGATATTTTGGCCGTCGCGGATTTTTCGGGCCGTTTCATCAGCGTCAGCCCGGCCTGGGAGCCGATCACCGGCCGCTCCGTTGCCGTGGCCCTTGCCAGCAATTATTTTGATTTTCTGCACCCCGAGCATATCGAAAAAGCCCGCGCCAGCTTCGCGCAATTGCATAATGGCGCGCCGGTCTATTGCGAGAACCGCTATAAGCGCGCGGATGGCAGCTGGTGCTGGCTGGCCTGGCGCGCCGTGCCGATGCCGGACGAACAGCTGATCTACGCTGTCGCCCGTGACATCACCGCCGCCCGCGAGCGCGAAGAGCAATTGCGCCAGAGCCAGAAGATGGAGGTGGTCGGCCAGCTCACGGGTGGTGTCGCGCATGATTTCAACAATCTGCTCACCATCATCATGGGCAGTTTGGAAATGCTGCAACGCGGCCTGGCTGGCGCCGAGCCCAAGCTGCTGCGCCGGGTGGAGGCGGCGATGGAAGGGGCCAACCGCGCCGCCGCGCTGACGCAACGCCTGCTGGCCTTCTCCCGCCGCCAGCCGCTCGCCCCCGCCGTCATCGATATTAATCGCCTGCTCACCGGCATGTCCGACATGCTGCACCGCACGCTCGGCGAACATATTGAAATCGCGTTTTTGCTGCCACCCGGCCTATGGACGGCGCTCGCTGACACCAACCAGCTCGAAAACGCCATTCTGAACTTGAGCGTGAACGCCCGGGATGCCATGCCGGATGGCGGCCGCCTCGTCATCGAGGCGCAAAACACCTATCTGGATGAGGATTTTACGTCCGGCCGTGACGATCTGTCCCCTGGCGACTATGTCATGCTGGCGGTGACCGATACCGGCACGGGCATGGATGCCGGCGTGCAGGCCAAAGTGTTTGAACCGTTCTTCACCACCAAGCCGCAAGGTGAGGGGACGGGTCTGGGCCTGGCGCAGGTCTATGGTTTCATCAAACAATCCGGCGGCCATATCAGCCTGTATTCCGAGCCCGGCCAGGGCACATCGGTAAAACTATTTCTCCCGCGCAGCCGCGCCGCGCAGAACGCGGAATCCGCGCCGGCCGCTTTGCCCGCCCCGGCCCGTGGTGGCGGCTGCCGCATTTTGCTGGTGGAAGACGAAGACGGCGTGCGGCATTTTGCCGCCGAGGTGATGGAAGAGCTTGGCTACCAGGTTTTTTCGGCCCGCAACGCCGCCGAGGCGTTGCAGGTCTTTTGCACCGAGCCGGACATAAAACTCGTATTCACCGATATGGTGCTGAGCGGTGGCACCAACGGCCGCCAACTGGCGGCGCAAATCACCGCCCAGCATCCAGAGATTTTGGTCCTCTTCACCACCGGCTATACCAGCAACAGTTTTACGCCGCACCGCCTGGATGAGGATTTTCATTTGATAACCAAACCATTTACGGCAGCCGCCCTCGCCCAAAAGCTCGCTTCACTCTTGGTCCCTGTGGAGGCCACCTAACACCCCACCCCCGTCATGCCAGTGCCAAGCTGGCATCCACGCCTTTCGTGAAACGAAAAGGACTCTGGTAACGTGGTACAGACAGTGCCACAAACCCAGTGAGCAAAAGTTTTTTGGTTCTTTTTTTCAAAAAAGAACAGCTTTCTTTTCCTATACCAAAACCATCCCCGTCGCCCGCACATAATCTGTCTTCCCCGTCCCCAGCACCGGTACAGCCCCCACCACGATCCGCCGTGGCAGCGCGATTTCCGGCAATTTCTGCTCGCGGAATCTTTGCACGATCTCGTCACGTCCGGCGCCTGCAAAATCCGTCAGCAGCACGATTTGTTCGCCTTTGCGCTCATCCTTCACGCTCACCACCGCATGGCGGTGCTCTGGCCAGAGCGCGATGATTGCCGCTTCCACCGCGGGCAGCGACACCATTTCCCCGCCGATCTTCGCAAAGCGTTTTTGCCGCCCTTTGATGAACACATAGCCCTGCGCATCAATCGCCACGATATCCCCGGTATTATACCACCCGCCCTCGGGCGGTTGCAGCACGCCCGGCTGATCCGCTTTCAAATAGCCCAGCATCACATTGGGCCCGCGCAAATTCAGCACCGCCCCCTCCGCAATCCCCGGCACCTCATCCAGCCGCACGTCCAGCCCCGGCAGCAACCTTCCCACTGATCCGGCGCGGTTCTGCATCGGCGTGTTGATGCTGATCACGGGTGACATCTCGGTGGCCCCATAACCCTCAAAAATCCGCACCCCAAACCGGTCCGCATAAACCCTTCTTGTCTCATCGCGCAGTTTTTCGGCACCGGCAAAAATATAACGGATGCTGTTCATGTCATACGGGTTGGCATAGCGGGCATAGGCGGAGAGAAACGTATCTGTCCCGAACATGATGGTGCTGTTGGTATCATAGATCAGCTCCGGCACGATTCTGTAATGCAGTGGCGAGGGATAGTAGAACGTTTTGATACCTGAGAGGATTGGCAGCAGCGTGCCGCCAGTCAGCCCAAAAGAGTGAAACATCGGCAGCACATTCAGCACCTTGTCCTGCGGCCCAAAATCGATCCGGCTGGCGAGCTGGGCGCAATTGGCCAGGATGTTTTTATGGCTCAACACCACCCCTTTCGGGCTGCCTTCCGAGCCGGAGGTGTAGAGGATAACCGCCGCCCCATCCGGCGAGGTTTTCTTGTAAGCCAGTTTAGGAAACCGGCGTGCCAGGAGTCCGAAAAATTTGTCCCCCAGCCGCACCTGTTTTGCCACATCCTCCAAATAGAGCACCGCAACCCCAGCCTCTGTAAGTGCCGTCACCACCGGCTCCAATTTGGCGGTACGGATAAAACGTTGCGAAGTAATCACGGAGGAAAATTTGGCAATCGCGCAAGCCTGCACTATTGAAGCCGCACCCGCCGAAAAATTTAGCATCGCCGGCGTGCGACCCGTGGCCTGCAGCGCGAAAAACGTCAGCGCCGTCACCACCGTATTCGGCAGCATCACGCCTATTTCTGTCCCGGCCGCGATTCTGCTCAGCACCCGCCCGAGCACAAAACTGCGGACCAAAAACTGCCCGTAAGTGAGAGGTTTACGCTCCACATCCTCGGCGATAATCTGCCGCATCCCATGCACCCGTGCCGCATCGAGCAACGCCCCAAACAGCGTCTTTTCAACATCCGTGGAGCGAAAAATCATTTCCGACATGACATCATAAAGCTGCATGCTCGCCATCTGCCGCCGCGCCCGCCCTTTTACGCCCTCAGGAATATCAAACTTTTGGGCGGGCAGGATCGTCAGCGTGATTTTGGGAAACAACCGGATTCGCACCTTGCCATGCAGCCGTGAAAAAATAGAATACTGCGCGCCATCAATCCGCACCGGCAGCAGCGCCGCCCCGGCTTTATCGGCGATCATCCCCGGCCCCTCATAAATCTTCATCAGCGCCCCGGTCACCGTCAGCCGCCCTTCCGGAAACACCATGCATTTCTGGTCCTGTTTGAGCAGATCAATAAGCGCCTTCATCGCCAGCGGATTTGTCGGGTCCACCGGCAGCGCGTGCACCAGGAGCAAAACAATCTTCATCCACCATTTGCGTGCATAAAACGTATTGACCGCAAAATGCAGTTTTTCCGGCAAAAACGCTGCGATCAGCGCCGCATCCAGCAGCGAGGTATGGTTTGCGATAATCAGCACCCGCTTACCTGCCTGCTCGTAATTTTGCGCCCCCCGCACCTCGACTCGGAACAAAAACACCAGCACCGCCCGCAACACTGAGCGCACCAAAGCCTCCGGCAGAAATTTGCAAATATACACCGCAACCCCAAGATTCAGCACAGAAACGGTCAAAAAGATTTGCGGAATGGTAAAATTCAGCTTCAGCAACACCACCGTCACCAAAGCCGCCGCCACCATGAACAGCGCATTCATCACATTGCTCGCCGCTATCACCCGCGCCAGATGGGAAGGCGCACTCTCATGCTGAATTTGCGCATAAAGCGGTACAATATACAGCCCGCCCGCCACCGCCAGGAGCAAAAAATCGAACATCACCCGCCAGGCCAGCACCGTATGCAAAAATTCCGGCACACCCATCAAAGCCAAGGGTACCGCCGCCCCCCGCACGGCGGAGAAAAGATCAAACCCAAACAAACTCATCCCCAAAGCCGCCAGCGGCACATAGGTCATCTGTATCCGCCCGCGGAGGAGCAGATTCGCCAGCAGCGAGCCAATCCCCACCCCAATCGAAAACATCGTCAGCAGCAGCGTCACCACCGCCGCATCTCCATGCAGAAAAAATTTCGCAAACGGTGCCACCTGGCCCACAAACACCGACCCCACCGCCCAGAACCATGATGTTCCGAGGATACAAAGAAAAATGTTTTTGTCCCGCCGTGCATAAGCCACCAGCCGCCAGCTTTCCGCCACAATATTCGCATGAACCCGCAATCCAGGATCCGCCGCCGGCGCTGCCGGAATGCCCCTACTCGTCAAATACCCCGTCACCGCAACGGCCAGGAGCGCAATACACATCACCGCACTCCCTATCGGCAACACCACCAACTGCCCGCCCGCCAGTGTGCCCAACAGAATCGCCAAAAACGTCCCCGCCTCGATAAATGAATTTCCGGCGAGCAATTCCCCCTCGCGCAGATGCACTGGGAGTAGAGAAAGTTTAATCGGTCCAAAAAACGTCGAATGCACCCCCATGCAAAACAAAGCCAAAAACAGCACCGGCACATTGGTGAGCAGAAACCCCGTGGTGGCGATCCCCATAATCCCGATCTCTACTAATTTGATAATCTGCGTGAGCCGCGCTTTATCAAATTTGTCCGCCAGCTCTCCCGCGGTCGCCGAAAACAGCAGCGACGGGACGATCAGCAAACTCCCCGCAATCGTCACCAGCACCTGCACGCTCGCACCGCTGCCAGCCGCGATCCTATAGGTCAGCAGAATCACCAGCGCGTTTTTGAGCATGTTGTCATTGAACGCGCCCAAAAACTGCGTCTGAAACAGTGGAAAAAACCGTTTCGTGAAAAAGAAGTTCATCACCGTTTTCCTTGCAAAATAACCAGATGTCTTACGCGCCCATCAAAATCTTCTCAGTCCGCGCCG
>Ga0116226_10006958_pt1 | contig 10187 bp, 10 predicted proteins | sample S1TSphfallax_FD_89692 | JGI IMG/M metagenome (GOLD analysis project Ga0116226, IMG submission 89692) | Host-associated microbial communities from peat moss isolated from Minnesota, USA - S1T2_Fa - Sphagnum fallax MG | ecosystem: Host-associated > Plants > Peat moss > Unclassified | place: USA...
AAATGTCGGTTAGGCACGTACTCTCCATGTTTAGTCTTTTGTCCATCTTGATTATAGAACTGGTGGTCCTCAAAAACGGTCCCGATTAGTGTCTTGACCCGCCCACACACTTGACATCGGAGCTCGGAACTATTGGGGAACACCAACATCCTCTCTCCGCACTCCTTACAGTGCTCGTAATTTGGGTCATCACCATCAATTCTAATAATGACTGCCCGACTGGCATCGAGTTCGCGAACCCAGCTGTCAACCGGAAGGTGTCGGCTCTTCACGCACTCACTTCTGACCCTTCTCAATTCCGATACCAGCCGCGAGTTCAGGTCGTCCAACTTGGACACGAAGTTTTCACTCTGGACCGCGATTGTATATTCGGCGACACATAAACTTAGGAGTTCCGGCGAGTCGGCAACAGCTGGTGTCGTGGGCGTGGATACCCCATTGGTGGCCCGAAGTATGAGGCTCTCCAGCTGCCTAGCGTCTTCGTCAGACTCCACCACCACACATTCCACGGGCGTTTCCTTTCGTGTTGATGACTTCCAGTATCTAGATAATGAATCTACAGTGGCAAGATGATACGACACCGTGATTGATTCCAATTCGTCTCGAAGCAGGTTCCCATTACGTATGGGTATAGAGTGTGATTGTGTCCATTCTAATGCTCGACGTATTGTAGACAATTTATCGAGTATCCGGTTATGTGTCGAGACTATACCCGACTTTTGACTGTCCATATAAGATTATGGTGGAGTCTTTAAGACATCATCGTCCAGATATGTTATGGTGGGAAGATAGAGGTCACATATATTTAGTGATCGATTCACACACCCACGAGTTAACCCAATCTGAGGTAGAAAGACTGTATGGATGGTGTGCGGCTAAAGGACAATTTTGGCCACAAAAGAACAGATTCGGATTAAAATACTGTCCCTTTAGATTCGAGATTGACGGACATGTTTTGGAATTCAGCGACTACTCCAGTCTCCTGGACATGTTCCGAGAAGGAATGAAAGTCTCACATCAGCAGATTCCTGAAACGACTGTGATCATTGACGGGAGCACAATTCGTATTGTTGTATCCAACACCATGTGGGAAGCGCGTGCCGTATACGTAGGTCAGAGACATCTCGAAGCAAGTTTATATATCCGTAGACACGGCGACGGGACGATATCTTTAACTGGTCGTCTTGATGCATACACTTATGCCGGAATTCCCGTAATGATCGATGGTGAACTCTTCGTGCGAATAAACGGGGTGTACTTAGGCATCGACATGGTTACAGATGTAATTTCTGATTGCACTGGACTCGAGAGGATCTTTGTGGATACGGCTCTGAGACTCGACTATGGGGAGGAATATGATTGCCTCAAGGCGAAAATCTAGTCCGGAAATTGAATCGGATCTTCGTCCACTAATGGATAGTATTCGTTACCATTGGGTATGCAGGAACTATCAGTATTTCCTCACTCTCGATGGCAACACTTACGAGTTTATGGATTACGAAATAGAGGAATGCTTCGGCATGTGTCAAATATGGTCAACTGAATGGGTGGATATTGCGACTTGGCAAATTTCTCATAAGTTCTATGGAGCGGTTTTGGTTAATTTCGTTTCCATAGACGATGAGGTGAATCAGGTCTACCTGTTTATGAACCGAGATGAAATTCTAAATATGTGGATTGCTGGGATGAGACTCTCGCGGCAACCAATCCCACCAGTTGAGTATACCATCCACAGGCAGGAGTCCGGAAATTATCGTGCCATAGAATTGGTGGCGAGTTGTGGCAGTGCGGTCACCTGTATATACCTAAACTATACAGCAGGGGTCTCACCCCACCCTATTGGGAAATGTTCAGTGCTCCGAACATCTCTCGGTGTCGTAATCAATAATGGCATACGATTGTTTACACCATTCAGTGGAACTAAAGAGATCGACGGAATGATTTATGCGATCGGGCCCAATATTATTGCGGCAATTCCAGTCAGTGTTCTCCGGAACGTTTTAAAGAGCTTCGTAAACATCAGTGAATCACTATTAACTACAATTCTTAATGTAGCAGTTCCTGACTCAAGGATTGAACTCGATGAACTAAGACCTATTATGTGATGAGACGGACGGCAATGGATTGAATGATGGTGTGGGGGCTCATCAAAATTGAATACTATATCTATTAATCGCTACTTCTATTCGCTTGGTTACTTCTGTTCGCTCGGTGGGGGTCTCGCCCCCAATACCTCGCCCCAATACCTCGCCCCAATACCTCCCCATCATCCCCTCCCCCACCCGAGGCGAGTTCGTTTTTCGCTCGGTTACTTCGATACTCATGCCTCCATCAAGTCCCCTCATCGATCCTTCATGGCTGATGATCGGGGCGAGCTGGGATTAATGGGGATTAATATGAACTGTGCCCGGACGTAATAGCTCCGAAAGATGTCGAGTACTATCATCCATACCCTCCTCACAGCAAAATTTGTTGTACAACATTCGATCTCGGTATTCGACCCAATAATCGTAGGAGCCGATGGAGATTTTATCGTTTCAGTGACTACTCCGAATTACTCGAACTATAGGCAGATGGACGGAAGAGAATCGATGAAAAGTCCACAATCGCTACATATAACTCGATATGGAGTCGTGGAGTATGTTACTTAGCTGGAACTAGTCGGGTTGCGTTGGTATGCGGCACACTATTCCTTCAGACAGCTCAGCTGAATTGTTCGGATATATAAATCTTGTACATAGGGAGATTTGTTGTGGATGTCTGGAACAGAGTTTCGCAATTAGAGAGTCCTGGGGTTGCGTTGGGAGCGGTCGCGCGCCTCACTGCTACGTTCGTAGCAACTTCGCTACTCCAGGTATATAAAGCTATACAGACCGGAGCGACAATTAGTCTGGATTTATTCTCGGCCAGAATGACTTACCTAGTCTTCCCCATACCAATCGTATTAGAGGAAAAGACCCGACTATAGAGACCCATCATCTCACTGCCCCCACTCTCTCACCATCTAAAGACTACGACTCTCGTCTATACGACCATGGCCACTACTAAGCAGTCGGTACAGAACCTTATTGACGACTTGCTGGCAAACCCGGACTTGGTGGCAAATCTCACTCCGGATCAGGTTATCGAAGCGCAGAAACAACTGCTGAGTCATGGTACCGCCGCCCAGACCAAAACTAAGAGCTATATCAATATCAGTATTCTGAACAATCGCGAAGATTGGCTTAAGCGTTTTCTTGTCACGAGTATGATCGCATTCTTGTACCGGACAGCGGAGGAATACGACCCAGTGGAATCGGTGACTACTTCGGTACCCAATTCCAGACCCGCCGGTTTCACTAAGGAGATCGCACAGTACGCAGTAAGGAGTTTTCTCGATCGCAACTTTAATTACGACCCCAACCGCCACGCGAAGTCCTGCTATAAGGAGAACACCGATGATCCAGAACGCATCTCCAAGTATACCGCTTACCAAAAAGCTATGGAGTCCGCACAAGCCAGTAAGCTGGTCCCTAAGTTGGACCAAGCCGAGGTTTACCAACATGCAACTAGGCTCTCGGCACTCACCGCTAAGGTAGCAGAAGTCGCCAGTGGTCCCCAGGATGATGACACTAGGGTCGTCCTGACACGGCTCTCTAAAGAGATTGCTGACATTAATACCACACTCCGGGCCGCCACCGAAGGTCGACTGGCCGCGGAGACATCCGCTGCATATACTATTGATCCACCCGCCGACCTCTATCATCACATTGGTCGATACATCAATAATCATTATGAGCAACTACGCGAGGCGACTACCGTGTTGTACTCCGAGAAACCGGACATCGAGTTTGCGGTGATGTACTATGGTACCTTCGACTCAGAAAAAGAAGCCACTGATCACAAACACAAGAACGAGGCACTATTTGTTAGTACTGTCTACACAATTGAGAACGGCGGTTGGACACTGATGGGCCCATTTAAGCGGAACCGCGAACGTATTGATTTCTACAACAAAAATACAGAGGTTCTCAAGAGGATGTTCGAGCAACACGAACAAGACAGCAAAGTTGCGGAGGATCTTGTCAAGAAACGTGTACGGAAGGCGAAGGCCGACAACATTGCCGCTGCTGGTCCCGACGATCCCGGTCTGTCTAAGTACAAGGAGGCGCTTGGTACCGTGGAGAAATATGGTACCAAGCCCGCGCTCACTAAAGAGGAACGCGAAGAGCTGCATAAAGCCATCCGAGTTAAGGAGAACGCGGAAGTTCCCGATAACGCGGTACAGGTGGATGTCTTCAAGACAGATGCTGATGGTAAATTCACTAGGGATAAATTCTATACGGAAGCGGAGGCACCCAAGTTCATGGAGGACCAGATTGAGCAGCTTAAGCGCGATATTGTCGAGGGTAAAGCCAGTCACTTGGTTAAAGATCCGGAACAAAAAACTGATACTACGCCTTAGTCACATCGTTGCGACTCGTCCCTTCAACCACCCCCCCCTAACCACTCTCCTCACACCTCCCCTCACCACTCCCCTCACACCTCCATTCTTTTTGTGTAGATTGACTTGAGATAACCCACCGGGTCCAAGTGCGGCACCTCTTCCGGCTCCGACGCGATGACTTTGTGTGGAAGCCGATTGGGTAGAACCGCCGGCCCTCTATGGAGTACGTCTCGGTATGTAGACTCAATCCTGAACATGTCTCTACGAAGATCACGGCCACCCACAAATCGCTCCCTTCCTGCACGAGCCGAGTCGAGTTCAACTGATTCGATTGATGCCTTCTCCACCGGTTCCGTATGAGATGTGGATGGAGCACTAGCTTCTATGGGGACTAGAATAGCTGGCTCCTTTGTCCGTTCCTCAGCTTCATTTTGTCTGGGATGGTGATGATGATGATGTGCCCGAGTGTGTTCGCCGGATCGCCCCTCGTCCCTCATCACTTTGCCAGCATCTCGGGGACTGATAGTGTTTCCCATGAGTGACTGTTGCTGTTGGTATATCTCTATTTGAGAAACTGTAGTCAGCTTTCGATAACGATATTTTTCTCTCATCTCCACCCATCTCCTCACGTATTTTTCCAGTGGAAATGGAGCATCTTTTTGGATGGTCGCGATTTCATCCTCCATAAGATCCGCAAAGTCATCCGCATCCTTGCGATGAGACGGTACTTTCCTGAGCTCCAATTGGATTTTTCTGGGTATTCCCATGAAGCTCTTTCGAGTCTCGTCGTATCTTGCATACTCCGCCGACAGGTCCAGTTTCTCATCGATGCCCTGAATGATCGCACCTAAGATGCCGAGCGACGCAAAGATAAATAGTGGCCAGTTGAAGTTCACTGCCTGGAAGAACATGGTGCCGAGAGAGGCAATACTCACAAGTATGATGCTCGAAAACACCGCTGCTCGGTGCCAAGATTTATAATACTTATATGAATGTTGGTAAATGTAGATGTAGCCAAGAGCTTCCTCCTGCCAAGTTAACAAGACGTCCTCAATATTTTTTGTCCATCCGGTGACGTCCGGATCGCCGCCACAGTAACACTTGTCGCATTTACAGTCACAGCTAGGACTACACTTGCGTCGACTCATTATCTCTCATAGTAGAGGTTTCATTTTTAAATGGCGACTCTCGCAGCGTGTATTGCTATTTAAAGGACTACCCCGATGATACTATAGGATGAACCGAGAGAACTACGATCGGAAAGTGCTCACTACTTTCAACGTCATAGGTTGTTACTTCGTTAACCACTACTATAACTCTCATTACCGGAGGGCAAATCATTTGCACAAAAAGTATGGGCGTAGTTCACTGACCGACGAGTACAAACATGTCATCACTGTCTACAATGAAAATATCACATCCAAGGAAATATACTACAAGGAGATGGTGTTGGATCTCCATAAGTACTACCAGAGTACTACCAGAACTACTAGCTTACTCGGCGATTTCACCAACCGAATCCTCGGTCACTTCCTTCCGGAGGAGCACTTGGGTATTATGACTGATACTGAACGCAGCTTTTTCCTATCGCGTATTCTTGGGGACATAATCACTGACTTCACTATATATGTGAGCGAAGTCGAGTCACTAAGGGGCATTATCGATAACCATACTGACCGTGCTAACACTAGGAAGTGGCTGGACCGAATTATAGACATCCAGATGCTAATACGGGAGCGACTATATCGAGACTTTGTGCGCAAGGGTCGGGGACAGACTGTGGACCTGGAAACGTTCCAAAAACTTCAAGAAGACCGCGACAAACTCATGGACAAACTTCGTGAAGTAGTGGCGGAGTTGGTGTTGGTGAAGACTGAATTATCGAATGCTAAGAAAATAGTGGAGCACCTGACTAATGAAAATAGCAAGCTAGCTGGAGGTGTGACGATGTGTGATCCAGTCCCGTCCGTGGAGGTCGTGGCTCCAGTCAACCCAATAGTGTCAAGAATTACTGGCGCTAAGCGTCAGCCACGGCCACCAACGCCCCCACAAATCCAGTCTAGTGACGATGAACCAGACGTAAAGAAGTCGTCACCATCCAACAATCCTTTCACTGTAGACATAGAAGATAACTAAAGATCTGTTTCACTAAATATATACCACTGATGCCGATACATTTTAGAGACATTTTTGACTCTCTTTGTGGGAAGTTATCAAGCAACCGTATCCTAGGTAACCCCATATTGTGTTCCCTACTCATTCTGCTTTGTATAATGCTAGTTAGCCTCTGGGTGTACAGAAACGTAGAGACCGCGGATTGCGACTCTCATTTGATGCTCAGCCTGCGTCTTAGTGGATACCTAATTTTGCTGATCATCCCCATAGTGTTTCTTCACAATAGAAATTTACAAAAAGATTATGAAGTAAAGGGGGCCGGGGAGATGGCAGATGAGATTCTAAGAACGCCTATCAATGATGGGGTAGGCAACATTGACATTCAGCCTGATATTAGTGGTCAATAGATTCTTTCTCTTCGGGGAGGTTCTGCTTGTTATTAGTCTCAAGCAAGCGAAGCGCAGCGAACTGGTTGTATGTGAGTATTCCATAACTGAAGATGAAGATAACAGTGTCAATTGGTCTGTATAATAGCCCCGTAAATACCAAGCTCCCCACAATCCCGCCTATACCAGAGGCTAGACGAACGCGATATGGATCTGTCTGGGCCATAGCCGCATATCTGGACCCCACATACATTCCCACTAGGGCTACTCCACCGTAGACCAGGTCCCGCACACGATAACCCTGAGCAACTACTCGGTCCATTCTGGGAAGATTGTTAAGCTACCTAGGCAAATTCATTTTTCCCCTATTCGCCACCAGTCGTTCCGGCGGACTCTCCACACAAAAGCGGCAAATCTCACTCATCCTATTAGCGATTGATGACGTGCTGTGATGATCCCAACCGTTGTAGGGTATGGAATGAGCACACGACTCATCCACACAAAGCCAACCACACCAATCAGTCTTAGTGTCTAGCATCACTCCATACATTCCTGGATGGGGATGAGTGCATTGGCCACTATCCCGCCGACGAAAAGAGCCTCCATCACTAGTGAACTCCCAGATTCAATTTTGACATGAACTATAGCAGATCCCATATACAGCTATGCTTTCTGACAACTCTGCTAGTGACTTTCTGGACTTCGAGTGGAACCCCACAAAACATTACTTGGACAGAACCACAGTGGCCTACGGCGAATCAGGCACTGGCAAGTCTACAGTTATTATTCATTTACTCAAGACACTTCAGCCACATGTGCAGCAAATAGTAGTGTTCAGCCCTACTGATCCCCAAAACAAGACCTACTCCTGTGGCATAGTGCCGCTACCGCTAATCCACTACGAACTATCAGTGGAAAAACTCAACATCATTTGGGAACGACAAGCATCAATGGCTGCGGTCTACGCCAAGGCCAACAATGCGGACATCATTACCAGGGTATACAGAAAGTGCCCCAACGAGCGCGTGGAGAATTTCATCTCTCGTGCTAACCGCAAGCGAGAAGATACCATCAAAAATATTTGTGATCAGTATATGGACGATGCCACCGTTAATAAAAAATGCGAAGAGATCGAGCGCCGATTTCGGGAACTGCTGACTATTGTCTATAAGCGCGCCATTTACGAGTCAAGATCGGAGCTACTGAAGATGCAGCTATCAGAAGACGAACGCTTCACAGTGGAGTATGTCACTTTCAATCCTAGAATCGTATTGATATTCGACGACTGTGCCGCGATGCTTGGTGATAAAAAGATTCGCAAGAGTGAGGTGTTCAAGAAGATGTTTTACCAAAACCGCTGGGTGTATATGACCATTATTGTTGCGGCTCATAATGACAAAAACCTGGAGCAAGATATTCGTAAGAACTGTTACCTCACCATCTTCACTTCCAAAAATTGTGCCACCGGCTTCTTCACCAACAAGACTAACGCTATCGATGCGGATACTGTGGCTAAGAGTCGCGAGGCAATAAAGTGTATCGATGACCCCCAAAGGGGATTTCGGAGATTGGCCTATGTGAGGGAAGAGTCTAAATTTTACGTTCTAACTGCTAAAAAATTCGATCCGTTTCCATTCTGTCCCGGAGTCATTAACGTCTACTGTGATCGGATCAAATCTACTAGCAATCTTAGCATCGACAAGAATAACCAATTTTACGGACACTTCTTCGCCAAAAAGAATCAATAGAGATTAGACACCCCCATGATCACACATCCACCGGTCCGACTAGTGGTTTGGGATCGGGAGAGCTTGTGACCGAGTCCCTATTAGTCAAATATATCCGTCTATCACATATTGGCTTGGTAGTTTCTCTACTACTCTCTAATTGGAAATTTCATTTTTCACTCCTATCGTATACTAATGAGACTGATACTAGTGGTGATCGCACTGGTGATAGTCGCTGCCAGCTATTACTTATACCAATGGTACCTTGGAGAGCAATCACTAGTCACTGCCGCTGAGGCGTCCGCAACGGCAGCATCAGCACAGGCGGCTTCAGCACAACAACAGGCTGCTAGTGTTCAGGCACAACTAGCTGTTAGTCAGGCTGCTCTAACTGCTGCACAAGCCGCACAACAACAGGCCGTGAGCCAACTATCCTCAGTCCAGGCACAGGTGGCAACAAGTGTCGCTGCCCAGCAGGCCGCGCAGCAGCAGGTCTCGACTCTCACTGCGGAGGCGACATCTGCTCAACAGCAACTCACCGCTGCCCAGACACAGTTGGCACAGGCCGAACAACAAGCGGCGGCATCGGCAACCCAAGCGGCTGCAGCATCACAGTCAAGTTCAAAGGCCGCAGCACAGGCGGCTGCAGCGCAGGCGGCCAGTGATGCGGCCACATTGGCTGCCGCTAAACAACAAGTATCAACACTTACTGCTCAGGTGTCAGCGGCTCAATCATCGGCGACAACTGCCGCTCAGCAACTTGCTGCTGCCCAATCACAACTCCAAACTCAGGCTACGGCGCTTACCGCGGCTCAGCAGCAGGCAACCGCTGCCCAGGCTGCAGCTGCATCCTCGGCGGCTGCATTAGCGGCGGCACAGCAACAGGCAGCAGCGGCTAATACACAGGCAACCGCTGCCCAGGCTGCAGCTGCCGCCTCGGCGGCTGCATTAGCGGCGGCACAGAAACAGGCAGCAGCGACTAATACACAGGCAACCGCAACACAAGCTGCAACAGCCCAGGCTGTAGCTGCAGCCCAGGCGACAGTAGCGGCACAGAAACCAGCAGCAGCGACTAATACACAAGCAACCGCAACACAAGCTGCAACAGCCCAGGCGACAGCGACTAATACACAAGCAAATGTGACCCCCGTAACTTGGACCGTGACCCCGAACACTGCCTACTATTTGGGTGGCCTAACATCGGCAGATATTATTGGCACCGACGACAACACTACGGTTGCCGCGTGCGAAACAAAGTGTGCCGCCAATAACAGCTGCAAGGGATTCTTCTACCAAGCAAGAGGGCCACTAGTTGCTGGAGGATCTCTTGGCACCTTCCCTCAAAATAGCTGTACCTACACCAATGTACCACTATGGAGTGGCAGTAGCTCTACTAGTGACTCGTACTACAAACCATCGTAGATGCGAATGATGCAAGATTTTATTTTGTCTGTAGGTGTATACGATGCCGACTAGTAAACCTCCCGTACTATTCTTTGTTGCAATTTTAGCCGTGGCTGTTGTTTGCTACAT
>Ga0116226_10006959_pt1 | contig 10187 bp, 6 predicted proteins | sample S1TSphfallax_FD_89692 | JGI IMG/M metagenome (GOLD analysis project Ga0116226, IMG submission 89692) | Host-associated microbial communities from peat moss isolated from Minnesota, USA - S1T2_Fa - Sphagnum fallax MG | ecosystem: Host-associated > Plants > Peat moss > Unclassified | place: USA...
AGGTGTTTTGGGTCCTGCTGTTGAGCTCTGAACATTCGGGAGTCCCGAAGGACTCCAAATCCCCAACTTTTCCAAGTGTTGGGCTTCACCCCCACACTTGGCCAAGTTAGGGTTGCGACAAAATCCTTATTTATATTTTGCAGGGCTTGTTTATGACTGACTAGTTCTAGGCAATGAGCCTATAATTGGTTGCTAGTGTCCTCTAAATAGGTTTTCAACAATATTGTATTTGGTTTTCAAATCAACTAAGCTATCTATAGCAAAACTTGGGTAACTAAGGCTACTTGTTTAAAGAAAAGCGTAACATGTTTTAGGATTTCGTGTTGAGCATAAGCTGCTAATGTTTTAGGAAAAGTATAAACAAGTATAGGTTAAACTAGTTCAAAAGGTTTTAATTGAACTGATTTTATCCATGTTGATAATAAGTTGCTAGCATGTTTTGTATGAATTGGTCATTTTCTATCTTTATTGATTTGTTTTCTTGTTATGTAGTGACATCAACTTCCATGTCCTCATCACCTCCCTCCATAATCATGATTCGTTGATGGGTGCGAAGTTTCTTCTTTGGTGGTGAACTGGTTGGCTCTAAACTCAATCGATCCTTGGGAATTGACAACTCAGTCCATATCTTCACCCATTGTGATTGTTAAATTAGTTGTGGTGATATGTTAATTGAACGCATCAATTGTTGTTCATTAATGAATTGTTCCTTGGTCACAACCCCAAGAGAGGGTTTTTTAGATTGTTCCATAGCAATCTTCTTCTTTTCTCTCTTGAACCGGTTATGGTTTTGGAAAGTCAATAGGTGTATTTTCCTCTAACAAGGGAAACCAGTGTTGTAAACAAACCTCTATAACTAGTCCAACATAACAAGTTGTTGCCTTCCTGTTAGACACTACTAACCCTATTACTATCTACTTTTGGTGTCAAGTCCATTGGGTCAGTTCTATTAACATTTGTGTCAACATAATGGAACATTAGTTGATCTTCTTCCCCTTATTTGCCAAATTCAGACTAATGGCAATATGATTATTGAAATAGGCTAACCTTTTTCATTGGTAATTGATTTGTAGGATTGCTACAAATTTGATGTGGTATTCCTCCATCCAGATGACGTTCCAATGTTCTTTCTTGACAAATGCATTTAATCTAGTTATATTTTTAAAAACAACTTGAGCTTCTTTGACCAACGTTTTTTTGCATCAACTACTCCTTCAACACTAACACCAAATAGTTGAACAATTAATGCTTAATCAATGGTGATTTTCTCACCACAAATAACTACATGAATGCATCCATCCTTTGTGGACTCCCAAGTGTGCAAGAATTCCTCCATTAGGTTTGGTCATGGAACTATCCAACGAACAACAAACAAACCACCCAAATCAACTTGCTCTACCCATTGTCGCTTTTTGGCTCCCATTTGAATCCATTGTAGCATTTAAAAAATTTCCTTCACTTTAGTAGTTGTTTGCTTCTAGGTTACTTTGGTAGGTGAATTGCCCTCCTCCACCTATTCCTTTCCCTTGTGCCTCATCATGTACTTGCATCGGACCTTGGTAGATACAACAACATGTATGTCAAGAGAGTCAACTTCTACGTCAAAAAATCCTCCTTCAACTAGTATTGATGAAAAATTTGTTGGTTGATCAACTTCAACAAGTTGTTCAGCTTCTTCTTCTACCTCTATAGGTTTTTTTTAACCTATTTTTCTTCCTTAGAATCACTAATTATTACAAATGTAGGTGCAAAAGGTGGAAATTGTATTCAAAGACCTTGCAATGTTTTTTCAAGTCCTTCACCCATAGTAGTAACATGTTTTAGTGCTTCAAAAATCTCTTGTTTTACATCTCTTTCTTCCCTAGAACTCTCATTGCTTTCTCGAAATATAGGAGGTGGCCTTGATGCAAGTGGTTCAATGTAAATTGCCCCAATTGTTCTAAAAGCTTCCTCTACAATTTTCTTTTCTTTCCTTCTTTCTTTTCTTTTTGTCTTTCAACTCTGCCTCCTTCTTTCTTGCTCTCTTTCTCAACTGATCCAAGGCATTCATTGCCTCATTTTGGTGTTGCAAAAGATATAAGGTAATCCAAAATGAACAAATGAAAAGACATTCTAAGGGGTATGCCAATTCTTTGTATTGTAGATGTGGAGTGAAAAGTGGTGGCACTTGGAAAATGATGCAACTTTTAAGCCACACTTTCCTTAAGAAGTTGACACCTATAATTAAATTTACCAAAACATCATTACTTTGCACATAATTAGGGCTAACTAATTGGTTTCCAACTAGTTGCCTTTTTTTAATAGGTCGTTCATACTTGTTTCAACCAAATCTAGTCAGACAAATCATTTCTTCTTTTGGTCAAGTTGTTTGTTGTCAAACCTTTAATGTTAAACTGAACTGGTTCTTCAACAAACAAGTTACCAAAATGGTTTGTCTCAATTGGTTTTTCATTTGACAAGTTATCAAAATGGGTTACTTCAACTAGTTATTTAATGAACATGTTGTCAAAATGGGTTGCCTCAAGTGGTTCCTTTGGTAAAAAATCATTAGGTTTAACTAAAATAGGTTGAAGTGTTTGATCCTCCACAAAACTATAAGGTTTCAACTTGTTAATGTTAACCAATACTATATTAAGATCAAATTTATTGATAGTCACTAATATTACTATATTGTTTGGTAAACAATGTTGGATCCTATATGGTCCAAACCATCCTTTTTGAAACTTTGGGGAATGTGCTTTGACAACCCCTAGAAACCATAAAACATAATTTCCAAACTAGTATTTTGTCTCAATGTACTAGTTTTGAGACCATCACAATTGGTTCCACTAATTAGAATATACCAAGTCTTGTGCTACTACTTAGTTCTCTTGGAGTTTCTCTAGTTTTGATAGGCCACTAATTAGAACTCAAACAAGTTTTGGATCATAAATCCGCCCTAGCTTGGATGGTAATAAATATTATGTAGGTAGTAACAAGTGTAATCCGTAAACAAATTGAAATGGAATGTGACTGGTTCCAACCTTAAAAGCAGTTCTATAAGAGAATAAAACCGTGGATATGTCCTCATCCTAGTCATTTTGGTTTTCATTTACTATTTTTATGAGTAATGTACCAAAGACTTTGTTAGTAGATTCAACTTGTTCATTCCCTTGTGGATATTAAACAATAAAATTGATATGTCTCGAGCTAAGATGATCAATGAAATAACGAATAACATCATTAATGCAATGGGTACCTTAATCTGTCACAATATTAAGTGGATAGCCAAATTGAGTGAGAATATGATCATATAAGAATTTCATGATAACATTAGTTGTGTTGGTGCACAAAGCGTCGACTTCCATCCATTTTGTAGCATAATTAATAGTAATTAAAATGTATTAGTTACTAGAATAATGGCTTGTTGATTTAATGGGTTCAATGAAATCTAACCCCCGTTTTTTTAAAAGATTTTTCAGGTAGAATAGTAATTAACTTTGCAATATTTTGTGCTAATAAGTTACCTATTCGTTGGCACAAATCACAAGTTCAACATAATTCATGAACATCCTTGTTCATGGTTGCCTATCAATAATTGACATCAAGGATTTTCCTCACCATGATGTTTTAAGGAAAATGTCTTCCACCAACTCCACTAAGTAATTCTTGTCATATAGTCGACACTTGTTCAAGTTACAAAACATGATGAAACTTGTTGTCTTAATATTAATTAATTGCATCATAATTATTGATAAGAGAAATTTTAAATTTTAAATCATTTTTTTACACCTTTAACATACCCTTAATGTACTTTTCACAAAAACTTTACATTAAACCTTACAAATATGTTAATGATATTTATAATAAATATTTGTTGTAGTATAAGTAAACTTTTTAATTGTACAACCCCAAATATGTATGCTTATCATGTCCATAATACACATTTTACATCAATTTGTGATTAAACTTTGGTTACATATGCAACTAATGGGCCATGGGGGTTTTGTCATGGATGAATATAATCCTAAAAACATTAACATAAGAGGATGAAGAAGATAATAGTTGCACATTAGTTGTAATATAATCACATATCCTCTCCAAATTTGGTGAAGTTGGTAAGTGGTTGCAAAAGTAATTGCAAACAACATGTAGTCACAAATAGGATGGTTACATATCCCACATTTCTTTTAGTGACTAGTAGTCCATTCTGTTGTTGTAAGAAAAGGTATGTTGACTGGTGGACTAATTTCATACATTTGTTTATGGTTTCCACCATAGACTTTTTCAACTTCTCCCCTACTTCTTAGCTAGTTGTAGTTTTGTTATTTATTAATTCTCGATCTTTGAACATTTGTTTTTTTTTGGCTCTACTTCGAGTGGTCACATGAACATCAACCATGTTAACTAAGGCACTAGTAACTTTTACTTTAACTACAAGTTTATTTTTTGCAATTTTAAACTTTTTTTCCATGAACATGGTCTCCATTTTGTTAAACATTAAAAGTTTGTCAATTTGTGGTCCACTATCCCACAAATATGACAAAGATAATTTAATGGTCTCGGAGGTTTATTAATTTACATAATAGCTTTAATAATAGCTATGGTGGGTTCCTCCTTTTTACTTTTACATGCTTCCATTTTATGGTTTGTATAATGATAGTTTGTACAATACATACTTGGTTTTGCAAGTATATGGTTTCCCATAATTATAATCCCTACCCTTGAAGTATCTGGTAAAGAAATTAACTTTATGTTTTTTTAGTATTTAAATACCTTCTTCACACATTAGTGCAAATTCTTTGTGCTATTGCAACATCTTTCATTTCATCCATAGAAAGCTTGTTTTAAATATGTGAATCTATAATTTGGATGATCTCGCATATAATTATTACAAATGTAGTATGATGCATTATTTTCCAACATAAAACTGAATAGATTAGCTATTTCCTCGTCTATTGTTTCACCATTAATCTTGATAGTAGCTTTGAATATTCTTACATGACCATTTGAATTAAAGTCTTTCTTTTATTCAAGATAGTTAAAAGGTCTTTTATAATAATGTGGTATAGGTTGCACAAATGCTACCGTAGCACCTCCTATGGGTTTTGAAGGGTTGCCTCTCAGATTTAATGGTACAAATTTAATAGTAATGATATTATGTGATGGTATTCCTATGGTTAAAAATACATGTACATTTATAAAAAGTTCCTTTACTACAAATCTCTTTAATAAAAAACTAGTTGGTACTAATCTACTACCATGTGAATAATTTTCTTGGGTGGTCACAATAGGTTGAATATATACCAAATTCTGCAAAGGAAATTCTCCATTAGTATTGTAGGAATATTCTGGTTTCCTACAAATAATGGATATATTTTTTCATTAATAGGCGTAGACCGAATCTAGTATGCAATTTTTGTGGTTGTACCAAACATCACATTGTTAACTATTGTAAGTAATTATGTAACAATATCACCTACTCCATCATGAAATGATGCATTATTGTATTGTTGAGATGCAATGTTTGCCACTTGTTTGTTTCACATTCCAAACATAAATCCATTACATCTGAAGGTTGTAGTTTTTGCACCACTCATAACAAATGAGTTACAGTCTTCTTAATTCTTTTTGAAACAAAATGCGGTTGTCTGATTGGTTGAGGCACCTTCACATTAAAAGGAATCCTTTATACTTTAGACTTTTTTTTATAAGGTGGTCTATTTTTTGCAATTTTGTGGTTGTATTGGATTTGCAATATTTCATTGCATGATCATTGGATTATGTTCCTCTTCCAAATTCAACTTAGTTTGTACTTTGGTTTGGAAATAATTGATCATTACATCCCATACATCTTTCTCAATAAAAAACATTATGTAAAAGCATGGCCATTTTGTTTAGAAAAACTACAATGATTGGGTATATGTTTAGGTTCTTAATTTTCACTTTGATTAGATCTACTCCATATTTTTTCTCTAAGTAAAATTATGTTTTGCTAACTTTGCTTAACCTTAGATTCACTGATTTGCAAAATATAAACACTAGCTATTATTTTCATTCATGTATTAATTATTGTTACTAATGAAGTGTTACGTTTAGCTCTATTTTCCATCTTTGATTACTACATTATTTCAGTTGCAAAAGCTTGCTCTTCCAAATACTCTAACTAAAATATAATTTTGGCATATTATGGTATTGCTTATTCAACTTCATCATTTTCTAGGTTTTCTTCCCATTCCTCATGGGGTTGATGATATTGAGGTGAAGCAAATTGCTAAACAAAACCTTTGTTTGTGGATTTTATCTCCAACCCTTCATGTGTTTTTACATGTATAAGTAATACCTTTTTAGATATGTATAACTTACCATGTCTTTGGGATAACAAATTCACATATGTTCTTTCATGTACCTTTTGTTGCATATTTGCAGGGGTAACCCTATTTGCATTGTTTTTTCATTTTTTTTGTTCAACATCTAAACGTACTACCTTCATTGATAGCTTGTTTTGGATACTAAGTCATTTCATCACTCTATTAGTAAACGCTTCTCAAGGTTCCATAATTGTTACATTCAACATCTTGTACTCTATAGGCTACTCTTCTATCCTAAGTATTCTTGACATAGTGTATTGTACTATTTTTGTCAAAGTATGAAATTGTGTTGATTCATTCAACATTTGCAATTCCATTTCTTCTACATTTTTTTCTTCATCTTATTAAATTGCTACTTAATTTAGTTACCTTTGTAGAGTTTGGGTCATGTTCATCCCCATTATTATTATTTTTTTGCAAATTTTTTTTGTTATAAATCTAAGTCCTTACAACATTTATTTTGTTCAAATTTGAATCTTCACAACTTTTTAACTAATGTTGAATCTATAGATCTAGAAAAAACAAAAATTCTTACATATTAATTATTTTTGTTTATAAAAAATAACCAAAACAAAAAAAAATCCATAGAATCTTGTCACCAAATTCATTCCTGAGAATTGTCGCCAAATGGTAAATATTAATTTTCAATCATTGGTTTATTCTTTTAGTTTTGTGGTTTAAAATATCATTATGTAGGTATTCAAATTATGTAATGCTAATCAACTATAGAAATCAAAGAGCAAATCGAAAACAAATGATTTTCCAAAGTCCATACTTATAACAGTACAATATTTGCAATAACTTGAAAATAGATTCAAACTATATGGAATTGGAAAACAAAATACAAGAAACAAAATACAATATAGTATCCATGTTCTTCTCCATCAAAATTCTTCTTTTAAGTCCTATCATGAACTTTTCCTTCTCCTCAAAACTATTCAATGTTTTAATGATCACAAACTTAAAATTCTTTTCCCAAAGTCCTTTTTTATTATTTCACCATGGATAAGAATTCAAATTCTTACTCAACTTTATGTTGACATTGTATCTTAAAACGACACTTCCTCTTGTTTAATATGTTTAATGTTGACAATACAATCTATCCATTCTAATCAACGTTGATGAAACAACTTTAAAACAATTCTAGCCTTCACAACACATCAACAAAAAATTTAGTTGCCTTTGTATTCAAGAATTGAAAAAATATTTTGGCTCATTTTGTAATTGTTAACACTTGTAAGAATTAGGAATTTATAGGCGAAGGCATATTTATAAAGTCCATGGGGAGGCCAATTTGGGTGAAAATAAGTTTAATATTGTGTTAATCTATATGGTAAAATTGCTTCAAAATGAAGTGCTTTCAATTTTGGATTTCACTTTTGATTATTGAGCCTTGTAGTTTTATTTTTCAAAAATTATTGCCATCTACTTAAATTCAAAGAACCATACATGTACATGTTTTATGTAAGGTCATGACATAATATATACATAATGTAATAAATTCATATAAATTTGTGTTAACATTTGGTAATTTAAATCAATAATTGCCTAAATAAACATTTGAAATGGATTTTAACATAAGGCCAATATCACAATTCTTACTTATCACACATTGAAGGTGCTTGTTGTTCAAAAATCTTAATTTATCACACACTTATGGCAAACCAATTAATGGTACCCCCTTTGTGGGCATTTTATGATGTTAAACTTTTCACATTGTGCACAAATATGGTTCAATCATACTTAAGATAAGGTTTAATACATACTACAACCTTCATGTAAAGGTTGTCAATCATTTCAAACATGTTTGGAATATATTTCCATTTTTTGGTACAAATTTGAAAACATTATTATTGCATAAGTGTACAAATTACATATTTTAACAAACCAATATTAAAATGAATAAAACAATATGTCTTCTTTACCAAATGATTTTTTGTTTTGTTTTGTCAACTATCACAATATGCAAAAGTATTGCAAAACCCCTTAGATTCCATATTGACATGGTTTAAGGTCAAACACACAACACCTTGAAAAATATATTAGTGACCAATTTTTATTCAACATAATTTGTGATTTCACCTTTCTAAGCACCTTTAAACCATTCCTTTAATAATGTATTTTTCAGAAATGTAACCTTAATATTAAAATAATTTTAGACAATAGGAATGTTTTCTTCCAAGAAAATTGCAAACTCACCTACATCATAAATTTATTGAAAGATTTAGCTCAAAACTTGTTTTTAATCTACAATGGCTAATTAGAAATAAATTTAAATGGAGGTGTGGATTCAAATCCAATATGTAACGTGCTTAATGGTTGTATCAACCATTAAGAAAAAATTATAACAATAGTTTTACAACATTCTTAGTTCAATTTTAAAGTTGTACAAAGTGGGATAGATGCATTAGAATTCTCCAAGTTCTTTTGGGTTTCTTAATAAAATTGTAACCTTGGAAATAAATAAAAATCACATGGTTTAATTCGATATCAAACATTAAATCCAAAAGTGTTTAAGTACATTAAAATGTTGCCTCCAATCTTTTCACAATTAGATTAATTATGTTGTTAGACTTACACTAAAAAGTAACCGATTTGAAAAACAATTTATGGAAAATCCACTTTATTACAATATATTTGGAAATTCAACTAGCTAAAGGAGTGGTGGGATACACTTGAATGAGGAAGGGGAGTAAGTGGAGGTTGTCGAGGGGGTGATTGGATTCGCCCTACCGCCAATAATTCACCTAATGTATCCCTTTCACCTTCTTTGAATGCCTTTCTTGGTTTAAATTTGCAAATATGTGTCATCTTATGATTCACATGGATTTCCACTTTATATTTTTGTTCAACTTCCCTACGAATTGATTTGTTTTTTAATATACCAAACATTGTATTTGTTTTTTTCAATTCACAAACAATTCGTTGTGCTTCAAATGTATACAAATATGAAAGTTTATCATCATCTAATTCATCCCATGTGCCTACAACCTTAGGCGATAATGATGAACATAAACCTGTGGTGATGTATAATTCTCGTTTTGCTTCGCTATCAACCTCATTGATGTCTTTAGGAAATTTCATATAATTAAATTTATAGGATAAGCAAGGTTTGTTACCTCCTGAAGTCATTCTAGTTGGAACAAAACCCCCCGATATTTGTTTGTTTGGAATTTCAATTGTATGTTGTCTCATGGATGAATTCGTTCCCATAGATCTTGAAAACAATCCACCAAGTTCTCCTTGTATCATAGGAAGACCGCCTCGAACACTTCCATTCATTCCATATTGAATATGCCCTGAATTTGATTGCATATTTTCCATCCAAATTCTTTTTTGTGATTCTTCTTCTTGTTCAAGCACCCCATCTCCATGAAGTTTAGCACCACCATCTTCCGAACATTCCAATGATACTTCAAGTTGTCTTTGAAACCAACCAAAACGTTTTGTTTCATTTTCATTTGGCATTGCTCCTTTCATGTCAAAAAGCACAGATATTGTTGTCTTCATTGTTTTGAGTCCATGAGCATCAATTAAAAATTCAAAAGATAAATCTGGTGTGATGCAAACATCCTTCAAATCTTTTGGGTCATCAATTCGAATTTGTTTCTCTCGATTATACCAATAACCCCTTGAACCTGGTTGGACTTTCACAATTGCATTTTGGGCTTCTTTTGTCAAATGACCATCCGTATCACCATCCCGACCATTACATTCATTGTTGTCACCACCATCATCATCACCTCTTTCATTACCATCATTACCATTATGACCTCCAACTCCATCACCACTATTGTCATTACCATGTGCATTGTTGTCACCACCACTACCTTCACT
>Ga0116226_10006960_pt1 | contig 10186 bp, 8 predicted proteins | sample S1TSphfallax_FD_89692 | JGI IMG/M metagenome (GOLD analysis project Ga0116226, IMG submission 89692) | Host-associated microbial communities from peat moss isolated from Minnesota, USA - S1T2_Fa - Sphagnum fallax MG | ecosystem: Host-associated > Plants > Peat moss > Unclassified | place: USA...
AAAAGCCGCTTTGCTCTGCGGCCTGTTCGCGCGGCTCGTTGCTGCCGGTATAGATGCCGACGCCGCCGCACGCCTCATCGATCGTCGTAAACGGCGTCCACATGGTGATGAAATCGCTCATATGGCGATTGTAGGACACGTCTTGATGCGCCGGTACGGGAGCCGCGACGTTGCCGTTTGCGATGTGCCGCGCGGTCGGCGGCATGTGCATTCGCAGATCGTCCGAGCCGACCAGCTCGGCGACGGCCGCACGCACGGCGGGGTCGAACGCAACCGCTCGCAGCCGTTCGGACATCCGGATCTCAAGCGGAAAGAGGCCGCGCGCCACGTTCATCGTCTGCAGATCGAGCTCGGCCGCCCGGTCGCCGGCTTGCAGCTCGGCGAGCCGCGCGAAGAGTTCGGCGCGATCGGAAACGCCGAAGGACTCGACGAGCGCGGCAACCGCACCGTCGACGTAGGCCTCGAGCAGATCGCGCACGTCATCGACGATCGGCCGCGGGATCAGCCCGCGAACGACGGCGTACCCCTCGCGGGCAAACCGCTCTGCGAGGCCGTGCACGCTCTCCGGTTGGACGATCCTCGGCGCGACGCTCATTTCTTGATGAAGTAACACGGCGACTGGGCGAACGGAAACTTCTTGATCGCGGGCCGCTCCGGGGGTGGCAGGCTCGCGATGAACTCATCGACGCCCTGCGTTTCGCCCGGCCATTCCAAGAACGCGTACTCGTCGAGCACAACCACGCCGCCGCTCACGACCAGCGGCCAGAGTTGTTCGAGCGCGACTTTGGTCGGCTCGTAGAGGTCCACGTCAATGTGGATCAAGCTCACCTTGAGACCAGGATTCTCAGCGATGAAGCGGGGCAAACTCTCGCGAATGTCGCCGCTGACCACGCGCGTCCGATTCGCATTGAGCAACAGCGAATCCGAATTGTGCATCGCACAGAGCGTCTCGATCTCGAACGCGGTCGACTTGAGCGCACCCGGGAAGAGCATCGGGTTGAAATCGGTCGTCACGTTGCCCACGGCGTCGGCGCCGTCTTCCGGACGGAAGTTCTGCAGCCCCGCGAACGAGTCGAATCCGAAAACGAGGCGATGACGGTCCGAGGGCGCGAACATTTCGATGAACTTCGTCCACGTGAACAGGCTGGCGCCACGGAAGGTCCCGAACTCGAGCACGTTCCCGGGCAGGTCGACGATCAGCTTGAAAATTTCGTAGTGCGCGAGAAACCGGCTGACGTCGCGCCGCATGGCGTACGCCGACCAGTTGCGCAACAGATCTTCGCTCGAGTAGCCGCGCACGCGCACGATCTCGTCGAGCGAGTCCCAATACGCGCGGTCGCGCTCGCGCGTATCGAACACGGGCTTGCGCTCGATCATGCCGGTGTCGCTTCTTTCATGAGCTTCACATTGTAGTAGCGGCGATCAGTCATGCTCTCCGGGAAGCGGCCCGCACGGAACGCACGGCACAGATCGCGGACCGCATCATCGATCGTGCGCCGTGGCCGGAAGCCGAGGACGTGTTCGATCTTCTCCGAGTCGACGCGGTACGAGCGCAGATCGTCGGTCGGCTGCGTTTCGATTTCGATCGGCGCGCCGGGAAATTCGGTTTCGACGACGCGCCGGATCATGCGCGCGAGATCGGCAATCGAGTGGTTCTCGAACCCGGCATTGAACGTCTGACCCGCGATGCGCTCGGCGCGCTCGTCGAGCACGTCGACGTAGAGATCGGTGATGTCGTCGATATGGATGTTGGGCCGCGTCTGCGAGCCGCCGAAGACGAGAATCTTGCGCCGGTTTACCGCATGGTTGGTCAAGATGTTGACGCTCAGATCAAAGCGCATCCGAGGCGAATAACCGCAGACCGTCGCCGGCCGCAGCACCACGGTCGTGAACGTGCGGCTTTCTTCGGCGAGCACGATCGGCTCGCACAGCGCCTTGAAGCGGCTGTAATCGGTGAGCGGTGCGAGCGGATGGTTTTCGCGCACGTGCGGCGACTCGCTCAGTCCGTAGACGCTGCTCGAGGACACGAACACGAAGCGCGCGACGCCGGCACGTTTGCTCTCGGCGACGAGCATCGGAAAGCAGTCGTAGTTGATGGATTTGCCCAACTCGGGATCGAGCTCGAATGATGGATCGTTCGAGATACACGCCAGATGCAAAACCGCATCGCAGCCCTCGACCGCGCGCATCACGACGTCGCGGTTGCGCATATCGCCCGCGATCTCCGTGAGGTTGGCGGCGCCGCGCAGGGCGGCCAGCGGCTCGCGGCCGTAAAAGTAGGTATCGAGAACGCGCACCGCATGGCCGCGCGCAAGCAGTTTCGGCACGAGTACCGCGCCAACGTAGCCGGCACCGCCGGTAACCAGAACCGTACTCATCGCAGATCGCTTTCCATTACGGACGGACCGTTTCGCGGCCCAGATATTTGAACCAGTCGCTCGTCGCGCGTTCGATCGCCGCCGGCTCCCAGACCGGCGCATCAGCCCAATTCGCGATGGATTCGAGCATCGCCGCCACGCCGCGCTCGAACGTGATTGCCGCCGACCAGTTCAGCAGCCGCGCGATTTTGGCGACGTCCGCGAAGGTGCGGTCCGGCTCGCCCGGCCGTTTGGGGATGAAGGTCACCGGACCGCCGAGCAGCTTCACGAGCCGAGCGATGCTGTACGTATTCCCCGACCCCACGTTCAGAATCTCGCCGCCGAGCGGCGCGAGCGCCGTCCGGTAGAACGCATCCGCCACGTCGGTTACAAAGGTGAAGTCGCGCGTCTGCGTACCGTCACCGACGACGGTAAACGGCTTACCGGCCAGCTTCTGCGCGAGGAACACGCCGAAGACCGCACCATAGGTCCCCGACGTGCGCGAACGCGGGCCGTAGACGTTGAAGAGCCGTAGCGACGACGTCGCGATGCCGTAGACCTGGCCCCAATGCATGACGATGCATTCACCGAGGTATTTCGTGAGCGCGTAGGGATACTGCGGCCGGATCGGCGCAGATTCCGGGGTCGGGAAGGCATCCGGGATGCCATAGCACGACGACGAGGCCGCATACACCACGCGCGGCACGTTCGCCGCACGCGCCGCCTGCATCACGTTCAGCGTCCCGTCGACGTTGGCGCGATAGTAATCATCCGGTCGCTCGATCGACGGAACGATGTCCGCAAGGCCGGCAAGATGGAAGACCACGTCCGCCCCGGCGAAGACGGTCGCAAGCGCCGAGCGGTCGCCGATATCGAGCTGATGGAAGCGGAAGGCGGCGTATGTGCGCGCGCGCTCGAGGTTTGCCAGTCGTCCCGTCGCAAGGTTGTCGACGGCCTCGACGGCGAGCCCCTCGGCCAAGAGCCGGTCGGTCAGATGGCTGCCGATAAAGCCGGCGGCACCCGTGACGACGGCACGTCTCACGGCTGCAGCCCCAGTTCCCATTCGTGCGTGCCCATCTCCATGAGGTTCGGATGCTGGGCGCGCAAACATTAACGGAGAAGGCTATCCCTGGGGTACGAGCGGCTCGCGGCGCAGCGTCATCAAGATGGACTGGTGCAAACGTCCGTGCAGGTTGTCGCGGAAGAATTCGTCGTTATACAGCATCCCGGGTTCGACCGGATAGGAGTGGACCGACTCGACATCCGAGGGGTTGAGCTCGGCGAAGAAGCCGAGATCGCTGCTGGCCATGAGGCGCCAGCGATTCTGCGCGATCAGCATCGCGGGCCACATATGATCGATGAAATGGAAGTTCCAGCCGAACATGCTGAAATAGGTCTCGTCGCCGGGCTCGAAGCGGCACAGGAGCGGGGTTGGAACGTGGGTCGCGGCCGTATAGAGATCGTCCGATATCTTGCGCAGCGAGAGGCTCGTGCGGTAACTAGCGTTCGAATCGACGTCGGTCAGGGAGGCCGCGAAGGAATCGATCAGCGTCGCAAGACTGATGTCGACGGCGCGCGCGTTCGAGACCGGTGCGCCGCCGGTCGCCGCGGCATGTTCGCCCAGCAGCGTCATGAAGGCGCCGCGTTTGACACGCAGATACATCGCGGAGACGCTCACCCGCGGCTTGGCCGCGTACATGACGACGTTTCGGAACGTGCCGTCGCCGAAGAAAAAATCGGAGAGCGCAAAGATCACGCAGCCTTGCGTCGCGACGGCGGTCTTGACGGTATGCTCGAAGAAGTGGCTCTTGATCTCGAGCACGGTCTCCTCGCGGCCGAGCGCCGGATGAATCCCGCTCGTCAGCGTTAGGCTCAACGTTAGCTGGCCTTCCGCGCTGCGCTCGCGCAGCAGCCGGTGAAACTCTTTGAGGACCGCTTGGGCGCGCACCGAATCGCGCTCCAAACTGTAGAACGCAATCTGCACGTCGTACCCGTTTGCCACGAGCCAAGGGACGTTTCCGGGCTGCAACAGCGAGGGTTGCGCGACGGTGACGAAATCGTCGATTCCGTGGCCCCACAGCCAGGCGACGATCCGGATCTGGTTCAGGCGCATTCCTTACGCAAGACGAACCAAAACTCGTTTTGATCGCGGCGCGTCGGGTAGAGCCGCTCGAGTTTGAGGCTCGTGTATCCGAGCGGCGGCAACTGACAGAAGAGTGCCTTTGCACTTGCCGGCGTGAAGAACCAGCCGTGCAGGTCGAGATAGGTTCCGGCGGCCTGCTGGTATTGGCCAAGCCCCTCGCGCGTGCGCCGCTCCGATTCCGCCATGTAGGTTCCGTGATCGCCCGCCCAGTGCCGCCCGCAGTCGTTGTGGGTCGAGAGCACATGACTGCCCAGAACGTTCGCGAGCGTGTGCAACGTCCGTCTCTCCTCGTGCGCGGGGATGACGTCGGCGATCGTGCTCGGCGCACGGTAGTGATCGAAACAATACCGCTTGTCCGGCGCAATGACGAAATATCGGCCGCCGGGGACAAGTAGCCGCTCGACGATCTGGAGATGACCGATGAGATCCGGATTGTGTTCGATGCAATGGCTACTGAACACGTTATCGAAAGTCTCATCGACGATCGTCAGATCGCAGGTGTGCGAAACGAAGTCGATGTGCGGAACGCCTGCCGTCGGCATCTGCAACGATGCGGCGCGCGCGATCAATTCGGCCTGCGTCTGGCGGTCGAAATACTTCGTGTTCGGGCCGCGCAAGAGCGGATTATAAAACGGTCCGATCTCGAGCGAACGCGCGTCGCGCGGCACGAGCGCGGCGAAATCGATCCGCGTCGCGATCGAATTCGATCGCCGTCCTTCGGGTTCGCCGAAGCGCTGATAGTGGGCGATCAACTGCTCGTCGGAATAGGCGCGTAGGTCGGCGTTGCACAGACGGTAGTAATCCAGCTCCAACATCGGGGGCAGGACCGGGCCCGGGTTCGGTGCGATCATCGGCCGGGGCGTGCCGAAAAGCGGACGGCAAGATCATCCATGTATCTTCCTATCGGCGAAACGCAGCGCGTGCCGCAGTTCAGGCGGCGGCGCGGTCGATGCGCTCGCGCAGGGCCGTCGCGATCACGTGATTGAGGATCAGATGACCATCCTCTTGCTGACCGATGCGATCCGCCGGCACGATCACCTTGAGGTCGGCGAGTCGCGCCAGAGCGCCGCCGGGGGAGCCGCACAGGCCGATCGTCGTGATGCCGGCCTCGCGCGCATATTCGACCGCTCGAACGACGTTGGGCGAGTTGCCCGAACCCGAGATCGCGACGAGGGCATCACCGCGCCGGCCAAGGCTGCGCAGCGGCTCGACGAAGATCTCGGCGAAAGCGATATCGTTGCCCATCGCCGTCATCAACGGCACGTTGTCGGTCAGCGCGACGGCCCGGAAGCGACGCTTCCCCGGGACCAACGTGAATTTGCAGAGATCGTTCATCATGTGCGACGCGGTCGAGGCACTGCCGCCGTTCCCGATGAGGTAGGTGGTGCCGTCGGCTGCCCAGACGGCTTCGAGCGCATCGACGATTGCGCGCACATCCGGGCGCGGCAGCGCGCGGATCGCCGCGATCACTTCGTCGAGATACGCATCGATGGCATCCACATGAGTACCGTTCGACCGCTGAGCCGGCAAACCTTAACGCCGCGCGGGTGTCCGGCGGTGCGTGAATAAGATCGGCTGCATGCACGGTGGCAGCGACGTTTTTGGTGAACGGGCGACGCTCTGGGCGGCCGGCCTGCCGCCGGGCCTCGACGCGATCGTGGCCGATGAGGGCCACTTCGGCGCGGCGCTACGCGCGGCAGGAGACGCCCGCTTAGCCGGCCGGACCTTCTTCGGCGCGCCGCTGCTCGCCGATCGACGGCTGGCCTACGTCAGGCGACGCGCGCTCGCGCTGTTCGGCGACGGGACGCTCGAAGCGCAAATCGCGGCCCTCGACCGCGTTGCCGCAGAGAGCGCCCAGCCCGAAGTGACGGCACGCAGCCCGGAGCTGAACCAGGCCGCGGAACGGCGTGTCCTGCGTGAGTTCATCCTCGCTGCCGATGCGCTGCTGTTGCGCTCGCTTGGCGAACTGCGGAGGCTGCGCGACCTCTTCGGGGACCTCTCGTTCCAACGCGTGGCGATCGCCGGCGGTCCCGCGGCGGGAATCCCGGCCGCGCCGGCCAGGGCCACGCGCGACCTCATCGTCCTCTGGGCGCCGCACCTCGCCGCCTCCGAGCTCGGCCTCGAGATCGCCGCACTGATGCTCTCGCAGCGCCCCGCCGCCGTCGTTTGTGCGGGCGGATCGCTAGCCGGGACGAACCTCATTTTCGCGACTGCCGCGCAATCCGCGGAACTGACCGCACGCGCGCGCCTCGTCGTCCTCGCCGATGAATACGACGGCGGCGCGGCCGTCACGTTCGCCGCCCGCGGATGCGCCGTCACCGTGCCTCTCACGAACGGGGCGCTCGAGGAACTCGATGGGCTGCGCGCCTTCGATCCGATCGCGATCGCATCGCTGCGCGCTGCGATCGATGCCGGCTGGAACGATGCACCAGCCGTTCCGCGCGCAACCGTCGAACGCCCCGCCACCGTTCTCTCGGTGCCGGCCGACGCGCGCGCCTCGACCGCGCTGCAACTCGGCCGAACCGCCTGGAACATCGCGCCGGCATACGATTTCCGCCGCGACGCGTTCGACCGCATCACCGCGGCCTGCGCACCGCTCGCGCCGGCCGCGCCGATGGATCGCCAACTGGTCGCGCACGCCGTCACGTCGCGTACGCGCTTGCAGCTCGGCTCGTTTCGCGAGGTGGAGTACGTCCAGCGCTCCCTCGGGTTCGTCTTGCCCGATGTCGCCGTCGGCGCGCCACCCGACGCGCGCGTCCCGGCGCAGGTGGATCCCGCGCCGCTGCGTGATGCGATCGTCGTGTGGGCGCCCGGCGCGCCGCTCGACGCCTTGACCGTCATCTTGATGGGCCTGCACTACGAAAAGCGCCCGGTGCTCGTTGTGTGCGCGCACGCGAACCTGACCGCGAACGTCACCGTGGTGCATCCCGCCGAAGCCGCCGCTGCGCTCGCCCGTGCGCACCTGATCGTCGATGCCGATGCGCAATCGCCGGCGGCGGCGATCGCGCTGGCCCGGTTCGGTATCCCGCTCGCGGTCGCCTCGACGAGCGGCGCCGACGAGTATCTGGACCGGATCGGCGTCTACGATCCATGGGACCATTTGTCGGTTTCGGCCGCGGTCGGCGTCTCCAAATACACCCTCGGTCCGCTCGTACCGCGGCGCATCGACATCGCCGCGCTCCCCGCGCGGCTGGCGGCCTACGGCGACGAAATCGCGACCGAAGGATCGCTGGTTTCCATCGTGGTTCTGACCCGCAATCGGCGCGGCTTCTTGCGCAAAGCGCTCGAATCGATCGCCGCGCAACGGTACCGCGCGATCGAGATCGTCGTCGTCAACAACGGCGGCGTCGCCGTCGATGATATCGTGGCCGACTTTCCAAACGCGCGACTGATCGATTCCGCCGAGAATCTCGGCGCGGTCGCCGGCGCGAATCTCGGCACGCGCGAGGCGCGCGGTACGTTCCTCGCATTCCTTGCCGACGACGACGCGTTCTTCGCCGAGCACGTCGGCGCGTGCGTCGGCGCGCTCGAACGCACCGGCGCGGACTTCGCGCACGCCGGCATGCTCGCCGTCGATCTGACCGCCGGCATCGACGACGGCTATGCAGCGAACGGGTACGCATTCGTGTGCGAGCGCCCGGCCGAGCCAGGCGCGCTTTATGGAATGAACGCCGTCGCGGGACCGACGATCTTCGTGCGCCGCGAACCGTTTGCCGCATCCGGCAATTGGAGCGATCTCGGCATCATGGGCGACTACGAGGCGGCGCTGCGCTTCATGATCCTGGGCGAGTTGATCTACGTGAACCGCCCGACGGCGATCCAGACCTACCGCCGCAACGACGCGACGCAATACAGTTCATCGCGGATCTCGGAGACGCTCGCGACGCTCGAGCTCCTCTACGCAACGCATCCGGTTCACGACATGCCGTGGGTGGAAAAGACCCGCGCCGGCTGGCTCGCGCGCTTCGCGCAGCATCAGGCCAGCGGCGCGACGACGCCGCTTTGGTTCCCGACGCCCGCGATCACCTTTCCACCGGTGCCGTATGCCGCGGCGGACGGTCTGCTAGCGCCTCCATGATGCGGTCGAGTTCGCGCGCGAAGCAGCCCGGGCCGTAGACTTCCGCGATCCGGACGCGCGCATTCTCCCGCAGCGCAGCCCACAGCTTCGCATCGCCGTAGAGGCGCACGCACGCCTCGGCAAAAGTGCGGGGTTCGTCGGCGACCAGCAGCTCGACGCCATCACGCCACCCGAGCTGTCCCGCGAGCAGGGAAGTCGCGACGATCGGAACGCCGGCGCTCGCCGCATCGATCAGCTTCTGCGGCAACCCGGCCGCATAGCGCGTCGGCGCGACGAACACCCGGATCGCATTGAAGAACGGCGAGAGATCGTCGAGTGCGCCGACGAGTTGAAATTTCGGTCCGGCGTAGATCGGCAACATACTATTCTCGACCAGCCCGCAAACACGCAGGCCGGCGCCGGTGCGCGCGGCGACCTCGCGCAGCACGTTCGCCGCGTACCAGAGGATCGCGTCCTCGTTCGGTGAGAGGAGCCGTATCGGCCCCACGAATCCGAAATTGCGGCGCGCGGAGAAATCCGCCGGCGTCGGTTCGCGCAACGACGTGAAGCCGAGCACGAAGACCTCGCGACCGGTCCCAACGGCAAGTGCGCGCGCCTCGCCCGGCCCCACCGAAACGATCAGATCGGCGCCGCGAGCGAGCGCGAACTCGGCGGCGAGTTCTTCCGCTTCGCGCTCGGCGGGCATCGGTTTGCCTTCGAGTTGCAGCGCTTGCGCGAGCCGCGGTGCGTAGAGTGCTTCGGCGTCGTAGACGATCGTGAAGGCTGCGCGCAGATCGGGACGCTGCGCGAAGGCCGCCGCGAGCGTACGCATATTCGCCGGGCGGCTGATCCAGAGTACCGTGAAGCCCGCGTCGCGCAAGCGCTCGAACGTGAGGTCCCACGGATACCCCGGCGGTGGAAAGAGGAGTTCGATCCGGCGATCGATATCGGGCGTCCACGCATCGGGCACCGTCGCCGTCGCCTGATCGTTCATCGCGAAAAACGATACGCGCTCGCAGCGTCCGGCAAGCTCGCTCAAGAGCGCGTTTGCGCGCGGATAGCCGGCGCCGCGATCGAGATGCGGCACCATGTCATCGAAGACGGCAATGTTCACGGCACGAATCGCTCCGGCACGAGCGCGTTTCCGATCGTCGCTTGCCAATTCACAAGAAAGCGCTGCGCATCGGCGCGTGAATGCCGCCGCGGTCCGAGCTCGATCGGCCGATCGGCGCGCATCGTCACGTCCGGGCGGTACATCAGCGCGCGCGCCTTCAGCCGCGCGCGCAGCGTCCAATCGAGGTCGAAGAGCGTACGCTCGTAGCCTTCATCGAGCGGGCCGGCCTCGGCGAACACGTCGCGCCGCACCGAGATGCCGCCGAGCTGCGCGAAGAACAGCGAGAGCGGCTGCAGCGCGGGGATCGTATCGCGCCCCAAGCCGGCCAGGCGCGCCGCAAGGATGCCGTCTTCGGCGATGATCCCCGTGCCCGCAATTCGCTCGCCGGAGGGATCGACGATACGCGGCACGACCACGCCGACGTTCTCTAAACTCAGCAATTCGAAGACGCCGGCCGTCCACCAGCGCTCGGGCCGGTAGCCCGCCGGTAAGAACGTGACGACGTCGCCCTGCGC
>Ga0116226_10006962_pt1 | contig 10185 bp, 10 predicted proteins | sample S1TSphfallax_FD_89692 | JGI IMG/M metagenome (GOLD analysis project Ga0116226, IMG submission 89692) | Host-associated microbial communities from peat moss isolated from Minnesota, USA - S1T2_Fa - Sphagnum fallax MG | ecosystem: Host-associated > Plants > Peat moss > Unclassified | place: USA...
TAATAGTAGTACATAACTAACTACCATGCTTAACTATGAGACAAGAATACAATTAAAAGATGTTCCATGTCTAGATACCATCCAACCTGCATGGTGTGCTACAGGGTGTTAGTTCACTCTAGCCGGTCAAAGTGACCTAGCACCCACAAATGCACCATCCAAGAAAACATGTTTATGGGTGGTTTTGGGATGAACCCTGTTAAGGAGAGAATCAAGGTAGTAATAAGCAGAAAAATAGTTAGTTGAAAACACACTTAGTAGGTATATTTTGAATTTAGGTTTTGGAGGGAATATTTGGATATATTTTCTTTCTCATTTGTTTTTGACATTAGCATATTTTATATATATTTTAGTTGTTTTCTTTAACATGTTGCACATATTGGATTTTTGAAGTTGATTTTGTTTTTGCAAAGAGCAATAAATCAATTACAACAATTAAGAACTAAAAGTACAAATTTAATTTTGAATTGTGTAGATTGTGTAAATTTTGCATATTGTTTTGTTAGAACTACATTTTGATTATATGTTTGACTAATTATGCATTAATGATAAAGAATCACTACTTACCATTTGTAATCATCCCTAGGATAAATTTAGGAAAAAAAATCAAGATTTATTTGTCTTGTTGTTAATTTTGTTGTTTTTAAAAAATAAATAGGACATTGTGAAAGGAACTTTGTGTGTTTTTGCAAATCTTTTATCAATTAATTTTTAGGATAGGAACTTAAGTAAGGTAACTATTTTAAAGGTTATGAAAAAGAGGTTTATCAAGATGAATGACAAATACAAAGAAGCATGCTTCAAATGGTGACCCAAAGTTTGGTGGATGGATCAAGTAGCAAATTGGTAGAATGAAACTATTGAATTAGAAGATGATGAGCAACATATGCATTGGGAATCAATCCATTTTTCACACCAAAATGGGTGCAACATATGCTATAACATTTACTAGAAACCAAAAAGAGGCCTACATGATACAAGATGCTTTCAATAGAAAACTTGAGAGGATGGGAAACATTTATTAGGAGAGCATACAGACGACCTAGTAATTGAGATTGTTCATTCTTGAGGGGAGCACAATCGATAGTCAACCCAATTGTTTGAAAAGAAAATGCAGTCAAAACCACATTTATAGTTTTGAAGGAATGGGTGCAAGGGGGAACATAAAACAATCTACATGAATACTAGGATATGCACATTTCGGAGTATGTTCAGCACAATTTTAAAAAGGAACAAATATGACAAACATCAAAATTGGGGATCAAAGTGTCCACTTAACAATCTTCTTCACCTCCACATCAACAACCACCAAAAGAATGGGAAGAAGACTTGGACAACGATGAAGTTGGATAAACAACAACATTAATCGCAAAAGTTGAATAAGAAGAAGAGTGTTTGGATGAACAAATATATATAATTGAAATGTGTATTAACATTGGAGACCAAAACTTCATTTGGAACACAATACTTACTTTTTACTTTTCTTCAAACCAAGAAGAACTACAAACATTAATGAATATAAATTACAAACCAATTAACAATCAAAGATAAAGTAAAATCAACAAGGAATGGTCTAGTTTAAAGGACATGTTTAAAACAAAGGGATTCACAAACAGGGTCCAAATTCTTTAAGGAATACCAAAATATTGTCACATTGTTACCCTTTTTGTATTGCTTTACATAGTCTTATTTGACTATGTAAAGACACATAATGGATAAAATTGATGGAATCTATAATTGTAATGATCTAAAATATGGTACTTATAAATAATTTGACATATTTTGAATCATTAATTTTGATGGGGATCAAAAGATAGGAAGACTCCATTAAGGACTAGGTCCTTTTTGTCCTTAATAGTACACCTTAAAGAATTTGGGCCCAACATGGACCATGTACCAAGACCTATGTCCAACATATGTAAATTTTGTCAATTGGTGCATTTTCTTTATTAGGAGCCACAAGCACCAATTTCATAAAGTCTTCATAAGGATTGGAGGAGGTAATCAAGTTGATGTGGCACAATATAATTGGTTAATCTAGTAAAAGATTATTAAAATCATGATTTATATGTCATGAAAATTTGATTTTAATTGTTATGACCCAAAAAAATGTTACAATATATTATTATGTGAAAGTTTTATTTAAAGAGATTCCCCTAAATCTGTCATTAAAAAAAAAGTTCAAAACCTTTCAAGAATCCATTAAGTGGTAAAAGGACTAATTATAGACCTATTGTTGTGTTTTTTCATCCCCTATTCTTGTTATCATGATCTCTTATTCTGGATTCTAACAACAAAATACATAATGAAAAGTTCCATGCAAAAAAAATACAAGATTTTAATAATGCATTTAGTTTGAAAGCATAAAACCTCCAAATCTAAGTAGTGGTTACATCAAAGGTGGTTCTTAAAAAAACAATGCACCCCAACAAGAGGGACATGTGATTATTGACTATCTTTTCATTGAAAATATGTATGACAAGACTTTGCAAATCATGTTACAAACATGGTTCAAAACATATTAAACATGGAAAAACCATAATATCAAAAAAAATTGTAAGCAAACTTGGGTGATATCACGTACAATCTAAAGCCTAAGAAATTCAAAACATAACACAAATGCCAAGGAATTATGAAAAACACCAATAATGGCTCAAATTTTCAACCACCATCTTCTCCATATTTTGTTCCTAACCAAGTGCAATTAACAATTGTTTTGATAGGGATGAGATAAATTAGAAGAAATCCCATTTAATCACTAGTTCCATTGCCCATAGTTTGGGCAACCTAGGTACTGAAAACCTCAAGTGAAGAATACACCATTGTACCTATCCACATTGTAGTGTCGCAAAATGTATGGATGTTTAAATTATCATCAAGAGGAATGGAGTTAGGGCAACCATAGAAATGGTGATGAAAGTAAGGTCCATTATAACTAATCTAGACTTGGATCCAAGCACAATATGGAATCATAAAATTTTAATTGATTCTATAAAACTAATAACTTTGTTGTACATATTGTATTTATAGACCCGATTATAACTAGTAGGCATAGATTCTATCCTATAATTGTTTTTGGTTATTTAAAACAATACAAATTTCATTTCAATATCTCATTTCAACACTTAAAATCTATGGTTCAGTTGTTCAAAACAATTATGGTAGATTGTTTCACACAATTTCATTCTTACAACTATTGTTCATTTTATTCAAATTCTATTTCTTGTTTTAAAATCAAAAATTGTGGTCAAAATAGTGAAATTATAATTAGATTATCAAAAAGATAAAACATAATAGAAACATAATAAAATATATGTTTCCTCATCAAATCCACACTTACTGTTTTACTTTAAATTGAATTATATAAAAAATTTGTAGTTTTAAAAATAGAAATCAGAATTGAAAACATGAAAAATTTGTGATTTCAAATACCAACAAAAGTTTGAAATTATATTGCGTCTTTTTGTGAAACTCTAATAGTTCTTTAAGTCTTACTTTTTGTGTAAAAAAAACAATCTCCTCTGAATTCTCACAATTTCCAGAACTACATTCTAAGTCATTTCCTTCCGAAAGTAATTCAAAATCAAATGTGTAGCAATCTTAATCATATCTAGCTCATTCATTGCCTTGTTTAATCCTTGCCATTCTTTTGATCTATTCTACCTTGGTTGATCATTACCACACACCAAGTAAATTACGCTCCTTGCACTTTGGATTCTGTCTTTGAAATCATTGCTTTAGTAAAAAAACCTCTTGTTCTTTAGATCATTGTGTTAATCATTTGTGGCTTGGTCTATTCCTCTTGAATTGTTGGTATTATTACATGCACTTCAATTTGTGGCTCGTATGACCTTCAACTTTTGCACTTACTTGAAGAACATAATTTTTAGATAGTGGTGTTGTTATCCCTTCTTGGTCTTGCTTTTGTGTATGTTCCATGACCTGTTCCACACCTTCAATTGGCTCCTTTTGCATGCCAATATCATCATTAATTATTTCTCTCTCTTGTTATGAAGCTATTTATGCTTGTTCTTTAGCTACCATAGATGGAATATCTTGTCCTCCTCCCTCCAAATTTTATGGTTCCTTTGGTTGTTTCTCCTTGATTGCTCCATTGCACTCAACTTCTTCCACCTTTTATACAAGACTAGATAGTTTTGAACTATATTGACTATGATAAATAAAATTTACAAAGGCTTTCTTGAAGGTAGATAGATGTTTTCTATACACGGCCTCATCCCTTTTATGCATAACCAAAATTTTCTACATCTCCTCCTTGAATTAAAATTTTGCCAAACCCCACCATTCATCAAGCTCAACATTGACATCATCCATTTCTTATTGGTATGCAGCATTGAATAATATTGTACCAAGTCATTGTATTCTTCTAATCTGTTGTTGACATATGTTGGATCCAAATCCTTGTTCTTTTCCACCAAGTTATCTAACTTCAAATTGGTTTAAACCATCTCTTGCCTTAATTCATTCACTTCAATGACTATTTACTCCTTATCAATTTTTGCCTTTTGTCTATGGAGTTCCTTTCCTGCAATCATGTTCTTCATCTGCAAAATTTGTACTGTCATCTTCTCCATCGTTTGATTTCTAGTCTCATATTCTTGCAACCACAATTCCTTCTATCTTTCCAAGCCCTCAACCTTGCTTATATTCTTTAATGCCTTATTATATGCATGGTCTATGTCATTCCATGCCTTTTTTTTCTTCTTCAACTCCTTATTTTCTATGGTTAATTACAACATCTTCACATTGATTTTTTTTGTCTCCTTTTGTTTCTTCCAAGTTATTATGCATTGTTTATACTCCTCATATCCTTACTGCTTTTGCTTCATTTGTTGTAGCAATCCCTACTTTTCACCCTACATTATGGTTAATTTGGTTTTTAATGACTTGATTTCCAAGCTCAAATTACCCATCTTCTAACTTAAAATTGCCATTGCTTGAAACATTTTTTTTATTTTAAAAATTATTTCCCAACACCACCTCTACCAACTCTTTTATAAATTATGTGGTGTCTCCTCTTTATATGTATCTTTTGATGACATTCCCTTGCCCCTCATCTATAAACCCATACCCATATTTAACTTTTGCCCTTCTACTAATCCTAGTCTATTCTATGGTAGCATTATGGTAGGTAGTCTAAAATTATTAAATCTTGATTATAATACAACCATTTGTGGTTCTTGGATGGATGTGGCTATTGTTGTTCCATCAGTGGTTGTGTAACTTATATGTCCATTGGAACCTCCTAATGGACCTCAATTTGTGCATGAAAATCATACAAATCGTCCACATCTTCATATTGTATGTGTTCATGTTGGTCTTGTAATGTCATTATCACCTAAAGTGTTCTATTCCTTTTTTATTTAATTTGTTATGACTATTCCTTTCTTTCTTGGTCCTATACTGAACTATGATCCTTTTGTGGTTTGGATGGAATATGTCCGGTTACCACTCTTGGAGTTATAATTCTTATTAGTTTGGTACTTCTATGCATGATTTTCTGAGGCCTAACATCTTCTCTTGACTTCCCCCATTGTTGTGATCCTTTTCCAACCTTAGAAGTGTTCTTTTAAGGTTTTGGAGATTTTGGAGATCCCCTTGTTGCTCCCCTCCTACTATCCAAAACTTGTTGCAATTCCTCCTTAGACCTCTTGGATTTTTTTTGAGTTTCTATTGTCTTTTTCGCTATGACCTCAGAATCCTCCAGAAACATGTACATGAACAATCTCTCCAAAACCTACACTAAATGACATATTTCCTTCTTATCTTCCTACTTTCCCTTTTTTTGCATTTTCTCCTACATTTTTGTCCATCTATCCGACTCACTACACATATTATTGAACATAATCTGCCCAATTTGCCTCAATTCCCTCCTCTACCTTCATGAATGTCAATGCATTCTTGTTGCTTATGTTATTCACCTTTTCCCTTTGGTAAATTACAGAAATAACTTCAAGATATCTAGCACTAATTAGCAATTTACACTTATTGACATTCAACTGGTCTGCATTTGTGTATGGAGATTTGATATCATGTTTGAACAATAATTTTTTTGTTAATGTTTTGGTCACTTGCCCATTAGAATCCTCAATATAACCATTTTGATAGACACCAAAGGCATGAGCTATCAACTATTTGTTAATGACATACATTATATTTCAAATCCTTTGATCACAAAAGTATTTAAATTTTTTACTAATGCATCATGATTTGGTTCCTTCCACTCAATGGCCAATAATGTGACCAAACCAACCTTAGTAGCCCAAGCCTCTTCTTTCTCTCCCATTTTCTTCCACACCTTTAGTCTCTACACCTACTTATAATACCTTTGTTTGGTGGGTGTAAAAAAAAATATTTGTTCTCATTTGGGATTTTAATTCTTCCTTCTACCAACGATTTTTGATCCATTTTCCACTAAAGGTTTTATTTGTTTCCTAGCACAAATACTAGTAAGTTTCCCAAACCTAATTGAGATGATGGTGGAAGTAACAAGTTTTACCATATGTGGTTGCATTTCCTTCTATGTGATTTTTGTGATTTCACCAATGTTAATCATTGCTTTAATGAATTTCTAAATTGCATTAACAACTTCTTCATTTTTGTTGTTGGACTCTTGAATCTCCATAGGTTTTTGTGTTATTGTACCAAATCCTATCGCCATTCTTATTAACCTTTTGAAAATTCCTCTCTGTAGCCTCTTTAATAATGCTTTTGTCGTCTTTTCAATGTCATAAATTGGTGTGCTCACTTACCTCTCCAACTCCGTGTAAAATTATTTTTATTTTGTAAGAACTTTGTCATATTTAATGTTTTTCTTCAAGTTTTTTCACTCTGCAATTGTTTATGTTTCTGCTTCTTTTGTAACTTGCTGTAATTTTTCCAACGCATTCTCCTCACTCATATTGCAACACAATCACAAATCAAAAAATTGTTTTGGAATAACTTTGAATGTGAAGAAGCTCGATGGACATTCCCTTTTGTTTTTTTGTTTAAGGCAACTTGTTGTTTTTGCATTAATTTTTTTTTCAAGCACCCCATTCCTTTCATGATGGCCTCACTCTTGTATGTCCACATGGAAGTAGTTACTGTCCATCAATGGCTTGAATGCATTCTAATATTCTTCATTCATCCAAATTGTCGCAACCTTAGCCTTGGGCTTGTGTCCAAGGTAAGGGCTTGCAAGGGTGCGTGCCAAAAGGGAAGCCCGAGAATCAGATCTCATGTTCCCGGGAGTGTAGGAAAGTGTGAGGGAATGAACCCTCACACTCCCAAGTGAGTTCCCATTTTGGGAATTGGAGTCCTGATGGACTCTTGAAGCTCCAAAGAGAAATTTCAAGGGTCACAACCCATTGGATTGAGGAGTTCTTGATATCATTGGAAAGCTCTTGGAACTTATATTTAAAATGGGCTTGCATGACCCATTTGGACATTTAAAACACAAGTTATGGCCAAAAGAAGGGCCGGGAGTCAAATTTAGCTCCTGACCACTAAAAGTCAGGAATCACCCTGATTTCCTTATGTGCACGTGGCTTGCAACATATTGTTCGAAAGCTTTTGACAAGGGCTACAATTTTGCTTTAGACCTCATCTCAATTGGAGGTCTGCACATAAAATTATGGGCCCCTAAAGTTGTGGGAGTTGTAGCTGTGGGAATTTCGAGACTCTCACTTGGGAGTCCCAGGACAAAATGACATTTGGGTGTTGGTCCCGTGGCCATGCACATAGTATACTATAAGGGGGAAGGTGGTGGCTTCCTCCAAGTTCGGGCCATGGTGAGTCTTGTGAGTCTCTGTTTGCTCGTGGTTTGTCCATGCACCAAAGTGTTATAGCTCTGCACTTATCAACTTATGGTTTGGTTTGTGTAGGTCCGTGTAAGTAATTTACTCGCTTGTCAATCTTCGTAGTCCCCCATCCCAGAGCTCTAACATGCCCATGTACCTTCAAAGTGCTGCGAGTTAGGGAGCGCGCCCCAACTCCTTCTCCTTCCATTGTCTTCACTTTTGGATTCATAGTTGAGTCCATCAAGGAGCTTGGGGGTGTGTCACAAATGCCATTGTCACCATCTTCTTTTCATCCTTCATCATCTTTGCCATGTGTGTTGTAATTTGTTCCAACTCAATTATATTGTCATCCAATTTGTTAATTAAGTTTGCTAACTTTGATGGTGAGTCATTAAAATTATCTATGGTATTAATCACCAAGTTGCCATTGTTAATTTATGGTCGTCATGGCATTGTTTCATCACCCTCATCTTCATATGTATCATTATCTTCTTGGACCCCTTTTCCGTGGTTAATCTGTGGTTTGTTGTTCTTCTTGGTAAATTGGTTTCTATACCTCATAATTTTGCACCTTAGATGTTATGAGTTGTTATGGTTTTAAATTGTTAATATTTACAAACACATGGTTAGGTTCAAAATTAATTAATATCACCAATAAGATTGTATTGTTAGGGAGCACAGACTATACCCTATATGGTCCAAACCATTTTTTAGTGAACTTTCCCAATTGGGATTATTCCTTTGCAAACCATAAAACAAAATCACTAAAATTTGAATTGTTTAAAAAAAAAATTCTATTGATTCCAAAAAGCTCTATTCCACTATTGAGTTCCTAACTTAACTTCATATTGTAATCTATCCTTTTGCAGCTGGTCTAACTTTAACACCCTACTAACACCCTACTAACACCCTACTAACACCCTACTTGTTAAAAAATTTACTGAAATTTCTTAAATCTATGCTTACTACTAACGATCAACATAATGAAGTTTGTAAGCATTAAAGGATGTAACCCATAAACAAGCTGGTATGGTGTATACCATGTAGCTACCTTGTGTGTTGTTTTGTAAGAAAACAAGACTGTGGGTAAATGCTCATCACAATTTGTTTTACTCTCACTAACTAACTTACTTAATAATGTTCCCAATATGTTGTTAGTGGACTCTACATGACCATTCCCCTCTGGGTAATAAGTAATAGAATTGACATGTTTTAGTAAGAAATGATTTGTCAAATGTTTTATAACATCATTTATAAAATGCACCCCTTAATCTATGATTATGTTAGTGGACATCTAAACCTAGTAAAAGTCCTTTGATACAATAATTTTGTTGTTACTACTACAATGTTTCTCTTTAACATTTTGGCTTCCACACATTTGGTTGCATAATCTATGGCCACCAATATGTATTTATTCTTGGTATACCTTCCTACTAGTTTAATTGGTCCCACAAAATCCAAACCCCATTCCATGAATGGTTCTTTTGGAAGAATTGTTACTAGTTTGGTCAAACTCTATGTAACCAACCTTCCAGTGCTTGACATACATCACACGATTTGCAAAAATCATTGACATCTTTGTACATTGTGGGCCATTAGGACCTTGCATCTAAAATCTTCTTTTATGTGATCTTAATTGCAAAATGCATTCCTATTGTTCTTTCATACAACTCCTTCATCACCTTCTGTGGTTGACAAACACCTCCTCAATCTGTTGTTGTCCTACCCCATTTTGTACAAAACATCATTTTTCATTGTAAAAGGTTTAGCCCTCCTGGCTAGTTGTTGTTTTTGCCCTATTGACAAATATTCTTCCATTTGTCCTATTTATATAAAAACATTATGACATTATTCAACCATTTTAGTTTTGTGAAAAATAAACTAACATAGATGTGGTCTATTTTGAAGGGCATCAAGCTATTTCATAGCTTTACAATTCACATGTATTTCACAACCCTCCACCTTTCACCCTTTGAAAAAGCAAAACATAAGTCTGGATTCAAGCAATCTTGAATTTAGTTGTAAATTTTTATTTTTGTGCTTTCTTTTTTCCTTCTGCAAAATATCATTGTGGGTTTTGAAAATCATTGTCACTTGTTTTGAAAATTGAAGGGTTTTGTCTAATATTGGGTGGGTACCAACTAAAAGTTCAGAATCAGGCCGGGTTTCAACCCAGTTCATCTGAAAAAGACTAACTTGAAAAGAAGTAACAACTAAGGAGTATCAACCCAAGTAATACCCAAGTTGATACCCTACAGCCAGGGTATCAGATTGTAGAGACTTTGTTCACAACTAGGCATAGTATTAGGGTGTGGTTTCCTGATACCTAGAAAGGGTATTAGATGCTTACAGGGTCCAGTTCTCAATGCCATGGTCTAGGGGA
>Ga0116226_10006963_pt1 | contig 10185 bp, 16 predicted proteins | sample S1TSphfallax_FD_89692 | JGI IMG/M metagenome (GOLD analysis project Ga0116226, IMG submission 89692) | Host-associated microbial communities from peat moss isolated from Minnesota, USA - S1T2_Fa - Sphagnum fallax MG | ecosystem: Host-associated > Plants > Peat moss > Unclassified | place: USA...
CAAGGAGGCGATGCAACCAACGCGCGTACAGCGCTCCAGCGATCGGCAATGGAGACGACGTCGCCAGATCCGGCGTCTTCTTCCTCCAAGGCCGCTGATCTACGTGACTCCGGTACCTTGCCAGCTTTTGAACGATGTCTTTAAATCCGAATTAGCTGCATTTTTGTTTTCTTGTGCTCATCCTTCCTTAAACCCTAGTTCAGTGAATGTTTTTTTGGGGTTCTCACTTCATCGGTTTCTTCAGCTCCGATGTCTCTGTGTGGACCGAAAAGTTTCGAGGTCTCCACCTTTGTGATGGATTCCATGTGCATGGTACTCGAAAGGTTATTGGGGCCAAATTTGTTTGGGTTGGTCACCAATTTGCGCTGCTCGCTTAAACCCTAGTTTCGGTAGGTAGTTTGCATTTTATTTGCCGCTTATGTGTCCGCATGTGTCTTTCTTAAGCGCCGTCTTGAGCTGCAAACTCTCAGAAGATGCTGAGGAGTAGTTCCTCTTTCTCTAGACCAAGCTGGAGATAATGTCGAGGTCGATCGGCATGTGAAATTTCGAAGAATCCCAACCAAACTCTGTTGGAGATGTTCTTTTCTTCATGGTGGATGTTTTTCAGATTGTCGAACTTAGCGAACTAGTCAAGTATTTTTTTTGTGAGGTGGAAGATTGGGGGTGCCACGTCCACTTTGCTAACAAATGTACCCTTGCTTGCAGAGAACGCAAGTACCGCTCCTTCCAGCATCAGGTTTCTGATCTCAAACGTGGCAGCAGGATCGGTGATCGGCAAAGGTGGAGCCACGATTAGCGACTATCAAGCTCAATCTGGAGCTCGCATCCATCTATCCCGAAATCATGAGTATTTCCCTGGAACCACAGACCGGATCATTTCAATCAGCGGCATCGGCTCTGAAGTTTTGACGGCACTTCATCTCATTCTCGGGAAGATTCTCAATGAGGTCCTTTTCCATCTTGCTTTGTGATTTGCCAAGGTTCATCAAACTTTTACTTGTTATCTTAACCTTGAGAGTTTATCAGTGCCCAGCAGATTCAATTCTTCATACTGCATTTGTAGCATCTATACTAATGCAGTAAGATCAGTGCGGAAGAATGACAGACTCTCTGTTTATTCTGCATCCCTTGATTGACATTGGTAAAGTGAGAATTCATTTCTGAAATTAGCAAAGTAGCACTAGTGGCACAATTGAATAGGGGTATATCAGCTTTGTTGACACACATCATGATGGGAAGATGGCAGATGTTGCTTATAGTTTGTGTATCCACATGCAGATTGAAGAGGACCATGAGGGACAAGACCTCAAAACAAATCAGGTCAAGCTTATTGTTCCAAGCAATGTGTGTGGAGCTATCATTGGCAAGGGTGGTGCCACTATCAAGTATGTTCTCTTTCTTCAGCGTCATAGGTTTCCTTATGCCTTACACTAGCCTCCTGGAGGCTTGTTCATAACGAACCTTCTTTCCTTGTTGTTCAAGTATGCAATTTGGTAGACTAATAGTCACTCTTTCTTTTACTGAGGGATGAAGGTTTTCATTGGATGCTACAGTTGAAAGGAAGTGGACAATGATGCATACTTGTGAGATCACCTTAATTACAATAGTGCTTTTCTAGTTGCTTAGCAAGAGTTGGGGAAAGAATGATGTGAATTGTGAGTGGCCTGCAAGCAGGATGTTTGTCGAAGATTCTGGTGCAAATATCAAGCTCTCTTCACAGGACCAATCAATACCAGGCGTCAGTGATCGAATTGTTACAATAACAGGCACATTAGATCAGCAGCTCAGAGCAGTTGCCCTTATCCTCACAAAACTAATTGAAGATCCAAACTACTCTCAATATGTGAATACACCTATCTCATATCCAGGTAAGACATTGATTGTAAACTTTTGCTTAATTAAGGTCTACTGCTGGTTTTCTGACATTCTTCACAGGTTGTAACAATCTTTTGAAGCAGGCACTGATTTTTCTTCCAGTAATTGGTCATTCCAATCAAAAATATTTGATAGAGGCAGGAAACTCAATTCAATTGGTAATATTTTTTGACATGACCTCAGGATTGCTAGGTTTGCAAGAAATCAGAAACCGTTTTGCTGCTGCAAGCATTTCACCTACTGGATATGGAGCTGCACCATTTGTTTCTGGAGGGACAAGTCCGCGCAGCAAGGTGCCAACCCTTTTGCCACATCTCAACCATTGACCTGGGAGTGAAGACTGTCCATACTCAAGAAAGCGCATTTTGTTGAAGTCTGGATGAATTGGAGGTTATTCATTTCTAGAATGCTTTCTTCTTATACGGACATTCACTAGACCTCATTTTCATATTTGTTTGTTTCTAGGGTATAATGTCTCCAGCAGTTGCTCTTCACTCACCATTACAACTCGAATTGCCAGTAGTACAAGCAGGCCCACTCACCACATCCATCACTATAGCTGTACCTGATGAACGAATTGGAGCCATTGTGGGTCGTGGTGGCAAAATCATTATTGAGATTCAGCAGGTTCTGATCTGTTCACTAGTCCTGCTTGATCTGAGATTTACTTTTTGAAGTTTAAAGTTATGTTTTACTGCTGACATTCTGTTGTGAACCCAGTGTTCCTATTAGCTTATCTTCAGTGTTGTATTAATGGGGGACTGGCTCTCTGTGGTAGGCTTGTGGCGTAAAGATCAAAATTTCTGATCGAGGTGACTTTATTACTGGCACTAAGAATAGGTATGTTCCAGCTGTATCAGGCCTTGTAAGCAGTCAGAGCAACAAGTTACTGCAAGGGATACAATTATGGACTGAGGAACTGGTTCCTTTTGTATGCAGTTGTGGCCCCTTCTGTATTTTCACCACCAATGATGTAGTCAAACCATTGACAACTGAAATTGCTCCCAGAATTTGTCCATGTATCTTATTCAGGGCTGTTAGGGCCATGACTTTTCTACTTTTGATAAATCAGAGCCTTCAAATAGTGTTTTATCTTGTCAGTGTTAAGGTATTGTTTTGTAGTTTTGTTTTCTCTGCCTTGTCTGTCCACCATTTGAAGTGGCTTTCCTTCAAATTGCAGAAAGGTGACAATTGCTGGAACTGCTGAAGGTGTGCGCACTGCTCAGCATTTGCTTACAGAAAAGGTTCGGCAAAGTATGTTGTCAGACTATGAGAGGTGACTAGCTCTCTTATAGGCTCTGCATACAAAGAAGAATCAAACTGATCGAAAGGACAAAGAAAGAACTTGTAGGGTATAGGAGGTTCTCATTACAGGTTTATCCTGTTACAGCCACTTTTGCACATCCTTCAAACCCTTAGGTTTAGGCATAGTACAAGATACTTAATTTTGATGGACTGTATTTTTGGTAGCAGGAAAAGTTTTAGGCAATTTCTCTCTCTTTAAGTTCATATCCCCCTTGATGCATTTTGTCCAGTCTTTTGGGCTCTAGCAGTGAGGCATGTGCTTCTGGGAGAAAACCCTGAGACCAAAGCCGCTGAACTTCTTGGTGTTCTGCACCCTATTTATGAACAATCCAAGACTAGTTGTCCAAATTTTTAGAGGTGTCTTGCATTGGTCAATGTTGGGCTAGTTCAATCAGGTTTCTAGATACAACTACTTGAGCATTCCTATGCATTTTGTAAGCTTGCTGTATATTCTGCACTTGAGTTGTGTCTCTAGGATTTCCTAGTGTGTAGAAAGAATTCTGGACATGTGTTATGCCTATTCTTGTGGTTGCTCTTTATAGATTGGATTTGGGTTTCCTTCTCTGAGTTGACTTTGTTTGGCAATTGATTTCATCAAGCAAAGCATCTGCAGGCATTTCACCCTCCAAAGCATTGGGCAATGTAGTGTGGAGACCTGGTCTAATTGAGAGGTGGGTTTGTGTTCTTGTGTTTTCATCAGCTGTTGCCCAGGACTGTGCAACAAAATTATGCATGAATCAGGAATCAACAATGTGCATGGGATTGTAAACTTTGTGGGACCAAAAAAGTTAGAATTGTCCAACAGTTCATTATAGACACAACAAAGTTCTGGTTCTTATTGATTAAGGAGGGAGGTCAGATTTACCTGGGAGTTCTGGGACTTTAGGGCCTCTATTTCCAAAGATTATGTTAGACACTCCTAGAATTGCAACAGAAGTGATGCTGGAGGTTTTGCACACATAGCTTAGCAATTGTGAAATACACCTAGAATGCTAGTATGAACATATGGAGGGTCTGTAAGCATTGTGGATGATGATGATACAAGGTAATATTGAATAATTTGACCTGGTCTGTTTGGCATATGGCAAGTTACTTCTGGAGGGGATTTTCCCTTGTGACTGAAGTGTAATAGTGTGTGCAGAATGGCTGCTCTGGGGCACAAAACCCCATTTCTGACAATTTGCCTTTAGATGTACATATGGTTTTGGTCTTCTGTCGCCTCCCTTGTCCCTGTGTCTCTATTTTCTACCAAACCTCTGTTCTGCACACAGCTGCACTTGAGTTCTATCCATCTTGGGTCCTCTTGATTCTCTCAAATTTGCATGGTCATCATGCTAGTGTCATGGTATACAGCAGAAAAAGACTTGTAAATCAACAGTTGATGCCGCACTGCTGCAAGTCGGGTCCATTAACCTTTGCCAAAAATGGATCAATGCGCACCCATAGAAGTGAGAATATGGATGCAAGCAGGATTGACCACACTATCACAATCGTTGGGGTTCGATTTTGCCGACCCATCAATCCTTTCAGAAAGGGGTATAAGTGCACAATAACCCAAAATGCAAAGAAAAGCTTTCCAAATAAGGGCCCCCATGATTGGTAACCATTGTTGATAGCATCTGAGATGCCAGCAACAACACCCACTAGATTGATGATCAGAAGTGTAGTTGGTGGAATCAGAAGGGATGTCCACTTGAATGCATAAAGCTCCCCAAAACTTGCATCTTCTGAGCACTTGGATGTGACAGTGAAATTTGTGTCAATACCAGCAAAGACCTTCAGTAGGCCTTGAAACACTGCAAAAAGGTGAGCAGAAACACCTCCAATAACCCAAAACTGCTCATTTCTCCACCATTCATCTATCCCCACTCCTGACCACCGCATCTCCAAAATACCTGTGGCAAATATGGAAATAAAAAGTGATATAAACCAGAGACTGGCAAGATTGGTGATCTGCACGAACAGAAAACACCATATTAGTCAACAATGCAACAACAGACTTTGTAATGTGTAAGTGAAAAGACAAGGACTGAGTCATCATGTCCTAAATGCAGCCAAATAATCCTAGATTCCACTAATGAATTCAGTACTTGTGAAATAAATGTGAGAAGGAGCTCATGAAGTAAAGCATCTCATGGTTGATGAAGCTACAAAGATGTCCAGGTCTAAGAATTTCTGGATTATAAGTGTCAAATGAAAGGGTAAGTTGCAGAAACATACAGTGGGAATGATGAATTTTCCAGTCAGCAGGCAAACAGCAGGCAGTGTGCAGTAGGCAATCAGTGGCAGTGATGTGAGAGGGTACACTGTGGTGTTTATGTACGCAAGTCTTTCTAGGCACTTCAAACCCCCTCCATAGCCATACCATAAAGGGCAGTGTCGGCTGAGACAAATCTCCACTGAACCAAGTGCCCATCGAAGCACTTGATTCAATCGGTCAGACAGATTGATGGGTGCTGATCCTTTGAAGGCTGGCCGAGGTGGCATGCAATAAATTGATCTCCACCCCCGGCAATGCATCTTGAAACCAGTGAGAATATCCTCTGTCACTGACCCATAGATCCAACCAATCTACAAACAGCACACATTTTGTCATTACATTTGCTCAGATTGAAAGAACATGTCATTAAAAAAGAATGCCTTCAAGAGACACACAATAATCATCTACTGGCACCACTTCAAGGGAAGGAAAATCCTGAATTATGAGCTCACCTCCTTTCCCCATTCTGACTTATCCTCATACCCACAGCTAATCACATGAACGGCCTCCTTGAGCAAGGAGCCTGGACCAGCTGATTGTGGAACTCCCCCATTGTCAAGATGTGTAGATGCAACAAACACAGGTGACTGGCCAAATCTCTTCTCAAAATTCTTCACCAACATCAATGATGATTTTTCTTCTTCAATCCCTGTGTTTGCCATAATGTGGATCAGTCCACATTATCTCTCAGAAGCACATAAATTCCCTGTTCTCAAACCTCAATGTCTAGCTATAATACACTAGAATACTCAGAAGAAACATTTACAATACATTATACAATTGACGCATCAAAGTTTGCAATCACAACGCAAACTCCTCCCACCTTCAATCGCTTCCTCAATATCTTCAAGGCCCAAGATAGGGGTGTTTGATCCTGTCCTTGACTGTGCCTTCTTCATTTGAGGATGCTTCCCAGACTTGGGCTTTTTGGGATTCTTACGAGAACCACAGCACCATTGTAGAAAGCAGCTGCAACTGCACATACTTTTTTTGTCCTTTACTGGTGGCTCATATCCATACAATGCTTGTCTCCTGAACACACATCCAGTACCCACATATACTGGACCCTGGATTCCATCCAGACCTTTCATATTTATCTGCACCAAGACTTTGGCAGTGTAAGCACAATGACAAGACCAAAGCTAGAAGTCTCTGCAACCAGAAATCCTCCCAAGTCCAGGCCTACCATGCAAACAGAATGTTCAACAATAGTTACTAGTAAAGGACAATAGAATGTGAACAGTGATGTAGATTCTTGCTTACATCAAAGAACACAGTATTGTGGTTGGCATATCGATCATTCCGATCAATACCATCAAACCTTTGTGGAAATTGCACATAGCAGACCTTTTTCCCAACAGTTGGATCCATCATGAAGCACATGGCCTCACGGATGGCCTTACTGTTATTGATGTAATGATCACAATCCAAGTTGAGAAGATAGGGAGCATTTGTGAGAACTGCAGACACCCGCATCTGGACCAGAAAAAGTATCATTCTTAGATTGTCAGTAACAGACCAGGGTCCTGGAAGATCTTGTTCTCTCATGAAGGCTCCAAAGCTACAATCGTTCATCCCTGCAGGAAGCTTACCAAAGCATTCATGGCACCAGCCTTTTTATGGTGGTTAAAACCAGGACGTTTTTCTCTTGAAACATAGACCAAACGAGGAAGCTCATTTCCATCAGTGTCACATCCACCACTATGGCCCAAAAAAACCTGCAATATCACTTCAGGTGTAAGTGCTAAAACATTTCAGAACTAAATCCCAACTCTACTACTGAAACACATGCAAAACAAAAGATCCTGATGGTAAAAATTGAATGCAAGGACCAAGAATCTAACCTGGATCATTCCAGGATGGTCCCTGGTATTGTTTCCAGGCCATGGTGTTCCATCTTGCATTGTCCACCCTTCTTCAGGCACTTTCTGAGCCTTAGCAACTAAGGCATTGACCCTTACCTTGAACTCCTCATACTCCCTCTGGAAAATCACAAACAAGTAGACCACTGTGAGACTGAGGTAAGACTGTCACATGGAAAGTGCAAGGGACATGAGAAAATGAAAGTATGTAACCCACCTTCATGGCTCGCCGATCTTTAACAAATGTTGACTGCACTTTGTCCTTGAGATAATCGATCTTTTGAGCAAAGTACATCTCAGGGGCGCGGGGCTCAATACTGAATTTCTTGCAGAAAGGTACCCATTTGCGGGCAAATTCAGATGTCTCTGAAAGGACCTCAAAGGTTAACATTGCTGCTCCATCATCTGAAATGTAGCAGGAGACCTTGTCTACTGGGTATTCAACTGATAGAATTGATAGAACAGTGTTGGCTGTGACCAGTGGTGGCTCCTTTGCAGGATCCACAGTACTCACATATATGTCCACATGAGCCAGCTGAGATGGTTCACCTTCTTTCTCATACCTGAATGACACATATCAAGTCAAGTGCATGCTTGACAGATACAAAAGTCACTTCACACAAAACTAAAATGCAAGTCACCCAAAGAGATATAGAGATCAGAGATAAACATCACCTTAAGGCTAGTCTGTCTAGGTATGTTTCCCGGTTGATAGGTAACCACTTTGGAAACTGGTCAAGAATCCATGACACGGCAAACCAGATCTCACAGATGACAGAAACAAGCCAGAGGCCATAAGCCTCATGTACAGGGTTTAAGATCCGGTAACGGAAGAAGAATGCAACAACCACAAGACGAATCACTATCAGCATGCGGTATGGATTGATTCTGCTTGATGGAAATGGCAATTTTCTTGAGAGAGGCTGCCTTGACTCATCCATGCTGCCATTACGCCACACAAACCACCACAGACCAACACAATCACACACTGTGTGAGTTACACAACTATTCATGCCATCATAAGACAATCACATGAGCAAGCTTTAAATTATGGTGTGAATATCAAAAATCTCTTTGAAATCTATTGGAAATCATGCTGTCAAAACTTGCCTAACATTTGTATCAGAATTCAGTAAGCTTAAGAACCAGAAATTTCAAGAAATAGGTAGGCCAAACATACATGGGTAGATCTGGACCACCGGTTCCATCCTCAGCTGAGTCTCCACCCTTTGCAGTGGAAATCACTTGACCACTTTCAGTCATCATCACCTGCATCTTTTCCTGTCGCTGCTTCCAGCTTTCAACCCTCTCCTTCCATGCCACACTCCCATATCCATATGCTGCCAAATCCTTTGTTGGGTCCATTGGCCGTGCTTGCACTGAAGTAGTGAAGCACTCATGATCAGCTGCTGAGACCAAGTTTTAGTGCAACTTCCATGTCAAATTACTCCATTAAGATCCAAACAAACACAAAAAGAAAACAAAAGATTCTGCTAAGAGAAACTAGGAGGAGTTTTGATAATGTCACAGAGCAGAGGATTGAGGAATTTTTGAACAGTTCACCTTTACCATCAAGGCCTGGGAGAGTTTGTATTTGCTTCCCGCCACCCAGCTTTGAAGGAACTACAATTGCATGAAGCTGTGGGGAGACAGACTGTGATTCATCATTTACCTGTTGTGATGGCAATGGTCAGGAGTCAGAAGACCAAGGGGCAACCATGATCTCCTATTGAAAAAAAATTTGTGTGTCTTTGATTCTTCAGCAGCAAAGTACTTACCATCTGGTCATTTGTAAGGAGTGGAAACTGTGGCTGCAAATGTGACATGATGACAACATGATGATCATCCCTCCTCTCATCCCTCCTCTCAAAACTTGCATGCCCATGTAGAGTTGCCTCTGTGTCTTGCTGCTTGTCTTGCGGATTGTTCAATTCAATAAAATTGAACTCATTCTCCAGATCATCTACCTCCTCTTCTTCCTCATCACCATCCACACGTGGACTCCCTGATTCCCAAGGCCCCCCCACCACCGTGCAAAAAATGCTACATAATTGTGAGATGAATATGAATTTGATGTGAAAGAAAGAAAGCAGGTTCACGAAGGACTGCACACATTTGCTGCAGATCAAGAGAGAAACTTGGGAAGAAGAGAGGACTTAGAGAAGGTACGTAGAGAAGAGGAAGAGGAGGTTTGAACTTTGAACCTTTTAGGCGACGGTAGCGTGTCCTACACTGTGGACACGACTGGTTTCCTTCGTTGCGCTCGTATTCGTAGCAGGGGCGGCAGACAGGGAATGCGCACTCGTTGCATGCGACAAAAAGCTCCCCCTCCAGTGTCGCACCCACACCTTCCCCGCATATCTGACATACATGGCCGTTGAATTGATTCGAGGGTTTTGGCTGCAACCCCACAAAGTTCAAAAGCATCAGCGACAAACACAGGCACAAATTACATCTCAGTTTCTCTCCCGCCTGCATTTGCAATTGCAATCGCGTCCTGATCAGAGTGGATCTGCGACCAAAACACAAACTCGTATCTGGCTTCGGAAATTATGGAAGCGTGAGCTTACTCCATCACTCTCAGACCGAATTACGACAAGCTCATTTCTGTTGTGGGAGCCTGCTACCAAGCCTCTAGTGGCGGCCTCCATGGTGGGCGTCTGACCAATCTCGCCAGAGCTCACAAGCTCCTCCTTCTCGTGCTCCTCCTATGCGTATGATGCAATGATACTACAGTCCCATGCGCTATAAAGAACGTCTATTGTTCGAGCGCAACTCATTGTCGATCGTCATGCGCAATATATATGATGTCCGTTTGTTCAGGCTGGCGCAATTGTATAATGGAACAATTCATTGAAATGTAACTCTTTCTTTCAGATGCTA
>Ga0116226_10006964_pt1 | contig 10184 bp, 3 predicted proteins | sample S1TSphfallax_FD_89692 | JGI IMG/M metagenome (GOLD analysis project Ga0116226, IMG submission 89692) | Host-associated microbial communities from peat moss isolated from Minnesota, USA - S1T2_Fa - Sphagnum fallax MG | ecosystem: Host-associated > Plants > Peat moss > Unclassified | place: USA...
GAGCGAGTGTTCGGGTATGACATAAGCAGCTCAGGTATCATCATTCCTGACTCTGGCTCTCCTGCTGAGGCACGTGCGCTCTCTCGTGGCGTGTTCTGGGTCATTGTCATCCCCTCTGCAATCGGCTCTTTGCTCTACACATTCTTGTATTTCACATATGTCAAGGATCGCGCTGAAGCTCGTGCCTATTCTCACTCCTGCTACATCAAATACTCCAATTTGAGCTGCGATTCACGAGTATAACAACATAGTCGATTCTGTCTGTTGCCTACAATGCATGACAGTGCTAGCTAGCCCAGGTTTAGGGTTTCGGTTTATGACCCACTAGCCCTGGGGTTCATTAGCTACTAAACAGCTATAAGCTAGCAGCAGGTAAAACTGGTGCAAATGCAATGCATTTTTCTTGAATCTTTTTTGTGGAGAGCCAAAAGCAAGCAAAAGATTAACTTCAAAACCAGCAACTCACTATGTGCAGCTCTAGTGTGATCATGAGCTAGCTAGTAGTGAGCTGACAAGAATCATAAGACAAGATTGATCACCAACTTACTTGTGTATATTAGAACATGTAAATTGTAATTATATTACATGCACCATTTTTTATCCAATTTAGAGACTAACAGCTCCTTATTGTATTTTCAGTACTAGAATCCAAGTCTCAAGTCTCTCTCTCTCTCTCAAAGTAAAGAAATTTTTAAATTTCATCTTTGTACTTGAATGCATCTCCCAAGGGAGAACTTCACGTTTCAAATTTCAGGGATGTTACGAAAGCCATTAGTGTTCCCCAATGTGTGCATCAAAAAATTTAGTGATCCTAAAGATAAGAGGCTTGTGTATTACCTATGCCTAGAAGGGGTAGCCACCTAATCTTAGACCTCTAAAACTGAGAATCGTCTTTGAGTTTTTTTAATATCATGATCGATTCTCATATTTTGCATTTTTTTAATTTATAGGATGATTCTCAAATGAGTGGTTGTCAGTTAAGTGAGAATCTCAAGAGCAGGTATCAGCTCAGGTATGACCTTTGGATGATACCTGGTCAGTTCTTTGCAAGAGAATTGACTGATACCTAGCCTAGCTCTGAACACGTGTTCCACACCTGCCTAATATTGGTTTTTACCATGGTGTGTGTGTGCTGATTCGCCCAAGGCCATCTACTGAACTGGAACTAACATAATTCTAATTTACTTTTTTAAACCAGAATTGGAGGGCTTTCATAAAAGTCCAGAACTGCTCAACACTTTGAATGAGCTGGCTCCACCTCATTTTGAAATGCCCATCTTTTCAAAATACCCACAGAGGTGGGCATTCTTCAAATGCAGATACTAACACTACCACAAATTGTGGAGTGTTTTCTGAAATGTGGATAGGCAACATAATGCAATTTGAATGTATAAAAGAAAACAGCTACAGACTTCAACTACACTGTTTTAGGAGCAAGTCTCCCTTAGTGGCTTGCGAGGCGGCGGTAACCAAATCGGCCCCTCATTTGGGAATGTCCCCCACATATGGACTTCAGCCATAGTAAAGCACTAGAAAAAAGTTATTATGAAACTAAACATTCAAAGATCAAGAGGCTTAATGGGGGAGGTTTCTTATGGCTGCTCCTTAAGTGTGAGAGGGAACTTATGCCTATACACCTAAGCATAAGTTCCTTCTGACACTTAAAGAGTAGGTACAATATCCCTCCCCTTTTCTACTGGGATAGATATTGAGAGATATAAGTTGCCCTCCAAACACACTAGGCAATTGCTCTATAGTACTTTTCAAAGATATTGAGTATTCGCTCATTTTATGAATTGGGTGGTTCTATTTGTCTTGTTTATCTTGAGAGGCCAATTATATCCAAAACAAAAAGAAAAGTCTTATACAACTTAGAGTGTTTAATTTCAGAGTTTGGATTGGGAATATCCTATCTTCACCTTACTGTGACTGGAGCTCCCTCCTAGATTACAAGTATCAACTTTGCTCAAGTGTTTGTTTTAGTTTTGATGAATTGCATATTGTAATACCCAAATAAATTTGGCATTAATTTATTTTTTTAATTGTTGAAATTTTTAGAAATTTTATTGACCCAATAGCCAAAATTTGGGAAATTTAAAATGTTTGTTGGCGAATGTTTTGGAACCCTAACGAGATCACCATGGATTGCTACTTTGCCCAACAAGTAATTGTGATTCAAAAAGCTTTTGAAGCAATCTAGCAAAAGAACAACAACAATTTATTGTAACACCCTTTCTTCTTCGGTATGACTTAATTTACCACAAGGCCCCTTCTTCTTTTGTATGGCTTAGTTTACCACAACACCCCTACTTCTTCTATAAGCCTTAGTTTACCACAACACTTGTTCTTCTTATTTATGGCTTTTCTTCTCCCTCTCTCTTTGGGGAGATTTATTTTTGAGCTACATTTGATTTTTGAAGAACCAAAAAATAAGAATTAGCATGACATTGGGACATGAAGATGTGTGGGAATCAAAGTGTATATTGCTTATGTTGAATTTTAAATCTCATAACAATTTTTTGTTATCATGATAAGAATTTTTTTTTTGTTGGTGGTGTCAAGTTGGGGAGTTGAAGGGAACAATAATGCTTCAACATGACCTTTTCATTAATGATGTTTTGTATGTTGAAATTTCATTCAACCTTGCACAGCAAAAGGTAAACATCTTCCCTTCATCCTTTTTTTCTAATATTTCCCTTCATTTCATGGCTTTTTTATATGTGCATGTTTTTATTTTCTTAACTCCTTATGTGTTTTTGACCTTGAGGGGTTTACGCTTGGGTCCATAAAATAGGTAAACCATTTTTTCTAAAACATGGAATTGTGACCTTACTGAGGCAACTAATCATTTCTAGATATTGGTACAAACAAGATGAAATTTGTGAATTAAGTCAATTTATTGGCCATAAGATTGGGCACATTTCCATCTTCCTTCCACATTACCTCTAAAAGAGAAGCCTAAACCATCTAATCATATCATAATTAAGGGCAAGGCAATGGCTATTGAGAGTTCAACAATTGTTTTTTTGTTAACTCTGGGGTAATGAGCAATGTCACAAAATATAATGGTAATTGATGTAAAAATAGCTTATGGAGGAGCACAATATCCTTTTTTGTTTGAATTGGGTTGGTAGGAATGAGTTTTGTTTTGATTGAACCATAGGTGCCTAGCAAATATTTGGAATAAATACAAGATTGGAAAAAAGGTAGATGAGGATTGGCCTATTGTTGCAAAATCCTTGAAAGATATTCAGACTCCTTGGCTTGCATGGAAGGATGCCATTGTGAATTTGACAACAAATGATTGTATATTGAACCATGCAGAATCTCATGTGACAACTTTGCTTGATATATTATGTGAGCATAGGTGATGTAAATTCATATCAGTTGCCAAATGCAAAGGGTTGTACCATTTTTTTTTTTCACATTGTTAATTGAATTGATGAAATTTTCCACTTAAATTTTCTTTTCTTCTTAGATTTAAACACCCAATTATGCCACATAGAGTTGCATGAAATGTTTTTGTTCATGAAGAGTTTTCAATAATGGTCCATTTGATTATCTACCTATAACAATGATAAGTATTTGTGAAGTTCATGCATGTGATTGCATTCAAGATATTTTGTATTTGTCTACATGAAAGTTGATGTGATGTTAATTTGTGGGTATCCATCATGTTGCATTATATCATGGGTATAATTGATGAACATAGGCAATGGAAACATAATCAAATTCCTTCAACCAAGTTGGATAGTTTGACGTTTGACTCATGTGTCAATTTTATTGTATTAAAGTTCTATAATACTTTTACACACACACATATGTATTGCACCTAGTGTTTTTAAAGTTTAAAATCTATTATGTGGGATTGTGGGTGGGTGTAGCATGAAAGATTTCATATGTTTGGAGATGTTTTGGAGACTAGTTATAAAGGAGAAATATGTAGTAAGGGCTATTGCATCGGCAAATAACATTATTGTTTGGCTAATGAAGAAAGGCCTAGACTTTTACAAGTGAAGGAACTTCTATAGTTCAAAAGTTGTCCCACCCATTATAACAATTTGTGTTTAAGAATTAACAAATCAAGTGTGACCAATCTATTTTCCTTACATGCAAATGGTATGTGATGTTTAGTTAGTTTTTAGTTTCTAGAAATGCATTGTAGAGGCATACCTTTACATAGATCCTTTTTTGGAACTACAAATTGATGGTGGCTTGATTTCAGTTCTTTCATTTTTTATTAAAATAATTTTTACATTTAGATTTTTCATCTTGTGGCATTAAAATTGGCCTAGATTAGATGAATAGGAAAATACTATTGTGAAGTGGAAGAAAGTGTGTGTTATAATTTCTCAATACTACTACATAAGCATTGTTGCAACAAGCAATAGCTCCCTCAATTGTAACTTTTTTTATTGAGGTTGATTTTTTTTTCCAACTTGTGAAAGCTAATGAAATTTAAGTGAGACACATTTGTTGTTAACATGGGTGTTCTTTTTTCAAGAGTTTTGTTTAGGAGAAACTAGGACTAACATCGAGTATTAACAATGAAGACAAGCAAGTAGGAGACACAAACTTTTATGTACATGAAATTGTGTGAGCTTGCTAACATCATGATTTTCATTCATGGTGCAATAGATTTCTTATTTCTAGATAATTATGGGTGCTACTAATGCTTTTGTCTCTTGCTATAGTTTATAAGACCAACTGCACCAATGGGCAACTATATTTTGGATAGTATATGGCATGAACCAACAATGGCCAAAGTGTAATTGCCTTACAAGTATGATCAGAAAGCAATGAAAATTTTACCTAAATATGAATGTTTTATGTTTCCTAGCTAACTACTTTAGTCCTCTTGTCCTACTAATAGGGGTATAACTTATAATTATAATCAATGTTGTGATTGTTATTGCTTGTTGTAAGCATTCTTCCATTACTACCAATGTTGCTTCTATTGGATTTGTCTATATTTTTATTTCATTATGTTTTTCATTGTTTGGTGTGACATTGAATAAGGAAGTGGTTGCGTTTGCCTTCATTATAACAAGCTAAAATATACTTTTGAATGTCCTAATAATTCTTGTTTTATCCCATCCTTTCACAACGGTTTCCTCTAATGCCTTACACTTGCTTCCATGCACAATGTAACCATTCACAAATGCAAGGCTTTAAATTACTCATTTTGGAATCAATTTGTGAATTTTGGCCATCTTCAACTTGTTGTTTGATGATTGCGATAGTCCAAGAATTGAATTGTACCTTGAATGCATGTTTTAATGATTGTTGCAAAATAACATCTATTGGCTAAAAGACATTGGTTCAATTAGCTAAAATAAATATCACCAAGATATTTGGATGTGTTTCTTCATCCAATCCAAAAAAAATTGAATGTCCACGTATGGCAACAAGATCTTATGGATGAATTGCTTTGTTGTCTCCAATGTTAAGCAATAGTTTTCACTAAAAGGAAGATCCCAACTTGAATTCACACATTTGTCTATTCCTTCATTAGATGGTGGCAAATAGTGATGAATAATACATGTGAACATAATATGGGGGGGAAAAAAAACCATTTACATCTGAAAATATAAACATTGTAATCTATCTTTTGTTTTCACCCCCCTAAAACTTGAATGTGTTTTGATCCTTTACTTTCCCAAGTTTTATCTCCTATTGTTGGGATGAGATAAACACATGTCTAATCACTATTAACAACTAGGGTTAAAGGAATGTTATAAGCCTTCACTAGGTTAGTTATAAACAGTGTTGAAGCCTTGTTCAACCAATTAGGTGGTAATCTATTTATTATTGTTATGGCCATTTTGAAAGACCAATTCATGTATTGTTTCATGAATTGATGAATCCATTCTCTTTTGGCTATAAACCTTTTAAGGCCATTTAAAAAGATTTCAAGTGTTATAGATTCTATCATTCCACAAATAATAGGTTGCATAATGTTAGTTTAAAGTGATTTTCCAACTTCTTTCATTTTTTGTAACATGACAACAAGGGAGTCACAAATTTTAAATAGTCCCCCAATGTGTGCACAAAATTTTTGTTGGATTTCATTGTTATCCCAACCTCCATTACATCCTTATAGTTCGGTTTTAAATCACCACTTGTAATGAACCACTCCCATAAGCATGCCCTATTCAATTTTTCATAAGGACTTAACATGTTGGGCCTCTTTAATGATGTTTTCAAAAAGTGGTGTGTTGTAGAATTACTATCATGTTTTCTAATTACAACAATATGGGAGATCATAAATGAGGTTGAAACCAGTTTGTGTAAGATCCTCTCTTCTTTGATCACTTCCCATCATCCTTTCTAGGTGACAATCCTCTTTTCTTTTACTACTTCATGTCCTCAATAGGTTCCTCATTTTCTTTCTTTATATCTTATGGAAATAATATTACAATTATAACTTTTCTTGACCTACCACCATGACATTTCTTTGGTTTGTTAACAACCAATTGTTTTTAAACAACTTGCTCATTGAGAATCTATGTACATCACATTTCAATTATGGTTATCTTTCCTCACTTGTAATGCTTTTGAACGTTGTTGTAAAAGGTCTTTCTTTGCCTGTTTTGGACATTGCAAACCTTTGTCAAAAGCTTTGTAAATCACAAAAGTGAAATCCCTGCCAAAACTTTCAATATCATTCAAAAAAAACTTTCATGAATAGGGAAAAACATAATCAAAGGAATCACCCAAGTGAGTGGACATTCTTTAAAATTACATTTTTTTATGTTTGAAAGATCCCAAAGAAAACGTAATAGTTGGATCATCATAAAAAAATTTGGAATATTTTTCATTAATTGTGAAGTTTACATGCTCAAAGTTTGACACAAATCAAAAATGTTTTTGCATGCTCAAAGCATTCAAACCTCAAGAGTGGACAATCCTTGTTTTTTTTAAACATCATTTTTTCTACCAAATGCACACTATTCCTTTTGAAAATTGAAGAGGATTTAACATTGATGAATAGAAGGGCAAAACAACTTGAACTAATGAAATTTTTTTTTATGAATCATTTAAACACATTTGGTTGAAAAAAAAAATTGACCTTGAAAATTATGGATTTTGAAAATGTTGTTTTAACAAAAGTTGTTCATATTTATGTGATACAAGGCATGAATGCATAATATACATGAGTAAAATCATTCTTTATTCAAAATGCATTTATATCTAACATGGGGTGTTAAACTGGGTATTTGAAATACAAAATGTAAAATTATAAACCAACACAAAAATGACACATGCCATGTGTAGTCCTTGGAAAAGAACTTTTACCTTGGGCCCTTGGCTCCTTTTACCTTATTTTTATTTAATGGGCTTTCACCATATTTTCATAGACTTGTTATTTTGTAAATTTGTTAAAAGGAAATTTAGGAGGCTTTTAACCTACCTAGGTTGAGGTTTGTTTATAACCTAGGCCACCTAACCTAGGTTAGGTAGCCTAGGGTAGCTAAGTTAAATTAGGTTGACTTTTGGTTAGGCTAATTACCTAGGCTAAATTGAGTTGACTTTTGTTCATGTGTGATGATTCATAAATGAACATGTGTTTATAGATTTTTGACACATGTCATCCATCTATCAAAACATCTTTTGTAACTCTTAGTTAAGTAAAACTACTAGGTTGACATAGCATGCACTTTACATGTCAAACCAAGGTCAATGATATGAAATTTCAATATTATAAAAAAATCATAGTTGACAAAATGATTGGGTTTTGTAGCTATATGTCCTTTACGACATGGGTTTAACAACTATATAATAATTAGTACCAAATGTCTTTTCTAACTAATACATAGTCATAAAGGTAAGTTGCAAAACCCAAAATGTGCTCTTATGAACCATGGCCACTAAAAAATACCTTGAGTTAAAACCCAACATACATTGATTTTATACTATTTGGTTTTCGATTCATTTATTTCAAAGTTGACCTTTATATGTAACATGTGGGTTTCAAAAAAAACTAATGAAATTGGTAATTAAGGTTATTATTTTTAAATAGTCAAATTGATAATAAATAGGTCTTCCAAATTTTAAAAGTTTAATTATTTCCACTAATACAAAAATGGGTGTAATTCATTGATTTAAATCACTATGGGAATTTCAAAATGAAATAAGTTCACTACACCTTAGTGATTTCACCTTGGTTAAAATTATTTCACTATAGGATCACTATGTAAACATCATGTTTCATTATTAATTGACATAATTCAATATTACAATTTATTATGGTAAATAGACTTTTTTTATTATTTTTTTTAAAACCTCAACTTATTCTAAGTTGTACCCTATGTTATTTTAGGTTACCCTAAATTATTATACCCTATGTTATACCCTAACTTATTTTAGGTTTTTCGCTATGGGTTATTTTAAGCTAAATTATGTAATTAACCTTAATTCTACCTCAAGAGTCAAGGCCAAAATTAATTGTGGGTAAGTTTAGGCATTTGCCCTAATTTACTAAAAATGTTTAAATAATGGCAAGACATTAATAAATGTTGGAACATTGGTAGCAATGGTTGCAAATTGGTCTCCCAAATTAGATTTTATCATTCGTTTAGGTATCTTTAAATACATGACCTTAATATTATTGGCTATTCTTATCAAGATGAGAGAATGAAGAGAATTTATTAGGAGTTGTTAGTTACATAGTTGTAGGTTTTAATTTTCTTACGGCATCTATGTGTTTTTTCCAAGAGATTTTCAATTGTTTCTTTGTAAATCAAATCTCCCATATCATAGAGTTGGTTTAAAATTATCTAAGTGTGGCAAGTGATAAAACTGGGGGTTTCTAAAAATCATCATTGCCATTCATAATTCTTCCACTATGTTCTTGTTTGTATCCAATATCTGTTTTTCCTATCAACCCTAGCACCAATATGGTCTTCTTATGGACTTCATTTCCCTTTCTTTACTTTTGCATCATCAAGCCCATTTCTCGTTGATATCACTTGTTTCACTTATAGCAAGCTTGGTTCTATAATAAATATACTTGTCCTCCTCAAGGCTTCTTTCTTTTCTTGTTTCCTCGTTCAAGTCATGTTGGACTTTCCAAATGTTTTGTCATTACCATGGGCTTATTTTTGGGTTTTTCTTCCTTCTTTCTTGTTTTGTACAATTGATCCTATGGTCTTCCCCTCTCTTCTATCATTTTTCAAATCAACTAGGTATGTCCCATCCCAACTTGAATGCAAAATTTCTTCTGCATTGAACATTCTTCTCATTCTCAATTGATATTCTTCTCATTACAATGGGTTTTTCAACAATGCAATAATCAACATTTGTTTTTTTATAAAACATTATTATTTGTAGAATGTTTCCACTTCATTGTGCTGATATTTGCTTTGGTAGAATGGCTACTTTTCATGCCAAGGTAAGGTTGAACTCATTATACCTTTTGACCAATTTGGAATCTCACATGCCATTGAGAAATGCATGTGTGCAATGTTTGGTTTCCATCCAAGAACTATTCATGTCTCCAAGGATGATGAATATGATGCTAACAACAATGTTATTAGATATATTTGTCAGGTTTCAGTCATTGGTGACGTTGGTTTGGAACAAGATTAAATTCTGAAAGGTTCAAAATCATTGTGGAAAATCTTTCAAGAAGTTTTTGACAAAATATCATTTTGATGCTGGATATTATAACATCTATTACCAATGCCATCCCACATCTTATGGAGATCAAGCATGAGTATTTCACCAATTGTGTCGATCCTCAATCTTTATTCACAGATTTGTGCGATTCTTCCAATGATGGAATGTTTGCAACCTCTTTCTACCGATCGAAATCTTCTCTATAGATGAGTTATTTTCCTTCTACTTCTATTGATTCCCCATATTCCAATACATAAATTCCCTTTGAAGGAACCATTTATGTTGAGTGTTGTGGACTATCATAAGGCAATATCCCTTACTACACATGCTAATTCCGAGTTGAAAGATTTGAATCATGATAGTTCTCATATTGAAATTGTTCCTTGCATTTTGACCATATTCAATGATGATGTTTTATTTAAACCCCCCCCCCCCCTTTATTAGTCTCGACGGTCACTCTAGTCAAACACAAGGAATGTACAAGATACATGATGGCCATATGTGGTACAAGGTTAAAACAATTAACATCAAGAACAATTTCAACTTGAATTTCTTAAAAGCTC
>Ga0116226_10006965_pt1 | contig 10184 bp, 9 predicted proteins | sample S1TSphfallax_FD_89692 | JGI IMG/M metagenome (GOLD analysis project Ga0116226, IMG submission 89692) | Host-associated microbial communities from peat moss isolated from Minnesota, USA - S1T2_Fa - Sphagnum fallax MG | ecosystem: Host-associated > Plants > Peat moss > Unclassified | place: USA...
AGGTAATGCGCGGTTAGCCCTTTCAGCATCAGACTCGCTGCTTGTTCATCGCTGACTTGGTCCGGGATGGGAACCAATCGGTCAGCGGCAATAACGCGCTCCTCGACATAGGCGCCGGGCGGCCCGCCGGCATAAGCGACACGCTCGCCCACCTTTAGGTCGTGAACAGCTTCGCCCAATTCCAGGATGACGCCGGCGGCTTCGATGCCTATGGAGCCGGGCAGGTTGATCGGATAGACGCCCGTGCGATGATAGACATCGATATAGTTGAGACCGATCGCCGTGTGGCGGATCCGGGCTTGCCCGACGGCAGGGGGCGGAACGGCGATGTCTTGCATCACCAATTCCTCGGGCCCGCCGGTTTTTTGCAGGATAATACCTTTTGTCACCTGATCCTCCTTTTGGGCTGCGCACGGAGCGATGCAATCTATTAGCATCAGGCTGTAGGGTAGAGTAATTATGGCATGACGCAAGATTAAGCGCCATCTGTGGAAAGGGAATCCGATAGGATGAAAATTACCGTGGATATTGATTGCACGCCCGATGAGGCACGCATCTTTTTCGGTCTTCCGAATGTTCAGCCGATGCAGGATGTGCTGATGAAAAAGGTAGAAGAACGGATGATCGCCAATCTTGACGCCATGGCACCGGAAGCGATGCTAAAGAATTGGCTGCCGGCAAGTGTCCAAGGTATGGAACAGTTGCAGACTCTGTTCTGGCAGAGTTTGCAGGGAAATAAGCCGGGTAAATCCTGAAGAGTGAGACATGTCTGAAGAAGCTTTTTTGCGTTTGCACGCTTTTGTTTGCACCAATGATCGTCCACCCGACGACCCGCGCGGTTGCTGCGCGGCGCGCGGCGGTGTCGCGTTACGGGATTACCTTAAAAAAAGGGCTAAGCAAGCCGGGGTAAGGGGAGTCCGTATCAATAATGCCGGTTGCCTTGATCGCTGCGCCCTGGGGCCGGTACTGGTAATCTACCCCGAAGGAATCTGGTATGGCGTCGATAGCGAGGCCGATATTGACGAAATCGTCGAGAGCCACTTGGTCCGCGGTGAACCGGTCGAGCGGCTTCGTCTGACAGCGCAGCAAAGGAGTCGGCACTCCAAACCCGCGTTATGAATGACAGTATTTACGCTCTTGCCTCTGGCGGCGGTCGAGCGGCACTGGCGGTTTATCGTCTGTCCGGACCTTTGGTTGGCCAAGCGGTGCAGGCGCTGGCTGGTGCTGTGCTTCCGCAGCCTAGATTGGCGAGCTTGCGGCAGCTCAAAATGGCTGACGGTCAGATCATCGATCAGGCGTTGGTTCTGTGGTTTCCGGCGCCGGCCAGCTTTACGGGTGAGGACGTCGCCGAATTGCAATGCCATGGCGGGCGCGCCGTGGCGCAAGCCTTGGCAAGTGCTTTAGGGGCGCTGGGTTTACGGCCTGCCGAACCGGGAGAATTCACCCAGCGCGCTTTCCTCAATGGGAAATTGGACCTGACCCAGGCAGAGGCTGTTGCCGATCTGGTGGCAGCGGACACCGCCGCGCAGCGGCGCCAGGCGCTCGAACAATTGGAAGGCGGCCTCGGCAAATTGTATGAAGCCTGGCGGAACCAGCTCGTGAGGCTCCAAGCCCATTTGGAGGCGGCGATTGATTTTGCCGATGAGGATCTCCCCCAGGATCTCATCGCGAAGGCCTGCGCCGATCTCGACCAACTGACAGGTGAAATCGCCGCTCATCTGGCAGACGAGCGGCGCGGCGAGCGCTTGCGCGCGGGGTTGCGCGTTGCACTGCTCGGAGCGCCGAACGCGGGAAAATCGAGCCTGCTCAATCGCCTTGCCGGTCGCGAGGCGGCAATCGTGTCATCGGTCGCCGGCACGACGCGAGACGTCATTGAGGTCGCACTCGATCTGGACGGTTATCCGGCGACGCTGGCTGACACTGCCGGTCTCCGCGATGGCACTGACGCGATTGAACGCGAGGGTGTGCGCCGTGCCCGCGACCAGGCGGCGCGGGCCGACATCAAGCTCATTATCCTGGACGGGGCTCTTTGGCCGGCATGCGATCCCGAGAGCATCGCATTGCTTGATTCCGATTGTCTGGTGGTTCTTAATAAAAGCGATCTTCTGACCGTCGAGCCTCCGTCTGCGCTGGCGTCCCATCGGCTGCTCGCTGTATCAGCGGAAAGTGGAATCGGTCTCGATCATTTGTGGGAATCTCTGGCTCAGCGGGCGGAATCACTCTGCAGTCCGGGCGGCGGACCAACAATAACGCGCGCCCGCCACCGCGCGGCTTTGACGGAGAGTTTGGCGGCGTTGCGGCGCGCATCGCAAGAAACGCTTCCCGAATTGGTCGCAGAAGATGTAAGAGCATCGGTGCGTGCACTCGGAAAGATCACCGGGCGGGTCGATGTGGAGGTGATGCTCGGCCTTATTTTCAGCGAGTTCTGTATCGGGAAGTGATGATGGATGTGATTGTGATTGGCGCCGGCCACGCCGGCGTGGAAGCGGCCGCTGCCGCTGCCCGCCTCGGCGCGCGCACCCTGCTGCTGACCCATCGACTGGATCGTGTTGGCGAGATGAGCTGCAATCCTGCGATCGGCGGCCTTGCGAAGGGCCAATTGGTTCGGGAGATCGACGCGTTGGATGGCCTGATGGCGCGGGTTATTGATCAGGCCGGCATACAATTTCGCGTGCTTAATCGCAGCAAGGGTCCGGCCGTGTGGGGCCCGCGCGCTCAAGCCGACCGTAAGCTCTATCGTCAGGCGATGAGCGTCGCCTTGGCCGAGACGAGCCATCTGGAAGTTCGCGCTGGCGCGGTGGAGGATCTGTTGACCGATCCGCAGGGTCGGGTGCTGGGGGTGGTGACCGCAACGGGGGAGGAAATCCGTGCCGGCGCGGTCGTGCTGACCAGCGGCACCTTCCTGTCGGGGGTGATCCACATCGGCGAGCAGCGGCTGGCAGCAGGGCGCATGGGCGACGCGCCCAGCCTCGGCCTGTCGTCGACCTTGGCGCGCCTGAAGCTGCCGCTCGGCCGGCTGAAGACCGGCACACCCTGCCGGCTTGATGGACGGACCATCGCCTGGAGCCAGCTCGAGAGCCAGGCTGCCGATGACCCGCCTGAGCCTTTCTCGACCCTGACCTCTCGGATCACCATTCCGCAAATAACCTGTGGTATCACGGGAACCACCCCTGCGACTCACGAGCTGATTCGTGCCAATCTTCATCGTGCGCCAATGTATAGCGGACAGATCGGGTCGGTTGGCCCGCGCTATTGCCCCTCGATTGAAGATAAGGTTGTGCGATTTGCCGACCGCGAACGCCATCAAATCTTCCTTGAGCCCGAGGGTCTCGACGATCCGACGGTCTATCCCAATGGTATCTCGACCTCTCTCCCCGAGGAGGTACAGCTGGCGATGCTCAAGACCATCCCCGGACTGGAAGCGGCGGTTATGCTGCGTCCTGGCTATGCGATCGAATATGATTATGTCGATCCGCGCGCGCTGTCCGCCACTCTGGAAGTGAAACGCGCGCCAGGATTGTTTCTGGCCGGACAGATCAATGGGACGACCGGCTATGAAGAGGCCGCCGCTCAGGGCATCGTCGCCGGAATCAATGCCGCGCTTCTGGCCGGTGGCGGCGGGCGGACTTTTATCCTTGATCGCTCCGAGGCCTATATCGGGGTGCTGATTGATGATTTGATCGGCCGCGGTACAAGCGAGCCTTATCGAATGTTTACCTCTCGCGCCGAATATCGCCTGACTCTACGAGCCGACAATGCGGATCGCCGGCTCACCCCGCGCGGTATCGCCATCGGGGTAGTGGGAGCGCGACGGGAACAGGCGTTTGGTGAAAAGGCCGGCCTCTTGGCCGACGGCCAAGCGGCGTTGGACTCGATGATTGCGACACCGCCCGTCTTGCAAGGCGCGGGTCTTGCCGTCAATCAGGACGGGATCCGGCGGTCTGCCTTTGATCTGCTCAGCCATCCGACTATCGGCTGGGGTGATCTGGTCCGGCTCTGGCCTGCGCTTGCCGGCATACGCCCTGATATCGCTGCGCAATTACAGATTGAGGGTCGCTATGCTGCTTATCTGCATCGGCAGGAGGCCGACATCGCTGCTTTTCGCCGCGATGAGGATCTGGCTTTGCCGTTGTCGCTTGATTATGACCTGGTCGGCAGCCTGTCCAACGAGGTGCGCGACAAGCTAAAAGTGGCTCGGCCGGCCAGTCTCGGGGCGGCAGCCCGGATCGCCGGCGTGACGCCGGCGGCGCTGACGGCGTTGTTGATTCATGTCAAGCGGCAACAACGGGCGGCCTAGGGTGTGTCGCCAGTGACCGCGGATGGGTTTTTCTCACTCTTCCCCGTTTCACGTGAAACAGAAGAGAAATTGCGCCTCTATGCCGATCTGTTGATCAAATGGCAAGCCCGTATCAATCTGGTCGGCAGCGCCACCCTGCCCGATTTGTGGAACCGACATATGCTTGATTCCGCGCAGCTTTTGCCGTTACTGCCAACGGGGCCGGTCCTTGACCTTGGCAGCGGTGCCGGCTTTCCTGGATTGGTACTTGCGGTAATCGGGGTTCCCGACATCCATCTGGTCGAATCGGACGGCCGCAAGTGCGCTTTTTTGCGCGAAGTCGCCCGAGCGACAGGCGCCCTGGTCACGATCCACCCGCTGCGTATCGAAAAGCTGACGCCCTTTCCCGTGGCGGCGGTTACCGCCCGCGCGCTCGCCCCCGTCGCTACCCTGCTCGAGATGGCCGCGCCATTTTTGCAGCAGTCGACCGAATGCCTTTTTCTCAAGGGCGAAAGGCTCGAAGATGAATTGACCTCGGCGGCTAAAGATTGGAAGATAAGTTTCGATCGGCTCCCCAGCAGGAGTGATCCGAACGGCATCATCCTGAGAGTGAAAGAGGTATATCGTGGCCGAAACCAAGGTTAGCGCGCCGCGCATCATCGCCATTGCCAATCAGAAAGGGGGGGTCGGTAAAACCACCACCGCGATCAATCTGGCAACCGCCATCGCCGCCACTGAGCGCCGGGTCCTGATCGTGGATTTCGATCCTCAGGGCAATGCCAGTACGGCTTTGGGTATCGATAAGCGGGCTGCGCCGGCCAATTCCTACGACGTGGTGATGGGAGAAGCCAACCTCGCCCAGGCAATCGTCGACACTGGTATTCCCGGCCTTTATCTGGTGCCTTCCTGCGACGATCTCTCGGGTGCCGAGGTCGAGCTGGTCGATGCGCCGGGCCGCGAACATCGCCTGGCGAAGGCGTTGGCGAGCGTCACCGGCTTCGATTATATCCTGATCGATTGTCCGCCCTCGCTCAATCTGCTGACAGTCAATGCGCTGGTGGCGGCACAGTCGGTGATGGTACCGCTCCAATGCGAATTCCTTGCCCTTGAGGGTATCAGCCTGCTGGTCAAGACCATCGAGCGGGTCCGCGCCGCTCTCAATCCCGGCCTTCATCTGCATGGTATCGTGCTGACCATGTTCGATAAGCGCAATAATCTCTCAGATGAGGTGGCCGCTGATGTAAGGGGCTATTTCGGTGACAAGGTCTATAAAACGGTGATCCCGCGCAATGTGCGCGTGTCCGAGGCGCCTTCCTATGGCAAGCCGGTGCTGCTCTATGATTGGCGTTGCGCCGGCGCCGAGGCCTATGTTCATCTGGCGGGTGAAGTCTTGCGGCGAGAAAGGGAGTTGGCGGCGTGAGCACACTGGAAGAACCGCGCAAGCGCGGTTTGGGTCGGGGTTTATCAGCATTGTTGGGCGAACCGGCAGCGATACTTGCCCAAGACTCCGGAGATGGCGCGGTCCGTACTCTGCCGATCGAGGTCTTGAAGGCAGGGCGATATCAACCACGCCGACATTTCGACCAGGATGCGATCGATGATCTGACCAATTCTGTACGAGAAAAGGGAATTTTGCAGCCTTTGCTGGTGCGCCCCCTGGAGTCCGGGTTCTATGAGATCATCGCCGGCGAAAGACGCTGGCGCGCGGCCCAGGCTGCAAGGCTGCACGACGTCCCGGTCATCATCAAAGCGATGGATGATCGCGAGGCTCTGGAACTGTCGCTGATCGAAAATCTGCAGCGCCAGGATCTGTCACCGCTTGAAGAAGCCGAGGGTTTTCGCCGGCTGATGGAGGAATTTGCCCATACTCAGGAACAGTTGGCGCAAGTGCTGGGCAAAAGCAGGAGCCATGTCGCCAATATGATGCGGCTGCTGGCCTTGCCCGACGCCGTACGTCACATGCTGGAGGAAGGGGCATTGACAGCGGGTCACGCCCGCGCCCTGCTGACGGCAGCCGATCCGATCAGTCTGGCGCACCAGGTAGTATCCCAGGGTCTGAATGTTCGTCAGACCGAGAAATTGGCGCAAGGGGTAGGGGGCGGTTCGGCCAAAACGGCAAAAAAACCACTGCCCAAGCTGGAGAAAGATACCGACATCATCGCCCTTGAACGGTCTTTGTCCAACCTGATCGGCCTGCATGTAACAATTCAGGGCCAGGGCAAGGGCGGATCTTTATCTATACATTACAATAGCTTAGAGCAACTGGACGACATCATTGCGCGTCTCAGTGCGGGCGGCCGCAGCAGTTGAAGGGTTTTGTGGTCGGGACTTAACGCCTACCTGCTGCCCGGGCCAATTGCAAGATCGCCCGTCCACAAATCTCGGGGGCCGGCAGACCGGTCGTCTTGCAGTCGAGCTCGGCGTTCAGCAGCAGATCGAGCGCCGTGGCTAGTTTCTCGCCCGGCCAACGCGCCAGTTGGCTCTTCATTCGATCGGCGACACGGAAATGCGGCGGCGGACGCAAGGCGGCGATGGCCTGTTCGGCGGTGCCACCCGCTCGGATCAGCCCGGCTGCCTGATGCAGGCGGGTGAAATAGCGTTGCAGGCCGCGCAAAATAGTAATCGGAGACACCGCTTCCCCCAGCAATCGGTCCAGAACGCGCTGCGCGGTCGCCTGATCGCCCTCGCCGATCGCCAGGGCCAGATCGTCTTGCGACAGGGCTGCGCTATCACCGGTCACCGCCACGGCGTCTTGCAGGCTGACCCGCCTCTCGTCCCCCATATAAAGCGCCAATTTGGCAATTTCATTCCTGGTCTGCAGTCGATCGCCACCCAGATGGTCGATAAGCCACGCAAGTGTATCGGCGTCGGCGGTCAAACCATGCTGGCGCAGAGTCTCGCTGACCACCGCCGACAGGGTCTGGCCGTCGTCTTCATAGCAGGCGATGCAGGCGATCTGAACAGCGCTCTCGCCGAGCTTGCGTAGCGTCGACCGGGGGGTCAGCTCGCCCGCTTCTATCAAGAGGAGCGCGTCGCCGAGCGGATGGGCCAGCCAGCCTTGCAACAGGGGCACAAGCGCGTCGGACGCATCGCGGACGCGGACCACACGGCGCCCCCCCATCATGGCCAGGGAGGCGATCTCGTCGGTCAGACGGGCGGGATCATCCTTCAGGATGGCCATGGTGAGATCAGTGAGACGAAAAGGATCGTCGCGGTCGCCGATGACGCGTCTGGTCAGACGGTCGAGCCGCTCCTTGACCAGTCCATGGTCGGGTCCATACAACAAAACCGCATCTTTGTCGGGGGCTTTCAGAAAGCCCTCGACGTGGGCCGCCGGCAACTTCACTTCTGCTCGGCGCGCCGCTTGGCGGCGGTGGTGAAATAGATCGCCAAACGGTTCCGGACCTCTTCGCAGATCGATTCGGCGGCGCGGATGTTGATGTCGCTCTGGGCCGAGATATTGGCGTAATGCTCTTGCAGGAAATCGTAGGAGAAGGTTTTCGGGAAAGTGCCGGTGGTGACGATGGTGCTGCCCTCATAGAGGCGATAGAGAATGGTGTAATAGAGTACGTCACGGGTGGCGGTATCATCGGTCCGCAGCGCCTGCTGCGCCTCATTGACGCTATAGGCCACGGTCAGATGATAGCGCGGCTTCGTCGGAGGACCGTCCGGGGTGAGCGACTTCACCAGCGCATTATGGATCAATTGCCCCTGTCGGTCTCGCAAGGCCTCGATAGTAATGGAGGCCAGTTCTTCGGCAATCTGCGGATCGACGCTGTTTTTACTGTAGAGAGGATGAAATCCGCAGGCGGACAGGCTCAGGCTAGCGCTCAGCGCCAGGCAGCAGAGCCGTGACGCGTTACGCCACGACATTGACGATCCGATTGGGAATGACAATGACCTTGCGTGGCGTCTTGCCGTCGAGCGCCTGTATCAAGGTCTGCAGGGACAGCGCGGCCCGCTCGGCGATATCCGCTTCGCAATCCTTGGCCAGGGTCACGGTGCCGCGCAATTTGCCATTGAGCTGTACCGCGACAGTGACCTCATCCTCACTCAACAAAGCCGGATCGACCTCCGGCCACGGCGCATCCGCCAGCAACGTGCTGTGCCCCAATTCTGACCACAACTCCTCGGCCAGATGCGGCATGATCGGACCAATCAGCCGCACAAGCGCCTGCAGCGCTTCCCGCAGGACCCAGGCGCCGCCGCCGACCCCCAGATCGAAGTCACTGATCTGATTACTGAATTCACGGATCCGGGCAACCGCCTTGTTAAAGTGAAAGCGGTCCAGATCCTCACCGACCAGGGCGATCGTGCGATGGGTAAGGCGGCGCAGGGCCAGAGCGCCCTCGGCCAATTCGGACGGCAGAGGCGCATCGATCGGCGCTAGTGCCGCGAGGGACTCAGCAACCAGCCGCCACAGGCGATTGACATAGCGAAAGGCGCCGTCGATTCCGGCTTCGCTCCAGTCCAGATCGCGCTCGGGCGGGCTGTCGGACAGCATGAACAGACGGGCTGTGTCGGCGCCATAGCTCTCAATGATGAAGGCCGGATCGACGACATTCTTCTTCGATTTGCTCATCTTCTCCGACCGGCCCCGCAGAACAGGACGACCCGAGCCCACTTCAACCAGACGACCCTCCCCCGTCGCTTCGACCTGTTCGGGAAACAGCCACTGACCGAGCTCATTCTTGAAGGTCTCATGGCAGACCATACCCTGAGTCAATAGACCAGCAAAAGGTTCCGAAACATCAAGATAGCCGCATTGCCTGAGAGCGCGCGTGAAGAAGCGGGAATAGAGGAGGTGGAGCACGGCATGTTCGATGCCGCCGATATATTGATCCACCGGCAACCAGCGATCCGCCTTGGCGCGGTCGACGCCCGCTGAACTGCCGGGCGAGGTGAAACGGGCGAAATACCAGGAGGATTCAAAAAAAGTATCGAAGGTGTCAGTCTCGCGCTCGGCGCCGCCGCCGCAGGCGGGGCAGGCGACATGTTTCCAGGTTGGGTGATGAACCAGCGGGTTACCCGGCTTGTCGAAGGTGACATCCTCGGGCAACACCACCGGCAATTGTTCCTTGGGGACCGCCACCACGCCGCAGCACGGGCAATGGATCACCGGGATCGGACAACCCCAATAGCGCTGGCGGGAGACGCCCCAGTCGCGCAGGCGGTAATTGACCGTCGCCGCGCCCTGGCCGCGCCCTTCGATCTCGTCGATCACCCGTCGTTTGGCGTCCGTGACCGCCAAACCGTCAAGCGGGCCGGAATTGATCATCACGCCGTCATCGGTAAAGGCGATGTCCGTGATGATCGGCGCGCTTTCGCCCTTCGGCGCAACCACCGGCAGCACCGGCAGGCCATATTTGCGGGCGAAATCGAGATCGCGCTGATCGTGCGCCGGGCACCCGAAAATAGCGCCGCTGCCATAGTCCATCAGGACGAAATTGGCGACATAGACCGGCAGGCGGCGACCCTCGATCAGCGGGTGGACCGCCAAGACGCCACTGTCAAAGCCCATTTTTTCCGCGGTTTCCAATGCCGCCTCGCTGGTGCCCAGTCGGTTGCAGGCGACAATGAATTCGGCCAGCGCCGGATTTTGCGCCGCCAGTTCCTGGGCCAGCGGATGATTGGCGGCGATGGCGCAAAATGATGCGCCATACAGCGTATCGGGGCGGGTGGTATAGATCTCGAGCCCATCGGCGCGGCCTTCGAGGGCAAAAGAGAGACGCAGTCCCTCCGAACGGCCGATCCAGTTCTCCTGCATCAGCCTGACCCGGTCAGGCCAGCGGTCGAGCGCGACCAGGCCCTGCAGCAGATCCTCGGCGAAAGCGGTGATTTTCAGGAACCACTGGCTCAGCAGACGGCGTTCGACCAGGGCGCCTGAGCGCCAGCCGCGCCCGTCGAT
>Ga0116226_10006966_pt1 | contig 10183 bp, 10 predicted proteins | sample S1TSphfallax_FD_89692 | JGI IMG/M metagenome (GOLD analysis project Ga0116226, IMG submission 89692) | Host-associated microbial communities from peat moss isolated from Minnesota, USA - S1T2_Fa - Sphagnum fallax MG | ecosystem: Host-associated > Plants > Peat moss > Unclassified | place: USA...
AACCTGCACGGTCACCGTGGCGCCGGTGCCGTCGCCGGTAATCGTCGCGGTGGTGCCTGGTCCGTAACCGGAGCCCCAGGCGGTGATCTGAATGCCAATGACCGCGCCGTTCGAAAGCCAGACTTCCGCGGTCGTGCCTGAGCCGGTGCCGTTGAAGCTGATTGAGGCGGTGGTGTAGCCGCTTCCGCCATTCACCACTTTGCAAAACGCGATCTGGCCACTCACCGCCTGGCCTTGCGCCGTGATGATGCTCGCAACCGATGCGAGTGACTGCGTTATCGTTACCGCATCCGCGACGTCTGGCACAACCAGCGTATAAAGCCCATTGACGGTGATGGGATTGACTGACCAGCGTGTCGTGAAATTCAAGACATTGCCGCGAATGGTGACCGTATCGGTATAGGCGGAAATCGCCCTGGTCGTGTCGGCGCCCGGCTCCGCCAGAATGACATTGTCGGCGATCAGAATATTCTGCGCGGCATCGCGCACCAGAATGGCAAAAACCTCGCCGCTATAGGCGATCCAGTTGCCGATGATCGATAGCCCAGTGCAGGACAGGTTGAAGTCACTGCCGCGGCCATTGGATTCGACATTCTGTACGGCGACGCCTGAGCCCGTACAGTCCTGAATGAAATTATTCTTCGCGCTGCAATACTGCCCGCCGCCGATATTCACGCCGACACTGGCGCCGTTAACGTAGTTGTTGCTGACTTCAGTATAAATCGAGCCGCCGCAGTCAATGCCGAAGGCGGAAGCGCCGCTGACCATGTTGCCGGAGATCTTGCAATAGCCGGTATCGCATAAAATGCCGGCGCCACTACCGCCATCGGTGCTGTTATTCGTGGAGAGATTGCCGCTGACAAGTATATTCCGGCCGGACATGAAGATGCCGTATTTCCGGTTGGAATAGGTGTTGTTGGAAGCGATGATGGCCGCCAGGATATCCGGATTGGAATTCCCGTAGATGAAGGCCGCGTTGTTCGTGGAATTGAAATTGCCGACGAGGATGCCGCAATTATTGTTCCAGCAGGTGTTGCCGACAACATGCAGCTCGCGAATTTTCAGGGTGAAGGTTGGGTCCTGGCTGTCGGCGTGAATGCCGTTGCCGCTATTGTCGTGCGCGCGGCTGTTGGTGATGCTGAACGCGTCTGACGCCTGGATGAAAATCCCATGCATCGCGTTTCCGGAAAATTCGCAATCATTTACATGATGCTGGGTCGTCGCCGGGTCGCTGGCAACATAGGTAAGGCCGGAGCCGTTATTTGGCCCTTGCGCATTGCGGAACAGGCACCGTGTGATGATGGATTTTGTGCAGGAGGCTTGGATGGCGACGGCGCAGGTGTCCGCTGTTATGGCGCTATTGGCATCGAAAATGATGCCGTCGATGAAGGACGCCGCGGATGAAACGCTGATCCAGGCCGTGATGGAAGAAGTGCCGAGTTTGGATTGCGCGGGGCGCTTTAATTCAGTGAGGCCGGGCACGCCCAGCAGCGTGCAGGACGGCGCAGAAATGTCGCATTCGCCGGCAATGGCGTAGGTTTTGGGCCCCAGGCGCACCGGGTTGCCGGAGGCAAGGGCGGCAAGCAGCGCCGCGCTGTCATCCGTCACGCCATCGCCGACCGCGCCGAAATCCTCGATCGAAACGGCATTCGCCGCAAGCGCGGACATCGTCCGCGCCTTGCTGGCCCCGGTTGCCGTGGCGGTGAGCGCGCCCCCCGGCAAGCCTGAAACGCCGGCGATTCCACCCAGGAAATTCGCGAAGGAGACGCCGGCATTCGCGCCGCCTTGCCCTATCGGGACAATATCCGCCGGGCCTGGCGTCGTGCCGGCTGGCAGCGATGAAATTGCAAAAGGTGCGGCGGTGGCCGATAGCGTTGAACCCGCGAGCGAAAGGTTGGCGCCGATGGAGATCGGCACGGGCGCCGCGGTGCCGGGGCCAACGCCGCCCAGCAAGGTATTCTGCGGCATCGTTACCGCCGTTTGCAAGCCCGCAAGCAGCTGCGCGCGCGTTGCCGCCAGGGTTTGGCCATTTTGGAAAATGGGCAGTTCGTCAGTATCCGCCACGGAGCTCGCGGCCGGTAATTGTCCGATTGTCGGCATGGATAACCCTCAGTCAGTCGTCAGTGGCGTGCCGGTGGGGTCGGTCAAAGGCTGACCGCTTGGCGTGGTGAGTGCTGATTCCGGCGCCGGAATACTGGCAAGGGTGATCACCGGAAGTGCGACGCTGCGCGCCAGGGTGCGGCCGCCGGTGGTAGAAATTGTTATGGTGACGGTATAGTTGGTCAGCGGCTGGCCGCCCGTCAGCCACAGCACCGCCCGCGCGCCATCCGCGCTGGAGGAAGCGAGCGTCAGATCACCGGGATCGCCCGGGCTGATCGTCACATCCAGCGTGGCGATCGTGTCGCCGGGATTGGCAGTGAGGGCAGGCGCGATGTCAAACACGTAATCGAGCGTGTCGCCGGGGTCCTTGGCCGGCCATTGCAGCGGCAAGGCCGGCGGAATTTGCGGCCCGCGCGGAGTTGGGACGAAGCCGTCTATCTGCACGTAGCGCGCATTCGAGGGCTTCCAGAGATGGCTTGCAGGCGTGCTCATGTTCCGGCCTCCTCAGTATTCCACGATGACGATGCCAGCAGCACCTGCGCCGCCCGGATAGCCCGCAGCAGTGCCGGTGACGGTCATCCCGCCGCCGCCGCCGCCGCCGCCAAACCCTGTCGCGCTCAACCCCGGTATGGGGCCGCTTGAGGCGCGGCCATTGCCCGGCCCGCCGCCATCGCCACCGCGTGATGCAACGACGATGGAATCGCCGCCATCAGAGCCGCCGCGATTGATCTGGCCACCCAAACCGGCGCCGCCGGCGCCGCCGGCCATTGCAAATTCCGGCGTCGTCCCGCCATTGCCGCCATTGCCGCCGGTTGCGGACATGTAGGTGCCGAAGCTGGATGTGCCGCCATTATTGCCGTTTGCGGGTGAAGCCGGAATTGCCCCGCCGGCGCCAACCGTCACCGTTATACTCTGCCCCGGGGTCAGCCCCGCCACAATCCCGTTGGCCTGCCCGCCAGCGCCGCCGCCGCCACCTGACATCGTGCTGTGATAGCCGCCGGCGCCACCGCCGCCGATGACCTTCACCCGCGCCTTGGTGACGCCATTCGGCACCACAAACGTGCCGGAGGCGGTGAAAACCTGCATCGAGCCAAAGCCCGGCCGCAGTGACGGCAATTTGTAGCTGAGGAAGGGCGCCGCGGGCAGCGTTTCAATATTCGCGGCGGTAATCGCGGTTTGCCCGTAATTGATGGTGATAACGTACAACCCGACCCAGCCGGAATCCACCACAGGCGTTGTCTGCGTGCCCGCTATGGCGGCAGCGCCTGGCTTCAATTGCAGTTCCACACGGGCAATACGCTGCGTGTTCTGCGCGGTGCCCGAATTATTCGGCCCGGAATACGGCTGCGACGGAATTGCCGCGTTCACATAAGGCAGCACGACGGGCGTGGTATCGGATTCCTCGAACGCCGCCTCAATGAGATAATTCACCGACTGGCCGGAGGTTGTGGGCGCTGCCAGCGTAAAACTGGTGGATTGCAGATTGATGCCGGTTTTCACCAACTGATCGGTAACGTCCGCGGGCAGCGAGCCATAGGCAGTGGCGTCAACCGGGGAAAGTTGCGTAATGCTTCCGGGTGCGACGTTCACGCTGAGCGAGGCCGGCGATGTCGGCGTGCAGGCCAAGCCATCCACCACCACATTGCTGCCGAGCACAGCGGCGGTGAGCGCGCCGATGCCGACCATTGCGTTGCGGTTGAGCCCAAGAATATCCGTATCCAGGGGAATGCTCCCCGGATAGACGATATTACGATCCATGATTTATCCTCAGTTTGAAATGTTCATCCAGGCAATGCTGGCCACCGGCAGCACCGCGGCGGCCGCGGCATAAATATCCGCATCGTCTATCGCGCCGGGCGCTTGCTCGGTATCCGCATAAAACATCGGGGCGGTGTTGTAGCCGCCGGGACCATCATTGTAGCCGCCGGCATTGCTGATTGGCGTTGCGTTTGGCCGGTAGGCCGTGACAAAAAACTGAAACGGCAGAGTCCTGCTCCCATAGCCGCCAGCGACACCATATCCGAGCGTGCTGGAATTGTAGCCACCGGTATCCGACGCATTCAGCGGTTCGAAAATGACCGGTGTTCTTCCTGTGAGATTTTGCAAAGCCTCCGATAATCCGGCGCGTGTTGCCCGCGCTGTGATAAGATTGGCGCGAACGCGGGCGCTGAATGCCGCATCCGCCTCGCCGGCACGGCGCGGGAGCGAATGACTGAAATAATCGGTTGAAGCAATATCCAGAAAAATGCCGGTCGCGGTGGCGATGCGCGTCATCCTCTGTACGCTGGCCAGCAGGCTATAAATACCGCTCCAGGCCGACGCTAGGCCGGTCAGCACGGCATCCAGATTCGGCGTGGCATCGCCAAACCAACGCGCCGGCAGAACCATTTTCAGCCGCGACAAAATATCTGAATTATCGCCGGTCATGGGTCAGGAAACCGTAACCGTGCCGGTGCGCACCACGCCGAACAGCGGCGGCATGAGATCTGCCGTGCCCCCGTTCAGCAGCACCGCCGAGACATTGATGACCGAGCCCGACGCCGAATATGCAAGCTGCGCCAGCCGCGTGAAATTCAGGCTCGCTCCCACGCCGAGTGATGCGATGTAGGCTTCGATTGCCGTGGCGACGGCGGCCACCGCGATCTGCTGAGACGCGCCCGCAACCAACGTCAGGTTAAGGGAAACATCCGCCGGCGTGACAAGCGGCGCCTGTACCGCGAAGCTCGAGCCAACGGGCCGCACCGCGTCAACCGCCTGCTGCACCGTGCTGAGCAGAGTCGCCGGCGGCGAGCCTGATCCATCATCCACCGTCACGACGAAATGGCCCATCTGTATCGCGCCAGTCTGGTCGATATTCTCGCTGATGACATAGCTTAGGCCCTGCTGAACCCCCGTTATCGCGGCGCCGATAGCGAGATCCGTCGCTTTCGAGAGGCTGGCAAGGTAGTTGCCAAACCGCAATTTGAACGCCGCATCACTCTCCGCGTCGATTCCGCCGGTAAGAACAGCGGCGTTCGTTACCGAATCAATACCGGCGAGTGCGGAGCTGATCACCGTGATCGCGCCCGGCTGCACATTGCCGGCGCTGCCGGCAACGTTCGCGGCAATTTGCACGGTAACGCTTGCCACGCCGGCCGCCAGATTGTAGCCACCCATGCTGGCGCTATAGGCTGGGTTGGTGGGATCCGCCATTACCACAAAGCTTTGCGCATTGCCGGACGTAGAAACCGCCGTCGCAACCGGAATGAATGCCGCCACGGTTGGGGTGAAACGGGAGAAAGTGACCTGGCCCACAGCCGCGACGGCGGGCAAGCGGAAAAAGCCGAAATCAGCGCCGAAAGTATCGCAATCGGCCCCGGTGCTCGTGGCCAGCCTGGTGGTTGCAAGAACTTGCACGACAAGCCATTGCAGCCAGAGGGCCAGCGAGGCATTCGCCTCTAAAATCGCCCGCAGCACGGAACCGGTTGTGAGGTCCAGAAGACTGCTCGCCGCACCCTGCACGGCAGCCGCCATACCCTCCACGAGTGTGGAGAAATTCTGCAAAGATAGCTGCATGATGCCCTAAATTGAAAAGGTAAGGAGGTTCGTGGTTTGCGTTTGTGAATCGGCATACTGGATTGATAGCGTTACCGTGCCGTCCACCGAAGCCGCGGCGCTGATGACCGGCGCCGGGCTGGCCGCGACGGTGCTTTCCTGCAGCATCTGCGTTCGCGCCACCCCTTGAATTGCCGCCGCAGCACCTGGCTGGCCGACAAACTGCCCAAGCCCGGCGCCATAGGTCAGCTGCCAGATATAATCGCCGGCATTTGTCAGCAACCGGCGCAGCACGCGCTGCTGCGTTAACGCCGTTCCATCGGCCAGCGCGATATCGCCTGTTGGTCCCACCGAAAGATCGCCGCCCCAAAGGAGCGAAATATCGGCCATCAGACGGTCACCGAGGGCAAGCCTGTCACGCCGCCTTGCGGGTCGGCGTGAACATGCTCATCATACGCGTCGCGCAAGGCGGCAAGTGTGCCGTGCGCGCCATTCAGATCGGATATATTGCCGCTGACGACTAGGTTGCCTGTCACGTTCACCGTACTCGCCTGCATCGCGATCGTTCCATCATTATGCAGTTTCAAGAAACTTCCTGTCTGATGTTGCAACCACAACTCGCCGCTTGGTGCGCCGGGCGCCTGGTCAACAGCGGACCAGACGCAACCCATGACAACGCCGTGCTCGGCATCAGCTTCCTGGGCAACGACAAGAACCTGATCCCCCGGCGTCAACGGCGCTGTAAGGCCCCAGCCATTGCCGACCCAGGCCGAGAGAACTGGCAGCCAGCCGCTGAGTACGTTTTCCGGCTGCAACAAAACGCGTGCCGCATAGGCGGCCGGGTCAAAGCTGGAAACCAGCCCGAACCGCGCGACGCCGGCCAGCGCATCCAGCGCGCCGGCACGTGCTTTCACCGAATTCCAGAATTGATCCACGCTTTCGTCTTTCAGCTGGCAAGCGCATGCGCGCGAATGGTCTCGATGAAGCCGTTGCGCGTGTCTATCGAACGAGTAATGGCATCGATGACGTAAGTTTGGTCGAGCGCTGTGTTCGTACCGCTCAACAGAAGCGGGGAAGCTGGCGTTAAAGCCAGTTCCCCAGGGATTGCCGCTCGCAAAATTGTGCCATGATGGGCGAGGACCGATAAATGACTCGCAGCGAGATTGCTTGCCTGGATGCTGGTGAGGTTCGGCCGGATCAACGTCGTCGAACCGCCCGTTGCCGTCCCGGAGGTTTGCGTTACCACTGCTTTGTTTCGCGTATTCCAGGATTTGACCGTCGCGCTCGACGGTATGGTCGTCGCCATATCCAGGCTCAGCGCTATGCAGTTTTGCGGTGTCAGCAGCGCAGGTACCCCGGCCACTAGCGGGCCAAAATTCAGGGTGGTTCCGGTTACGGACAGAATGAAGCTTTCGGCCTGCGCAAGGGCCGAGAGCATATTCCACTCAGTTCCGTTGCGCGAATTCATGGACAGGGCGCTGCGCGCATGGTCCAGCTCATAATACTGTCCCACTGGGGTCGTTGTCGCCGTGACATTCGGGGTTAACCCATGCCGCGCGGCGATGGCGGTGGCAATCTGGCTCGCCGTCTGGTTCGCATAGGTCTCCGATATTTGGGTATCAATCAATCGCGCGGAGAGATCGCGGCCAGCCAAAGTCGCCGTGTTTGCCAGCAGATCAAGCCGGATATTGTCAATCTGCCCGGTGAGCAGATTGACATAACCAGCGTTGCTAACCGCCACGCCGATTGTTATTATCTGAAGGCCGAACTCCGAAAAATACGACGTATCCGCCAGCAGGCCATCGCCAAGCGCCACCGTGACCGTAAACCTGTCGGCCGCGAAATATGCAACATGCTCGATCTCAAGCGAGATTGCGCCGTACAGAGATGAGTCGCCAATCATCAATTGCACCTGCGGCGTGTTAACCGGCAATGCCGCCTCCGGCATTCGGGTTTGCCGGCGGAATCACCAACGTGTTCAGGCCCGTCAGTACCGGGTCCGAGAGTCCGTTTGCCTGGGCAATGCGTATCCACTGCGTCGCATCATTCAAATACACCGCCGCAAGGGCAAACAAATTCCCGCCGACAACCGTGATCGTCTGCACGCTCACGCTAGTTCACTCGCCAGGTTCGCGGCCGCCCGGCTCACATAGCCGCTCATGGCCGTCAGGCCCGCGAGCTGGGCTGAATTCGCGGTCATTTGATTCACCGCTGCAATACCCGTCACCGCATCCGGCGCCGAATTCAACGCCGCCACGTTGCCGTTGAGCGCGCCGCCGGTGCCGGAAATGCCAGCGGCAATCTGCGTTTGCGCAGCTGCCAGCCCGGTCGCCGTCTCACTGCCAAGAACGCCGGCGGCCAGACCACTCAACCCAACCAGCGCGCCGGCCGAAGCCAGGTCAGCGCTTATCAAACTCGTCGCCGGGGCCGCCAATGTGGCCAGAGCGGCGACCGGGTCCACCACCACCGCGCAACGTACCGCAAACGGAATCCACCAAGGTTTTGTGTACGCTGCGGCGAATTCCGCGATCACGACCGCATAGTAAAAACCATCCCACACCAGCGGAATTGTAGCACCCAAGGCGCAGGCGGCATCCAGGGTTTGCGCACGGGCGGACGCGTCGCTGCCTGAAAAAATGCCGGAGAAAGAGATTTCCCCGGCATCATCCCCCAGCGCATCCACCACGCGCCCGCCGCCAATCAGCTCATGCACCGCCAGGCGCTGTGAGCCGCCGAAGCGGATTTGCTCCGGCACCTCAAAATCCTGAAACGGCACGCCGCCCAGGGTTAGAATGATGTTGCTCATTTTGTCCTCAAGCCGGCAGTTGCATGCCGGGCCAGGCGGGGGATACACGCGGGTCGAAAGCTGTTGCGCCTGAAGGGGGCAAACGGGCTTGCTGGCCCAACAATTCTTCTAGCGCGCCGCGGAGTTTAAGTGAGTCGATTTTTTGCGCAGCCTGAAGGTCAGGCGCGGAATGCCGGCTGCCGTTTGGCAAGGCCGGATCGGAATGGTGCGAAATCAACTGTTCAGTAGAAATCTTTGCTGCCGTTTGCCGGCCGGCCAGCGCTATGCTCGGCAGGGCGTCCCGGCGGCTAACTAAAAACCTGGACAATACCGGCGCTGCGCTCGCCTTACCAGCAGCCAAATGTGCAATCGATTTCACGTGCTTTTGCGCCAGGCGAAGCTCAGGAATCAGGCTGCCGGGCTGCCCTTGCGCAAGCGCTGTATACTTGCCGCCGTGCTCATGCATTCGCGAAAGATATTCCGGTCCAAGCTGGGGACCCGAAGCCGCCGGCGAACCGCCCGGCGCCATAGCGCGGCTGATTTTCTCACCGAGAGGCTGCGCCATGCCACGCCTCAATGAAGCATTGGCATAAGCTGGCGAATTCTCAATCATAGACCGCACCGAAACCGGCAACCCGTTCACTGAGGCCTGATGCTTGGGCACCGCTGGCGCTTTAGGCCCAGCCTTTACGCGCGTTACCGGGGGTGCGGGCAGGCCAACAGATCTGGCCTTCGCAAGAATGGCGTTGAGCTTCGCGTAATCACCTCCAAACAAAATCCACGGCCCAACCTTCCCGCCCTTCGGCCCGTTTGTGAACGGAAAGAACTCATTCTTCGACATATCCACACTGACCGCGTGCTCGCCCAGCGAGTAATAAGCCGTAAGCGCGGCATCCTGCTGTTCTTGCGTAAGCTTTGACCAAGGGATTCCAGCGATAGATTTGTCCGAAAAGAACTTTTGGCCGTTCAAGACAACCAATCCGGCGATCTTGATGCTGAGCGGGTTGCTCCGGTCGTTCAGATCATTAACAATGGCCTTCAAATCGGTCAGTGGATACTTATCCAAGCCAAGAGTCTTGCCCTGCGGCGTATCCTGATATTGTTTGATTATTTGAAAAGCTGTCAGTATTTTAGTCGCATTAGGTCCCATGTCGGACAACGTAGGATTTCGAAATTGGTGAATTTTTCCGTATTCTCCGTCAAATTTCGAAGGATTTACGTTAAGTATCGACTCATCTTTCGCGAATTTGCTCTTATAATACGAATTCCAAACGATATGTAGGTCATCGAACAATGCAATCCTATGAAGTACCGAACCTGCCAGCTTTTCGCCGTCTGCCCTGGTGATCTCGCGCGAAATGCTTGCGGCTATCGCACTCGGCGGGACACTGATGGCGGCACCCACATCATCAATCAGAGATGCATTTTTAGATATATAACGAATTGCATTTTCATCGTAAGGTTGAGGGTCAAGGTTGGACACCTGCGTTCAACTCCTTGGCAAGCTAATCTGCAGACTGTTGAGCTACGAGAATTATAAGTTGTTCGTACACATAGAGCACCACCAGCAGGCCAGCTAAGAACCGATCTGAACCGCCCCGGGTTTCCCGGAGGCTATTTGGTTTAAGTTATGCTGCCATCGGCATGGCTTCCTGCATAGCATAGTATCTCGCCTCGGCCTCGGCGGGTGGAATATTTCCGATTGGTTCCAGAAGCCGCCGGTTGTTGAACCAGTCGACCCAGGTGAGCGTCGCGAGTTCGACG
>Ga0116226_10006967_pt1 | contig 10182 bp, 8 predicted proteins | sample S1TSphfallax_FD_89692 | JGI IMG/M metagenome (GOLD analysis project Ga0116226, IMG submission 89692) | Host-associated microbial communities from peat moss isolated from Minnesota, USA - S1T2_Fa - Sphagnum fallax MG | ecosystem: Host-associated > Plants > Peat moss > Unclassified | place: USA...
GGTTTCCTCGTCCTTGACCGGAATGGTGACGACGGTGCTGGCTGGAAACATTGTGGGGCTACGCTGCCACGCGGGTGCGCGGCGCCAGGCCGGCGAGGCTGACAGGCTGCGGAAGTTTAAAGTTTAACATGCGAGATTCCATGATGCTGAAAGAGGCATCTGTGATGCGGTGCGCTGTGGCGCAACGCTTCTCTCAGATTCGCGCGCGAGGTTACGAGGCTTTCATTTGTTGTTGGCGCTGGCGTTATTTGTGGCGAGAAAAAAAGAAAGCGATTGCTTTTTGAAAAAGCGCTGCTTTCTTACTCAGAAATAATGCTGATCTCATCGATTAAATATTGCCGCGTGGCGCGTGCCACCACAGGTGATGCCGGGAGAAACGTGCCGGGATTTCCTGGCGTGTGCTTTAGCGATGGAGATTTTGGATGAAAAAGATTCTTTTGGCTTCGGCGCTATGCTCGGCGCTAACTACGGCCCTGCCGGTGGTGGCGATGGCGCAGAGCATGAAGGCCGGCGATTTGAGCATGCAGGATAAGATGTTCATCAAAAAAGCGGCCGGCGCGGGGATGGCTGAAGTGGCCGATGGCAAGCTGGCGAAGGCGCAGGGCGGACCGGATGTGAAAAAGATTGCGGTACGGATGGTGACCGACCATGAGGCCGCGAATGAGCAGCTGATGTCACTGTCGCAGCAGCTGGGCGACCCGGCGCCGGCGGTTGAGGATGCTAAGGACGAGAGCGAACATGAGGCGCTGTCGCAGCTTTCAGGCGACCAGTTCGATACGCAGTATCTGCAGGACCAGCTGAAGGCGCATGAAAAGGCCATCGCATTGTTCCAGAAAGAGGCTGATGACGGCGCCGACCCGCAGCTGAAGCAGTTCGCGTCCGACACGCTGCCGACGCTGCAGATGCATTTGGATATGATTCAAAAGGCCATTGACAAGAAAGGAGATGACAATGGGTAAATTGATCGCCGATGAGGCGCGGATGTTTTATGTCACTGGGCTGCGGAATGCGCATGCGATGGAAACGCAGGCGATCCAGCTGCTGACCAGGCAGGTGGAGCGGCTGGAGAATTATCCGGAGCTGGAGGCGCGGATGCGAGAGCATCTGGAAGAATCCAAGTCGCAGCGCGCCAGGTTGGAAGAAGTGTTGCATGGCATGGACGAGGATTATTCCGCGCTGAAGGAAGCGGTGCTGGGGCTGGGGGGTAATTTCGCGGCCCTTAGCCATACTGCGGCGAGTGACGAGATTATCAAGAACACGCTGGCCAATTACATGTTCGAGCATTTCGAGATCGCGGCTTACAAGTCGCTGATCGCGATGTCCGAGCATCTCGGTCATCCGGCGGGCGCCGTGGTGGCAAGCACGTCGCTGCGTGAGGAGGAACGGATGGCGGCGTGGATTGACGAGCGGATCGGCGCCACCACGTTGACGTTTCTGCAGCGCGTCGAAGCCGGCGTGACGGCGGACCATTGAGGGCATGAGTTTGGTAGGGGCACGAGTTTGGAAAAAATTTCGTTGACTGTGAATGGCAGGCGCGAGCAGCGCGCGGTGGACCCGCGCACCTCGCTGCTCGACCTGCTGCGCGAACATCTGGCGCTGACGGGATCGAAGAAAGGCTGCGACCATGGCCAGTGCGGGGCGTGCACCGTGCTGGTGAATGGCCGGCGGATTAATGCGTGCCTTACGCTCGCGGTGATGCATGAGGGCGATGAGATCGAAACGATTGAGAGTTTTGGCGACGGCGATGCGCTGCACGCGCTGCAGGCGGCGTTTGTGGCGCATGATGGATTTCAGTGCGGCTATTGCACGCCGGGACAGATTTGCTCGGCGGCGGGCATGCTGAAGGAATGGGAAGCGGGGATGCCGAGCCATGTGACGCCGACGCTGACGGACGCGGATATTGCGCTCTCCGACGAAGAAATTCGCGAGCGGATGAGCGGAAATTTATGCCGTTGCGCGGCGTATCCGAACATTGTGAAGGCGATTGCCGAGGTGGCGGAGCGGCGCGCGTGAGGCCGTTTGTTTATACGCGGGCCGCGGACGTGGCGGCGGCTGGTGCGGCTGGGCGCGAGGGTGGGCGGTTTATCGGTGGGGGCACGAATCTTCTGGACCTGATGAAGCTTCAGGTGGAGACGCCCGCGCATCTGGTGGATGTGAATCATTTAGGCACCACCGAGATCGAGCCATGTGAGGGCGGGCTGAGAATTGGCGCGGCGGTGCGCAATAGCGACCTGGCGGCGGATGAGAATGTGCGTGAGCGATATGAGGTTTTGAGCCGGGCGCTGCTGTCCGGCGCCTCAGCGCAGTTGCGCAACAAGGCCACCACGGCCGGAAATCTTTTGCAGCGGACAAGGTGTTATTATTTCTATGACACGGCGAAGCCGTGCAACAAACGCGAGCCCGGCGCTGGCTGCGCGGCGATGGAGGGGTTTAACCGCGTGCACGCCATTCTCGGCGGCAGCGCGCATTGCATCGCGACGCACCCTTCCGACATGGCGGTGGCGATGCGGGTGCTGGATGCGCGGGTTGAGACGAACCGGCGGGTCATTCCGGTCTCGCGGCTTTATACGCTTCCAGGTGACACGCCGCATATCGAGACTGTGCTGGAGCCAGGCGAACTGATCACGTCGGTGGTGCTGCCGCCGCCGGCGGCGGGCCGGCAGATTTACCGGAAGGTGCGCGACCGCGCTTCGTATGCGTTCGCGCTGGTTTCGGTGGCCGCCATTTTGGATGTCCGGGGTGGCAAAATCCGGGATGCGCGGTTTGCATTCGGCGGCGTGGCACCGATGCCGTGGCGCCATGAAGAGGCGGAGGCGCTGCTGCTGGACGCGCCGGCGAATGAGGCGACGGCGGATGCGTTTTGCGATGCGCTGCTGGCGGACGCTGCGGGACATGGCGGCAATGACTTCAAAATTTTGCTCCTGCGGCGGACCGTGAAAGCCGTTCTGGCGCAGGCCGCGGCGTAAGGAGAGGATATGGATTACGATATTCCCGTGCGGGAAACCCCAATTGATGACGAGCGGCTGACTGGCCAGCCAGTGGACCGCATAGACGGCAAGCTGAAGGTTTCCGGCGCCGCGCCCTATGCCTATGAGATTCGTGAAGCTGGCGATGCGGCTTATGGCGTTCTGCTGACAGCCGGGCGCGGCAAGGGGCGAATTGCCAGCATTGACACCACCCGTGCCGAAGCCGCACCTGGCGTGCTGCTGGTGTGGACGTATAAAAATGTGCCCGCGCAGGCCGCGCCCTCCGCCAGGACCGTGCCACAGCTGAGCAGCGACAAAATCATGCATGAGGGTGAGGCCATCGCGGTGGTGGTGGCGGAACAGTTTGAGCAGGCGCGGGATGCAAGTCTGCTGATCGACGTCGCTTACGAGGCATCGGACGGGGCTTATGATCTGGCGGCGAATATCGCGAAAGCGGAGACGCCGCCTGAGGGGATGTTCAAGCCCGATTCCGGTGCCGGCGATTTTGACAAGGGTTTTGCGGACGCGACGGTGCAGGTGGACGTGACCTATACCACGCCGGCGCAGAGCCAGGCGATGATGGAGCCGCACGCTTCCACGGCCTATTGGGAGGATGACCGGCTGGTGATCCATTCCGCCAGCCAGATGCTGAACGCGGCGCAGGCCACCATCGCCGCCACGCTGCAGATGCCGGTGGAGAAGGTGCGCGTGGTGGCGCGTTATGTTGGTGGCGGGTTTGGCTCCAAGCTGAAGATTTTTGGTGACGGGATTCTGGCGGCGCTGGCCGCGCGCGCGCTGCGGCGGCCGGTGAAAATCGCGTTGACCCGCCAGCAGATTTTCAATCACACCACGCACCGCACGGCCACCAGCCAGCGGCTGCGCCTGGGTGCCAGGGCCGACGGCACGTTGGTGGCCCTGGCGCATGAGAACATCGTCACCAACCTGCCCGGCAAAACTTTTTTTGAACCGGTGGGACTGGGTACCACCATGCTGTACGCGGCGCCGAACCGGAGGATCTCGCACCTGATGGTGGCGCTCGATTTGCCGGAATCGGCTTCCATGCGCGCGCCGGGCGAGGCCGTTGGGATGCTGGCGTTGGAATCCGCGATGGATGAGCTGGCGGAAAAACTCGGCATGGACCCGATCGAGCTGCGGATCAAAAACGAACCCTTACGGAATCCCGAGGACGGGACGCCGTATTCCGCGCGCAAGCTGGTTGAATGCATGCGGGAAGGCGCGGAACTTTTCGGCTGGCGGGCGCGTAGCGCACAGCCTGGCGCGCGGCGGGAGGGGAACTGGCTGGTCGGAATCGGCATGGCCGCCGCGGTGCGCGGCAACCTGCTGCAGCCTTCCAGCGCGGAGGTGACGTTGTCGCCAGGCGGCCGGCTGCGCGTGCGGACCGCGATGACCGATATCGGCACCGGCACCTACACCATTCTCAGCCAGATCGCCGGTGAAATGCTGGGCCTGGAACAAAGCGACGTGGATGTGGAGATTGGCGATACGGATTTTCCGGCGGCGGCGGGCTCCGGTGGTTCATGGGGCGCGGCCAGTTCCGGCTCCTCGGTGTTTTATGCGTGCGAGGCGCTGCGCACCAGGCTTGCCGCCGCGGCCGGGTTTGAGCCGGGCGCGGCGGTGTTTGAAAATGGGCTGATCAGAGCCGGCAACAAATCCCGCCGCATCGCGGACCTGGCCGGCGCGGATGGCATCAGCGCGGAGGGAAAAATAGAGCCTGGCGTGCTGAACGATGCCTACACGCAGGCCGGCTACGGCGCGCATTTCGCGGAAGTGGCGGTGGATGCCGACACCGGAGAAATTCGCGTGCGGCGAATGCTCGGCGTGTTCGCGGCGGGGCGCATTCTCAACCCCAAAACCGCGCGCAGCCAGGCCATCGGTGGCATGGTGTTCGGCATCGGCGCGGCGCTGACGGAGGAGGCGGTGGTGGACAAACGCTACGGCTATTTCGTCAACCAGGATTTGGCGGAATACCACATTCCCGTGCACGCGGACGTGCCGGATATCCAGGCGATCTATCTGCCGGAGCTCGATGACAAGGCGAACCCGCTGAAGGCGAAGGGTGTTGGTGAACTGGGGATTTCCGGTGCGGGTGCGGCGATTGCCAATGCGGTTTATAATGCGTGCGGCGTGAGGATTCGGGATTTTCCGCTGACGTTGGATAAGGTTATCGCGGGGCTGGAGGAACAAAGAAAGTAAGGAGCGCTGCCTGCTTTCTTTCTAAATCAACGCGCGTGACATATCCCGGCCTGTCAGGCGGGACAGCACCGCCAGCGGGGTTTGTTCCGGTGCCGTCATCACATCCGGCGCCACGTAAAAGCTTTGTTCCAGCGCGTTGCGGCCGGCGAGTGCGGCGTGTGGAGTCTGGTCGGTGAAAACCATCCAGACCTGGCCTGGCAAAAAGCTGACATCGCGCGCCGGCGACGTGTCCTGCCAGGCCAGGTCGCGCTTGGCGGCGTCGTGCAGGCCGAGCATCAGCTGGTCGTAGGCGGTGCGGCGGGTTTTGGTGATGCCGGTGAGCGCCAGCAGCGTGGCCGCACCGGGCGGCAGGCTGGAGACGTGGGGCAGGAAATTTTTCGCGTAGGTTTCAAAATCCGGGCCCACGCGCCACTGGCGCGCGGTGCCGGCTTGGTCCACGTTCATGAACACGCGCAGGATGCGCGCGCCGTGTGTGGGGGTGGAGGGGAAGGCGTCGACGTGCCGGCGCCGGTCGTCCTTGCGCCAGGATGACTCACGGCCGGCGATTTCCGCGGGCCTGAAACTTGTGCGACCGGTTTTCAGGCCTGGGCCGTAGGACGGTGCGACGGCGTGCACCAGGTCGCGTGCGAAAGCCGCAAAGCGGGCCATGAGATTTTTTAAGACGTCGCTGCTGGGGCCGGTGAGTTCGGTGCCCTTTACCGTGCCGGTCGTCAGATCGAGGCTGATGTTTTTTGCGGCACCGGCTGCGGCGCCGGTGGCGATGAGGGCGCATTCCTCCGTCGTGAGCGCGAATCCGGGTTCGGAGAACAGCAGAATGCCGCCGCGTTCCAGCGCCGCCGCTTCGTCCGCCAGTCCTGCAGGCCGCGTTGTGCCGGCCACTTCGATGATGTCGATCATATTCCGCCGTTTGGTTACAAACCCAGGTTGCAATTAGAGCAGCCGGGGCTGGATGGGAAGAGCGGTGCCGTGCTGCGGCTTCTGTGCCGAAGCTGACGGGGGCGTGAATGTTGCGTTAGCTGCAGGCCGTGCGGCTGAATCGAACAGCGCGCGCGCTACATGAAAATGATGGAAATTCGGAAGGACGCGCTATGAAACTGAAACGCATATACGCCACGACTGAAGACGCCAACGCCGCCGCGTGGGAGCTGATGGAAGCCGGCATTGGGGGTGGACGCACGCGCGTGATTCCAGGTGAGAGGCCGGCGGTGGAGGTTGACCCCGCCTTTGGTACCGCACGCAGCGCCATCACCATTCTGGAAAAGCGGCGCGCGGGCGATACGGCGCCGGCGCAGGTTATCGAGGAGGCGGACCCGGCTTTGGCTGGTGGTGGCGCTGGTGGTGATGACGCGGCGCCGTTTTCGCGCGCGGTGGGAATGCCGGTGCTGACCAGCGGCGATGGATTTGTCTCCTCGCGTCTTGGCTGGAAGCTGCTCTCTCACTCCCCAACGCCATTCTCGGATTTGTTTGGCTGGAAGGTGCTGTTGAACGAAAAGCCGCGCCATGCCGCAAAGGAATCCGAAGTCAAAGTTTAGTTACTGCACCACCAGCACCACCACCGGCCGTGAATGCGTTTGCGCGTTCACGGCCTGAAAAACGTGCCGGCCGGGTGTCACGGGCCATTCCACCGTGTCGGTGCCGTTTGCCATCTGGTAGGCCTGGCCATCGATCATCCATTCCACCGGCGCGCCGCCGGCGCCGGCCGCGCGCAGCGGCAATACGGCCAGGCCGGGCGGTGTGTCTGGGTTCATTAGAAATTCGGAATGGTTGAGCGGCGATACGATGCGCAGGCGCGGTGGCGGCGGCGGGGCTGGTGGCGGGGCAAAGCCGGCGGGCAAATAGGCCACCAGTTTTTGCGCGCAGGCGGTGCTGGCCAGGCGGCCGGTGGCGGCACATACCTGCACCGGCGCGGTGCCGGGCGGGGGCGCGAAATTGCCGTCATCCTGGCCGTCCGTGTCGCCCTTATAGAGTGAGAGCAGAACATCCTGGCCGATGAGCGCCGCACTTGTGGCGCCACCGAGTTCGTCCATCGGCGCGCCGTCGGGGCGGCCGACCCATACGCCGACGACGTATTTATCCGTGAATTCCACCACCCATGCGTCACGATAGCCCTGGCTGGTGCCGGTTTTAACGGCCACCGGAAACGGAAATTCCGTAGAGCCCATGCGGGAAAAACTCGGCAGGCGGGCCATCGGGTCCGACAGGAACAGCGTGATGGTGCGCGCGGTATCCAGCGAGAGCACATTTTTCGCCGGCGGCTCGGGCTGTTCCGCGTACCATCGCAGCGGGTGCCACACGCCGTCATTGGCCAATGCGCCATAGGCGGCGACCAGGCGGGAAAGCTCGGTCGGCATGCCGCCGATGGCCAGAGTCAGCCCGTAATCATCGGCGTCGTCACCGTCCGAATCCAGGCCCAGTTGCGCCAGAAACCAGTGGCTTTCATCCAGCCCGTCCAGCCGCACAAGTGACGCCGCCGGGACGTTGCGGGAATTGGCGAGGGCCTGCGCCGGCAGCAGGGGGCCGAGAAACCGGCGGTCCGCGTTATCCACGCCGGTGCCGCTATCGGGCGCGTCCTGCAGCACGCTGGTGGGAAAAATCGCGCCGCGGTCTAGCGCTTGGGCAAAGATGAAGGGTTTGAGCGTGCTGCCGGGGGAGCGCCAGCGCAGCGCGTAGTCGATTTCTCCGGCGTCGCGCGCGGCGTATTGCTGGCTGCCGACCAGCGCCAGCACGTTCATGGTTTGGCGGTCCGCCACCAGCACGGCCATTTGCCGCGCGCCGTCCGGCCGCAGTGCCGCCAGGCGCAGCCGCGCGATTTTCGTGACCTCCGCCTGCAGGCCGAGATCGATGGTGGCGTGGATTTGTTCAGGCGGCGCGTTTTGACGCGCCAGTGCCGCGATTTGCAGAATGGCGTGCAGCGCATCCGGCCGCCTGGCCGGGTGCGGCCTTACCGTTAGTGTCGCCAGATCGTCCAGCGCTTCGGCGTAGTCCACCTGGTCCATCACGCCCTGCTGCCGCAGCCGCGCCAGCGCCAGCCGGGCGCGCGTTTTGGCCCGCGCCAGTCCGGCCGCGTGTGCGGGATTGTAGAGGCTGGGGGACTGCGGAATGGCCGCCAGGAAGGCGATCTGCGCCCAGCTCAGATCATCCGCTGGGCGGTTGAAATACCAGCTGGAGGCCTCCCCAATGCCATGCGTGTTCTGCCCCATTGGCACCAGCAGCAGATATTGTTTCAGCACCGCCTCCCGGCCATAACGCGCTGTCATCACCACTGCCGCCGCGGCTTCCAGGAATTTGGTGCCGACATTGCGCGCTTCCGGGTGCTGCATGCGCGCCACCTGCATCGCCAGTGTGGAGGCGCCGCTGACCCGCCGGCCGGCGAAAAGGTCCGCCCGCGCGGCGCGGAAAACCGCAACTGGGTCCACGCCCGGATGGTCCCAGAAGCGCCGGTCTTCCAGCGCCAGCAGCGCGGCCGCGGCGCGGTGCGGCACGGTGGTGACGGGCCAGTAGCCGTAGCCCGCCGGGCCGCCGCCGAGCTGCGCCATGAAGGCGCCGGTGCGGTCGGTGACGATGGTGGATGGGGGCGGGGCGGTGAAGGTGGAGCGTTGCCAGATATCGGCGGCGAGCCAGGCGAGGAGGGGTAAGGTAAGGAGAAGCGGGCCGCCCCGCGCGAAGCGGACCAAAAGTTTCTTGCTTCTTTTTTTCAATAAAGAAGTCTTTCTTACTTCGATATTTGCACGACGGCGCCAGCACCGCTGCCGCTCACCCCGTCATCGTACATCATCACCGCCACCGGTGCCGGCTGGATGAACCGCCCCGGTACGGCGGCTTTGGTGCGGAAGTAGAAGTCGTAGGTGCCGGGCGGTAGGTCGTCATAAAAATAGCTCACTTTGTCGTCCAGGAAGGCGACGTAGGAGGGGGCGAGGGTTGGCGGGGCCGAGGGTGTCGCTTCCGGCGGCGCGGTGGCGAGGGTTGGGTCCAGCGGCTCCATGCCGGCCGCCAGAGGTGCCGTGATGGCGACGTAGTGGCGTTCCACTGGGCTGACGATTTGCAGGTGGTCTTCCACCGTGTCGCCGGCGTGGAAGGCGACGGTGAGGCCGGCATGGTCGAGATGCGTGCGCGTCATCGGGCCGCCTTTCGGGTCCACCAGGTCGAGTTCGCGCGTGACGACGAAGCCGCTGGTGGCGGGGGGCTGCTGGCTGCCATCGGCGGCGGGGAGCCAGGAGAGGTCGCTCAGCACCGAGACCGGGGTTTTGGGCGTTGCGGCGGGTGCTGTGACCACCAGCGCGCCGCCTTGCGTGGAGACGGATTTGGCGACCGGCGTGGCGGCTGTCAGGTTCACTGTCTGCGTGTTAAGCGTCACGCTTTGCGGCTTGTTGCCGGTGTTGCTTTTCATGTAGGCGGTCAGCGCCAGCATGGCTTCCGCGTCTGCGTTGGTGCTGCCCCAGCCGTCGCCTTCGCCCAGGGTGGTCAGCGCCGTGACGATGATGTGGCGGCGCGGATCATTGGTGTTCGCGGTCGCGCGCAGCATTTCCGCCAGGGTGCGGGTTTCGGAGGGAAAAATCGCCGCCTCATCCACGCTGGCGGCGGCACCTTCCTGCAGGCCGGCATAGACCGGCTGCCCGTCTCGCAGTTTGAGCACCAGGCCAGAGAATAGCGCCTGCTGCAGCGGCGGGATGAGCGGCGCGTTGGCGGCGCCACCTTGGCTCAGCGCGATGGCGACTTGCGAAATGCCTTCCAGCGTCATCTGGTCGCGCTGGCGGGCCAGTTCGTCGGCGTAGTCGCGGTCCAGCTCGCCGGCATAGGCCAGGGCCGCCAGCGCCCAGGCGCGTTCCTCCAGCGCGTCTTGCGAAACGAAATTTGGATAGTCCGAGCGCAGCGCTTGTTGCAATGCGTGGGTGAGTGAGGCGAATTCCACCTGGTCCACGGCGAAGCCGCCGGCCTGCGCTTCCACCATGAATTCCAGCGACCAGGCGGTGAGGGTTACGTCGCCGGTGTTGCCGGGCCAGAA
>Ga0116226_10006968_pt1 | contig 10181 bp, 8 predicted proteins | sample S1TSphfallax_FD_89692 | JGI IMG/M metagenome (GOLD analysis project Ga0116226, IMG submission 89692) | Host-associated microbial communities from peat moss isolated from Minnesota, USA - S1T2_Fa - Sphagnum fallax MG | ecosystem: Host-associated > Plants > Peat moss > Unclassified | place: USA...
CCGGAGGCGGTTTGAACATGTCCATATTGATTCACCGCCGCCAGGATTTCTTCAGACAGAGAGCCGCATTCGCTCGCCAATGCCTGATCGTGCGCGATCTCGGTGGCCATCTCGCGCAGCCATCCGAGGGCAGTCAGCGCAAACAGGTTAGCGGGAATGAACAGCGGGTAAAGGCAGGCATCGTCGGAAGGCCGAAACATAGAATGAATGAGCCCGACCGGGCGGGCCGGATTGCCGTAACCGCCCAGAAACTGGGTTTCCGTTGGGTTTTCAGACAGGCGCTGGAATTTATAGGGTCCGGGCGAAGTCTTGCGCTGCTGCTGGCGAAACGTCTGCACGACGGTGCGCATGGCTTTAAGCCACGCAGCGTCGAAAGGCGCGGCGTCACCTGTGTTCTTCCAGTACCCATGAGCCAGGCGGATAGGGTAACAAAGAGAATCGATCTCCCATTTTCGTTCGCCCACGCCAGGATGTTTTTCGGTGGCGTCGTGGACGGCCCAGCTCAGCGGCGGCGAGGACGGATCAGGCATAAACGCATTGGCATAAGGGTCAATCAGAATGCAGCGGGACTGGCGGCGGATCAGCCCGCCAAGCATTTCACGCAGCGCGGGATCGGACTTCGCCAGCGGCAGATACGGCCACACCTGGGCGGAGGAATCGCGCAGCCACATGGCGTCGATGTCCCCGGTGATCACGAAAGTATCCGGCACGCCCTTTTTCTCCTGAAAGTGGACCGTGGTGTCCAGCGTGTTGGGGTAGCAGTTTTCAAACAGCCACGCAATTTCGGGGTCTTTGATCTGCGCTTTGACGCGCGAGATTTGTTCTTCCACCGCCGGGCTGGTGAATTTCCGCAAGGCAGCGGGCGGCCGGCGGGAGATGTACTGCTTCTGGGAGTAAAGTTTCGGTGCAAAGGGCGAGAGGGCGGCAGCGGCTATCAGTGTTCTGCGTGTCATTCGGTTTATTATTCCAGACGAACTGGGTTTAGCTACTGGGTTTAGATACTGGGTTTAGCTAATGGGTTTAGCTAATGGGTTAGCTGCTGGAGGTCGTGGACGAGAGATCTCTTTCGGCATCCGGCACCGCGACCGGCCGCCTGAGAACGGCGTTGATCTGGCGCCGCAATTCCACCAGGTTCACCGGTTTCGACACGTAGCCGTCCATCCCGGCATCCAGGCAGAGTTCGCGGTCGCCTTTCATGGCGTTGGCCGTCATGGCGACGATAGGAACATGCCGGTCGCGCGTTTCCTCCCATGCGCGGATCGCTTGCGTGGCCTGAAAGCCATCCATTTCGGGCATTTGTATATCCATCAGAATCAGGTCGAAGGCGCGCTGCTCATTGATGTCCACCGCCTTGCGCCCGTCGGTGGCGCAGGTGATGTGGTGCCCTTCCCGTTCCAGCAGCCGTGTGGCCACACGCCGATTCACCTCGTTGTCTTCCACCAGAAGTATATTCAGGTTGCGGGCGAACGGTTCTGTGCCGATATCGGGGAACAGGCTGAAGGGCGCATCGGGTAATCCCCGCGCGCCCAGACCGTGAATAATAGCCTGGCGCAGATCCTCGGTCGCAATCGGTTTCAGAATCTGCCGGCTGACGCCCAGTTCGCGGCTCCGTTCAAACTGGTTCGCCAGATCCACAGCGGTCAGCAGCATGATGCAGGAGGGAACCGGCACGTCCGAGCGGCGCAGCTTTTCCAGCATTTCAAAATCCGTCATCTCCGGCATCTGCGCATCCACCAGCAGCATGGAATATTCTTTCCTCAGCGCGCTGGCGGCATGCAGCGCTTCTGTTGCTTCGGCTGCGGAACTGGCTAAATCAGTCTTAATTTTCCATTCATTCAAGATGTCGCCCAGCAGTTGCAGACTGGTGCTATTGTCATCAACGGCGAGTATGCGGACTGGATTCGGCGGCGTCTCCGCAGGTTGCGGATCGGCGCCGAAGTTGCGCGCCAGCCGCTCTACTTCGGACGCGGCACACGTCGGGAAACGCGCGGTAAAAGAGAATGTGCTGCCTTTTCCGCATTCGCTGGTGACGGACATTTCGCCGCCCAGCAGTCCCACGATCGTGCGGCAAATGGAGAGACCCAGCCCCGTGCCCCCAAAGCGCCGGGTGGTGGAACCGTCCGCCTGCTTGAAAGGCTCGAAAATCGCATCCAGCTTGTCGGCGGGAATGCCAATGCCGGTGTCGCTAACCGAGAAACGCAGGGCGGTCGCCCTTGGATTTGCACTGTCCGCGGCTTCTTGATCGTTCCCCGCGTCGATTCCCACCGCTAACACAATCTCGCCTTCGCCCGTGAATTTCACCGAGTTTGTGAGCAGGTTCAGCAGCACCTGGCGCAGACGCATCGCATCGCCCACCAGCGAATCGGGCACGTCCGGCGCAATGCGCCAGACCAGTTCCAGGTTCTTCGCCCGCGCCTGCTCGGCGACGGTCTTAATAGTTTGCAAAATGCACTCGCGCAAGGAAAAAGGAACCGGGTCCAGAACCAGTTCGCGCGCTTCGATTTTCGAGAAATCCAGAATGTCATTCAGAATGGTGAGCAGTGATTCGCCGGACGTGCGGATCGTATTCAGGAATTCGCGCTGATCGGCGTCGAGGTTGGTTCTCAGCGCCAGTTGCGTCATGCCGAGAATACCGTTCATGGGGGTCCGGATTTCGTGGCTCATGTTGGCCAGAAACTGGCTTTTGGCGCGTGACGCGGATTCGGCCTGGCTGGTTTTCACTTCCAGCGCCTGCATCAGTTTCTTCACCTGGCTGGCTGTTTCCAGTTCCTGCGCCATCTGATTGAACTGCGCGGTCAGCGCGCCCAGTTCATCGCCGCGCACCACCTCCACCGGCGGCGGAAAGTTGCCTTCGGCCAGCATAATCGTGGCCGACTGCAAACGGCCCAGCGGCGTGATCACCAGCCGCACAATCAGGCGGTAAATCAGCAGCAGAGCCAGGATACCCACCGCCAGCACCAGAAAAAAGTCCGACCGGCACAACTCCGCCAGTTCCGAGCGCATGCCCTGAAGCGAAACCGTCAGCGATACGGTTCCCAGTTTTTTGCCGTCTTCCATGATGTCCGACGCGGCAACGTAATGATCATCAGAATGGCTGACCGGCCCCATGTTGAGCAGAACATCACCCTGCGTATCCCGCACCTGGACGCTGCTGAAATCTGCTTCCTGGCGCAGACGGCCAACGCTCCGTTGCAATTCGGTCCTGCCGGCCGGGGACTCGGAAGCCAGCAACGGTGCCAGCGTCTGGGCGGCATTCGACGCCAGCGCATCGGCCCGTCCGCGCACCGCCTCCATGGCGTAACGCTCCGCCACGCTCGAGAACTCGATGTAGGCGAACATCGCCGAACCCGTGATGGCGATGCAGCATCCGAGCAGGAAATGAAAGCGCAGAGATGAGTTGACCTTCATTGCAAGGAGGAGTGCCATGCTCGTCACTGGCTCTTCTGAAAGTCTTATCGGCAAGTAGCCCGTCAGAACTTTATGCCGCTTCGCCGAATAGTAGGGCGGGACTGCCGCTCCGCCCCGGAAGCGGCCCCACACTGAAGCCTTACTGGCCTTCTTCTTCCTTCTTTTCAAAATGCTCGGCAACCGCACCGGCAGCCTCATACCCGGTAATGGCAGCAGCCGCCTCGGTCAGAAACCCCGCCTCAGGATCCAGCTTTTTCATGCCTTCCACCGCTGCCACGGCGCCTGCAATTTTCTCTGCTTCTTCCAAAAATCCCATCACTGTCTCCCTGTTTTCCAAATGAACTTTCGCCCCTGCGGGCACCGATCAGAATATCACTGGCTTGGCGGGCGTCAGCCGGTCACCGCAAGGATAGTGCCAGGAGCAAAGCCCTCCAGCCGGTTATTCACAAAGATATACGTCGGTTCGGAACGCAGTTTCGCGCGCACCAGCACTTGCCGGAGGGCGTCGCGCACAGCCTGGTTGGGCTCGCGTATCGCGCTATAGGGCTGGAAGGTCTCAACCGCTGCTTCATACGTCCGGCCAGGCGTCAGCAAGGCCCGCGAAACCGTGAAGCTTGCCGTAAATGCTTCCGCGCGCGCAATTTGTTCAGCCAGCGGAGGCATGTGCGTCCAGGCGTTGAACACGTGCGCGATGCCATGCTCGTGCAGCAGCGCGAAATAGGCTTCGCCCAGAAACTCCGGGTTGCGAATTTCGACGGCGTAGCGAAAATCGCCCGGCAGTTTCGCCAGGAATGGTTTCAGAACGGCTGCGAATTCGGCGGCGTTTTCCAAAATGGAGCGCGGGATGGCGCCGAATTCGAAGATAATCAGCGGGACTCGGCTGGCGTAAGGCCGCAGCAGGTCCAGAAAATTGGTTTTGAAAAGCTCCGCGTCAAGAAAGGAAGGATTCGCGCTTCCCGCCCGGACGCCATAACGAGGGTGCGAGGGAAACCTAGGGCGGGTAATTTCCTCCGGCGTCTTGAACGCAAACAAAAAGGATTGCGGCACCAGCGCGAACAGCTTTTGCCAGAACTGCGGGGAAGGGAACTGGTAAAACGCAAAGTCGCCGCACACGATCGGGAACGTCTCGGCATATTCGGCCAGGCATTCGGCCTCAAAGCGCTTCTGGCTGGTGTAACGGTGGGAAGTATATATCTGGCCAATCCAGCCGGGATATTTCCACGAACTGGTTCCTATGAAGATATTTTGCGCTGCCAGCGCGCGCAGACGCGGCGTCAGAATGGACTTCGTTTCCGGCTCCGGTTCTGGAAATAGCGGCAGGGTCTCGGGCAAGTTATTTGGCGGTCACAGTGACGGTTGCGATGTGGTGCTCCCATTCAATCTGGATCTTGCCGGATTTTGGGCCGTCGCTCGAAATAACATACTTTAGCTGTTCGATCAGCGCGGCGGGCTTGGTCATCGTCATCGGGACGCGGCCCAGGTCCTGTGCCGGATCATACTCCAGTCCCCACTGGCCCACCTGCTTATTGATGATGAGCTGCCAGGCGTCCGGATCCTTCACCAGGACGTAGAAGGAGTAGTCACCCTTCGGCACCGAAAGATCGCCAATTTGCAGATTGGCGTCCGTGTGAAAGAGCGTCGCCGGATCAGCGCCAGCTCTCCAGACCGGATAATTGGGGTCCTGGGAAATGCGGCCACCGTCGCCAAAAATCTGGCGGCCGCGCACCGAGGGCGCGCCGTATTTAATGCTCAGCGTTTTGCCGGCGATAGTTCCGGTGGCCGTCATAGCCGGGCTTCTTTGGGCGCTGGCCAGGGCGCTGGTGAGCAGGACAGCCGCGATCGTTGTAAAAAAGGTTTTCATGGCGGAAAAAACTCCCCTGCCAAAGTCTATCGGAGTTGATTTCAGCGTTCCGCCAGCGCGTTTTGCCAGCAATGGGTCACGCGGCCTGATAGTAAGTGGCGTCGTTGGTGCACAGCCGGGTAAATTTAGGACCCAGCGTAAGGCCCACTTCACTGGCGCCAAGAAAGAAGTACCCGCCTGGATTCAGCGTGGTGCGAATCTGGTCGATGATCTGCCGCTTGGTGTCGACATCGAAATAGATCAGCACATTGCGGCAAAGAATAATGTCGAAAGGGCCCAGGCCGCGCCCGATGTTGCGCAGATCCAGCGCCTGGAACTTGACCAGCCGGCGCAGGTTAGGCTTTACTTCCCAAACCAGCTGGTTGCGGGTGAAATACTTCACCAGCAGGGTGGCGGGAAGCCCGCGGTTCACTTCCAGCTGGGAATATTTTCCTTCGCGCGCCTTTTCCAGCACATTTTCGGCCAGGTCGGTGCCGGTGATGGAAACTTCCCAGTCTTGCAAACCCATCTCCGCCAGCAGCATCGCAATGCTGTAGGCCTCCTGACCGGTGGAGGCAGCCGCCGACCAAATGGCGATTTTGCGGGATTCTTTCCGGGCCGCGATCAGCGGCGGCAAAATTGTCTGTTTTAAGGCATCAAAATGCGAGGGCTCACGAAAAAAATAAGTTTCGTTCGTGGTCATGGCCTCAATGACGCGGCGCTGCAATTTCAGCGGCGCCGCCTGGCGCAGTTTGGCGCACAGATCGTCCAGATTGCGCAGCCCTTCGTCTAAAGCGATCGGCAGCAGGCGTGCTTCCACCAGATAATGCTTCTTGTCGTCCAGCACAATGCCGGACTGCTTGCGGATATGCTCCTGAAGAAACTTATAGTTATCCGCCCTGATGACAGGGGCGTCCTTGACTTCGTGCATCAACGAGTCTCCTGCAATCTAAGTTCGTCGCGGCTCATACGCCGCTGACAAGCCCTCAAAATTTGTGGAACTATTTCGTCCAGCGGAAGCACGGCGTCGGCAATTTTCGCCTCGGCAATAGCGCGCGGCATGCCCCATACGGCGCTGCTTTCTTCGTCCTGGGCAAAGATGCTGGCGCCGGCCGCGCGCAGCAGTTTGGCGCCGCGCAGGCCGTCCTGCCCCATGCCGGTCAGAACGGCTGCAACCGCCGCGCCGCCATAGATTTTCGCCACCGACTCGAACAAAACATCCACCGCCGGGCGGCACGAGTTTTCCGGCGGACCCTGATCGAGGGCAATGCGCGGCTGACGCTCGCCCCGTGCCCGCTCCACCTTCATGTGATAGTCGCCCGGGGCAACCAAAATCGTCCCCGCCGTGACAGCCTCGCCGTGCTGCCCTTCTCGCACGCGCAGTTTCGACCGTTCCTGCAGCCGCTCGCACAGCAGCTTTGTAAACAGCGCCGGCATGTGCTGCACTATCAGGATCGGTAGCCCAAAGTCTCCCGGGATTTGCGGCATGATTCGGGCCAGCGCGGTGGGCCCTCCGGTGGAAATTCCAATGACGACAATCTGCGGCAAATCGCCGGAGGCGCGCGGCAGAGGCTCGCTCCTGACCGCTCGAACCGGAGCCATGGGCTTGGGCCCGTCCTTTGGGATGGGTTCTTTGGGTCTAAGTTCGTTTGGCCTAAGTTCGTCTGTTCTAAGTTCGTCCGGCCGAACTTGAGCTGGCTTGGCCTTCGCCGTGCGCGGTTCGCTCTCGCCCGGAAGGGTGAAAAACTGCCTGATCTTCGGGGTCAGTTCAGCCCGCAGCATCACGGTCAAATCCCCCACCGATTGGCCGGATGCGATCTTGGTGACGTAATCGTCGGCTCCTAAGGCCAGAGCTTCCAGCGTGGCTGAGGCGCCGCGTTCGGTATGCCGGCTGAGTATCACCACTCGCACCAGAGGCGAAATCTGGCGTATATGCCGAAGCGCCTCCAGGCCATCCATCTCCGGCATTTCAATGTCCATCGTGACGACATCGGGCGTCAGTTGTGCCAGCCGCTCCAGCGCTTCTTTTCCATTCTGCGCGGTGCCCACAACCTCCAGCCAGGGCTCGCTTTCGAGCGCCCGCGTCACCATGCGTCGTATCACCGACGAATCGTCCACCACCAGCACGCGCGCGCGACGGCCCGGCTCCAGAATTCGTTTTGACTTTGATCCCGGCATTCCAGTTAGGCTAAAAGTTTCAGCAGCCGCAATTTGTCGCCCAAAATCTCTTTCGTGAAAGGCTTCATGACATACTCATTGGCACCCGCTTCCAGCGCTTCCACTATCTGATCCATTTCCGTGCGCGTCGTCACCATCACCACCGCGCTTGATGAAAAACGTTCCGCTTTGCGCAATTCGCGCAGAAATTCCAGCCCGTTCATGACCGGCATATTCCAGTCCGTCAGAATCAGTTCGGGAGCTTTCTCCAGCTGCTCCAGCTCCTTTAAAGCCTCGCGTCCGTCGGCCGCCTCGGTCACCGAGTAGCCAAACTCTTTCAGTGTCCTTGACAGAATCATACGTGTCGCTTTTGAATCGTCGACCACCAGAGCGGATGCCATTTGAATTTCCTTTCAGAGGTGTTGCTCGCGCTGGCTGACGCCAGCTCAGTACGCCGATCCCACGTCGATGGTGCGGTCTGTGTCCAGCAACAGCAGCAGCGAATTGTTCAGCTTATAGACCGACTGGATCAGCTCACCGGCCTCAGCCGCCAGATTGTCCGGGGGCATTTCGATGTTTTCCGGCGCTAAATCAAGCACGTCTCCGATATCGTCCACAATCAGACTGATGGCTCCTTCTTCGGTGCGGACAATCACATTCATCGGCACCGTCTCGGCGGGCCTCGGTTCCAGGTGCAGCCGGCGGCGCATATCGAGGGCGGGCACAATCTGGCCGCGCAGATTGATCAGCCCTTCAATCACCCGCGGAGCCAGCGGAACCATCGTCATCTTCTGGCTCCGCAGTACCTCCTGCACCCGCACCACTTCAATTCCGAAGAAATACTTCCCAACATAAAAAGTAGAGACCTGCAGATTGGTCTTTGCCGCCGCGCTGCCAAGCGCTGAGTTGTTAGCTGCCGAGTTGGTACTGCCCGAGTTGCTAAGCATGAACCAGTTCCCCCGCTTTCTCCAGATCTGCTATCCGGGATTCATCCGTTGCCATGGCCAGCCGCGCAATGGAGTCGAGCATCGCCTGCCGTTCAAAACGCAACTGGTAATCGTCATACGGAAGAGCGCGGGACTTGCCAGCCAGCTCTTCCACCGGCACATTGCCCAGTGCCAGAATGGGGATTCGCGCCGCGACCGTGCGTCTGCGAACCTTCTCCATCCCCGCCGGATCGCCCGCCATCAGATCGCTGCCGATAATGACAATCTGAATCGGCTCCCGTTCCACCCGCTGCAAGGTCTCGGCCGTGCTGCCAGCTTCCACAACCTCATAACCGGACATTTCCAGCTGGCTTCGGATCAGACCGCGGTTAAAGGCGGATGATTCAGCCAGCAATACGGTCGCAATACTGCGGCTTGCCGGAGCGCCAAAAAATTTCTCGCCGGTTTTTTCAATAATCGACTGCAGATCAAGGAAGTCGGCCACTTTTTTGCCCACCACCGCCGAACCCAGAATGCCCGGCCGCGGGGAAGTGGGGCGGCGCATCGTAACCGCCTCTTCGACAATATCGACAATCTGATCCACAATCAGGCCCATGGTGTTTTCCTCGTTGCTGAAAACAACCACCTGAATCGGGTCAGGCTGTTCGCCATGCCGTCCTCCGCCCGACGACTCAATAATCGAAGACAGCGGAATCAGCGGCAGTATCTGATCACGGTATTGCACAACACGCCGTCCGCCCGCATATTCCACCGAGGAAAGAGGAATCTCCTCCAGGCGCGCCACCAGCGACAGCGGAACAGCCACGCGCTCGAATGACCCGCTCTTGAACAGCAGCAGCCGCTGCTTCTGTCCCTCGGCCGTTAACGTTTCAGCTGCCTCCTGACGGTGCGCTTCCCTTGTCCGGTTCAGCACTCCCGACAATTGACCGATTCCCAGGACATCAAGGATGAGAGCAACCGCCCCATCGCCCATGATCGTCGAGCCGGAATAACAGGTCAGGCCCTTCAGTTGCTTGCCCATCGGCTTCACAACAATTTCCTGGGTGTCGTTCACTCCATCCACCACCAGTCCAAACTGGCGCTCCTCGGCCTGCAAAACTACAATGTTCTTGGCTTCGTCCGATACGCTGGGCGGTAATTTCAGCACTTCGTGCAAATAGGCGATGGGCAGCAGCGCCCCGCGTCTCCGGTAAACCGGCGCCTGATGGACATATTCGATTTTTGCAAGCGCATCCTGGTCCAGCCGGATCAATTCGAGAAGACTCACCTGTGGAATCACAAACCGGTGGCCGCCGCTGGTGACCAGCAGGCCGGGAATGATAGCCAGCGTCAGAGGAATCTTTAGTTTCACGGTGGTGCCTTCGCCCAGCTTGGTTGCGATATCCACCGCCCCGCCGATTTTTTCGACGTTTGATTTCACCACGTCCATGCCAACTCCCCGGCCGGAAACGTTGGTTACCGTTTGTGCGGTGGAAAAGCCCGGCAGGAAAAGCAGCCCAATCGCTTCCCGTTCCGTCATGCCGGCCGCCTGTTCGGCGCGGATCAGACCTTTCTCGATGGCTTTCCGCTTGACCCGTTCGGCATCAATTCCAGCCCCGTCGTCGGAGATCTCTATGTTGACCTGGCCGCCCTCGTGATAGGCCTTCAGTTTCAGCGTGCCCTTGGCTGGTTTGCCTTTTCGTATCCGCGTCTCGGTGTCTTCCACGCCATGATCGCAGGCGTTGCGGACCATGTGCGTCAGCGGGTCTTTAATTGCCTCAATAATGGTCTTGTCGAGTTCGGTGTCCGCCCCCTCCATCACCAGTTCAAGCTGTTTGCCTAGCGAATGC
>Ga0116226_10006969_pt1 | contig 10181 bp, 7 predicted proteins | sample S1TSphfallax_FD_89692 | JGI IMG/M metagenome (GOLD analysis project Ga0116226, IMG submission 89692) | Host-associated microbial communities from peat moss isolated from Minnesota, USA - S1T2_Fa - Sphagnum fallax MG | ecosystem: Host-associated > Plants > Peat moss > Unclassified | place: USA...
ATAAGACTCACCATGGCTTGGACTTGAAAGAAGCCACCACCTTCCCCCTTATAATATTATTTGTGCTTGGTCACGAGGCTTACACCCAAATGTCATTTTTTCCCAAGACTCCTAAGTTGGCGGACTCCCAAGTTGGAGGTCTTCAAATTGTCAAAATTGGGATTCCCACAACTTTGGAAGCCCATAACTTTTTTGTGAAAAATGCTGATTGAGATGAGGTTTAAAGCAAAGTTGTAGCCCTTGTCGAGAGCTTTCCAACGATATGTGACACACCACCTATACATAAATAAGTCAAGAAGATTCTTGGATTTTAGTGGTCGAAAGTCAAATTGCCCTTCTCGGCCATAACTTGTGTTTTAAATACTCAAATGGGACGTGTGAGCTCATTTTAAACATTTAAATTCTAAAAACTTTCCATTGGTATAAGGAACTATTCAATCCAATGATTTTTTACCTTTACAATCAATTTCTGAAGATTCGGGAATCCATTGGGACTCCAACTCCACTTGGGAATGTGTGAGTTCAATCCCTCACACCCTCCTACACTCCTGGGAGCATGAAATGTGACTTGGGCTTCACTCCTGGCCCATGTCTTTACAAGCCCTTGCTTTAGTCGCAAGCCCAAGGTTAGGGTCGCGACAATAATGAAATCTAAAACATATTATTAAATATTCTTTTTTTAATAATTGATGAATATTTACATGATTAATTCAATTATCAATATATACATTTAAAAATATTTTATTATATATTATTCAATAGTGGATATGCAATTTGAATTGTTACTCAATAATTCTTAAGCATATGTGAAAACATTATCAAACCACTTTGGTTCACTACCCACTTACCTATTCATTATTCCATTCAAGCATATAATCATCAAAGAATATACAAATAACCATATGTAGGTATTATATGGCACATTGTTTCATAATTTATTCATGCAAGGGCTTGATGAAAACATATGCTAACATCTAAATGTGTATTGCATTTGGGTTCAATATTTTCAACAACTCCATTTCAACTTTGGACCTTGGCCCATTTAATGCATGATGTATAGTTGGGGATATTTAATTTTCTAGGTTCTTTTGGAAGGCTAAGGAAATGTGCCATACTTCTATGACACTAAATCTTTTTTACAACCCACTTTCTAGATATTAAATAAAAGTTAATCATAAAAATATTTAGGTAGGATTTAGAGTTGTGTTCAATTCTTATATATAAAGCAAGCTCAAATAATTTTTTTTAAGAAAGGAAGTGGAAACAAATTTCAATATGAAAGTTGAAAGCATTACTTCCTTTGCCTCCTTTAAGGTTTATTATTTCAACAAGTTTCAATTTTTTAATGATTATGTCTGCATAAAAATTAGTTATTCTAACATATTTATATCATTTTAAATTTATTAAAATAATTACCACCAATACATTTACCATTTTTAAGGTTTGATTAATTTAATGTTTTGTTAAATTAAAGTTTGTAAACATGTGAAGGTAATGCATGTTTAACTATGTTTTCATTTTAACAAAAGAATAACTTGGTTTTCCAATTTGTAATTATTTTGCCTTGATACAAATCATGAGGTATTATCTGTTTGCAAATTTTGAAAGTTGGATCTTTCTTGAAGGAAAGCAAAAACAACTTTCAAAATAAAAATAAAAAGTAACTCCTACTATCTATTTCATTAAGGATTTTTTATTTCATGATTATATATATATATAAATGAATGCATGATTGTTTGTAAATGCCACCAATGCACATACAACTTGTAGGGTTTAGGTTGTGTATTGGTATGGAAAATTAGGGTTTTAAACATGTGAAGATAATGCATGTTTAACCTTGATCAAGCTTGAATATTTATGCAAATAGAATGATTAATCAAATTCACTTATAATTAAATCATTAATAAACTAATGGCATTAGACCTTCCTTTCTTCACTAACAATGTCCAGAGAAAGTTGTTTGTTGTGTCAAATAGTTACTTTCGAAGCCTTGCAAATGTAACATTTTGATGATGAACCCCAAGAGCTCTCCCGATTGTTCTTGCTAAAATTTAAACTACTCCACCACTAACAACAATAGTCAACATCATTTGTTTCACCACAAATTTCACATTGGAGTTGTAGTTTTTATTTTTTGGCAAAGTCTTATTCAACCCTTCAAGGATCTAACTTTGTGCCATTGCATCCTTTCATGGTAATACATAATCGAGGAGGTCATTCTATAGTAGAGAATGAGAAAGAATTTTTTCCATCGCCATCTTCCTAGCCATGGGTCCTGGACATGACTTCAAGCATTAGCAATGCTAACATTGAAGTAAAAGCCACTTTTCTTAGTTCTCTTTCTTCCATAACATATGTATTAGCTTCCAATATGATATTTTTTGTTTTTTTTGTCAGATGTCCTTCATCTTTTGTCTATGTTTTTGTTGATGTGCTAATGTTATTATTCTCCTATATGTAGTAAATGCTTATATGTCTACAAGGTCCAACATGCTTGCAACTCTTTGTACTAAACCCATGTTCACATGATTATGCATCATACCCATGCGTGTAGCTTTTTGCACTGAATTCATCACCTATTGATATCTTTGTTAGGGTCTTGGTCTTTTGATACCTTGTCTATGTTCCTCACTTGCCTTCTTACCCATCATAACCTAAAAGGTATATACACAAACAAAAAATCAATTCAAAGATCATAATGTGTAAAGAAGAGCAAACACCACAAGCATAACTAACCACATGAAACAAAACAAAATTGCATGAAACAAAAGAATTTCTTTGTTGCCACAAGCAACTTGGAGATGTGCATTGATGATGTCTTAGATTTGAAATGCTTGTGAGTTGTCAAAATGTGCATCTAGCATCAAGGTGAAATGCATCATGTTGGCATAATGAACACAAAATAAAAATTGTTGAATGTTTCCAAGGTAACCTAAACCCTAAAGTTCAAAATTGTTGGTTACTATAATCAACACATAGGACCTAGGTTTACCCCTTTCTAAAGGTAATGTCTAATGATTCCAAAACCATATACCCATATACCCATATTTGTAATGCCATAACTTTTGTAATAGTGAGTCAATCAACTTGATTTTTAACTGATTTTTTTCTTATATAAGTGTACTTGAATGATTAGCATCACTATGGACTATTTTTGGGGAAAATCAAATTTTAACTTTTTTATATTCACAAATTGGTATCAATATGCAAATTGTAAGATGTTCATTATGACTTAGGTTTTATTAAATGAGATCATTAATTCTATACCATTCTTCATATTGATAATACAAACATATCATTTTTAGGAATTTTTTAAAAAATTATTGGTTTTTAAATCCATTATGAACTTTCTACAATATTTAACATTAGAGTGCATCTTTTTCTTTTTTTTCAAATCTAAAATTTATTGATTCCAAAATCTTGTGACATACAATATTTTTCATCAAATCATGTCATTGAAAATTTTAATTTTAATTTTTTTCATTGAAAACAAAGTCCATACTCATAGTTATAATCCATTATTGAACAGATATACAAGTTTAAAAGTCCAATTTTACTATGTAAATAATTCTAATTGCATAAGTGTTTTATGAATTACATTATATATACAATCTATCACACATATTTGAGTCCAAACCATTAAAAAATTGTTGCAATTATCATGTAGTTTTCAATTACATTTCATCATTTGTAGAAATTATGCTTGTGTCATCCAATTTGGTATAGCACACTATGCTTTTACCCCTCATTTATCTTCATTGTAATTATGTAAAGTACAATATAATTTCTTGATCATGTGTAGGGGGAAAAAATGAAACTACAAAGGCATGCAAAGTTGATAGTAGAGACCCTTGCAAGTCTAAGTTTTGTTCCACCATATAATGAATTTTCAATAAATAGCTAGACATGTGAAGATTGAATAATCAAATTCACCAAGATTAATCCAAGATTAATTGAAACATTGTTGGAATGGCATCAACTTTTTGAATTTGAGTAGTCATTGGATTTGTTCCATGCACACTAAAAAACCTTGTCATTCTTTTCCTATAATACACTTGGAGACAAATAAAATGACTTTGGGTTATTTTTGTAGCAAAAGGGTGTTTATTCAATTACCTATTTTGGGGAATTTTGGGGGGTGTCTTATTTGTCCTTGGTAGTCTTGCAAAGAGCCTGCATAATGCATATTCAAACAATGCAATTGAATGCTTACAAAAGGCAGTAGCTCTTGATGGCAAATATGAATATTGAATCCAAAATCTCCTTCCTTCAATGTTATTTCTATTTGGTTTTTAAAATACACACGTCAACGTAAATTTCACTTTGTTAGTGTGAAATATCATCATGATGGAAAGATCTTTCTAGTTGATTAGGTGTAAACTTAGACTTCATGCACAAATTGCATTGTGGGATACTTATGTATAAGCATGTTGCTTGTGGGGCACCAATATATTACTTCAAGCCTTGGTGATCATAAGTGAGGTTTTCTATTCATAATTTATTTCCTTTGATTTTGTTTTGATATAAAAGTTTGCCTTTTGACCAGAGGTTTCAACTAAAACTTTTAATGTAATACTATCTAGTAATCCTAGATTTTTCAAAAACATATATGCTAGGTACAAGTGGCCTTTAACTACTAGATGGCAAGTTCAACATAATTACTAATTGAATCTAACAAAATCAATTTTTGTAGCACCATGTTTTATTCATGTCCCAAACAAAAAGAAAGTGCGTAAACTTTGTAGTTTTGCTAGCATTACAATTGTACCAATTGAACTTGGATTTTTTTTTCTTGCAAACTTTCAACCTAGAGAAGTTTCCAAATATTGATAGGGTTGGGTCTAAATTGGGATGACGAGTAGGAATTCTATAATTGAAGGTTAATAGCTCTTCATGGTCGGCCTTAGTGCTATTTATGTTTGGTTTAGAAAATATGGCTATCAACACATTTCACTTTGTTAATGAACACCATCATCACAATGGAAGGATCTTTCTGATTGTTCTTGGATACAATTGTCGACCTCATGCACAAATTACATTGTGCAATATTTTGGTAGATGGGTATAGGAGTATCATTTATAGGGCATCTTACTTCATGGCCTTGGTGATTAGAAATGAATATTTTTCATCAAAATACTCCTTTTGATTTGAAATTTGCTTTGGTTGATTTTATGTGCTAAATTTTATGTTTTCATCTATATCCATTTTATCTTTCATGTTGTGTGGTAGGAGGGGTTGCAATTTGTGTATAGTCATGATGCCCAAATCAATTACTGAAAATATCATTGACTTCAATTAAATTCACAGGTTCAAATTGAGCTTTTATGGAGCATGGATGTACATCCCTTACTTAGGCCATGTATCCACTTTGGATAGGGTAAGTGCATATTACAATGTCCTTTTTTTGTGTTACAATGTAAAAATTCCTAACCTTCCAACTACATGATGTTTATTAAGTTAGAATTTTTAAATTAGAAAAAAAGGACCCACATATATGATCTATATTATCATAGAAATAACATATAAAAAAAGAAAAACCATATGTTCATTGTTTGGTTTAGGGGGGACTTTAAAACTTGTGTCTTAAATTTAGTCACAATCCTTATTTAGTCCCTAAATAATTGTAAATGGACTCATAGATCTTGGGTTATTAAATTATTTATTTGATAGTACTTTGCCACAAATTGTATGACCAAAATGAAGACTAAAATTCTTATTAAGGATGTCATTATTAATGAAAGTGGCCATTTGAATATTTTTTTGGAAGGTTAGAATTCATAAGTAATTTTCAATATGTAATTTTTGAGTTTGATTCAAGTGTTTTCATTGAATGTGTCTTATAATGTATTTAAAAAAACGTACAACACAAATTTCTTGCAAAAAAATAATTTGTAATTTGAAAACTCATTTTAAAGGTGATGACAACACCAAAAAAATGTAGAAATGAACTTTTTTAGTGCATTTTTTAGTCCATCGTTATATGCATTTACTCTATAAAAGGCTAAAAATTGTACTAAATTCATACTCTTAAATAGGCATGGAGTCATTGCATTAGGTTTGTTGGCCCAATACATAGGAAAATGTAACTTGCAAGTAGAGGATTTCTATTATACAGTTAAATCTAATCCTTCAAGTTATAATTAATGCTTTTGGGAATCCATGATTTTCCAAGTGGATGTGAATATATCAAATTCTAAACTAATTTGGAATTTTAATACTTCTAGGTGACATTGTTCAGGTGATGTTTTATTATTTGTGCAATGTGTGATAATGTATGATTCATAAGTTCAACTATTCCTTGTAATTAATGACATTCCATAGCACCTTTGCAAGATTTGCTCTTATTTTACTTGTCAAGTACTACATATTGAACACATCTTGAGCTCTAAATCTGTAGGAAAATATTGAATTCCTATTTTGTAAGCTTCTCTTTCAAAACTCACTATGTTTTTTGATACATGATTTTGTTTACTTTGAGACATTAGAAGCACCTTTAAAAGTGCCCTTTGTTCTGCATAGGTATGATTTCATTTCCAATTGTATTGCACTAGTCCAACATTGGGAAAATGTATGGTGGTTGGTAGTGTTGTTGTGATAGCTATAGTGCTACAATACAACAACAAACTTTCCTTATATAATTTTGGTAGATATTTGAGCTCTTTGAACTATTAGTGTAGTTATCTTGTAACCTAAGTACATTGATGTGGGTTTTTGTGGGTTTAAGATGTATACATGTATGGTAGTAGCTCCTTTTTCAGATAAGAACCTACCTTTTGACTATAAATTCTAGTTGACATTTTTCTCTATCCAAAATTTGGGAAATCCACCCACTTTTGTAGGAACTTGAACAAAAAAAAACTCCAAAAGTTCCTTGTGCTATTAAGGATCATGACAATGAGGAATCATTATAGCCAACTACACAAATTTGTCACAGACCTACGAAGGAGTGAGAACTTCCAAAAGGTTGGAAGATTTTATGACTTTAGCACAATTTGCAAACATTGTGAATTCACTAGAGGATGTAGTGATTTTCACTAAAGCTTTAATTAAAGATAATGCACAAAAATGGAAGGCAACTATGGAAGAAAAGATAAGTTTTTTGATAAAGAACAACACATGGATCCATATTGTCAAAGCTTTAAGCAAACCATAAAGCTATTAACTACAAGTGGGTGTTTCAAACTAAGAGGAATGCTCACAGTCAAATTGTATGCCACAAGGCGAAACTCATAGCTAGAGGTGAAGTCACAAAAACACAAAGTAGATTTTAGTGATACATTTGCTCCAATGGTGAAGTTCACTTCCATCAAATTATTATTGGCTATAATTGTGATAAAAGATTTGGAAGTATACCAAATTGATTTTTAAAATGCATTCTTGAGTGGTGACTTGGAGGAAGTCATTTTCATGGAACAACATAATGGACAAGTTCTAAAAAGGCAAGAAAAATTTATTTGCAAGTTACATAAATCTTTGTATGGGTTAAAGCAAAGTTTAAAAGCTTGGTATTAGAAGTTAGATAATTTTCTTATATAAAATAATTTTAACAAATTACAATTAGACCATGGTGTTTATATCAACACATAAGAGGGTGTGATCATCACTATGTATGTTGATGATCTGGGTAGATGCAATCTATGGTGGCTCACTTTTGTGACAAAACAATGTTTTTTCCCTAGGTATCCTTTATTCAAATGCTTGTGGTGATTAATATATCTTTAAATCTACTAATTGGTACTTGAATTTAAATTAACAACTTCACTATAAAAAAAATTGTGTGGTTATTTATTGACAAAAAATTCATTTGTTAGTAATAATGGACTTTTGAAGTCAAAAAATATGGACTGGTCATTTGACTAAAACATCACAAATTTATATTGATTCATGTTCCAAATTTGTTATTGGGACCCAATATACAATGTAATACAAGATGGCAAATTCATATGAAGAATCTTTTTTTTGAAAACCTTGATTATTTAATAGTTAGGGACTTTTGAATGGTTAAAATTTGACCATATTTTCAATATTTTGTCCCAAAAGCATATTTTTTGAAATTTTTAAATGGGGCAATATTCATTTGGACTTTGTGGGTTTTCCATTTAGGACATCCAAAATAAAAACTAGCATAAGCTATATTAAATACAAGTTTTCACATAGATTTGGGAAGGTTTATGAATGATTGAACATGTATTATTCAAATATTGTAATAATAATATTTTAAAAGGTAACAACCATGTCCATTTGAATGGTTTTAAAGAATCTTGTATGGACTTATAATTTTTTTTTGTCGTTATTGAACCACTATATCATGCATTCACCCATCCTTTCATTTTTGCAAAAGATGTGAAGGTTTTTCATTGGGTGAAAGACATCCTTTGCAATAGATTCTTCATGATTGACTTATGGGAGGTGTTTATTTTAAGACTTCAAGTGACTAGGGACAAAAATCAAAGAAACATCATGATGGGCTAGTTTAGATATGTTATAAAACTATTAAACACGTTTGGTATGGTTAAATGTTAACCTATTATTACACCTCATGATGTAAGTGTTAAACTTTCAAAAGGCTAACATCCTGGTTCAATGGAAGAAGAACATGAAATGGCAAATGTTCCATACAAGGTGGCCATAGGTAGTTCATGTACTGTATGGATGGCACAAGACTGGCCTTGGTTGTAAGTGAATATTTAGATAATTGCAAGATATTCAAAATCTTGCATTACAATATTCTATAAAATTCCTTCAAGAAAGACATTGTTGTATAATTGAATGGTTTTTGTGACTTAGATTGGGGAAAGAATGTTGATATTAAGAGATCAACAACAAGCTACAAGCTATGTATTCTTTTTTGGAAGAACATATGCTTTTGGGTGAGCAAAAAGTAAATTACAATAGCCCTTTTTTCTATGGAAGCACAATACATGGCTTTTACTTAAGCAATGAAAGACGCTCTTTGGCTCATAAGGTTTTTGGGAGAAGAAAAATACAAACATGAAAAACCAACTTTAAACTTTATTGACTTTCAATGGAATTTAATGTTGCTAAAAAATCTCATGCACCATTCATGCATAAAACACATAGATATTTAGTTCCATTTTGTGAGTGAACATATTTATGTTGTAGGTGTGTTTAATTCAATTTTTTTAGTGCTAAATTAAATAAAAATTAGAAGAAATTGTGTGGAATTATTTAGTGTGGTATTCAATACCATATTGCAACCACAAGACATGGACATAACTATTCAAAAAGGATACAACATTGATTATTTCATGCTTAGAGCTGGTATGTTAGCTTTCCAAGTAATAGAAGGTTATAGTTGCATTGACAATGTGGTTCTTATTGGTGATATTAAAAAATCCAAAAGATGCAAATGACTTCACTAAAATTTATGGAGCTGTTTTACAAAAAACTTTAAATGCATTTGTAATTAAAATTTGTTTTTAGATCATTTGCAAGGTATGTACATGGTCAAATAATGAAAGACTAATATGGATGAATGTAATGAATGGTGATAAATGAAATAATGTTAATCCATGAGCCTATTTTTATCCCTTAGTTTGTGGTTCATAGCTCATGATTCATGACCTAGTTGCATTTGAAAAGACATTATGCGTTGCTAGAGAATTTGAGCATAAAATTTTGGTTCAAACTTAACCCAAGTGCGAATGAGATGTATGCATGTAATCGATGAACATGTTCCATAAAAATGCATGCATCTAGATGAGAAGTTGTAGATCCAACAAAGGAAGTTCTTAATTTGAAGTTTGCACCTATTGTAAGGGGCGAGAATCATTATGAGACAAGTTGTTCCTTTCACCAGGAAGACGAATAAATACCCCCTAAATGAGCTCTGTTTGGGCATCCTTGCGACAGCTTGTGTGGTTCTACACAGGTTAGACTAATGTTCTACCAAAAGTCAAATAAATACAATGAAAATATTACTATTGTAAGTGCTAGGAAGTAGTCTAGTGATGGGGTGTGAATTCTTGCTTCCTTAGTGACGTGGGTTGAAACTCAGCATGGAACAATTCCAACATTTAAAAGAAATTGTCCTTAAAAGTAGACAGCCATTGATGGTTGAGGAGAAGAACTACACAAAAGCTTGCACAGTGTTCAGAGCAACAAGCAATAAATAAATGGGCACCAAACAGCTCTAGGGTTTAGGGGCTCCCCGTTCACGA
>Ga0116226_10006970_pt1 | contig 10181 bp, 8 predicted proteins | sample S1TSphfallax_FD_89692 | JGI IMG/M metagenome (GOLD analysis project Ga0116226, IMG submission 89692) | Host-associated microbial communities from peat moss isolated from Minnesota, USA - S1T2_Fa - Sphagnum fallax MG | ecosystem: Host-associated > Plants > Peat moss > Unclassified | place: USA...
CTTGCTCTCTACAAGCAGGATAGTCCTATAATCAATAACTCCTAAATTCTTGATTCTATACTTGGCATTATTTTCTATTCTTAAATCAAACCATCTACGGTGACAATTTGGTTCCGTAGATGGGCAGGATCTGCCAATTTTACTACCAAAATATAATACTAAGAAGCGATGATAGTTTTTAAGGAAATCTTGACTAAAAACAATGTTTTTCCCAAAAATATTACTATAATTTCTCCGTAAAGCATACATTAATTTATACTGGTAAGCGCCGTAGCGCCAACTTGTTTTATCTAGAAAAATTTCTCGGTCCAAAAGGAAAAAATAGGGATTATTTTGCTGATTATGATAGTAATGATAGCGTTCAAGAAATTCACTGGAGAACTCCACAACTATAGGTAAGTCCTGATAGTTATATTTATAATCGCTTACTCCAGGTATTTTCTGAAATACTTGTTGATTAGCGCTGTAGAGTGGTTTAGCGATCAGCAATAAAATTGGTATTAACAAACATAATATTTTAAGATTGAGAGTTAATAATTTCCATAAACCCAGTTTCTGCGAATTTCTTTGATGTAATTTAAATGTGGGATAAATGAGAGCAGAAAACAAAAAGGCTAAGACAATTGACCAACCTATTTGAGAAGGTATTAAATACCTTTGCAGAAAGATGGGTTGGATGATAATCGAAACCAAGTAGGTGAAGACCGAGACTGATAACCAGCTAAATGCTAGTATCAGGAGAGGTATTTCTATGTCTTCTTGTTTAGTCTTACTGAAGTTATAAATACCTTTTGGCTTAATCAGCAATATCAAGCATAAAACTACAAGTAAAGTTGGTAAGAAAAAACTAGGTGTCCAGTCATTAAAAGACTCGAGCAAATTCCTGAAACTAGGCTTTGCCATCCATGTTCCTAATGCCGATTGGCGAACAAATGCAGGTAGCCAAGGAATAAATGTTAGCCAAGCTAAAATAAAAGATAGATAAACTTTGGGTCTGAAGATACTGAAGTACGTATCACTAATTATTAAAGCGAGAAGAGTCGCACCACTATAGATAAAACCGTAAAAGTGAGTGTATATAATAGCAATATGAACTAAAACATTGACTAGTAATTCTTTGTGAGAATATTTGTATTTCTGTCTACATAGCAAATCAAACTGCATTAGTCCTAATGCGCAAGTAGCAATAAATAACCCATAAAATCGAGCTTGACTATTCTGATATACAATTTGAATCGACACAAATCCGATGAGAGTTCCCAAGGAAGTTGCCCAAAAATTGTAAGTGCGACGTAATGTTAACCAAACAATTGCTTGGGCAAAACATATGGCTAAAGAAGAAAACAGACGCAATGATAATTCTGAAGCTGTAAATATTTTACTCCAAATCCATCCTAAGACAAAATATAGCGGTGGAGAGCTATTAATTGTGTCACTTAGCGCAGTTAACATATTTGTGAAACTGGGGTCATGAACAAAATAGAAAGATAATAATTCATCCATCCAAAAATAGGTTTTCCTAGAAACAATGATACATGCGAGTATTAGAGAAAAACTAAATGCCACAGGAACAACATATTCCCATTTATTCTGAATATTATTTTGCATCGGGAAATGATTAGATAGAGAGTTTTAAGACTAAGTTGAAATCTAGAGATAAGTTAAGCTAAGAAACTTAGAAATTAACCGAAAATATTTTTTACTTGTAATTCATAATCGCAGATCCATTGGTAAATATCAGTCAGCGTCATCTTCGCATCTCTTTTTGGTGTCCATCCAGTTAGATTAATGATTTTACGGCAATCTGTCATAAAAATAGGCATATCACCGACTCTGTTTTCAGGAATAGAATTGATAGGAATAATATGTCCAGTAATTTCTTGGCAAAGTTGAGTCGTTTCATAAAGTGAAAGTGTATTATTAACTCCACCTCCCACGTTAAAAGTTTGGGATTTTAGTTGTGTAAATTGATCGAGTTGTAAATCAATTAAATCAATTAAATCTGCTACATGTAAAAAATCTCTGACTTGTTTACCAGTTCCTCCATAGCCAATATATTTCAGAGATTTCTGAAAGTAATGAAACGCCATCCATAAAGCAAATATGCCTTGATCTACTTTACCCATTTGCCAAGGACCTGTAAGCACACCACAACGATTAATCAAAGTTCTAATCCCATAAGCCTCAGCATATTCAGCTATTAATAACTCTGAAGCAAGTTTAGTTGCTCCATAAAGAGAACGGGCTTTATCCAAGGGGAATTCTTCCGCAATTCCTTGACTAGTAGCACCTAGTATAGGCTGTTGTTCTGTGAGTTGAAACCGGGTTTCTGTCTCGATAAAATTCAAAGCATTCAAATAAGCAATAGGATATACCCGACTAGTGGAGAGAAAAATAAAATCAGCATGAGTTTGACGAGCCAATTCTAAACAGTTAATTGTCCCGACTAGATTTGTTTGTAATACGTAACCAGGCGAAGTATATCCTGCTAAAACTGAAGGCTCCGCAGAACACTCTAAAATTAAATCTGGTTGTAATGCTAGGGGATCTAAATCTTCTGGATTACGGACATCACCATGAATAAACTGAATACCAGCTTGCTGGAATCGGAGTAAGTTTAATTCTGAACCACGCCGTTTTAAGTTATCTAAAGCAATTATTCGCCAATCGGAATGTAGTTGAGCTAGTCCTAAACCCAGCGAACTACCTACAAATCCTGCTCCTCCAGTGATTAAAACTCTTCTATTCATGGGAAAATTATTTTTAGTTTTGACTTGAAGTTATGATCTGATGCTTTTTCCGCACATAATCACCTCTAGAGAGATGTTTCTCTAACCAAATGTAAAGTACTACAAATAGATATCTACTACCCATTTCCTTGAGCTTTAGCTTAGATACTCCAGTTTTACGATTTTGCCAAGTTATCGGAATTATTGTATAGGAATACCCTCTGACAATTGCTTTAAGCGGAATTTCTACAGTCAGATTGAAATGATGTGATACTAGGGGAAAAATTCCTTCAATTACTTCTCTACGATAAATCTTAAAGGCGTTAGTAGTATCATTGTAACTCAACCCAAATAAGATTTGAATAAACAGATTGGCTAACCGATTTATCATCAGTTTATGTCCTGGGTAGTCAATGACTTTACCTCCTTTGATAAATCGAGAGCCAAACACACAATCATACCCTTCTTGCAATTTATAATAGTAGTCAACTATGTTATCTGGCGCATCAGAACTATCTGCCATAACAATCGCTACAGCATCCCCTTGAAATTTCTCTAGTCCACAGCGAACAGCAAACCCAAACCCATTGGGGTAATGGTTATTTACATAATGGACTTGACTATTTTCACGGCTTAATTGCTGTAATAGTTCTTCTGTGCGATCGCGACTATTATCGTTGACTACAAGAATTTCATAAGCGATATTTTGTCTTTCTAATATCTGGCTGATCGCAAGTACAGTATCTACTATACAACCCTCTTCATTATAAGCAGGAATTACTATGGAAAGAACTCTAATTTTCCGTGAGCTTCCATCTAGAAATTCTCTGTGTAAAAGTGAGGTGTTTTCCAGACCAGGAGCTAGCCCTTCTGGATAATACATCTCAGATGAAAATTCTGCTGGATTTCCTTTAGAATTAGAATGTGTATGGAATTTAGGGGTTTTAAATATCAGGCGATCGCTAATTAGATAATTAAGAGATGCACTAGATATTACTCCTACCAATGTATTAGCTACATAATTAACATGTAACCAATCTAAAATAGGAAATATAATAAATATACGAGCAATTACAGCCACCCCAGCAGATACATGGTAAAGAGGAATTTGTTTCCATAATACTTCTTTTACTGTCCAATTCCCTCCTGTCCAAACCCAAATCCGGTAAATAAAAAAACTAGCAAGCAGTGAAATCTCTATTGATATTAGATTGGCAATATTTCTTAATAGAGGAGTGTTGAATCCACACCATTCTATCAAGCTAAATATCAGAAATAAATTGATAGCTGCTGCTACACCACCACCTATAATAAATCTGAAAATTTTACTATGGAAGATATTTCTGATCATGCTGAACAAAATCCCCAACAACAAATAATTATCATAACCCAAACAGAAAACGAAGTTTGGTTAAATCAGTTCAGAAAACTTCACCTCACCCTAAATTCCTATCCTTTATGGAAGAGAGATATGGAATTAAAACCTCTTCTACCATTGTTTAACTCCAGCGCTTGATATTTTCAGTAAAAATTTCCTGCAAAATATCTTTCACCGTATAAGTTAACTCCCAAGAGGGATAATGACTTTGGAATTTATTAATATCACTAATCCACCAAATATGGTCTCCGATTCGGTTTGTCTCAACATAACTACTATTGAGTTTTCTCTCAGCAATAGCTTCACAATGCTGAATAGCTTCTAACATCGAACAATTGCTGTAGCGGCCACCTCCAATATTATATACTTCTGCTACACGCGGTGCTTGATAAAAGTGGTAGAAAGCATTCACTAAATCGTAACTATGAATATTATCGCGAACTTGTTTGCCCTTATAACCATAAATTTGATAAGCGGTTCCTATAATAGTACATTTCATTAAATAGGACAAAAAACCATGTAACTGAGTTCCAGAATGACTAGGACCAGTCAAGCACCCTCCACGGAAAGCAACTGTCTTCATATCGAAGTAGCGTCCGTATTCCTGTACTAAAACATCCGCTGACAATTTGGAAACGCCAAATAAAGAATGTTTACAATTATCAATACTGAGAGTTTCATTAATTCCTAAATAATAAGGGTGTCCTGCTGCTATCTCCCAGCGAAGCTCTTGCTCAACCAGCGGTAATAAATTGGGATTATCTCCATAGACTTTGTTTGTAGAGCAGAATATAAAGACAGCTCCTGGGCAATGTTGACGCGTATTTTCCAGTAAAACTAAGGTTCCGTTGGCATTAACTGTAAAATCAGTGTAAGGATCTTTAGCTGCCCAATCATGAGATGGTTGAGCAGCTGTATGAATAATCAGGCTAATATCCTTTCCGTAAGTTTGATATATTTGGGCGATTGACTCATGATTGCGAATATCAATATCATGGTGGATATATTGGCTCTGATAATCCATTAACAGTTGATGGCGGTTCCATTCAGTTGAAGCGTCTTTACCGAAAAAGACTTCGCGCATATTGTTGTCAATACCAACAACTGTAAAACCTAGTTTACAGAAAAATCTAACTGATTCGGAGCCAATTAGTCCTGCTGCACCAGTTATTAATACTACACTCATACTTAAATATGAAAGTCTATTACTTTTAGAAATATCGGCTTATATTATAGCTTTTACTGTAAAATAGTTTTTACTCCAAAATAATTTTTACTCGCAGCTTCGTGAATCACTTTACTGTAGAGGTAAGGACAAAATCGTAAATCGTTTAGGATAAATTGCCTTTTGTCAATCCGGCAAAATACTTAAAAATCGAGAAGATGAATGACTGGTATCAATGCTGTTAATGACACAGAAAACAAATGGTTTTGCAAAAATACTCCTCAACTTAGCTACTTCAGGTAATTGTTCTGGGATATTACTTAAATTATAGTTAAACCTAATTACGGCTTGATCAAAAATATGGTTAAACAAAATTTAGGAAATTTACGATATTACATAAGTTTATATCGCTCTGATTTGATAGCTGTATTCTTAGCTGTGGTTATGGGGATAATTTTATCTATCACTCCACACATCTTGTGGCTGTTAAAAACTGGTAATCCCGCATGGTTAGCTGACAATGATGACATACTCTACTTAGCATACGCAGCTGGTGCTTACTATAACCACCCTTGGTATTTGAGCGACCCGGTACTCCTAAATAATGGCGCTACCATGTATCCTTGGATACAATTTATTCCAGGAGTCATGATGACTAAATTGCTGGGGATTAGTCCCATATACACGAATATTGTCTGGCGAATATGGGCAGGTTTTAGTATTCCTGTAACCTGGTATTTACTCACCCGTTCATATTTCAAAAGTGTATGGGTAGCTTTCATAGCTACTATCATGTTAATTACTGATATAGGCGTTCATTCCTGTTGGTTGGTTTATAAACATTTTACTACTGCTACAAATATTGCTTTAGGAAAACCTGGCGCTATTTTTCTGACTAAGCCAGAATTATTAGATTATAACTGGCGAATTATAACTCCGGGGTTAAGCTTGGCTTATCTACTACTTAACTTATACTTGGTTCATCAAGTTATAACTAAGCCTAGTCGGAAACGCATAGTATTAGCTGCTATTAGTTTTGGTCTACTATTTTATGTTTATTTTTACTTTTGGACATCTGTAGGATTAGCTTTATTGATCAGCATCTTATTAGATGATAAAAATCGCAGAGTTTATTTCATTATAGGTATATTTGGTTTATTACTGGGAACACCTCAATTAATTGGCAATATATTGATAAAGGCTCATTCTAATCAGGACTGGTTACCCAGAACTGATAATTTTCTCCCAATTTCTCATTTGAGCGAACTTTTATTACCATCATTAGCTTTATTCTTACTTTTTATCACTTTTTTCTGGGTGATTTTACGACGTAAAGACCTGATTTATTTGTGGTCATTAGGTATGTCAGGTATTATTTTAACTAATCATCAAATAATCACAGGATTACAAATACAAAATTTTCATTGGACTTATTGCTACGGAACAGCAATTTCGTTATTAGTCGTGATTATTTTTGCGGAGTTGATTTCTTTATTCCAGGTTAAAAAACAGATTTTGATATTTTTGGGGCTGGGATTTTTATCGCTTTATGTTAGTACTGGGATATGGTTGAGAACTTTAGAAGCAACACAAACAAAAGAATCTTTTGCGTTGACTACTAAATATAATAACTATAACCACCAAAGATTTGACCATCCAGATGTTATTCTAGATCCCAGATCGGTAGTAGCTGGTGATCCAGAATTTGTCAAATTTGCTATTGTCTTGGAAAATCAACGTCCGCTTTCTGGATATACAGTAGATTTAAGTCCAGCAGTAGATAATTCTGAATGGGACCAGCGGATTACCCTGAATAATTATCTTCAAGGAGTAGATCGGACAACTTTCCTGAGTAAGCAAAAGTCAGATTTGGTTAACACGGTTTGGGGTCCTTGGGTACGGGACAAAAGTAAACTGGCTGAACGTCTTCAGAACCGTTTAAAATACTTTGATGAAATTGTCCATAATCCTGTAGATGCGGTTCAAAAATTCCAAGTAAAGTACGTTATTCTAGGACAAAATACGCAACTACCAAAATACTTAAATAATGGCTGGAAACTTTTACAGGATGGACCTGAGTGGCAGATTTGGGAGAGACTAAACTAGGTTTAATTAACTAATCAAAATTAGGAGGAAGAATGAATCTGACGATCATCTTGATATCAGGTTTTATCCATCATTATTGCTTAAGTGTATAGCCCAATTCGGGTTCACATGGGAAGAGGCAAGAAAATATATCTTAAAGCGCTTAATTCGACTTTATCCTATAGTGTGGTAGTGTTATCAGTACTGACTGCTTGGATTTTAGAGTGCTATTTACATGTAAAAATAGCTAAAAAACTGAAAATTTACTTTAAATTAATCTGATCTTTACATGATTGGGAAAAAGTCTAAAATAGTTGGAAAATATGCTCAAAATTGCCTTTAATGCCAGACTTTTAAAAGCACCTACAATTAGGGGATGGAACCGCTATACTATTAATCTTTTGCAGGATTTATCCGCTTTAGATATCAAGCTATTTCTCTACTCAGACCAGCCTTTACATCCAGTATATTTAGAGAGGTTGCCTAGAGATAGCTATCAAGTACGTATTTCTCCTCCTATGCGGTATATTTTCTGGGAGCAGTATTGGTTGCCAAAACAGTGTGAAAAAGATCGAGTAGATATTCTACATTGTCCAATTAATTTTGGTCTTCCTTGGTCAAATCACTGCCCTCGTGTGTTAACATTACATGATATAATAGATCGAGTTTATTACACTTCAGCTAAACTTGGTTATAGAAAGTTGAGTTTAGCTGATTTACAAAACAGAATGTATCATTGGGTCGCGAGAAATAGAGCCGAGCATATTCTCACAGTGAGCCAATACTCAAAACAAGATATGATTAAATACTTAGGTATTTCTAAAGATAAAATTACAGTGATCTACGAAGCAGCTGATCCTATATTTCATCAGCCAATCAATTCAGTTCAATGTTTACAAATTCGTCATAAGTATCAGTTACGACTTCCTTATGTTTTATATGTTGGTGGTTGGGAAAAACGCAAAAATATTCCTTTCTTGATTAATGCTTTTGCCCAAGCCAAGTTAGCAGGTGTAGACTTAGTCCTTGTTGGTGGGAATGACGAGCAGCGTCATACGCTGATGAACCTGGGAGAATCTGTAAACATATCTCAAAATCTACATCTGTTTGGTTGGGTAAATGATGGGGATTTGCCAGGACTTTATGCTGAAGCTATGTGCTTTGTCTATCCTAGTGAATACGAAGGATTTGGTCTACAGTTGTGTGAAGCTATGGCTGTTGGTTGTCCAGTTCTAGCAGCAAGGGCTACTTGCTTGCCAGAAATTTTGGGTGATGGTGGTGAGACTTTTTCTTTATCTGAAACTGGCGAATTAGTTAATATATTGCAGCGATTAAGTAGCGATCGCCAGTACTATAATAGTTTGGTTGCTCGATCAAAGAAACGTAGCCATACATTTAGTTGGAAAATTGCTGCGCAACAGGTAAAAAATATGTATGAACGATTGTTATACTAATTTCTTATCTTATGAACTCACATAAATAACATGGTTAATCTATGGGTAGGTGCAGAACGCTTTGGCGGTGATGGAATTACTTTACTAGCTAGTTGTAATAGCTTGATTTTAGGGCTATTATCTCTATGGTCTTGGTATTTTGCTGGTACTGGCACGCAAGCTCGATTAGTCATACCTACTACATTGGCTGCGGGAATTAACTTCCTGGTTAGCATCATTTAAGATAATTACTGGCTGACTTTAACAGAAATTTTGCAGTAGCAGGAAACGGAGAAAATCATGATCCATACACTTCAATCTTGGCAAGAAATTAGTCAGAGTCGGGAAACACTGCAAGCAAAAGGATTAGACTTTACTGACCCTTTGAAAACCCGCATTTGGCGGTTTCTGTTTGACTTACGCTTCCGCTATCGGCTGCTACCACCTCAACCAGATATCATTAAGAGTTGGGATGTTCTGCAAACAACTAAGTTAATTCAATCAACGATTCTCAACCCCAAGACTCCAATCTTAGATATGGGCTGCTTTAACTCGGAAATTTTGTATGTCCTCCACAAATTGGGCTATAAGTCTCTACATGGGTGTGACCTCAACCCCATTTGTCGGTGGATGCCTTTCTGGCATAAAATCCGCTACCAAATGGCAGACTTAACAGCAACAGCGTATCCAGATCGATATTTTGGTGCTATTACTTGTCTATCAGTAATTGAACATGGAGTTTCTCAAGATAAACTGATTTCAGAAATTCGTCGCCTCTTATTACCTGGTGGCTTATTTATTTTAACAACAGACTATGATCCCACTTGCTGATGGTGCATCGCCAAGACGAACTTCTTTACAAGCTGCTTGGTCATTTGGCTTACCTGTAATCACTACATCATCAGCTATAGATGAACCAAATATTCAAAACGGTGTGAATTGCTTGTTAGTAAACCAATTTACTCCCCAAGCTTGGGGAACTGCGATTAAAAGCTTGCTACTGGACGATCAACTGAGGAAACAAATTAGCCTGGGGAGTCTCTCAACTGCTGAAATTTTCAATTGGGAAAGTTTGGCAAAATTGCACTTTACAATTTTTGATCGATTATTGGCTCAACCATGATTTTAACCTGAGAAAAACAATTTTAGCTCATCAACAAGCAGATAAATTCAATTGGGAAAAAATGTATCGAACTGGACGGTCAATAATTAACTTTGCTACTGGGCTTGGCTTACAAGTAATTATAGTTGGCGTAGGTTTTATCAGCACACCTTTGCTATTGAGTTGGCTGGGTAACGATCGCTATGGAGCATTCCGCGCTGCTGGTGATTGGGGAAATTATTTAAATCTCCTAGAGCTTGGTATTGGTGGTTCCTTAATGTCTTTGCTC
>Ga0116226_10006971_pt1 | contig 10180 bp, 9 predicted proteins | sample S1TSphfallax_FD_89692 | JGI IMG/M metagenome (GOLD analysis project Ga0116226, IMG submission 89692) | Host-associated microbial communities from peat moss isolated from Minnesota, USA - S1T2_Fa - Sphagnum fallax MG | ecosystem: Host-associated > Plants > Peat moss > Unclassified | place: USA...
ATATTGCGCAGCCGGGTTCATGCAAATGTCGGCAGTTGTAGAAGCGGCAGCCGGTCAACAGCGGCCGGAATTCCGGAAAGCCGCGTTCGAGCTGACCTTCACTCAAGTGATACAAACCGAATTCCTGGAAGCCTGGCGAGTCGATCAGGGCGCCGCCATCGGGCAGAGCATAGAGCCGGGTGAAGGTGGTGGTGTGTTTGCCGCTGTTCAGCGCGCTCGAAATTTCGCGCGTTGCGGCTTCCGCATTCGGCACCACCAGATTGACCAGCGTCGACTTGCCCATGCCGGACTGTCCGAGCAGCAGGGTTGAACGTCCACCCAGGGTGGCCGAGAGCGCCTCGCGGGCGGCTTCCGGTGCACCGCGCACGGCCATCTCCAGAATCTTGTAGCCGAGCGCCCGATAAGGCGCCAGGCGGGTCCGGGCTGTCGGCAGGGCAGCTGCCACATCAACCTTGTTCAGTACGATCACGGCGTCCAGGCCATGCGCGTCCGCTGCGACCAGCGCCCGCCCCAGCAGGTCTTCGCTGAAAAAAGGTTCGGTTGCCAGCACGATCAGCAATTGATCGAGGTTGGACGCGAACAGCTTGGACTTGAATTGATCGGAGCGATACAGCAGATTACGGCGTTCTTCGATATCGACGATGACACCCTGGTCGGCCGAGGCGGCTTCGTACTGGACCAGATCGCCGACTGCCACTTCACTTTTCTTGCCGCGCGGAAAGCACTGCAGCGGAGCGCCGCCGTCGGTCGGCGCCACCAGGTAGTGGCGGCCGTGGGCGGCGATCACGCGGCCCCGGCCGCGTGCGGCGCCTGGCGGTGGCACGGCCTTGCCCGTTGCGCGGGCCGGGCGACGCGTCATGCGGGGCGCAGCGCTTGCAGGCGCTCGATACGTTGGGCTGCGGGCGGATGCGAGTAGTAGAACGCGGTGTACAGGGGATCGGGCGTCAGCGTGGCCGCGTTGTCCTGATACAGCTTGACCAGGGCGCTGATCAAATCGCGCGCGTCAGTCTGGCGTGCCGCAAAAGCATCGGCTTCGAATTCGTGCTTGCGCGAGCTCAGGCTCTTGAGTGGATTGGCGAAGAACATGAAGACCGGCAAGACCAGGAAGAACAGGATCAAGGCCAGCGCTTCGTTGCCGCTGGCCGCGGTCTGCACACCCAGGCCCTGGTAGAACCAGGGGCAGCGTGCCAGCCAGCCCAGCAGGGCCAGCATCACCAGGCTCAAGGCAAAAGTCGTGACCAGACGTTTGAGCACATGGCGATGCTTGAAATGCCCGAGTTCATGAGCCAGCACTGCCTCGACTTCGCTGCCGTTCAGACGCGCCAGCAGCGTATCGAAGAAAACGATACGTTTGGCCGAGCCAAAGCCGGTGAAATAGGCATTGCCGTGCGCCGAGCGCCGGCTGCCGTCCATCACGAACAAGCCTTTGGCGGCGAAACCGCAGCGTTGCAGCAGGGCTTCCACGCGCGCGCGCAGCACGTCGTCCTCAAGCGGTTTGAATTTATTGAACAACGGTGCGATCACGGTCGGATACAGCACCAGAATCAGCAGGTTGAAACCGACCCACACGAGCCATGCCATCCACCACCAGTTCTGCCCGGCCTCGCGCATCAGCCAAAGCACCGCCCACAGCAGCGGTAAGCCCAGCACCACTCCAAGCAAGGCGCCTTTGGCCAGGTCCGCGAAGAAGAGTGCGGGGGTCATACGGTTGAAGCCGAAGCGGGTCTCGATCACAAACTGGCGCACGTAATCGAAGGGCAGGTCGGCCAGACTGGTGATGGCGATGACCGCGCCCACCGTGGCGATTTGTGCCAGATAACCTTGGCCCAGATGCTGGGTCAGGGTGGCGCCCAGCCACTGCAGGCCACCGCCCAGCGTCAGGACCAGCAGCAGCACGGCGCCGACCGCGATCTCGCCCAGCGCAAGGCGGGTCAGCGCGATCGTGTAGTCGGCCGCGACCTGATGCGCGCTCAGCGTGATGCTGGCATGGAATTCAGCCGGCACGGCATTGCGGCGCGCGGCGACATGGCGCATCTGGCGCAGGGCCAGCCAGAATTTGGTCAGGACCATCGCAACCAGGGCGATGATAAACAGCACGGTGAACATCGGAGGCTATCCATTTGATACAGGTTAAGGGCTAATTCTCTCACGTTAGTTGTATTCGCGGCGTGAAGCGCGGTTTCTGCGGTATGCAAAGTGGGCGCCGCGGTTCTCGCCCCATGGACCGGGCGCCGTCGCTGCCTGAGGTCGGTCGTGCGTGACAAAGTCCGATTCTGTTCTGCGGCATGCGGGTTGAAAGTGACATGCTTTAGATTCAGTGGTGGCCTTCAAAGAGGCGAGTTCTATGACTTACGACCGGCGGCATGCTGCAAATTACGCAGATTCAAGCCACACCCCGGGCCTCAGGGGTTCTATCCTGGCGCAGCATATAGAGTGGTTCAGCCATCTTATAAAATTTATCGCCACGACTGGAGCCGCTCAGTGAAAACAACAGACCTTCCACCGCTGGTTGCCCTGATCCTGAGTATCGGGATGGGAGTCCAACAGAACGCGATGGCTGTGGATCAAGACCTGACTCCCGATCTTGAGACCCGTGCGTTTTATGTCTGGTATATCCAGCTTCAATCCCGTCTCGGCTATCCATTGCTGGATAAAAATATTTCACGATATGTTGCGCAAAGAACGGTCGATAGACTGAGAGACTCTTATCGCCATGATCGTCTGCCCGGTGATGTCGATTATTTTACGAAGGTGCAGGACTACGATGATCGTGATTGGGCCAGTCACATAAAAACGTACCCTGAGACCCTGCTCGGGGATGTCGCTGTCGTTCCAGTCACCTTGGGCTTCAAAGAGCCAAGCAGTATTATTGTTTTCCTACGAAAACAAGCAAAGGGTTGGAAAATTTTCAAGGTCGACGATACACGCGACAACACGTAATTTGTAGGCCGCTCCTTGAAGCGAGCACTTACCCAGCCCGCGCGCGGCGTACCCTGCTTGCAAAGCGATATTGGAAATCTTCCTTACGGCCCGGCTTGGACGGATCACCACAAATTCCGATTCCCACTGGAATCGGGCACAATAGCGGTAATCATCCAGTATTGCTTCCGCGCTGACCAAGTCGGATTCTCAGCCCCTACTGGCCTGCGATAGGCTGGCGATGGATAGGCGCGACTCGATTCGACTAACCTGCTTCTCACATTGATCACCACGATGACGACCTCTCCCGCAAGCGAAACGGCGCCGCAGCCCACCCTCGCCCGCAGCGAATTCAACCTGATCTGGCTGGACATGGAAATGACCGGCTTGGAGCCCGATACCGACCGCATTATCGAAGTCGCGGTGGTGGTCACCGATTCCGACCTCAAGGTGGCGGTTGAGGGGCCGGTGCTCGCCTTGCATCAGAGCGATGAGACGCTGGACAAGATGGATGACTGGAACAAGAACACGCATGGCCGCTCGGGTTTGATTGAACGCGTGCGCGCGTCCACCGTGGGCGAATCGGATGCGGCGGCAATCCTGCGCGATTTTCTCAGCCAGTACGTGCCGCCCGGCAAATCGCCGATGTGCGGCAATTCGATCTGTCAGGATCGCCGTTTCATGGCGCGCTGGATGCCCGAACTCGAGACCTTTTTTCACTACCGCAATCTCGACGTGAGCACCCTGAAGGAATTGTGCCGGCGGTGGGAACCCACCGTTTACAAAGGCTTCCAGAAGCGCGCGATGCATACCGCGCTGGCCGACATTCACGAGTCCATCGACGAGCTCAAGTATTACCGTGAGCACTTTATCCGCACCACCCGTCATCTGACCGACGGCGCGGCCACGGCCTAAGCCGGGCAGCGCGCTGCGGCGGGTGTCTGTGCTCGCCGCGGGGCTATGCGTGCTCGCTGCGGCGGCTGTGCGCTCAGGCCGGCTTGCGCGCGCTTTTGGGCCGGAACGCGGCCACCACGGCCGGATCGGTTTCGATATAGGGCCCGCCGATCAAATCGATGCAATAGGGCACGGCGGCGAAAATGCCCGGTACCTTGAGCGTACCGTCGGCGGCGCGCAGGCCTTCCAGCGTTTCCTGGATCGCCTTGGGCTGGCCCGGCAAATTGATGATCAGCGCCGCGCGCGCCGGGGTTTCGCGGATGACCGCCACCTGACGCGAAAGAATCGCGGTCGGCACAAAATTCAGGCTGATCTGGCGCATCTGCTCGCCAAAGCCTGGCATGGGTTTGGTCGCTACCGCCAGGGTTGCCTCCGGCGTGACATCGCGGCGCGCGGGGCCGGTGCCGCCCGTGGTCAAGACCAGGTCGCAGCCGGTATGGTCGACCAATTCCGTCAACGTGTGCGAAATGGTGGCCGCATCATCGGGGATCAGGCGCTGTTCGATCCGAAACGGGCTGGTCAGCGCGCGCCCAAGCCAGGCTTCCAGCGAGGGCAAGCCCAGATCCTGATACACGCCCTGGCTGGCCCGATCGCTGATCGAAACCAGACCGACCACCAATTCACGGACGGGAGTGTGAGTGCTATCGCTCATACGCAGTGCCGCTCCGGGGCCATCATTCGGGTTTGTAGAAATCGTCGTCTTCGTCGTGCAGCTCGAAGTCCTCGAGCGCCTCGTCGTGGGCGTCTTCCGCCTTATGCGCTGCGCTGACGATGTCCTTGATCCATTGATACAGCTCGCGGAAATAGCGCGGCGGCTTTTTCTGCTCGGCTTCGCGTCGGGCATTGCGGATCATGGTGCGGCCGGCTTGCGCTTCGGCTTGCGGATAGCGGCGCAGGAACTCGGTGAGGGCACCGTCGTCGGCGAGCAATTGCTCGCGCCAGCGCTCGATCGCGTGCATTTTCGCGGTTTCGGCGCTGCTTGCGCCCTTCATCGCTTCGAGCGCGTGGCGGATTGCGGCGACTTCGGTTTCGTCCAGCGTGCGCATCACCTTGCCGACGTAGTGCACCTGACGGCGCCGGCCTTCGTGGCTGGTGGTGCGGCGCGCCTCGCGCACGGCGGCGTCGAGCGCCTCAGGCATGGGCACTTTGCGCAGGCCGTCCTTGGACAGGCCGACCAGCTCGGTGCCGAGGTCCTGTAGCGCGAGCATCTCGCGTTTGATTTGCGATTTGCTGGGGCGGCTGTAACCGTTTTCGTCGACCTCAACCGTGGCCGGTTCCTGGTCGGAATATTCTTTAGTGGATCGTTTAGGCATGATAGGCGTATTGTATCGCGCCGCGTGCCCGCTGCGCCGCGTGCATCTGCCGGGCTGGTTCGGTCGGCCCAAATACCTTGCCCGAACAGTTTGCCGACGCGGCGGCGCGGCAGACTGACCCGCCCGCGACCGTGGGCAAACCCGTGCAAACGAGCGCAGCTGCGCAAGCCTTGCTATGATCGCTCAGATCCAAGGAGATTCCCACCGATATGGCTGCACAAGAACGCTACTTTCCGCATACCCAGGACCAACTCAAGGCACTGGCCACCGATATTCTGAGCCACGCCAAGCAGCTCGGCGCAACGGATGCGGCGACCGAGATCTCCGAGGGCGACGGTTTGTCCGTCAGCGTCCGGCACGGTCAGGTTGATACCATCGAGCACAATCGCGACAAGACGGTCGGCGTGACCGTGTTTATCGGCACCAAGCGCGGTAACGCCAGCACCTCCGACTTTTCGCCGCAGGCGCTGCGCGACACCGTGGCGGCAGCCTACAACATTGCCCGCTTTACCGCGGAAGACCCTTGCGCGGGCCTGGCCGAGGCCGAATTGCTGGAGCATCAGCCGCCCGAGCTCGATCTGTACCATCCGTGGCAGTTGAGCGCCGACCAGGCGGTTGAAATCGCCCGTCGTGCCGAGCAGGCGGCGTTCGATACCGACCCGCATATCCGCAACAGCGAAGGCGCCAGCGTCTCGGCTCAGCATTCGCAATTTGTGCTGGCAACCAGCCAGGGTTTTCTGGCCGGATATCCGTATTCGCGTCATTACATCGCCTGCTCGCCGATCGCCGGTTCGGGGCGCACCATGCAGCGCGACGATTGGTACACCTCGCAGCGTTGCGCCGACGACCTGGCTGCGCCGGAAGCGGTTGGCCGCTACGCTGCTCAGCGCGCCTTGGCCCGCGTCGGTGCGCGCAGTCTCGACACGCGTAAATGCCCGGTGCTGTTCGAAGCGCCGCTGGCGGCGGGTCTGCTGGGTGCCTTTGTGCAGGGCGTAAGCGGTGGCGCTTTGTATCGCAAGACTTCGTTCCTGGTCGATAGTTTGGGCAAGCGCGTGCTCGCGCCGCATATCCAGATCATCGAAGATCCGCATGTTGCGCGCGCCACCGGCAGCGCGCCGTTCGACGAGGAAGGCGTGCGCACACGCAAGCGTCAGGTGGTCACCGACGGCGTGGTCGAAGGCTATTTTCTGTCCACCTATTCGGCCCGCAAGCTGGGCATGCGCACTACCGGCAACGCCGGCGGTTCGCACAATCTGTATTTGCGCAGCAAGCTGACGCGCAGCGGCGACGACTTCCGCGCGATGCTGAAAAAACTCGGTACCGGCCTGTTGCTGACCGAGTTGATGGGGCAGGGCGTGAACTACGTCACGGGCGACTACTCGCGCGGTGCATCCGGTTTTTGGGTCGAGGGTGGCGAGATTCAATTCCCGGTCGAAGGCATTACCGTGGCCGGTCGTCTGCAGGACATGTTCCAGCAGATTGTTGCGATCGGCGCCGATACGCTGATGCGCGGCACCAAGGAAACCGGCTCTATCCTGATCGAGCAGATGACCATCGCAGGGCAGTAACCTGACGTCAAGCCGGCGCGGTCAGCGCGCCGGCCTGCCATGCCAGATCCGGCACCTAGTGAAGCCCGGGGTAGGCGTCAGCTATACCGCCCGGCGCACATATTCAACCCAGGCGAACGCAAAATCGTTGGGCGCCACGGCCTGCTGCCGGTTGCGCCCGACCTCTTCCCACAGCGCGGGGTCGGGTGCGTCAAAGTAGGCATCGCCTTCGAAATCGCGTTCGATTTCCGTTACCAGCAGGCGGTCTGCAAGCGGCAATCCTTCGGCGTATAGTTGAGAACCGCCGATCAGGAAGATTTCACGCACGCCTTGAGCCGCGCCCAGAGCCAGCGCCTCGTCGAGGCTGGCAACGGTCTCGCAACCATCGAAGCGGCGTTGCGCATCACGCGTGACCACCAGATTGCGGCGGCCCGGCAAGGGTCGGCCGATCGACTCGTGCGTCTTGCGCCCCATGATCACGGGCGCGCCCATGGTGGTGCGTTTGAAATAGGCGAAGTCTTCGGGCAGATGCCAGGGCATCTGGTTGTCGCGTCCAATGACGCCGTTGCGCGCGCGGGCAACGATAATCGTGAGGAGGGTCATGGCGCCATTCTACCGGAGCCCTCGGCGCTTGGGCATGTTGCCGTACACCACACACTATCCGTCACCATACGCTGGAGAATATTTTGAAGCGACGCAAACTAGGCAGACAAGGTTTGGAAGTGTCAGCTCTCGGGCTGGGTTGCATGGGCATGAGCGATTTCTATGCCGATCGCGACGATGCCGAGTCTATCGCCACCATCCACCATGCACTCGATCTCGGTATCGATTTTTTCGATACGGCCGACATGTACGGGCCACATACCAATGAACGCCTGCTTGGTCAGGCTTTGAAGGGACAGCGCAATCAGGTGTCGATCGCGACCAAGTTCGGCATTCTGCGTGATCCGGCCAACCCCCAAGTGCGCGGCGTCAGCGGCCGTCCCGACTATGTGCGTCAGGCGGTCGACGCCAGCCTCGCGCGCCTGGGGGTCGATCATATCGATCTGTACTACCAGCATCGTATCGATCCTCAGGTACCGATCGAAGAAACCGTCGGCACCCTGGGCGATCTGGTTCAGGCCGGTAAGATCCGCTATGTCGGCTTGTGCGAAGTGTCGCCCGCCACCTTGCGCCGCGCGCACGCGACCTATCCGATCACCGCGGTGCAATCCGAATACTCGCTCTGGACCCGGGATCCGGAGGCCGAGGTGCTGCCGCTATGTCGCGAGCTGGGCATAGGCTTTGTGCCTTATAGCCCGCTGGGACGTGGTTTTCTGACCGGCGCGATTCAGCGTCCCGAAGATTTCGAAGACGATGACTACCGTAAAACCAGCCCGCGTTTTCAAGGCGAGAACTTTGCCCTCAATCTGCGTCTGGTCGAACAGATCCAGGTGCTGGCACGCGCCAAGGGCGTAAGCCCGGCGCAACTGGCACTGGCTTGGGTGCTGGCCCAAGGCGACGATGTAGTGCCGATTCCTGGCACCAAGCGACGGCGTTATCTGGACGACAACGTCGGTGCGCTTGAACTCAGTTTCAGCGCGCAGGAACTGGCGCAGATTGCGTCCATCTTCCCGCCCGATGCGGCGGTCGGCGAGCGCTATCCCGCTGCGGCGATGGGCCTGCTGAATGGCTGAGGAAGGGCGTAACCGCCGCAGCGCCTGGCGTGCTGCGGCGGTTCGAGATCAGCGCGCCGAAGCCCGGATCTAGAGCAGCATCTCCAGCAACTGTTCCAAGCGGGCGATCGAGTAGGTCGGGCGCGGATGCTCAGGCTGCGTGGGGAGTTCGCGCTGTGCCGGGTTGTACCAACAGGTATCGATCCCATACGCATGTCCACCGGCGATATCCGAGCTGAGGCTGTCGCCGATGATCAGCACTTCGTGCCGCGCCGGCTGACCGAGTCGCTCGAAGGCGGCATCGAAGAAAGCGCGATCCGGCTTGGCCGCGCCTATGGCCTCGGAAATCACGATGGTTTCCAGGCACTCCGCAAAACCCGAAGCCGCCAGTTGCTGCTGCTTGACGCGGGCAAAGCCGTTGCTGACGATGCCGATCCGGTAAGCGCCATGCAAGGCCCGCACCACCTCGTGGGCACCCGCGATCGGCACGGTGCAGTCTGCCACATGCTGCATGTAGTCCAAACTCAGACGGGCGGCGTCCAACTCAAGGCCCAGTTCGGCCGCCAGCAATTCGAAGCGTGCCACCGTCAGACGCGCCTGGGTGGTTTCGCCGCGTTCAAGCGCGCGCCACAAAGCGTGATTGATACGCCGGTAGCGCGCCAGATTGGCATCGGTGAACGGCACGCCGATTTGTCCGAACAAACGCGCGAGAGCAGCCAGTTCCGCACCCTGGTAATCGAGCAGGGTGTCGTCGGCATCGAACAGCAGCCATTGATAAGGATGGGGCATGGTGAGTCGAGGGCCGTGCAGCGCTTCACGATGAGCGCGTGTGGGGCCGCATGTTGGCAAGCCGCCAGGGTACAACGAGCGGGCCTGCTCTGGCAAAGCCGCCACATGCTTTTGCCAGATGCGCGCTATCGTGTTTGGCGGGCTAACCCCGTTTGACTGGCACGTAAGCGGCGCGTGTCAGGCTGGCGAGGGGCCTGGGTTGTGCGCTCCGCGCCCGCTTGCGCCCGGCAAACAGCGCGGCGGCGCTCAGCATCAGGACGATCACGCTGCAATCGACGCTCAGCCCTTCGAGGAAAGCGAGGGTTGAACGCGATATCAGCACGCCATCGTGGGTCGGTGCGATCGTGCGCAGTAAGGTATCTGCCAGCATTGAGATGAGCGCACCGCTGACAAAACACGCCAATCCATGTTGTCCTACCGTGACCAGTTGCGGCAGCGTGCGCGCGATGCGGTTGATCCATCCGGAGCGAACCGCCTGCGCCGCCAACCAGGCCAGCGCAACAAAACTCAAGACACGGAAGCCGGCCAGATTCTGTTTGTAGTGCCCGGCTTCGGGTGTGGTTTCGAGCAGCAATTTGATCGCCGCGCAGCACACCACGATGACCCACGCGATATAAGTCAGGCGACGCGCCGTGATGGAGGCGAGGAATTCAGGGCTGAGTGGCTGCAAGCGGCACAGCATACCGAACATGAACATCAATTGCCAGGCGAAGGGGTTGAACCCCCAGCCTTGGGCGTCGGCCGCAGGCAGCAGCGTGGCGAGCGGTATTGCGGCCAGCCAGATCAGCAGGCTGGCCAGCAACGCGGCCAACGGGGCGCGCCGCGCCAACGGTACGGTCAGGGGCGCTGCGAGGGCGAAACACATATACATCGGCAGGACCGAGGACAGATACGGTTGGGTGCGCAGGGTCAGCAGATTGAGTAGCGTGGTGAGCGGATGTGCCAGCAATGCCGGCACACCGGTGTAGTCGAGCGTCGGCGTGGCGATATTGAATGCGCGCAC
>Ga0116226_10006973_pt1 | contig 10177 bp, 7 predicted proteins | sample S1TSphfallax_FD_89692 | JGI IMG/M metagenome (GOLD analysis project Ga0116226, IMG submission 89692) | Host-associated microbial communities from peat moss isolated from Minnesota, USA - S1T2_Fa - Sphagnum fallax MG | ecosystem: Host-associated > Plants > Peat moss > Unclassified | place: USA...
CAAAGCCTACGACGGCATGTTCAAGGATGTGTTCCAGGAGATTTTCGACGCCGAATTCAAGGCGCAATTCGACGCGCACAAGCTGACCTACGAGCACCGGCTGATCGACGACATGGTGGCCAGCGCGCTCAAATGGTCTGGCGGCTATCTGTGGGCCTGCAAGAATTACGACGGCGACGTGCAGAGCGACATCGTGGCGCAGGGCTTTGGCTCGCTCGGCCTGATGACCAGCGTGCTGATGAGCCCGGACGGCCGCACCATCGAGAGCGAGGCGGCGCACGGCACCGTCACCCGGCATTACCGCGAGCATCAGAAAGGCCGCGAGACCAGCACCAACCCCATCGCCTCGATCTTCGCCTGGACCCGCGGCCTGATCTACCGCGGCCGCTTCGACGGCACGCCCGATGTGACGGCGTTCGCGGAGACGCTGGAGCGCGTCTGCATCGAGACGGTGGAGGCCGGTTTCATGACCAAGGACCTCGCCATCCTGGTCGGCCCGAAGCAGCCCTGGCTGAACACCCAGGATTTTCTGGCCAAGATCGATGAAAATCTGCAAGTCGCGATGAGGTAAATCGGGCGCGTTCGTAGGCCGGGCTGCTTTGCAGACCAGCCACTCCGCGCCGTGGCTTGCAGAATAAGACGCAAACCAGGTAAAACCTTCCGGTAAACGGAAAGGCCAGCGCGCGATGAAGGTCGAAAAGCTTGCGCCCATCAAGGCAACCCTGGCGCCGAATAACCATCCCTACCTCAACGGCGCCTGGACGCCGTTGCTGGAGGAAGTCACGGCCGCAGACCTGGACGTGATCGAAGGGACAATCCCGGCCGACATCGACGGGGTCTATTTACGCAACACCGAAAATCAAATCCATCAGCCGCTCGGCCGCCATCATCCGTTCGATGGCGACGGGATGATCCATCAGATCGATTTCAGGCAGGGCCGCGCCTCCTACCGGAATCGCTTTGTCCGCACACGCTGTTTTCAGGCCGAGCAACTCGCGGGCGGCTCGCTGTGGGGCGGCCTGATGGACCGGCCCGGCGTGTCGACACGCCCCGGGTTCGGCGCACACGGCCAGTTGAAGGATAGTTCCAGCACCGACATCATCGTCCATGCCGGCAAGGCGATTTCCACATTCTATCAGTGCGGCGAAGCCTATCTGCTGGATCCTGAAACACTGGAGCAGGAGGGCGTCGCCGGCTGGGTGCCACTGGATGGCATTTCCGCGCATCCGAAGGTTGATGAGCGTAGCGGCGAACTGCTGTTCTTCAACTACTCGAAACACGCGCCCTACATGCACTATGGCGTCGTCGATAAGAGCGGTCGGCTGGTCAACTACGTGCCGGTTCCCTTGCCTGGCCCGCGCCTGCCGCACGACATGAGTTTCAGCGAACATTGGTCGATCCTGAACGATTTCCCGGTATTCTGGGATGCTGACTTGCTCAAGCGCGGCATTCACGCCGCCCGCCTGCACGACGGCGTGCCGAGCCGTTTCGCGCTCATCCCGCGCCATGGCGGCACGAACGATATCAGATGGTTCGAGGCGGCGCCCACCTACGTGCTGCATTTCCTCAACGCCTACGAGCAAGGCGACGAAATCGTCATGGATGGGTATTTCCAGGAAAACCCCACACCAAAGCCGCTAGAGAACTGGGGTGAGCTTGGGCATATGATGTCCTACCTGGACGAACAGAGTTTCAGGCCCAAACTGCATCGCTGGCGATTCAATCTGGCGGATGGCAGCGCGCGCGAGGAGCGGCTGGACGACCGGGTGCTCGAATTCGGCATGATCAACCAGCGCGTCGCCGGCCGGCGTCACCGCTATATTTACAGCACCACCACCAAACCCGGCTGGTTCCTGTTCAACGGTTTCGTCAAGCACGATGTGCAGGCCGGGCAATCCTGGCAGCTCAAGCTGGAGGAAGGGCGCTACGCCAGCGAGGCGCCGTTTGCGCCCAGGATCGGCAGCGTCGATGAAGACGACGGCTATCTTGTCAGTTTTGTCATCGACGAGAATGCCGGAACTTCGGAATGTATCCTGATTGATTGCAAGCGGTTCGAGGATGGGCCGGTGTGCCGCATCGCGCTGCCGCATAAGATGTCTAGCGGGACCCATTCGCATTGGGCTGATCGATCGGTACTTAAGTAAGGGCTTCTTTTTTTCGAAAAAGAGGTCCTTCCCTTACTTTGCTTGAACAATCCGCAGCACCGCAGTCGTCAGGCTAGCAATAACCTCCCCCTCATCGCGACGCCCCCCCGGCATGTACCAGATAGAAATCCAACTGAGCAGCCCACCAATCCACACCGAAGTCATGCCCGCATCGGTCACGTAAAACTCGCCTGCCGCGACGCCCCGCGCCAGCAACGCCGCCATTTGCTGGTCGAAATGATGACGGCGCTGCAGGATACGCTGCGCATCGCGGCGACCGAGCGACTTCATCTCCCGCTGATAGACGGCAACATAGGTCTGGAACCGGATCACCACCGCGGCCACGCCGGCCACCGCCCCCTTGAGCTGCGCCGTCGCACCCGTCTCCTGTGCCAGGGCCATCTCCATGGCAGCGAGCGACTCGGCGATGCCGGTTTCGCAAATGGCCGCAAGCAGATCGCTCTTGTTCCGGAAATACGTGTATATATAAGGCTTTGTCACATCGAGCCGCGCCGCCAACATATCCAGCGTGCTGGCGGCATAGCCTTTCTCGAAAAACAGCTCGCTTGCCGCTTCAAGAATCCGCTGCCGCTTCTGGGTTGCGGCAGCGCCCCGCGCCAGTGCCGCAGGCTTGGGCGCGACCGGCAGCATATCCAAACCCGTGCTCAGAACGCGCGTTCCAGAATCTGCATGACATCCGCCGCGCTCCTGATGGGCCGCGGGTTGGTTCGGCCCCAGATATCCAGCAACGTATAGTCCGCGACGGTTTGCAGTTGATCGCGACGCACACCGACATCGCGCAATCGCCGCGGCATGCCGAGGCCGGTGACGAGCCGATCGAGCGCGGCCGCCGCCGCGTCGCCTGGATGCCCCAGGCCGGCGCTGATACGCGCCTGCCGGCTCGCGTCCTCCTCCGCGTTCCATGCCAAAACATAAGGCGATATCACGCACGATGTGTAGCCATGCGGGACGTCGCAGGTGCCACCTAGAATATGCCCGATGGCGTGGCTTGCCCCCATCGGCACACCGCCGACAATGGGGATCATCGATTGCCACGCGCCGATCTGGCATCTCAGCCGCGCCTCGAGATCGCCCGGATTTGCCTTCACCCGCGGCAAGCCCTCGGCAAGCAGCCGCAGCGCGCTATCTGCCAGGCCGTCGGCAAAATCGTTCGACGCGCGCGAAGCCAGCGTTTCGACCGCGTGATCGACTGACCTGACGCCGGTGGACAGAAACAGCCATTCCGGCGTGTGCACCGTCAAAGCGGGGTCGAGAATCACGCACACCGGCGCCATGAGCCGATGCTCGTAGCCCTGCTTGTGCATCGTCACCTCGTCGGTCGATCCTGAGAGCGAATTGAACTCGCCGCCGGAGAGCGTCGTCGGCAGGCAGATCACCCGCACGTCGGGCGGCGCAAACGCCGGCTGCACCACGCGTCCGTCGTCCGTCACGTAAGTCCGGAATGGCTCGAACCCCTCCTTCGATGTCACGCCATGCTTGAGAAGCAAGGCGACGATCTTGCCCGCGTCGGTTACCGAGCCGCCGCCGATGGTCACGATCAGGTCCGCATCCGCCGCACCGGCCGCTTCGCTGGCGGCCAGCACGTCGCCGCGCGGCGTATGCGGGGCGATGCCCGACCAGGTGGCGGCGAGCCGCCGACCGAGGGCCGATTCGATCCGGCTGATCTCGTTCGTCTGATGCCGCAGATGGCCGCCGGTCAGCAGGAACACGCGCGAGACGCCCAGCCGCTCCACCTCGCCCAGCAGAGCCTCGGCGGCCGGCGCGCCCATGTGGACGCGCTCGATCGCGGTCCAGCCCATCATGCGAGGTGTCATGCCCAATCCCCTTCCGCAATCCCATCCTATGATAGACGCGGGATGAGCTACCGGCTAGTAGCACCGTGAGGCCACGCTCTGTGCGTCTTCCTTCCAAAGGCCCATATGCATGACGAACGGCCCGCTACATGGCATCCGCGTGGTAGAATTCGCCGGCCTAGGCCCGACGCCGTTCGCCGGCATGATGCTGGCAGACATGGGCGCCGATATGGTGCGGATCGTCCGCCGCGGCGACGCGCCTGCCCATGAGGGCTATCCTCGCCTGGAACTGATGGAACGCGGCCGCCCCACGCTCGGGCTCGACCTGAAATCCGCCACCGACCAGGGACTGGCGCTGTCGATCGCGTCAAAAGCCCATGTTCTGCTCGAAGGTTTCCGTCCCGGCGTCATGGAGCGTCTGGGCCTGGCGCCGGAGGCATGCCACGCTTCGAACCCGGGCCTGGTCTATGCCCGCATGACCGGCTGGGGACAGGCAGGCGCGGACCGGCACAAGGCCGGGCACGATATCAACTACATCGCCCGCGCCGGCGCGCTCTGGCCGCTTGGCGCTGCCGGCGGGCCGCCATCAGCGCCGCTTAATCTGGTCGGCGATTTCGGCGGTGGCGGCATGTTGGTGGTGGTTGGAATCCTTGCCGCCCTCCTGTCCGCACGCGCCACCGGCCGCGGTCAGGTGGTCGATGCCGCCATGGTGGACGGCAGCGCTCTGCTGATGACGCAGATCCATGGCTGGATGGTCGATGGTTTCTGGACCGAGCGACGCAGCAGCAACCTGCTCGACGGCGCCGCCTATTTCTATCGCACCTATGCAACCTCCGACGGCGGATACATGGCCGTGGGCGCTATCGAACCGCAGTTTCATTCCGCCCTGATCGCGGCGCTCGGTCTGCCGCAGGACGAGTTCCGCGACCAAATGGCGCGGGAGCATTGGCCTGCGCGTTCGGCGCGCCTTGCAACCATCTTCGCCAGCCGCACACGCGCCGACTGGGAGGCGCACTTCGAGCCGCTCGACGCCTGTGTAACCGCCGTACTTACACCATCGGAAGCCGCCGCCCACAAGGCGAACCAGGAACGCGGCGTGTTTTTCACCTCGGCCGCGGGGATCGCTCAACCATCGCCGGCGCCGCGGTTTTCGCACACGCCGGGCGCGGTGAAGGCCGATGCAACCTCCGCGCACGACCGCCTCGCCGCATGGGGCGTGACGACGACGCCATAATACTGGCCGGTAGCCCTATCTTGACCATAAACCTACCGGTAAGTAGCGTGGGGAATGACTGAAGCCGCATGGGATGCCATTGTCGTGGGGGCTGGGTTCGGCGGCCTCGCCATGGCGCAGGAACTCCGCCGCATCCGCGGCCTGCGTTTTCTCGTGCTCGAAAAGGCCCGACGGCTCGGCGGAACCTGGCGCGACAACACCTACCCTGGCTGCGCCTGCGACATCCCGTCCCACCTCTACTCGCTCTCCTTCGCACCAAATCCGGCCTGGTCGCGCATGTTCGCCAGCCAGCCTGAAATCCTGTCGTACATGGACGAGGTGGCGCGAACGATCGGCCTGGAAGCGCATTTGCGCCTCGGCGTCACCGCCCTCGCGGCGGATTGGGATGCCGCCCACAGCCTATGGCGGCTCACGCTCGACGACGGATCCACCCTCGCCGCGCGCAACCTCATCTCCGCCATGGGGCCGCTGCATCATCCCGCCTACCCCGATATTCCCGGTTTGGCGGGGTTTGCCGGTCCCACCGTGCATACTGCAAAATGGGACCATACGCTGCCGATCGCGGGTAGAAGCATCGGCGTCATCGGCACCGGCGCCAGCGCGATTCAGCTCGTTCCCGAACTGGCAAAGACCGCGGGGCAAGTGGTCGTGTTTCAGCGCACGCCACCCTGGATCGCACCGAAATTCGATCGGCCGATCAAGGATGACGAACGCCGCACATTCGCGCGCAACCGGTGGGCACAGCGGTATTTCCGCGGCCAGCTCTGGTGGGCGCATGAGAAGCGCGCCGTAGGCTTTACCAGCCAGGACCCGAAAATCGTGGCACAAACCGAGCGCTTATGCCGCAAGCATCTTCAGAAGCAGGTCAAAGATGAAGCCCTGCGCGCAAAGCTCACGCCTTCCTACACCGTGGGCTGCAAGCGCCTGCTGATCAGCAACGACTGGTATCCGGCGTTGCAGCGCCCCAATGTGGCGCTCATCACCACGCCGATTCAGCACATCGAACCGCACGCTGTCCTCGATACGAACGGCGCCGCACATCCGCTCGACATGCTCGTGTTTGGCACCGGCTTCGATGCGCAAGGCGCACTCAGCCGCGTCCCCATCACCGGCACCGACGGCATAAGTCTGCAAACTTTATGGGACGAACAAGGCAGGAGCGCATATCTCGGAACTGCGGTCAGCGGCTTTCCGAACCTTTTCCTGATGACCGGCCCAAACGCCGGATCGGGCCACACTTCGCAGGTTTTCATGCTGGAAGCCCAGGCCCATTATATCGCGCGGGCGATCGCCACCATGCGGTCACGCCGCGCCACTCGGATGGAAATCCGGCCCGAAGCGCAAGCGCGATTTCGCACGGAAATGGAGGATCGGCTGGGCCATTCGGTATGGCAAGGCGGCGGCTGCCAAAGCTGGTATCTGGACCGCAAAGGCCGCAACACCGTGCTTTGGCCAAGCCTGAGCATCGATTTCTGGTGGCGGACTCGCCGGGTCCGGCACCGCGACTACGCATTTACCGCGAGCCCGTCATGACCCTATCCGCCGACCCGCATCGCGATTTCCACGATCCGCGCATCCCTAACCGCGACCGCTGCGTCGCACGCTATCTGATTGATCGTTGGGCCGCGGAAACGCCGGACGCCACTTACGCGGTCTTCGAGGATCTGGGCCGATGGTCTTTTGCCGACCTTCGACAACGGGTCATCGCCAAAGCCGCTGGTCTCGCGCGGTTGGGGGTGCGCCGGGGCGACCACGTCGCGGCCTGGCTGCCGAACGGGCGCGACGCCTTGGCCGCCTTCTATGCGGTAAATTATCTCGGCGCGGTTTTTGTCCCGCTCAACACCGCCTATCGCGGCCATCTCCTCGCGCATGTGCTCGCCAACTCCGATGCTCGGCTCTGCATCGTCCACCCGGAGCTTGTCAGCCGCCTGGGCGAAGTGGACCACGCCAGCATCGCGCAATTGGTGCTGACAACATCCCTTGCTGCGCCCGATATTGGCTTGCCCACGGTCCGTTTCGATGCCCTGGACGGCACGGAAGACGAACTTCCAGACCTCGCCGCCCCGATCGAACCCTGGGATACTCAATCGATCATCTATACCTCCGGCACAACGGGCCCCTCGAAAGGTGTGCTGTCCTCCTACCTGCACATATACAGCAACGCCGGCCCGGAAACCTGGCCGATGGTGACAGGGCAGGACCGCTATCTGGTCGCCTCGCCGATCTTTCATATCGGCGGCCTGGGCGCCGCCTTCGTCATGCTTGCGCGTGGCGGTTCCATCGCGCTGATGGAGAATTTCAGCACCACCCAATTCTGGTCGTTCGCACAACGCACCGAATCGACCATGGTATTTCTGCTCGGCGTCATGGCAACCTTCCTGCTCAAGCAGCCGCCATCCGCCGCCGACCGCAACCATACTGTCCGAACCGCCTTCATGGTTCCGCTCACCGACGACGCCGCCGCATTCACCAGCCGCTTTGGCATCGACATCTTCACCATATTCAACATGACCGAAATCTCGTCTCCCCTGGTCTCGGAGCGCAATCCCACCAGACGCGGAACCTGCGGCAAGCCACGCGCCGGGGTGGAGGTGCGCCTCGTCGATGGCCATGATTGCGAGGTGCCGGTCGGTGCCGTCGGCGAAATGATCGTGCGCACCGACCGCCCGCATGCCATGAACGCCGGCTATCACAAGGCACCCGAAGCCACGGCCATCGCCTGGCGCAACGGCTGGTTCCACACCGGCGATGCGTTTCGTCGCGACACTGAGGGGTACTACTACTTCGTTGATCGCGTAAAGGACGCTATCCGGCGGCGCGGCGAAAACATCTCATCCTTCGAAGTGGAACTCGAAGTCTGCGCCCATCCGGATGTGCTGGAAGCCGCCGCGATCGCGGTACCGAGCGACACCTCGGAAGACGAGGTGATGATCGTCGCCGCCGCCGTCGCCGGCCGCACCATCGATCCCTTGGAACTCACCGATTTCCTGCACCGGCGCATGCCCTATTTCATGGTACCGCGCTACATCCGCATTCTGGACGCACTGCCGAAAACACCAACCGCCAAGGTACAGAAGGCGCTCCTGCGGGCCGATGGCGTTACCACACATACGTGGGATCGCGAGGGCAGTGGCTTTAGGGTAAGCCGGGAGAAGCTAAGCAAGTAAGGACTTCTTTTTTGAAAAAAAGAAGCAAAAAACTTTTATTCGTTAGGCGCGCGGTGCGTCTGGCGCGAACCGCAACGACCAAAAGTTTTTTAGTTCCTTTTTTCAAAAAAGAACTGCTTCTGCTTTTAGCTTCTCCCGATCCGTCTCCAGCAAAGCAATAACCTCAGCAATCGTCGTCGTCGGCTGCCGCGTCCGCGGATACACATGAGCCGTGCGCGGCTTGCGATCGAACCAAATCTTGTCGGCTACTTCCTTGGGCTTGTTGGCGGCGAGCCAGTCTATCGTGTCGGCCCCCTCCGCCTCGCTGCGCAGGATCGGGGCCAGAATTTTGCGGAATTTCGGCAGCGAGCGTTTGACGCCGTCGGTATCCGCCCAGCCGGGGTGAAAGGCATAGGTATGCACATGCAAGCGCGAGCGCCAGTAATCCACCAGGGCGAGCTGCGCGCGCTTGTGCGCGGCGTACGCCAGAAAGCCATTATACCCGGCCGCATCCTGCGCGATTCCCTCCAAGTTGAACGGCGCATTATAAAGGCCGCCTGATACCACCTCGATGAGTGTCGCGCCCTCCGCCAGGCCGCCCGCCTCGAAAAGCTGTTGCACCAGAATGTAGTGGCCCAGCAGATTGACCGCGTAGGAATGCTCGAAGCCATCCGGATTGATACGAAACGAACGATTGAGGATCCCGACGTTGTTCACCACAACGTCGAATTTGACGCCCGCCACAGGCGGCGTTCGCGTCATGGCGGAAACCGCGGTCATCGACGATAGATCGCACATGACCGGAACCAGCACCCCTGGCAGATGCTTCGTCGTCTCCGCAAGAACGGCGAACGCCGCCTGATTTCGTCCGACGGCAAAGACGCGCGCCCCCTTCGTCAACGCGGCCACGACAGCACCCCGACCGATCCCCCCGGTCGCCGCGGTAACAAGCCAGGTTTGTCCAGAATAGTCGGCCTTGACCGGACGGAACGGAATGCCACGTAGTCCATAGCCAATGCGCGTGAAGGAGACGGTAAATCTTGCGTAGAACTCCACGAGCTTACGCGCCATCTGTAGCCTGGTAAAAGCCGCCATTCTGGACACCCCCGCCGCCCGGGTATTACTTGCCTAATAAGACCGGTTTGTCAAAGCACACAGCCTCAGCGCCGCGTTGCACGGACTCACCAACCGAGCACTTCGCCGTCCACCCAGGTCGAATGGAACCCAAGCGAAACGCGATGCGGAATCCGGATTTTCGCGACCGGACCACGGCTGATATCGGCAGCATCAAAAACCAGGCAGTATGAGCGCCAGTCGTTCGTGTCCGTCACGAAACAGACAGCGTAGGCATTGTCTTCCGCCGTATCGAGTGGCCCCCCTCGGCGCGCGGCAATAGGCGCCTCGTTGCCATACACCCCGCGCCCATAGTCCCAGCGCTGGCTGAGCCCGCTGCGCAAGTCGTAGCGCACCAGCGCATCGAAAACCTGGCACTGGCCCTCGATGCTGCCGGTCACCGGAAGCGGAATATGCTGATTGAACGAATACCGTGACGGCCGCGACAGATAATTCATGTTGATGGTCGGAAATTCGGTATTCGCGTCGTCCAGTTGCGTCTCGACGGTCTCGCCGGTGCGCATGTTGAATGACCAGCGATGCATCTGGTGCAGCCGGCGTCGCTGCGCCATCATCGAGGCCAGGGCGCCATCCTTCGGATCGCGCGGGTAGCTTGGGTCGGCCTGGCGGCAGCCGAGCTGATGCACCCACTCGCCCTCCTCCCAGCAATTGATGACGTGCAGGATGTAGCAAGGCTCCGCCTCGAACCAGCTTATCTCGTCGGCC
>Ga0116226_10006974_pt1 | contig 10176 bp, 8 predicted proteins | sample S1TSphfallax_FD_89692 | JGI IMG/M metagenome (GOLD analysis project Ga0116226, IMG submission 89692) | Host-associated microbial communities from peat moss isolated from Minnesota, USA - S1T2_Fa - Sphagnum fallax MG | ecosystem: Host-associated > Plants > Peat moss > Unclassified | place: USA...
GCATCTTCATCTGGTCCGCGCCGGCGGTCTTGTTACCGGTACTGCCTTCCTTTTTCTTCGGCTTCAGGCGCTTGAGCAGCGCCATCGCACCGGTTTGCGAGCCGTCCATGCTGAAGCCTCCGAGCCGGGTGAGGCGGACGACTTCGCTGGCCGACATCGCGCAGACCATGGCGTCGCAGTGCTCCCGACGAGCTTGGAGCGTCTGCAGCAGCGGCTTCCAGTGGTCCTCGAGGAACAACATGGTGGCCACGACGATGTCGGCGGAGGCGATGGCGTCACAGCAACGCTGCAAGCCGGTCGGCTCACTGCCCCATTCGTCGGCGGCGTGAATCTCGAGGGTAAGGCCCGGATAATCGCGCCGCAGTTGGTCCGCGGCCCGCCGGGTGGCGCTGGACAGGTGGCTGTCCATGGTCACGATGACGAAGCGAAGGGGAGGTCCTTCAGCGGCTGTAATGGGCTTTGGCATCGTAAAGCGTCTCCACGGTGATCAACTCAACGGATTTGTCAGCTGCGAATCTTTCGGTGTTGCGCCGCGCCTTGCCACGCACGAAAAACGGAATCTTGCCGAGTTCTTTTTCAGCTTCCGGGGCCCAGCTCGCCTTGACGGCGATGGGGCGGGGCGCCGGTTGCGGTTGGGCCGCCGTGGAGCCCAAGTGCGACGGTGGCGCGGCATCGTGGAATTCGAAGTCGCCGCGAAACATCGTCAGCAGGTGCTCTTCCAGCCCCATCATCAACGGGTGGACCCAGGTATCGAACAGCACATTGGCGCCTTCGAATCCCATCTGCGGCGAGTAACGCGCCGGAAAATCCTGCACGTGCACCGGCGCTGAAATGACCGCGCACGGAATTCCGAGGCGCTTGGCGATATGCCGCTCCATCTGGGTTCCGAGCACCAATTCCGGGGTCAGCTCCGCGACCTGCGCCTCGACCTCGAGGTAATCGTCGGTAATCAGTGCTTCGATGCCGTACAGCGCCGCGGCGGCGCGCACGTCGCGGGCAAATTCGCGGCTGTAGGTGCCAAGTCCCACGACCGTGAACCCCAGCTCCTGGGCGGCGATGCGCGCCGCCGCAATGGCATGCGTGGCATCGCCGAAGACGAACACGCGCTTGCCGGTGAGGTAGGTCGAGTCGACCGAGTGCGAATACCAACCGGCATGCGAGGGGGTGCCGCGCAACGCGGGAGACGGATCCACCGCGGCGACTCGGGCCACTTCCTCGATGAACTCGCGCGTGGCACCCAACCCGATCGGAATCGTCTTGATCGACGGCTGATCGAACGTGCGGCGCAGCCACTCCGCCGCCTGATAGCCGATTTCCGGATACAACACGATGTTGAAATCCGCTTCGCCGAGGCGTGCGAGGTCCGCCGGGCTCGCGCCCAACGGCGCGATCACATTGATGTCGATGCCGAGTTGCTCGAGGATCTCGGTGACGGCGCGGATGTCGTCGCGATGCCGGAATCCCAGCGCGGTGGCCCCCAACAGGTTACAGCTCGCGCGAGTACCCGGCTCTCTGGCCGGGCGCTTGAAGCCCGGAGCCGGTGCGTCAGGCGTCGCCATGGTGCGCACGATTTGATAGAAGGTTTCGGCCGCGCCCCAATTCTCCTTCTTCTGGTAGGAGGGCAATTCGAGCGGTACGACGGGAATCGGTAGGTGCAACGCACGGGTCAGGCCACCCGGATCGTCTTGGATCAATTCGGCGGTGCAGGAGGCGCCGACCAGCAGGGCCTGCGGCTTGAAACGCTCGTAGGCCTCGGCGGCGGCGCGTTGAAACAGCTCGGCGGTATCGCCACCCAGATCGCGCGCCTGGAAAGTCGTGTAAGTCACGGGTGGGCGGCGCGGCAGCCGCTCGATCATCGTGAACAGCAGATCGGCGTAGGTATCACCTTGCGGCGCATGCAGCACGTAGTGCACGTCCGTCATCGCGGTGGCGATGCGCATCGCTCCGACGTGCGGTGGGCCTTCGTATGTCCAGACCGTCAGTTGCATGATCAGGCCACCAGCCGGGTGCGCCGGACCAGCGGCCGGGCGAACAGCTCGGCGAGATCCGCCGCCTGGTTGAACCCTTGGATCGGTGTGAACACCAACTCGATCGACCACTTCGTCGTCAAGCCTCGCGCCTCGAGCGGGTTCGCCAACCCCAATCCGCACACGACGAGATCCGGTTGCGACGCCAGGCACCGGTCGAGCTGATTCTCGACGTGCTGCCCCTCGACCACGGAGGTGCCAGAGGGCAGAGCGGCGAGTTCGGCGGCGAGGTGCGTGCGGTGCAGAAACGGCGTGCCCACCTCCACCAGCTGCATGCACATTTCCTGCGCCAGAAACCGCGCCAAAGGCACCTCGAGCTGGGAATCAGGAAAGAAGAACACGCGCTTGCCGGCCAGCTGTTCGCGATAGCGCGTGAGGCTGCGTTGCGCGCGTTCGTAGGCGGGCTGGGTCGCGCGACGGAAGCGGGCCTCATCGATCTGGTAGGCGTTGGCAGCGGCTTGCAACCAGCTCAAGGTTCCCTCCGCCCCGAGTGGAAACGGCGCGGCCAGATACTCAGCTCCACGTGCCTCGAGCGCGCGCGCCGTATCGCCCAGGAAAGGCTGGGCCAGCAGGAAGCGGGTGTTGCGGCCCACGCGGGGCATCTCGGTCGAACGGCGCGGCGGGAAAAAATCGACGCGCGCGATGCCCATCTCGTGCAACAGGGTGCGCAGCTGATCCTCGACCACATCGGCCAGTGCTCCGACGATCAGCAGGTTACCGGTGTCGTCCGACGCTGCGTCGACCGACGGCGCGTCGAGTCCCGGCACCATCGAGGTGAGGCAGGCATCCTCACCCTGGGTGAAGGTGGTCTCGATGCCGCTGCCTGAATAGTTGAGCACCCGGACCTGGGGCGAGAAGCGGTTCGACAGCCGCAACGCGGCGCGCGACAGGTCGAGTTTGATGACCTCGGACGGACAGGAGCCGACCAGAAACAGCAGCTTGATGTCCGGGCGCCGCGCCAGCAACTGGGTGACGACCCGGTCGAGTTCGACATTCGCGTCGGCGAGCCCCGCCAGATCGCGCTCATCGATGATGGCCGTCGCGAAGCGAGGCTCGGCGAAGATCATCACGCCGGCCGCCGATTGGATCAGATGCGCACAGGTCCGCGATCCCACCACCAGAAAGAACGCGTCCTGGATCTTGCGGTGCAGCCAGATGATGCCGGTCAACCCACAAAATACCTCGCGCTGGCCGCGCTCGGTGCTGACCCGGACCGCGCCCGGTGCCGTGCCGGCGACGGCTGCCGTGCCGAGGTCGCTCATGGATCCAGTACTCATAGGCTCATCACCGGTTGATTGGCCAAGGGCGCGCCAGTCGCCGGACCCTCGAGACGCGCCTTGCGCAGCTTGATGACGAATTGCGCCGCGTTGATGAGATAGGTCGAATAGGCGAGCAGCGCGATGTACATCGGATAGCGGGCCTGCATCGACCCGAACAACAACGCGCCCAGATACAGCGTATGCAGGGCGAGCACCCACATGCTGACGCAGTCTTCCCAGAAGAATGCCCGCGCGAACAAGTACTTACCGAAGACGTCGCGTTCCCAAAGGCAGCCCGTCACCATGATCGTGTAAAGCACCAGCGTCTTGACGAGCACCGAGATCGTTGCCGCCTCGAGACCCCGGCCGGTCCGCAGGAATCGGATCACCAGCACGGCGCTGATGATGAAAACCACGAATTGGATCGGCGCGAGAATCCCCTGGATCAGCGTCCAGCGGGAGGCGTCGCGGCGGAGTCTTTCTGCAGGTGTGTAAAGCGCCATTAACGTAACCCTAGACCGGTTGGAGGCGACTGTCAACAAAACCATACGTAAAGGAAACTTGACAACCAAACGGGAACTTGAGAAGGTCCGAGCACGATGACCCCGGTTCTCCGCAGGAGGAGCCCAATGCGATTCGGAGACTTTTCGGTGGAACATGGCACCAGCGGGGCGGCGGAGCGGACACCGGTCGACTCGGATGCCCGTATGGCTCGTCTGGTGCGCACCATCGAGGGGGAGATCGTCCCCCGGCTGGTGCTGACGCGGGGCGCGCTACGTTCCACCCATCCCGTGGAGTGCGCGGGGGGCAGGCTGCCCGACGACGCCGATGTCCACGAGCTGGTACGGGTATTGTTGGCCCACGATGTCAGCGTGGCGTCGGCCTTGGTCGAGAGCGTTCGCCATCGCGGTGCCTCGCTCGAATCCATTTGCCTCAAGTTGCTCGCCCCGGCGGCGCGCGAGCTTGGGCTGCTCTGGGAAGAGGATCAGTGCGACTTCATGCAGGTGACGGTGGGACTGTGCCGGCTGCATCATCTATTACGCGAGCTCAGCCCCGAGTTTCGCAGCGAGAGCTGCGAGCAGAGCGTCGAGCGGAACATCCTGCTCGCGCCGATGCCGGGGGATCAGCACACCTTCGGCATCACGATCGTGGCCCAGTTCCTGCGCAAGGCGGGATGGCAGGTCTGGCACGAGTTTGCGGATACCACGGGCGACATCCTGGAGATCGTCAAATCGCATTGGTTTGCGGTCGTCGGACTGTCGGTGGGCAGCGAATCACGAGTCGACGATGTGACGCAATTCATTCGCGCCATTCGTCAGTCATCGCGCAATCGCTCGATCGGCATCCTGGTCGGAGGCCCGGTGCTGGTCGAGCGACCCGAGTTGGCCGTATTGGTCGGGGCGGATGCCACGGCGCACGACGGCCCGATGGCGGTGCTGCGTGCCGACGCTGTCATCGACAGGACTGCGTCTTGAAGCCGGGATATTGCGCGTGAAGCAATTCAGCGCTTCGAAGCAATGGTTGAACGATCTCGACAGCGAGACGGCCAGCCGTCTCATCGCCGTGTCCTCCGATGTGGCCCTGGTCGTTTCGGATTCCCCGGAAGGCTTGATTTACGACGTGTCCGTGACCACGGAGGCGCTGCCGAATGCCGTGACGGACAAGTGGATGGGCAAGGCCTGGGTCGATACCGTCAACAGCGACAGTCGCGCCAAGATCGAGGCGCTGCTGCGCGATTCGAATAATCAGGGGCCGCCGCGCTGGCGCACGGTCAACCATTTGAGTGATGGCGGACCGGATCTGCCCGTCATGTATGCCGCCGTGCAGATGAAAGCGGCCGGTCGGGTGGTCGCCTTCGGCCGCAGCATGCAGTCGATGACCAATCTGCAACGACAGCTCGTGACCACCCAGCAATCGATGGAGCGCGAGTACCTCAAATTACGTCAGGCGGAGGCACGCCACCGGCTGCTGTTCCAGGTCGCTTCCGAGGCCGTGCTGATCGTCGATGCCACCAATCGCAAGGTGCTCGAGGCGAATCCCGCCGCGGGACGCTTGCTCGGCGAAGGCACTCAACGTTTGGTGGGACATTTGTTCCCCGAAGGTTTCGATGAGCCGGGCAACCAGGCGTTGCAGACGCTGTTGGGGGCCGTGCGAGCCACCGGCCGCACCAGTGAGGTGGTCGCGCACTCCACGGACCGGGGCCGGGAATTTCGCGTATCCGCATCGCTGTTCCGCGAGGAACGCTCGTCGTTCTTTCTGGTGCGCATGACGTTGCTCACGGCCGACAATGCGGCGCTCACGCCGAGCCACGGGTCCAAAGTCCTGGAGATCGTCGCGAGCGCCCCCGAGGGCTTCGTGGTCACGAATCTGGACGGCCGCATCCTGTTCGCCAACCGCGCGTTCCTCGATTTGGTCCAGCTGGCGACGGAGGAACAGTCGCGCAATGAGTCGCTGGAGCGCTGGCTCGGACGCCCCGGGGTTGATTTCAACCTGCTGACCGCGCAGCTGCGTGAACACGGCGCTCTGCGCTTGTTCGCCACGCAGTTGCGAGGCGAATATGGCTCGAGCAGCGATGTCGAGATTTGTGCGGTATCGGTGCTCAACGGCGAGGAACCGTGCTATGGCTTCACGATTCGGGACGTGGGTCAGCGCGTGATCTTCGATCGTCAGATCAGCCGCGACAAGCCGCGCTCGGTCGAGCAGCTGACCGAGCTCGTGGGGCGTGTGCCATTGAAGGATCTGGTGCGTGAATCGACCGACATGATCGAGAAGCTCTGCATCGAGGCGGCACTCGAAATCACCGGCGACAATCGCGCCTCGGCCGCCGAGATCTTGGGATTGAGCCGGCAGAGCTTGTACGCGAAGCTGCGCCGCTATGGGCTCGGCGAACTCGCCGCCGCCGATAGCGATCAAACCGAGTAAGTTTTCAAGGTCATCCATGTCACGTTCCGCTGCAACCGTTCTCGCTCGAGAGGCGCCGGCTCCCGGCGTGGTGCTGGAGTTGTTGAAACCCATCACCTGGTTTCCGCCCATGTGGGCCTTTGCCTGCGGTGCCGTCTCGTCGGGCATTGCCTGGCAGGGGCACTGGGCCGTCATCCTGACCGGCGTCCTTTTGTGCGGTCCGTTGCTGTGTGCGTCGAGTCAGGCGGTCAATGATTGGTTCGATCGTCACGTCGATGCCATCAATGAGCCACAACGTCCGATCCCGTCCGGCCGCATGCCCGGCCAGTGGGGTTTGTTCGTGGCGATCCTGTGGACCGGTCTGTCGCTCGGCTGCGCGGCCACTCTGGGAAGCTGGGTATTCGGCGCCGCCGCCTTAGGCTTGCTGCTGGCTTGGGGCTATAGCGCACCGCCGGTGCGTTTGAAACAGAACGGCTGGTGGGGAAATCTCGCCTGCGCCGCGTGCTATGAAGGCTTCGCCTGGGTCACCGGCGCAGCAGTGATGGAGGGCGGCACCACACCGTCGCCGCGGACGGCCGCGCTCGCCGTGCTCTACAGTCTCGGCGCACACGGCATCATGACGCTCAACGATTTCAAGTCGATCGAGGGCGACAAGCGCTGCGGCGTGGGTTCTCTGCCCGTGCTGTTGGGTGCTGAGCTTGCCGGCGGCGTCGCCTGTGTGGCGATGGCGCTGCCGCAGTTCGTGGTGGCCGCGCTGTTGCTCGCCTGGGGCGCGCCGTACCACGCGCTCGCCGTGGCCGTGCTCTTGGGCGTGCAACTCCTGTTGATGCGCCGGCTGCTCACCGATCCCCGGCAACTGGCGCCTTGGTACAACGGCACCGGCGTGACGCTCTACGTCAGCGGCATGTTGGTGAGCGCCTTCGCATTGAAAGGACTGACACTGTGAAAGGACTGACACTGTGAAAGGACTGACGCTGTGAAAGGACTCGCCGTGACGGGACGCGCGCCGTGATCACCATCATCCGCTTGGGGTTGGTGCAAGCCGCGTTGGGAGCGGTCGTGGTGCTCGTGATCTCGACCCTCAATCGGGTCATGGTCGTCGAGTATGCGTTGCCGGCCATGCTGCCCGGAATGCTGGTCGCCCTGCATTACGCCGTGCAGCTGATCCGGCCGCGATTCGGTCATGGCTCGGACCGCGGTGGTCGTCGAACGCCTTGGATCATTGGAGGAATGGCGGTGTTGTGCGTGGGCGGCGTGCTCTGCGCACTGGCGGCCATCACACTGCCGCGGCATCTCATCGGGGGCTTGGCGTTGGCGGTGTTCGCCTACGGTCTGGTCGGTGTCGGCGTCGGTGCCGCCGGGACCTCGCTGCTGGTGTTGATGGCGAGCCAGATCGATGAGCGACGGCGCGCGGCGGCGGCCACCGTGATGTGGATCATGATGATTGCCGGTTTCGCGGTCACCTCCACCGTGGTGGGCCGTTTCCTCGATCCGTTCTCGGCGGCACGCTTGCTCGAGGTCACCGCCACGGCCGCGGCGGTGGCTTTTCTGGCGGCGGTGGCCGCGATTTGGCGGGTGGAGCGTGCCGCTGCCGCGCCGACCCGCGGCGCGTCGGCGACGAGCGGCTCGACTCGAGCAACCGGCTTCGCGCCAGCGCTGCGCCGGGCCTGGTCCGATGCCGAGGCGCGCGGATTCACGCAATTCGTGTTCGTGTCGATGCTCGCCTACAGCGCGCAGGAGTTGCTGCTGGAGCCCTTCAGCGGCTTGGTCTTCGGTTACTCGCTCGGCGCTTCGACCCAACTGTCGGGCTCGTGGCATGCCGCGGCCTTGCTGGGCATGGTGAGCGTGGGTCTGGCATGCAGCGGCAGACGCCGCTTGGGAAGTTTACGCGGGTGGACGGTGGGTGGCTGCTGTGCATCGGCCCTTGCACTCGCGAGTCTGGCTGCCGAGGCGGCCATGGGCTCGAGTGGGCTGTTACGTCCGTCGGTGTTCGCGTTGGGCGTCGGCAACGGGGTGTTCGCGGTTGCGGCGATCGGCTCGATGATGGCGCTCGCGCATCGCGGCGATGGCGCCGGCGCGGGAGTGCGCATGGGGCTGTGGGGTGCCGCGCAGGCCTTGGGTTTTGCGCTGGGTGGCCTGCTCGGCACGGGTATCGTCGATCTGTGCCGCCACCTGTTGGGTTCGCCGGCGTTGGCGTTCGCCAGCGTCTTTGGTATCGAGGCAGCGTTATTCTTTGCGGCCGCCCGAATGGCGGCGCGAATTGATTCTCGGCAACGATCTCTTTCAACCTCTACGGCAACGGTGGTGCTCGCATGACTAACTCAATTGAGACATTCGATGTGGTCGTCGTCGGCGGTGGCCCCTCCGGCGCCACCGCGGCGACGGATCTCGCAGGTAAGGGTCGCACAGTGTGTCTATTGGACCGTGCCGGCCGCATCAAGCCATGCGGCGGCGCCATTCCGCCGAAGGCCATCGAGGAATTCGACATTCCGGATTCGCTGCTGGTGGCGAAGATCCGCTCCGCGCGCATGGTCTCTCCGACGCAGGCGGCGGTCGATATGCCGATCGACGGCGGCTTCGTCGGCATGGTCAATCGCGAGACCTTCGATGAGTTCCTGCGCCAGCGCGCGCGGCGCAGCGGTGCCGATCTGCGGGTCGGAACCTTCGACCGGCTGACGCGCGATCCGGATGGTGTGGCGGTCGTTCATTATCGAACCGGCGAGGCGGAACATCGAGTCCGTGCCCGAACGGTCATCGGTGCCGACGGTGCACGCTCGGCGGTCGCGGAGCAGTGCATTGCGGGCGCCGACAAGATTCGCTACGTGGCGGCCTATCATGAAATCATTCGCGTGCCCAAAACCGCGAGCGATCAGTATGTCGCGAACCGCTGTGACGTCTACTACCAGGGACATCTGTCACCGGATTTCTACGCCTGGATTTTCCCGCATGGGGACACGGCAAGCGTCGGCGTCGGCAGCGCTCAGAAGGGCTTCTCGCTGCGCAGCGCGACGACGGAACTGCGCAAGCTCGCCAATCTCGGTGAGGTGGAAACGCTGCGCCGTGAGGGTGCGCCGATTCCGATGAAGCCGCTGCCGCGCTGGGACAATGGTCGCGACGTCGTGGTGGCGGGCGATGCCGCGGGCGTGGTGGCACCGGCCTCGGGCGAAGGAATTTATTACGCGATGGCGGGCGGGCGGTTCGCCGCGGACGCGGTTCATGAGTTTCTCGCGACCGGCCGCGTGCGCGCATTGCGCACGGCGCGATCCCGCTTCATGCGCGCGCACGGCTTGGTGTTCTGGGTGCTCGGCATCATGCAGCGTTTCTGGTATTCGAGCGACAAGCGGCGCGAGCGCTTCGTGCACATCTGCCGTGATGAGGACGTGCAGCGGCTCACGTGGCAGGCCTACATGCACAAGAAGTTGGTGCGTGCGAAGCCGATGACGCACGCGCGGATTTTCTTCAAGGACCTCGCGCACTTGCTGGGTGTTGCGCGCGCCTGATTCAGGCGCGCACGGAGGTCCGCCCTTGGCCAGCCTGTTTCAGCAAGGGCGGATCGTCGATCTGATTCTCCTATTTCTGGCCCTGGAAATAATAGGAATAAGTCTCATTCGCGTTAGCGGCCGGGCCTTTCGTGGACCGGCATTCCGGCCTGTCGCCATCGTGGTCAATGCGGGGGCGGGAGCTGCCTTGTTGATGGCGTTGCGCGCCGGCCTGCGCAGCCTCGAATGGCCGCACGTCGCCGGTTGGCTGTTGGCCGCTCTCGTGTTTCATGTCTGGGATTTGACGTTGCGCGGGTCCATGCCTCGAACGCGCTGACTGGTCGGAGGACTGGGAAACGAATTAAAATTATTTATGACACGGACTTCCCCGAAAGCGGGATTATGAGCACAGTACTTCACCGAAAGGATCTTTCAATGGACAAGATGATTTCACGTCGAGCGCTCGTCAAGGGCGGCCTCATCGCCGGTGCTTTGGTTCCCACCTTGGGC
>Ga0116226_10006975_pt1 | contig 10175 bp, 7 predicted proteins | sample S1TSphfallax_FD_89692 | JGI IMG/M metagenome (GOLD analysis project Ga0116226, IMG submission 89692) | Host-associated microbial communities from peat moss isolated from Minnesota, USA - S1T2_Fa - Sphagnum fallax MG | ecosystem: Host-associated > Plants > Peat moss > Unclassified | place: USA...
CGCTAAACTTATATTTTTTCTTGACTAGACTTCTATTTCTTGGCTAAACCTATATATCTTACTAGCTAACTTCTATTTTTTTCCTAAACCTATATTTCTTATTGGCTAAACTTCTATCTCTTGGCTAAACCTATATATCTTACTAGCTAACTTCTATTTTTTGCCTAAACCTATATTTCTTATTGGCTAAACTTCTATCTTGGCTAAACCTATATTTGTTATTGGTTAAACTTATATTTCTTGGTTAAACTATTTTTTTGGCTAAACTTATATGTCTTACTGGCTAAACTTCTCTCTTTTGGCAAAACCTGTATCTTTTGGCTAACCCTATATTCTTTTTGGTTAAACTTATATTTCTTGACTAAATTTATATCCCTTGGCAAAACCTATATATCTTCTTAGTTAAAATTATTTCTCTTAGTTAAACCTATATTTCTTCTTGGTTAAATGTGTATATTTTGGTTAAACCTTTCTTTTTTTTTAGTTAAACTTCTATTTCTTAGCAAACTCTATATATCTTATTGGTTAAACTTCTACTTAATTCCTACTCCAAAAATAAACCAAAAGAATAGATACATGTTTCAGTAATGCCATTTTAATTATTTGCAAAACATCTATTTATTTGGCAAAACCTACCTACCCACACATCATTATACCTACCTATGCACTTGCAAATTATGGACTTTAATTGCAAAAATTATAATGTAAAATGTGGGTCCAATTACAAAAAATGTTTTGGCAACAATCCTCTACCTCCGCTTTGGACCATTTAATGCAAGATGTACTTAGTTTAATTAAATAATCGACTTGATAAATATAAAGTTAAAAAGACATCAAACATTTATGAATATTTGCACAATTTTTAACACTAATCAAAATCAATCCTAGGTTGGATTTTGGGGGGAAATTTGGCCAAATTTTCACATACAAATACTTGCAATAAGATGCATTTTATCTCTTTTGAAGGTGAATGAAAAAGTCTCAAGTTTAAGTGACCACAGTAAAGGTAAAAAAAATAGACTCTTATTTCATTCATTTAATTTTTTCTTTTCATTGTGTTTCAATTTTAATTCATCGTTCACTCCTAAAAGATTATTTTGTATGGCATTCGTATATGTTTATATAGTTATTAATTTTTATGACATTTACCATTAAAATTGTTTAAGTTTATATATAAATTTTTGGGGTAATTAGTTTTAAACTCTAAGGTTAATGCCTCCATTCATTATAATTTTTAATTGATTAACTTTAAAATTCAAAACATAGATATTATAAATGTTTTTTGTATTCCATTTGTAGTTTTGTTTGTATAATCATTAGGTTGAAAACATTTATCATTATGATTATTTAGGGTTTTAAGTTTAAGGCTTAATGAAATGTGTGTTGATTTATTTAGGTTGTGTTCTCAAATCAAGATACAACTCCTTTGAATGTGATATCATCTTTTAACATCAATGGTATGATATTTTTTCTTAATCATTTTCTTATGTTTTTTTATTGTTTTGTTCTTAATTTAAGGAAATCAATTTCCCTGGATGGTTTTAATACGGTCATCAAATTTCACTAAGAATGTTCCATGTTTGATATATGGATTTAGCATTTTGGCCTCCTATAGATAGTGTGGATTTAGGGTCATAATGCCAATATTACATTTTGCCACCCATATATAGTGTGCATCTTTAAATTGTTATGTAAGTATTACATTTAAAGCTCCCACATATAATGTGGATTATAGTCATAATGTGGGTATTGTAGTTTTCCCCCATATACAATGTGCATCTTTACATTATCATGTAGGTATTGCATTTTTTTTTTCCATAAATAGTGTAGTTTGTTAACTATCATGTGGGTATTACATTTAGATCATCCATAGATAATATGGATTTAAAATTTATAATTATGGCCATAGACCATATCATATGTTTTCCATACTTAGCATTTAGGGTATTATGTGCATGATTATATTGGGTTTAGATGAGGGATATAAATGAAGTACTTAAAACATGTACATTTGCATTAGTATTGAATATGACAATTAACATGTAATTCAACATATTGCAAATATAAAATTTTGGACATCAATATCAATTTATTGTTTTTTCGTGTACAATCAAGTCAAGGCATAGTTTCAAACATGGGTCGTGCCTCAAAATCTCAATATATTGAAATTCAAAACCCAAAGAAATCACCTTTTAACAACATGGACTTGGTGTGGAAAATAAATGTTCGACATGGAGGGGCACATATAATCGAGGTTGAGTGTGCATACACATCCCACATGCACGAATCTCAAAATTTCTAAACAGTGAATGAAGCCATGAAGACTCCCAATGGAGTGAAACATTTATAAACATGTACCTTCACAAGAAAATGTAAAAATGCCAAGAATCCAAAACCACCTTGGCCATATTTGGTATGATGTTTTATTATTCACTTTTGTTATATGGAACTTGTTTTTTAACCTCATATTTTACCAAACTTTAAGTCTTAAATTGATTTCACATTTTGTAGGTATGCATGTGGGTTTGGGCTGAAAAATAATCATGGAGACCCAAATCACCATTTATCCATTAAACAAGGTTATTTAGCTCAATTTTTGATTAGGCGATTGTACACACAACCTGAGGTGGCAAAGATAATCTTCTACCATTGACTTCATACGCAAATCAATAGTGAGTGTGCACATGGCAAACATGACCTTGATTCCATTGCGTGACCATCTTTTTTTGCCCCATAAATGTCACAAGCCCTCAAGGACCACATTTGGACCCAATTGGGTTTAGGTTACATCATCAAGCAAATATATGATAAACATAAAGCAATATGGTGGGCTAGAATCAATGTAGAAGAAGCGATGACAAGGGGTGATTTCATTAGACAACAAGACATTGCTTACTTGGATCGCAAACACAAAAAAGGGAGTTGGCATTTACACCAAAATCTGGCCATTTCCCTTTGCACATGGGCATTTAGTCATCCAGATGATGTGTTTTATTTTCAAGATGCAAGTGAGGATAATGGGATTCATGTCCCATTCATAATAGGGATCCAAACCCCATCTCAATTACAAGCCATGGTTTCATTAGGTGATAATGAGGTAATTTCAATGGATGCCACCTTCAGTACCAATGATGTGAAATTTCATTTGTTCACATTGATGGTGTTTGATGCACATTGCATTGGAGTGCCAGTTGCATGGATCATTACAAGTCGCCAAACATGTGATGATTTGGTGGAATGGCTAACTCCTTTGAAAACAAAGCTTCTAAGGAAAAACCCTATATGGAAACCTTCATGTTTCATTGTTGATGATGCTCCACAAGAATTATGAGCATTGTGGTGAGTTTTATTTTCATTTTACCTTTTTTTGAACTTATGTACATTCAACCATTTCAAATTTTCATTCCACATTCTCCATTTTAAATAATGTTATTAGTTGAAATGATAATAAATTGGTATTTTATGCATGGTTAAGATTGTGTGGGGTGATGATCAAGTGCCCATTTACCTTTGTGCATGGCATGTCTTAAAGGTTTGGCGCTTATGTTCGATGGAACAAATCAAAGACAATGAAGTGCAACGTGCAATATTGGATGACCTTCACACTATCATGTACATGCCTATTGAACCAAATGAAAGCATTAAAGCCTTCATGACTCGTGGGAAAAACAAAATCATTGAAAGTTTCACCCAACATTTACCTGGTGATTCATGGACTCAATATTTTTGGACCTATTATTTCCAAGTTGGTGCGTGAATTAACTTTCAAACCAATATTGTTGTTACACCATGTTATGCAGATCCCAAAATATTCACTTTTTGAATTAAGGTAAAAACACCAATGGTGGACTTAGTAATCCCATGTGGGCATTAAATGCAATACCCACATTGAGACCTTAATCCACACTATATGTGTGAGCACCTATGTGATACTTGCACGACAATTTAAAGATGCACATTATATGTGGGGTCGAAGTGTAATATTCACATTATGACCCTAATCCAAATTATATGTGGGAGCCTTAAATGCAATACCTACATGACTTTTTAAAGATGCACACTATATATGGGGGAAAATGCAATACCCACATTATGACCCTAATCTATATTATATATGGTAAAAGGAAATGCAATACTTGCACAACAATTTATGGATGCACACTGTATCTTGTTGTAGATTTGTGGATGGTGGGGTTTTGACAAGTGCCACATTCAAACCAAAACACACAAAACATCAATTGAGTCTTACCATGGGGCATTGAAAGGTTGGTTCTCTTTGGAAACAAAAGGGCTTCAAGGTTGACGAATTGATTAGTTAGTGTGGAGACTCATGACAACGATTGCAAGACATTACATGCACATAGCTAAAATGAAAAAATGCGGGTTCATAAAAAAAGAGGTTGTGGAACACATTGTGAAAACGAGCATTGAGAAGGTCACATTAATCCCTCACACCAATGTCACCCATGGGATAAATGATTCAAACGAAACTGGCCATGCATGGATGGTACGAAGCCAACAACATTCGAATATGACATATAAAGTCCCACTTCCTTTCACCAAGTATGATTGTTGCACGTGTGAATGGGCATTGCATGGAAACTTGTGTAAACATCAAGTTGCCATTTTTCTTACATGTATCGATCTCACTAAAGATAATATCATTCAATATTGTGGGACATGGTACAAATCTGATCGTGGAGGTTTTGCTGCCATGTTTACGAACCCTACCTATTTGCACATTTATGACAATGGATCTGATGATGAAGAGGCCAATGAAGCTCACTCTAAAAAATTATGTATTGTTGGTATGTGTGAACTTATGAGACCAAATGATACCTCCCCCAATGTGGAAAAAGAAAAAGATCATAGCCAACCTTCAAGTTCATCCACCTCCATGGAAAAAATGCTTTCTCGAATGGGTGACATAATGCAAGAAATCATCAATGAAATCAAAGAAGGTGGGGTTCAACTCATAGACCACACCACATCATTGTTGCGTGTTATTGCAATAGATGTACAAGGTATTTGCCTTTCCAAGGTGAATGAAATCATGCATCCTAGCATGGTATTTCATTGCGTCAATGATGGACTTGGTAATTTAGTGCATCAAATGAAGGATTGGCATGATACAATGTTAGAACATGGAAATATTTGTAAGAAGAAGGCTCATGAATAAAATAAACACAAATTTGTTTGTACCTATCCCCCATTTTAATTTTCCATTGCTAAAATGTGCATCATATTACAATTGTGTCAAAGAAGAGATTATTTGTGTTAATGCATTGATTTTTGTATCAGTGAACATATAGGGTTTAAAAGTTAAAGTTACATTATTAAGGTTATATAACACATATCTTTTAAAACTCCCAAACAAGAATATTTCACTCAAACATCATATAGAGATGGATATTGCAAGTCAATTGTACAATAATCACCAGGTCAATATGCAAGTAATGCTTGCCCATCTTGTTTCTTGTGGCATTTAATTGGTATTACATGCAAGTATTGCAAGGTTTAGGGTATATCATAATTAAAGGTTAACAAGCACTAACACAAGTATTGCATATAATTTCATATCTTTCATGGGTATTAATTATGTTAAATGAAGGTATTGCAAATTCCCTACTCCTTCCAGAAGGGGATTTGGCCACTTAATGCAAGTATTGTCCTACCTTTTTCATTAGAATGATGATTTGCTTTAGTTATAAATATCATTTGGATATTTTTTATTACATTTAGTCCATTAAATGTAGGTATTGCATTTGGTGAACAAGATCCCCCTAAGTAAACCTAGATGATGAGGGACTAAGTTTTTGCAATACTTGCATAATAAATTTTAAATAACCAAAAGGGGGTTTTTGGTGAGGGTACACAATATAAATTTATGTAGGTATAATGATAAGCTTACTATGGTAAATTGGTAATATTACATTATAATAATAAAGGAAAATTTACCTTAATGATCACCTTAACACTCATTACAAATGATGTAGGTATTACAAATTAAGGCTTGGAAAAATTAAGACATACCCACAATCAATGCTTACACCTAAAGATGAAGGTATTGATAATTGGTTAAGTTTTTTTAAATAGGTATCTTTTGGATACGTCTTATTGTTTTTATACACTATATGCATATATTACATTTGGTAAACAAGATGATCTTACATAACCTTAGATGATGAGGGAATAGGTATTTGCATTATGAAATCAAGGGGGGTTACATAACATAAATTTACCTAGGTATTGCAATTTGGGATTTAACATATGGTGATAGGGTATGGTATTACAAATTGAAAATTTTAACCCTCATCATGTAAACATTACAACCTAATGCATGCATAGGTTTCAATTTGAAAAATTAAACAAACCTATGTAATGAACCTTAAAATGTTGAATTAAAACCTTTTTATATAACAAAAAATACTTACATTGACCTTAAATTAAATAAACACAAAAAGAATTGGTTGCATAACTTTAATGGTGGAATATAACAATTTCCTAGAACTAAGTGTTAAACCTAATTTTGAATTTTTTTTGCATAACCCTAAATTGTGTATAGACTATTAACTTATGTTTTAGACCTAATTTTGGGGGGCAAGGGGAGGGGGGGCAACTAGTGGGAAGGTTTTTTTATCATTCATACTTTTGTCACAAAATCACCTTCATTCTCCTTTCCTTTAATGAAAAAGAAAAGAAAAATAGGAACCTCGTTATGTGTGTACATGAATACATAAATTCACTTAAAAAATATTCCATGAAAATAATATAAATGTTAGGAAAAAGGTTATTTTAAAACAATAAATGACAAAGAGTTGGGCTTAATTTCCTTAAACCTAATGTCTCCCCTATTTATTTGAAACATATATTAAGCAAAAGTTTAAATTAGGGTAATAGAACATGAACATGAGTTGGTTGATATGTGGGTATTGCAATTTGAAACACTTTATGGAAAACCCAACCATAAATAAAAAAAGATCAAAAGTTTGCAATACCTGCATAGATAAACTGATTTATGCACCAAGGGGTCCTTTCATGAAAATGGGCAATGTAATTACATAAAAATATTATATTACATTTTTTGTTAAAGTTATTATGCAAGTATTTCATGATGGTTAATGAAGGTATTACTTAAATGCTTTAGCATGGCCACATAATGTGTTAACCTTATTAGATGAAGGTATTGCTCATTTGGTTTATAGTAAATGTAATCCATTCATAATGGATGGGGGTATTGTGTGCAACATGGCATAAGATTAACCTAAAATCTACAAATCCCAAAATTAGAGGTCAAAATTAAAACAAGTGGATTGATACAAAAATGTTCAAGTAACCACACTACAAAAAGGATGGTGACAAAAATATATCATGCTAAGTTAATCTATAATGGTTCGATACAAAATAGTGCATATGTGCACTAAAGCTATATCTATAATTATTCCTCCAAAGAGGATGAATTAGGAGCAATGCCCATATTGGTGCAATACTTTGCTGCAGTTTCTACAACTTTGGCTGCATGGTGATGAGTAAATAATTGACGATGCTCAAGCGTAAGTCGAATTTCATTTGCAACAAAAACCTCCTTTGTTGTGCCCAAAAGCTTAACATAAGAAAACAGAAAAACAAATTACATTCCAATGTTAAATGCAAACAATGTTAAAAAATAAATAAATTATATATATATGGAAATATACCGCCCATGATTAATTTTGAAATTGTGATACTTGGATATTGCATCCATTTCTTTGACTCAGTTACGTTTATTGGACTCTAAATGTCCAATTCCGAACACCCCATGCAATTTTCAAAGGCTTTGCATGAACAACTCTAGTTGCCCAAATTGTCTCAATAAGGTTCTCGTCCTTTTCAAGGGGTGTCCATGCATTTTGTGGGATGGACCCCACCCCCCATGCTAGAATCCCGATGATGCCCAACAAGATCTTGAAGGCTAAACGTACCAACAAAGGTCGTTTAACATGTTCCATTTGTTGCGCTTGGGCTTGGAGTTCATCCCATTTTAACTCTACTTTCTTTTTCATTCTATTGAGAACCTTCGTTTCATTCCACTTTTGCCTTGCGTGTGGGTTGTTCAAAATTCGAGCATTCATAGCATGGTGATTTTGTTGCCTTGGTCCCCCAAGATGAGTAGAAGGACAACCAAATTTGCCTACCTCCATGCAAAGCCTATGTTTGTTCTCCAAATGTTGACGAAATAGCCATTTAACCGCATAAACGTCGGTACATCAATTGATTTTGCACTTCCACCTTGACCTTTCATGCACCTAATTTGCATCTTCCATTGCACAATTTGGTAGTATTTCTACTTGATCACTTTCATGTGAAGCCACCATAGCCCCTATAAGAACAACATTCAAAATCAAACCAGAAAATAATCCTTAAGAATGATGAAAATATTGCAAACAAGCTAATAATAATAACTTACAGAATATGAAGGTATTGCAAATAAACTAGCAAGAGAACTCTAAAAATATGAAAGTATTACAAATTAGTAAATAAACATTAAATACAAGGAGGGCATTGCAAATAGGCTAGCAAATAAAACCTTCAAACAATGAGGATATTGCTTGGAACAAATTGAGCAATAAATACCCCATCCCCATTTTCAAATAGAGAATGAAGATGCGGTTTAGGGTTTGGATTGGGATATTTTATTCGTAATGTGTTGCATTACATTTTTTTAAACCTATCATGTGAAATGTATCATCCATCACAACAAATTTACTTTCAAGAATAAGAGTGGGATTAAGGTTTGCCTTCAAAAGTAGGAGTATAAATGATAATTTTTTGTTCCACTTCAATTTCCTCTTCATTTACTACAACATTCACTTGTTAATTGTCGGTAGTCACCTTTCCTTGGTGTTTAAATTTCTTCCAAGGATGTACCATCCTACAACAAAAACACTCAAATCCTTAAATGACAATCAATCCAAAAAAGAAAAACAAAAGCTTGAATCTCCCCAACAATAATGATTACCACCTCTACCCGAAAACTTCAAGCTCTTTTAAATAGACAATTGCAAACAACATATAAAAAATGATAGTAACTTATTTTTTCCAACTTGTTGCAAATTTTTTATACAAAAACAACAACTTGAAATTAAAAAAATTGCACATTTAAATGTTCCCAATATCAATAATAATAAATATTGTTCATTATATTTAAAGGCTTAAAAGCCCTATACTTTAGAAGTTTTATTTTTGATTAAAATAAATTAATATAGTCTAATTATAAAATTTAATTACTATAATTATAAAGTTACATTATTAAAATTATTTTTATTAAAATTATTTGGCTATATTGACTAATTATTTACATAAATTCATTATAAATTAATTTTTATAATTGAAATTTTATTAATAATTACATTAAATCTTGGGCATAACATGTGGTGCCTTTGTGTATAACAACTAAAAAAAATAGTAGAAGACGGTAATGAGCCTAGATCTCGACTCATCATCATCTTTTGCATTTGAAGAAAAAAATCAAAAGACATCGACGAACCAATATGGACCACCACCCCTTCTCAAAATAAAATAAAAGAGTTTTTCCTATTTGAAAGAATCAAATTCAGAGCAAAACACTACCTAAAGACTATTTTTGCCCTCTTGGTCTTGTGTCACTTGGTGAAGTTTATGCTTTTACTGAAAGCCACCAAAAAATGTGCCACAGAAAACACTGATCACCCTAGAATTCTGAAAAATTTCCACAACAAATCATATGACAATAAGAAAAACTTTCAAAGATCACTAACATAATGGGCAAATACATTTTGCAAGTTAGAGTAGAAAAATAAGATAGGAGTAGTCTAAGCAAAACATTGTGAGCTTGTGCAAGCAATGCAAGAACTCAAAGCAATGTGGCCTCACCAAAAAGTAGTAATTACAATGAGAACACATGAAGCAACATGGCTTCACCACATGCTAGTATATTTGAATAAAGCTCAAGGCCTCCTCAAAAACAAGAGTGAATTGTTTAATGTATTGCATGCACCCATTTACAAAGTCATTAATTCAAGTAAAAATCTTAATTTTTTTGAAAATTTGTCAATTATTGTGCCCATTAACAAATTGAATAAAATGAATTTCAACACACACCAGAAGCTCTAACCAACATCACTGGTGTGGTTCCTTTTGGCCAGGAACTTGGCCAA
>Ga0116226_10006976_pt1 | contig 10175 bp, 7 predicted proteins | sample S1TSphfallax_FD_89692 | JGI IMG/M metagenome (GOLD analysis project Ga0116226, IMG submission 89692) | Host-associated microbial communities from peat moss isolated from Minnesota, USA - S1T2_Fa - Sphagnum fallax MG | ecosystem: Host-associated > Plants > Peat moss > Unclassified | place: USA...
GCGCTACGGCACCGGCCAATACGGCCTGACCGGGGCGCGGATGGACTGGTACTGGGCCAATTATCTGGGCGGCCACAAGCCAGCACCACCTTACCTCGCGACGCCGTACGATGCCGATTTGCGGGGCCTGCCGCCGCATTACGTCGGCATCGCCGAATACGATATTCTGGCCGATGAAAACCGCATGATTGCCGAACGCTTGGCCGCGGCCGGCACACAGGTTGACGTGGCTGTCTGGCCAAAACTGACCCATGGCTGCCTGCAAATGACTCGCGACGTCAATGCCGCGCGCCAGGCGGTTAGCGCTGTCGCAAGCACTTTGGCCGGCCTGGTTCAGAATTGATCAGCGTGGCGCCTTCCCACGCGAAGCCTCACGGCTTCCGTAACGCCCAGCTCTTGGCCGGTTGGTTAAAAATTCCAATTCACCGTTATTTCTAGCTACGTTTTATGATCAGACCATCCACCGCGACGGTGCGCGAAGGGGTGCAGATGATCGGGTTGACATCGATCTCGGCAATTACATCCGACATGTCCACCGCCAGCTCGGAAATCGCCACGATCACCTCCGCCAGACGCTCGATCTGCACCGGTTCGGCGCCACGAAAGCCCTTGAGCAAGACGCTGCCGCGCAATCTCTCCAGCATCTCGCGTGCTTGCCGCAGGTCCACGGGCGCCAGTTCGACGGCGGAATCCTTCAACAGCTCCACCATAATGCCGCCCAGACCAACCACCACCAATGGGCCGAAGGTGGGGTCCAACTGGCTGCCGACCACGATTTCCAGCCCGGCCGACATCATCGGCTGCACCAGCACGCCGGCGATCTTAGGTTTGGGTTGTACTCTGCCCGCCGCCGCCATAATTTCCTCGAAGGCGCGTTCCACGCCGGCGGCGTCGCCAATGTTCAAGCGCACCACGCCGGCTTCCGTCTTATGCGCGATATCCGGAGATTCGACTTTCAGGACCACCGGGAACCCTGCTTTTTCTGCCGCCGCGACCGCTTCCGCCGAAGTTTGTACAACCTGGTCGGTCACCACCGGTACGCCATAAGCCGCCAAGATTTCCTTAGCCTCACGCTCGCTCAAATTTGGTCCCGTCTGGGCCAGCATCTGTTTTACGGTGGCAAACTCCGCCCGCTTCGTGCCCTGCCGCTGCCGCGGCGGGGGGCCGCTGATAATCCGTGCCCGCTCGTGCCACGCCGCCAGCACCCGGAAGGCGCCGGCAGTCGACTGGAATCGCGCCACATTAGGATCCATCTCACATTGCTGCGCGCCAGGCCCATCCTTCCATTCCGATATCCAGGAAATGCAAACGGGTTTCTCTGCTTTTGCCGCCAGTGCCGAGAATATCTCGATATTGCCCGGCGTCACCGCCGGATTGATGCTGGGCGCCATCACCACCAAGGCACTGTAGCCAGGATCCTTCAGCAACGCTTCGGCGCAGGCGGCATAGGAGACAGGATTTGTCGCCACCTGTGCGGTAATGTCGCAAGGATTGTTCGGGGCACCGAAATCCGGCACATTCGCATCCAGAACCGCTTGGGTTTGCGGCTGTGGTGGCGGCAGGTTGACGCCAAACTGCTCCGCCTTGTCCAGGGTGATGATACACGCACCGCCGGAAGCCGCCACGACCGCCACACCATCGGCTTTAGGGTTGCCGGCTTTCGCGAGGAAACTTGCGGTTTCGTAAACATCCTCGAGATTATCAACCTTGATGATGCCCATCCGCCGGTATGCCGCGTCAAACGCCGCTTTAGATCCGGCCAAGGTACCGGTATGAGACATCGCCGCTTTTGCCGCCGCGCCGCCGGTGGCAATTTTGTACATCACGATCGGCTTATCCGCCGCCTGCGCGTAGGCAGCTGCCTCCAGCAGACGCTCGCCATCGGCCAGACCTTCAGCAATACAGGTAATCACCTTACAGCCCGGATCACCCGCCAGATAGCTCACATAATCACAAACATCGACATCGCAGCTATTGCCGGCTGCCATGTAATGGCTATAGGCGCCGCCGCGCTCCGATACCTGGGCAATCGCCTGCCCAAGTCCACCGGATTGCGAGGCTATGCCGATCCCGCCCGTCCGCGGCAAACGCACCGCGTAGCTGGATGAAAAGCTCAAACCCGCCTTCGAGATATTGTTGATCAGCCCGATACAGTTCGGTCCGACAATGCGCAATTGCGACCCCCGCGCGATCGCCGCCAGCCTGGCCTGCAGGGCCACCCGCTCCGGCCTTCCGGTTTCGGCAAAACCGGAAGCATAAATAATGCACCCGCCGATGCCCGCCGCGGCGCATTCTTCCACCAGACTTTCCACCGCCTCCAGCGGCACCGCCAGCACCGCACAGTCCACCAATTCCGGCAATGCGGAGATGGAGCTGAAACAGGGGACGCCGTATAACTCATCGGCTTTTGGATTGACGCCAAAAACGCGGCCCGAAAAGAACGAGAGATTTTTCGCGGTACGCGCGCCAAATGATTGTTCATTGCGTGACAAGCCGATCACGGCGACGGTTTGCGGATCAATCAGCCGCTTCAGCTCGGCATAGGTATATGCCGGGCGGTGGTGGTCTAACCAGGTCATACGGCTTCCTTGCGATAGATGACGGCTCGTTTCGCCAAACGACGAAGCTTGAATAGCGTTACCGCGTACCCGTCGGTATTTTGTTGAATGGCATCCCTTTATCGACGCGCAATTCCGGCGGCATTTTCAACACCCGTTCGGCGATGATATTCCGCAGGACCTCATCGGTTCCGCCAGCAATCCGTTTCCCGGGCGCATAGAGCAAAGCATTCTGGAACCACGCATTATATGGCGCCAGTTCACCATCCATTACCGCCCCTGCCTGCCCCAGCAGATCGATCCCGAATGCCGCAATTTCCTGCAGCTTCGTTGCACTGACCAATTTGCCGATCGAGGCTTCGGGCCCCGGCGTTTTACCCCGCGAGAGCGCGGTTTGCATCCGCAGCCTCGTATATTTCAATCCTTGAGACTGGCAGTACCAGGTGACGAGATTTTCCCGGACGGCGGAATCTTCAATCGCCGCCTTGCCGTCCAACTGCACCTGCTTTGCCAACTGAAATATATCGTCGAAATCGGGGCCTTCTGCCTGGGCAACGGCAAAACGCTCATTGGCCAGCATGGTCATGGCCACCTTCCAGCCCGCACCCACCGCGCCTACCCGGTTGGAATCCGGGATGATCACGTCACTTAAGAAAACCTCGCAGAAATTCGACGTGCCGGAAATTTGTTTAATCCGTCGCACCTCAACACCCGGCGTTGACATGTCGAGGATAAAAAACGTCAGCCCCTCATGCTTCGGCAGCTCTGGATTGCTGCGCGCGACCAGCATTGCAAATTGCGAAAAATGCGCATTCGAGGTCCAGACTTTCTGGCCGTTCACCACCCATTCATCGCCCCGCTGCTCGGCCTTGGTACGCAGGCCTGCCAAATCCGAACCGGCGGCGGGTTCGGAAAAAAGCTGGCACCAAACTTCTTCACCGAACAAGGCTGGTCTGGCGTAACGTTCGGCTTGCGCCGGCGTTCCGCAGCTCATAATCGTCGGCAACGCCATGCCGACGCCCTGGTTGAAAATGCCGGGAGGCACGATGTATTTATCTTCTTCCTGCGCGAAAATAATCGCCTGCATCTGCGAACCCTCACGGCCGCCGTATTTCTTTGGCCAATGGAAGCCGGCAAATCCGGCTTTGGCCTTGGTGGCCTGCCATTGCTTTGAGCGCTGCACGTCTTCATGATTAAAGGCGCGACTGCGGTAGGCATCACTGCCCTGCGGCCGCAATTCTGCATTTGCAGCCAGAAACGCCTTTGCCTCGGCGCGGAACTCCGCTTCCTGTGCAGTGTCGCTAAAATCCATTTATGCCGCCTTGATGTTCTCGTTTTGCGTCAGTAACCGGTCGATCAACCGGTCGCGCCAATACCGGACACTGCCGATATTGCCGGCAATCTGCTTGGCCCGCCGGTAGAATAGATGACAATCGGAATCCCAGGTGAAACCCATGCCCCCGTGGATCTGAATATTCTCTTTCGCCGCCTCGAAAAATGCCTCGCTGGCGGACAGGCGCGCCGCCGCCGCCGCCGCCGGCAACTCGGCGGCGTTGGTATCCAGCGCCCAGGCGCCGAAATAGGCGTTTGACCGCGCCAGCTCGGTCAACACATAGATATCAGCCAGTTTATGTTTAATTGCCTGCAAGGCGGCAATCGGCCGGCCGAAGGCAAAACGGTCCTGGGTGTAATTCAGAGCCATCGCCAGCGCCCGCTGGGCGCCGCCCACCTGTTCGAAGGCAAATAATATTGCCGCCCGGTCCAGCAGTCCGGCAACCGCACTCCAATCCGCCGCCAGCGGCAAAATCTCCGCCGGCGCGCCAGCGAATTCAATCACCGCCGCCTTGCGGCCCAAATCGAGCGATTCAAGCGGCCGCCGCGCAACCCCTGGACCGGTAAGATCAACCCTATAAAGCCCCGGCTCTCCCGCCTCGCTCTGGGCTGCAACGATCGCAAAGTCGGCAATCAAACCATCAAACACCGGCAGCTTTGTGCCCGATAACTTGCCGCCCGCCACCTGCGCGCGTACCGCCTTTGCCGCCGGGTCGCCGGCACCTTCAGCCAGCGCAAATGTTCCGATTACCGAACCCGCGGCAATCCCGGGCAGATAGGTTTTTTTCTGCGCTTGGCTGCCAAAAAGCAATATTGCCTGAGCGGCGAGATAGATCGACGAGGCAAACGGAACCGAAGGCAAGGCCCGCCCGATTTCTTCGGCAATCATGCAAAGCGCCTCATAACCCAGTTCCACGCCGCCGAATTCTTCCGGTATGGCAGCCCCGAGCCAACCCATTTCCGCGATCTTGGACCACAGGTCTTGATCCAGCATCTCTCCGGTTTCAATCCGCTGCCGTACCGCCCCGGTTGGCAATTGCTCGGTGAGAAAGCGGTTCACTTCCTCACGCATCGTCGTCACATCGTCGGAAAACTCGAAGTTCATCCTGCCTCTATCCAAAAACCGGCAAGTCAAGCCGCTGCGCCGGATCAATTCCTGATACGGTTCTATTATGCCTTCATACAATCTGGATGTTGGGCGATTTTATTTAATTCGCCAATGGCAATCACTCATGAGCCGCGTCCGCGGCGCCGCAGGCACCTGCGGCTTGAAAAGGTAAGTGGTTTGAAAATCCTGTATTTTCTGGGATCAAGGCGCAAACCGGCCGGCATCGGGCGCGGGCCGCGGCCGATTGCGTTATCTTGCTTGTCCGCAACCGTCAGCCTATCTCGCTGTCGAGGACTGCTGGCCAGATTTGCGCCCGGCAACATGCAATCGCGTCAGGTCTGAGGTGAATGGTTTGAAATATCCTGAACTGCAAATGTTTATCGGCGGAAAGTGGCGGTCGTCGGATCGTGGAGAGCCGGTGATCAACCCGGCCGACGGCTCGACCATCGGCACGTTGCCGCATGCCAGCCAGGCCGATCTTGACGATGCCTTGCAGGCCGCCCAGGCCGGGTTTGAAAAATGGCGCCGCTTCGCGCCGGCTGAGCGCGAACGGATTATCCTAAAAGCGGCGGATTATCTCAAAGCCAACGCCCAGGACATCGCGACGGGGCTGGTACTCGACCAAGGGAAAACGCTGGAAGAAGCGCTTACCGAAGTCCAAATCGCGCAAGACCGCATCGCCTGGGACGCGACCGAGGGGCGCCGGCTTTATGGCCGAATTATCCCTGCCGCGCCGGGATTGCGCAAAATGGTCACCCGCCACCCGCTTGGCGTGGTTGCCGCGTTCACCCCCTGGAATTACCCGCTGGCTTCACCTACCCGCAAGGTTGCGGGTGCATTGGCGGCCGGCTGCGCCATTATCCTCAAGGGTGCGGAGGAAACCCCGTCCGGCCCGGTGGCGTTGATCCGTGCTTTCGCCGAGGCTGGGGTGCCGGATGGGGTGGTCAATCTGGTTTTTGGAAAACCCGCCGAGATTTCCGCCTATCTCATTCCGCACCCGATTATCCGACTGGTTACCTTCACCGGCTCGGTTCCGGTCGGCAAACATCTCGCCGCCCTCTGCGGCCAGCATATGAAACCCGCGATCATGGAGCTTGGCGGCAATTCGCCGGTGATCATCTGGGACGATATCGACGCCGAGTTTGCCGGTGGTCTCGCGGTGCAAGGTAAATCCCGCAATGCGGGTCAGGTTTGCGTCTCGCCGACCCGGTTTTTCGTGCATGAGCGGGTCCATGACAGGTTTGTATCGGCCTTCGGTGATGGCGCTGCCAGACTGAAAATTGGCACCGGCCTGGACCCTGCCATTCAAATGGGGCCGCTTGCGAATAAACGCCGGCTGGACGCCATTGAAGGCTACATCGCCGACGCTTTGGGCCGCGGCGCCCGGCTGGTTGCCGGGGGTGAGCGAGTCGCCGGTAATGAGGGCTTTCTGTATCCGATGACGGTGCTGGCAGATGTGCCTCCGGATTCGCGCGCCATGCTGGAAGAGCCTTTCGGCCCGCTGGCGCTGGTGACCAAAATCGCTTCCCTGGACGAGGCCATCGCCCGTGCCAATGAAATCGAATTTGGGCTGGCCGCCTATGCTTTCACGGATTCCTCAAGTGTTGCCGAGCATATCGCAGATGAGCTCGAATGCGGCAGCCTTTCGATTAACCATTATACCTCCTCGTTCCCGGATATCCCGTTCGGCGGCATCAAGGATAGCGGTTATGGCCGCGAAGGTGGCATCGAGGGGCTGAATGAGTATACCTTCACCAAATCCGTTACCCATAAAAGACTAAGATTTTAGAGCAATATCCCGGCCGGCCTGCGCGCCGGCGCGGCTGAGCGCAAAACCGTGTTTTGATCGACGATCCACATGAACCAGGCCGACAGGCCAAAACTTGCCACGCCCCCGAGCTCGGTCAATAACGGCGATACGGGCGTGTTGATGACAAGCCAGGAAGGCCAGCCGACGGCGGCATTTACCGCGACACTGACGGTCAGCACCGCTGGGATGATCTGCAATTGCCGCCAGCCATGCGTCAAATAAGCCTCACAACGCAGCACGACAGCCGCGGCCGCCATCGTCGTCAACGCATTGACCGCCGCCCACCATAACGGAAACTTGAAAATCATCAGCGGCTGCGGGCCATAATACATATACGGCTTGAACTGCAGCAGCATTGCCTCGAGGATAAAATCCGCCAGTATCGCGGCGCCATATAATCCCCAAAGCTGGCCTCGGCTTAGCCCTTTGCGCATGAGCCGCCATGTCACCCCGACCCCGATACCGAAATAAACAAAATACACCAGGCATAGCCAGACCGGGATCGGCCGGCCATAAGCCTTGAAGGCGGTCCAAGCCGTCGCCGGAAACCAGCAGCCACCAACGGTGTCGATCATCGGTTCGATGACCATCATCAAGCCGCCGCTCAAAAACAGCAGCAGAAATGTCGGCTTACCCGAGCGCCGCCAATCAGCAAACGTGTAAACCAGGCCCAGAATGGCGACGAGTGCGGTAATGCCCGTCACCCATAATTGCACAGATGGATCGACCGTGGCGGCGAATGGGGGCGGGGGAAGCAAAATCTGGTCCTGCATATTCAATTCGTCTCCATGTTCCGGTGGCTACACGGCCGGCCCGCAACCGCGGCCGCGGCCAGCAGCCGCGCGGACCGGGCAATTTTGGCTGCGGCAGGCGGGGCGATACCGGCAGAAGGGAATCCGCCGGCGGCGCGCAACCATCTCCATACCATCCAGGCTTCAAACAACGTTGTAAAGTATGGGTTTTGTCGATGATGCAACCTCATTCCAGTACCACGAAAATTCATTCGTTCAGTTTGGACATTCGTAGCAAAAGACGACTTGATAGGAAGCCGCGCCTCTGGTCAAAGAGCAACGCTTTTAATGGACGTAGAAAATATGGGAGCATTCCGGATGTTTGATCAAATTGATACGAATTTGACCGATCCTACATTTTTCGCAAATGGGGATCCGGATGCAGCCTATCGCATCATGCGCCAGGAAGATCCCGTGCATTGGACCAAGGGACGCCTGACTTTCGGGTTCTGGTCGATCTTCAAATACAAGGACGCTCAGCAGGTTTATGCCGGCGATAACCGCATTTTCAGCATTCAGGAATCCGGCAACGTATTGCCGGCGCATCCGGAATTCGAAGATCCGAACCTGGAATTCCAGCGCCTTACCCGCGAGGGCGCCAATCTCTCCGCGATGGATGGAACACCCCATACGGTTTTGCGGCAGGCATTCAACGCCCGCTTCACCGCGCCGAATGTTGCCACCCTTCAAGACCTCATCCGCGGCATCTGTGTCGATATTTTAAACGACGTGCTGCCTAAGGGAAGTTGTGATTTCGCAATCGATGTCGCCGCCCGGCTGCCGTTGATGGTGATTGCCGACATCATGGGCATTCCGCGCGAGGATTGGGACGATCTCTACCACTGGACCAACATGTTCGCCTCCCCGGATGATCCTGAATTTCTTCAGGGCACGCCTTTGGAGACCACGATGTACGGGCTGCAGCATCTAAATGGCTACTGCCTGAAACTGGCGCATGAGCGGCGCCTGAACCCGGGCACTGATCTCATCAGCACCATGGCGCTGGTTGAACTGGACGGCAAAAAACTTACCGATGAACAGCTCGCTTTCAACGGCCTGATGTTTTTCAATGCCGGCCATGAAACCACCCGTAACACGCTGTGCGCCGGCCTCGCCGAACTCACCCGCCAGCCGGCGGAACTCGCCCGGCTGCGTGAACTGCGCGGCAATCCGCAAGCGCTGAAAACCGCGGTCGAAGAATTCGTCCGCTGGATGACGCCGCTTAACCACCAGCTGCGGACTGCGACCGAGGATACCGAGCTTGGCGGCAAGACCATTCGCAAAGGCGACCGCGTCGTGGTCTGGAACGTTTCCGCCAATCGGGATGAAGATCAGTTCAAAGACCCTTACCGCTTCGATGTGCAGCGCAGCCCGAACGTTCATCTCGGCTTTGGCTTCGGCAAGCATTTCTGCCTCGGCGCGCATCTCGCCCGCCTGGAAATGCAAACCATGCTGGAATATCTTCTCGGCAGCATGGAAGACATTCAGCTTGTTGCCCCGCCAGAAGTTTCCGCATCGAATCTATTTCCCGGCATCAAGCGCATGCCGATCTCCTTTACGCCGCACGATAAAATCGTAGTTTAGAGCCTGTGGAGTATTTGAGAGGCGTCACCCGGCTCTGAGAAACCTTCAACATGATCATAAATCTGGCCGATCGTGCGGCGCCGGCTGAACAGACGAGCATGGGCCGTACGCACGCAACCTTGGTCAGCCGTTCGGCATTAATCGCCGTCTAAGTCCAAGCCGTCCGACAGACTCTCCCAGGTCCGAATTTCGGCCTCGAATTGGCGCAGATCCTCCAAAGCGGCCGCCACTGCATCCATTCCGATTACCAGCCGGCGCGGCGGGTTCGGCGCCTGCGCCGCCGCGATGATTGCCTTGGCTGCCTTGGACGGGTCGCCCCGCTGATGGCCGCTCAAGGCCGCAAGCCTTTCCCGCCGTGCCATGTTCTGCGGCAGGTAATCGGCGATGCTATCCTCAGCGGAGCGGCGGCTCTGGCCAAGATCGGTCCGGAAGGCGCCGGGGACCACCGTCATCACATGAACCCCGAACGGCGCAACCTCCTGCGCCACTGAGCGGGACATGGCTTCCAGCGCCAGTTTGGCGCTGCCATAAGCGCCGATGCCGGCACCGGCGACGTAACCGGCAATTGACGTTACATTCATGATCAGCCCGCTTTGCCGTGCCCGCATGATGGGCAGCACGGCTTTCATCACCGCGATGGGGCCAAAAAAATTGGCGGCGAACTGGCCGTAAATCTCCGCCCACGCGGTCTCTTCCAACGTGCCCTCAAAACTATAGCCGGCATTGTTGACCAGCACATCAATGCCGCCCAAGGCCTCATTCGCCGCGCGAATGGTGGTTTCAGCCGCGTCATGGTCGGTGACATCGAGCAAATACCCTTGCGTCCGACCCGGATGCAATTCGGCAAAAGCCTGTTGCGCCTGCTGGGTTCGCACCGTTCCGGCGACTATGTCTCCTTGTGCGGCAACCGCCCGGGCCAGCGCCCGGCCCAGCCCGCTGGAGACCCCGGTGATCAACCATTTCCGCATTTCAGTTTCCCGCTAGAACCCGTA
>Ga0116226_10006977_pt1 | contig 10174 bp, 9 predicted proteins | sample S1TSphfallax_FD_89692 | JGI IMG/M metagenome (GOLD analysis project Ga0116226, IMG submission 89692) | Host-associated microbial communities from peat moss isolated from Minnesota, USA - S1T2_Fa - Sphagnum fallax MG | ecosystem: Host-associated > Plants > Peat moss > Unclassified | place: USA...
CAGTCTCCATGCGGCCGCGTTTCATCTGGGGCCGCGGCGACACCACCTTGTTGCCGCTCTTGACGCAGGCCATGCAGAGCGGCGCGTGGGCGTGGTTCGGCGGCGGCGGCCACCTGATTTCCACCTGCCATGTGCGCAACGTCATCGAAGGCGCGCTACTCGCCGCCGAGCGTGGCCAGGGCGGCCAGATATATTTCCTCACTGACGGACAGCCGGTGGTGTTCCGCGATTTCCTCACCCGCCTCGCGGCAACCCAGGGTGTGGTGGCGCCCGCGCGTGAGGCGCCCCTCTGGCTTGCCAACATCGTCGCCAGCAGCGGTGAATTCCTCTGGCGAACCTTCTCGATCGGCGGTGCCCCACCAATCACGCGCGCGATGATTAATCTGATGTTTGTCGAGGTAACGGTGAACGATGCCAAGGCGCGGCGCGAGTTAGGCTATGCAAGCCATGTCTCCATCGAACAGGGACTGGCGGAACTCGCGTCCGACCATGCGGGTGCCACCCGATGAGCGCCGCGCGAACGATTGTGACGTTGTGCCTGAGCGCCGGAACGCTGCTCGTGGGCGTCAGCATCGCGTTGTATAGTTGCTCCGGCGATACGGCCCGGTATAGCGTCATGGACGGCACCGGCCCCAACCCCGTGCTGCCGCAGCCGGTTCAATCGGCAATTCCCACCGTCAGGATTGCAAAGGCGCTGCCATGGCAGAGTGGCGCCACGCCGACCGCCGCCGCCGGCCTTCACGTCGAGGTATTTGCCCGCTACCTCGACCATCCGCGCTGGCTCCATCCGCTGCCGAATGGCGACATACTGGTGGCGGAGAGCGAAAGCCCGCACTTCGATGCCGACCTGCAAGGATTTCGCGGCAAGATTGCGCGCTGGATGATGGACACCGCGGGCGCCGGCGGACCCAGCGCCAACAAGATCGTGCTGCTGCGCGTGACGATTGCCGGTGTCGAGCGCTTCGATTTCCTGCACGGCCTGAATTCGCCGTTCGGCATGGCGCTGGTCGGCCGCGATTTTTACGTCGCCAACACCGATGCGGTGGTGCGTTACCCGTATCGGACAGGCGAAACGAGCATCCCCGAGGCAGGCGTGAAACTGGTCGATCTGCCCGCCGGCCCGATCGATCATCACTGGACCAAGGGCCTGCTGGCCAGCGCCGACGGCACCAAGCTGTATGTTTCCGTAGGGTCCAACAGCAATGTCGGCGAAAACGGCATGCCGGCGGAAATCGGCCGCGCCGCCATCTGGGAGATCGACCGCGCCACCGGCACGCACCGCATTTTCGCGAGCGGCCTGCGCAACCCGGTGGGCATGGCGTTCGAACCCACCAGCGGCGCGCTATGGGTATCGGTAAATGAGCGCGACGAACTCGGCAGCGACCTGGTGCCCGACTACATGACGCATGTCGTGGACGGCGCCTTCTATGGCTGGCCGTACAGCTATTACGGCCAAAACGTCGATGCCCGCATACAGCCGCCACGTCCCGAACTGGTGGCAAGAGCGGTCGTGCCGGACTACGCGCTGGGCCCCCACACCGCATCCCTCGGGCTCGCGTTTTCGCGCCCGAGCGCCCTGCTGCCGGCCGCCTTCGCCGAAGGCGCGTTCATCGGCCAGCACGGCTCGTGGAACCGCCAGCCACCGAGCGGCTACAAGGTGATTTTCGTTCCGTTCAAGAACGGCAAGCCGGCCGGCATGCCAGTGGATGTGCTCACCGGCTTCCTCGACGCAAACGGCAACGCACAAGGACGCCCCGTAGGGGTGGCGCTCGACCGGGATGGGGCGCTGCTGGTGGCGGATGACGTGGGCGGGATGGTTTGGCGCGTGACGAAGGCAGAGAAGTGATACAGCCCGCACAGGAAGCATTTCTTTTTTGCAAAAATGAAACAAAAAACTCTTGCGATTTGCGCCAAGCCGCCGGTTCAAATGGGCCAATCAGGGGGTGCCCTGGATAGGCAAAAGTTTTTTGCTTCTTTTTCGAAAAAGAAGGCCTTCCTTCAAGCAGCCTGTGCCAGTGGCGGCGGCATCAGCGTGCCGATAGACATTTGCACCCGCGCAATGGTGTCGTCATCTTGCCGGAAAGCAATACCAACGCGCGTGCCCGAGGCGCGAACGACGCGGGCGACAATGACACCATCAGCGCCTGGCAGATCGAGCAATTCTATTTCGTGGCCGGAATTCAGTTGCGCGGTGCAACCGAGTGAGGCGCCGCCTGGCGAAATATCCTCAAGTGCAACGCGCATCTTCTCTCCACCGCGTGGCTGCACGGTGACGGACACCTGGTCGCAAGGTTTGCGTTCGAAATTGCGCCGGTTGCCCGTCTCGGTAACCATGGCGGTAAGAAACCACTCCACCTCCTGCTGCAAGTTGCTGGCGACGCGGGTCACCTCGTCGGCCGAGTCAAGCACGCCTTGGGTCGAGCGCCCGGCATCCGCGGCCACGTCGGAGACGGCATGCATGGCGCGGGTTGCCTCGCTGTTCTGCTCGGCGACGGCGGCAACATTTTCGGCAATGGCAAGGGTGTTGGCGCCTTGCTGGTCAACCGCCCCGGCAATTGCGGCGGCGACCGTATCGATGCGGCCGATTGCCTCCGCCACTTCCTGCACCGCGCCCACAGCCTCGGTCGTCGCGGCTTGCACGGCGCCAATCTGAGCGCTGATCCGCTGCGTCGCCTGCGCGGTCTGTGCCGCAAGCTGCTTCACTTCGGAGGCCACAACCGCAAAGCCGCGGCCCGCCTCCCCGGCACGGGCCGCTTCAATCGTAGCATTCAACGCCAGCAGATTTGTGCGCCCGGCAATTTCCCTGATCAGTTTTACCACATCGCCAATTTGCAATGCCGACTGGCTCAGCCCCCGCACCGTGGTGCCTGTGGCTTCGGCACGTGCCACCGCGTCGCGTGCTGCGCCTGTCGCTTCGTTAACCTGATTGCCGATGTCGGCTACCGTTACCGACAGGTCGGCGGTGGCCTGGCTGACCATGCCGAGGCTATCGGCATTACGCTGCGCCCCGATGGCGGTTTCGTTGCTGCGCGCCCTGGTCTGCTCGATCGCCGCGATCATGCCGCTTGCCGCTTCCCGCATTGTGCTGCCGGCGCCGGCGAGGGATGCCATCACGCCGATCACGGACTGCGCGAAATCCTCCGTATGCTTCTCCATCGCTTGCTGGTAGCGGTCGCGCAGCGCGCGCTGTTCGGTTTCCGCGGCGGCAAGCGCGCGGCTCTTTTTCGCCTGCAACTGCAACGTTGCCATACCCGTAGCGATGCGGCCGAACGCGCCCGCGCCGCCTAGCGCCGGAACGGCAATCCTGCCGTCCTCGTGAGCCAGGTGTGGCACGCAAGCGGCCAGCGCATTGAGCGGACGCGCGATGCGCCATGCCAACGCAAGGCCAACAGGCAAACTGGCCACCATGACAAGGCAGGCCGGCACCGGCCGGGCCGCGGCAAACGGTAGCAGAACGGCCACGACAACGGCCGGCAGCACGGCAAGAAGCCCGAGGGTGGCCAGCGGCCCGGTCAGTAGGCGTTCCTGCATGCTTGCGGCCTCACGCGACAAAGCGGCCTCTGTATCGGAAATGTGTTTAACATTCCTGAAAACGCCCAGCACCGCGCGTGTCGCAATCAGGTAATTTCCGCGCCGGCTATCTCGCCGGTGCGAAACGCGCCACCGCACGGCGAACCATGCCGGCCGTGTCGAATACACGAAACGCTTGCGCCAGCCCGCCATAGGTCAACAGGCCGGCGGCAACCAGGGCGCTCAGTGACAATATGGAAACGTGCCGCCCCGGCAATGGCACCAGCACCGTGCGCGTCGCCAGCACCGCCACCGCCATGAGCAGGGTCGCCGCCAGCATGCGCGCCAGGCGCGAATACAGCATTCGGTCCGGGCGAAAATAGTCACGCCGTCGCAACATGATGCTCAGCAGCACCACATTGAGCCACGCCGCGACCGACGTGGCGACGGGCGGCCCGAGATGCGCGAGCGGCCCCATCAGCGCGAGGTTCAGCCCGAAATTGAGCAGCAGAACAAAAACCCCAACCCGCACCGGCGTCGCCGTGTCGCCCTGCGCAAAAAACCCCGGCGCCAGAATTTTCACCAGCACAAACGCCGGCAAGCCGGACGCATAGGCCGCCAACGACTGGGCGCTGAGCGAAGCAGCATGATGCGAAAACGCACCGCGCGCGAACAGCACCTGCATGATCGGGTCAGCCACGATCGCCAGCGCGAACGAAGCCGGCAGCGTCAGCACGAGCGCGTATTCAATCGCGCGGTTCAGGCTCTCCCAAGCCCCCTTCTTGTCGCCAGCGCTGATCTGCCGGCTCAGCAGCGGCAACAACGCCGTGCCGACAGCGGTGCCCAGAATGCCGAGCGGCAGTTGGTTCACCCGATCGGCGTAATAAAGCAGCGACACCGAACCCGCGGGCAGCAGGCTGCCGATAAACGTATCCATGGTGAGATTGAGCTGGGTAATGCCGGCGCCGACCAGCCCCGGCGCCATTCGCCGCAACAGCAGCCGCATGCGCGGCGTAAGGCGCGGCCGCGGCAAATGCAATTTCATTCCGGCCCGCCGCACCGCCCAATAAAGCAGAACGAGCTGCGCCACGCCCGACGCCGATACGCCCAGTGCCAACGCATGCCCCGTCGTCGGTAACACATGCCGCAGTGCCAGCATGGCGCCAATGGAAAACGCATTATATAGCAACGGTGCCGCGGCGGCGGCGGTGAACCGGTCCAGCGCGTTCAGCACGCCGGACAGCAAGGCCGCCAGGCAGATCAGCAGCAGATACGGAAACGCGATGCGCGATAGCGTAATGGTCAGCGCGAATTTTTGCGGGTCGCGGGCAAATCCGGCGGCAATCACATGCAGAATGCCGGGCATGAATATTTCGCCGAGAATGGTCAGCATGAGCAGCCAGAAAGCCAGCACGGCGGCGGCTTCCTCCGCGAACCCGCGCGCCACGTCCTCGCCCTCGGTGGTCAGCAGGCCGGAGAACACCGGCACGAACGCGGCGTTGAACGCGCCCTCTCCGAACAGCCTCCGAAACAGGTTGGGCAGGCGGTTGGCGACGAAGAAGGCGTCGGCCACGGGGCCGGCGCCCAGCAGGGCGGCGATAATCATGTCGCGCACGAAACCGGCGATGCGGCTGGCGGCGGTCCACGCACCGACGGTGAGTGCGCCTTTCAGCATCGGAAAAATGAAAGTAGCGCTTTTTTGAAAAAAAGAACCAAAAAACTTTTATCTATGAGCGATAGCACCTGAATTGCGAACCTGGATTTTTATTACGATGTCACAACCTAAAGATCCTGTTGCTTCGAGTCCCAGTCTTTGATGCCAACGACATTTGGTGGTGTGATCGACCGACAGGTTCATAAATCAGTAACGCGGACCTTGGCGCAAGTTTTCTTTGATCACGTCTCAAGACAAGGTTTGAAAGATCCACGAGGTCCTTCACCGCCGCTTCCGCTGTCTCGTTTCACGGTACGCGGTCACGCCCCAACGGCTGTTTCAGTGCACGAGGCGCGAGAGCGGGGCAAGCTGTCCGCTGATTTCCCCGAGTTTGGCCGAAATCGTCACAACGGCGCTGAGCGCCAGCACAGTCAGGCCCACATTGGCGCCCACCATCCAGGTCAGGACCGAGGCACGCGTTTCGATGCCGGCGAGCCGAGAGTCGAAGCTCGCCGCCTCCTCCGCGGCGCGCTCGGCCTTTTCCTCGCCAGCGCCCGCGGCGATCAGAGCGCTCCGCAGCGCGCCGGCCTGCATTGCCATTCCTCGGTCCTTTCCCTCGCGGGCCACTCACGCGTTCAAGGCCAATCTAATTGTCTTTCAAGCGACGTGACAGAAAATTTGTGGAGCGGGCGTGCCTGCGGCGGCAGTGACGTTTGCACAAATAATAAGGAAGGGCCGGGTGGTTCTAACCACCCGGCCCTGTTTAGCCTCGATAGCCTGAAGGCCCACGGCACTCCCGCTGGGGCACTTGGAGGCGAAGTCGATGAAGCCCATCGACATCACCATCCGGGTTCGGGGTTGCTGGGTGATTTTCAAGCTGCCTTGGTAACCGCAGCGCCGGAGGGCGGTCCGGTCACCAGCCAGACCGCCTTCCGAGACCGCGGGGGTGCCGTGGGTACATTTCAAGTTTTTTGAACGCGACCGGCTCGCCATTGCCGCATCACTCCTGCCGAAGTGGCCGCGCGAGCAGCCGGGCAATGGCATCGGGAAGCGACAGCTCGCCGGCCAACAGGTCGGCGACCGCGCGGATGAGCGGCAGATCGAGGTCGCCGGCGCGGCGCAGGATGGCGGGCGCGGTCGCGACGGATTCGACCGCGGGACCATCGTCCGGCAACAAGGCGCGCAGGTTCTCGCCACGGCCGAGGCCAAGGCCGAGGGCGAAATTCCGGCTCGCGGGGCCGGTGCAGGTCAGTACCAGGTCGCCCAGGCCGGAGAGTCCGGCCACCGTCTCGGTGCGCCCACCCAGCGCCACCGCCAGGCGAGCAATTTCGGCGAGGCCCCGGGTGACGAGGGCAGCGCGCGCGTTCTCGCCGAGGCCGGCACCGGTGACGGCGCCGGCCGCCACCGCGATGACGTTCTTGGCGGCCCCGCCAAGCTGGCAACCGATGGCATCGTCGTTGCCGTACAGGCGAAAGCCTGGTCCGGTGAGCAGGTCGATGAAGCCAGCGCGCAAGCCCGCGTCGCCGCCGGCAATGACAGACGCGGCGGGCAGGCCGGCAGCGATTTCATGCGCGAAATTGGGTCCGGTCAGGATGGCGCCAGGTTCACCGGGCAACGCCGCGGCCGCGACTTCCATCGGAAGCAGGCCGGTCGCATGCTCCAGGCCCTTGCAGCACAGCAGCAAGGGCGCAATCGGGCCGACCGTCATCAGGGTTTCCCGCAGATGCTGGGTTGGAACCGCGACCAGCATGGCCGCCGGGCCGCGCGGCGGCGCCGCGACGACGCGCACATTCGGCGGCAGAAGGTGGCCGGGAAGCCGGGGATTCTCGCGCCCGATGCGCGCCGGATGGCGCGCCTGAAGCAACACATCGTGCCCCTGCCGGGCACAATGGATCGCTAGCGCCGTGCCCCACGCGCCGGCGCCGACCACCAGAATTTCACTCATCTGAGAGGCGCTCCACGCCCGCGCCGGCCCCCGGCTCGTCATCGCCAAGTGCAGCCAGAAGGGCGGAAAGGATGGGCGGTATCTCGGCGTCGAAACGCCAGGGCGGGTTGATGACGAGCAGCCCGCAGCCGTTCAGGCGTGCCGGGTCGAGCGGTTCGCGGCGCAGAAACTCGGCGAACACGATGTCTCGTATGGCGGTCTGGCGCAGAGCGGCCTGGAAGGCACGCACCGGCGCGCGGTGCTTGATGGGATACCAGGCAGCCAGCACCCCACCGGGAAAACGGGCATGGGCGGTGACCAGGCCGTTGGTGACCCGATCGAACTCCTCCGGGTCCTCGTACGGAGGGTCGATCAGCACCAGGCCGCGCCGCGCCGCCGGCGGCGTCAGCGCCGACAGGGCCTCGTAGCCATCGCGCAAGTGCAGGCTGACCTGACGGTCGCGGCCAAATCGTCGGCGAAGTGTTGCAAAATCATCGGGATGCAGCTCGCTGCACACCAGCCGGTCGTCCCGGCGGAGCAGCGCGCGCGCGATCGCCGGCGAACCTGGGTACAGGCCGAGCACCCGCACCACGCCCAGGTAGTCCGCCAGGGCCGGTGCTGGCGACTCGAGCGCGCGCATGATGCCTCCGGAAGCTTCGCCGGTGCGGCGGGCTTGATCGGCGGCGAGGTCGTAGAAGCCGGTGCCGGCATGGGTATCGAGCACCGAAAACGGCTTTTCCTTGCGCGCCAGCGCGCGCAGCAGCCACACCAGCACGGCATGCTTCATGCAGTCGGCAAAGTTGCCGGCGTGATAGGCATGCCGGTAATTCATACATGGTTCGTGGGGGTTGGGGAAAGCTCTTCCAGCGGCCAGCGAGGACGCGGGGCGGTATCCAGGCCGTCATAAATGCCGGCCCGCAGCCGCTCGATGGCGGCCCAGGCGACCATGGTGGCATTGTCGCCGCACAGGCGCGGTGGCGGCGCGGCGAGGGCGACGCCGTGTGCCGCCGCCACGGCGGCGAGCCCCTGTCGAATCGCAGCGTTGGCGGCAACTCCGCCGGCGACCACCAGCAATCGGGCAGCCGGCATCATGGCCAGCGCGTGGCTGGCGCGGTCGGCGAGCACGGCGGTAACGGCGGCCTGAAAGCTTGCCGCGATGTCGGCGGCGGCGGCATGGGGCAAGGCGCCTTCATAGGGTACGAGCAGGTGGGCGACGGCGGTCTTCAGGCCGGAGAAGGAAAAGTCGCACCCGGGCCGCCCCAGCATCGGCCGCGGCAGCTTCTGTGTCGGCGCCCCTTCGCGCGCAAGTTGCTCCAGCGCCGGTCCCCCCGGCCACCCAAGGCCAAGCATTTTTGCCACCTTGTCAAAGGCTTCGCCGACGGCGTCGTCGATCGTGGTGCCGAGGCGGCGGTAGCGTCCCACGCCTTGCACCGCGACGCACTGGCAGTGACCGCCGGACAGCAGCAGCAGCAGATACGGAAACGGCGCGCCGCCAGGCAGCAATCCCGGCAGCCGCGGTGTGAGCGCATGCGCCTCCAGATGGTTGATGGCGATGAAGGGCTTGCCGGCGGCGATCGCCATGCCCTTGGCGACGCCGGCCCCCACGATCAGGCCGCCGATCAGTCCCGGACCGGTCGTCGCGGCGATGGCCGAGAGGTCGTTTGGCGTAAGATTCGCGTCTTTTAGCGCCTGACGGATGAGATGAGGCAGATGATGAAGATGGGCGCGCGCCGCGATCTCGGGCACCACGCCGCCAAACGCCTTGTGCTCCTGTTGGCTGAGCAGTCGCTCGGCCAGAATTTTCCCATCGTTGTCGAGAATGGCTGTCGCCGTCTCATCACAGGAAGTCTCCACGGCCAGCACTGCTTGTTGCATAAAGCGAATACCAATAGTTAAAAGTTTTTTGCTTCTTTTTTTCAAAAAAGAAGAATCTTCCCTTATTATCTTATGCGCCCTTGACTGATAAGGGATTTACCCCCGCTCATAAGCCATGAGCGCAAGTCTGGCACAGGCAGTACCGAAACATCAGGGCCGGCGGCTACCGCTGCGGGTGGGCACGCGCGGCTCGCCGCTAGCGTTGGTGCAAACCCGCCATTTCGTCGACGTCATCGGCACGTTCTGTCCGGTGCTGAAAACGCCGTTCATGGGCGACGTGCCGGTGTTTCAGGAGCACGTCATCCGCACCACCGGCGACGCAGAGCAGACCAGGCGGCTTGCGGAAATCGGCGGCAAGGGCCTGTTCGCAAAAGAAATTCACGAAGCGATGCTGGATCTGCGGATCGATTTCGCGGTGCACAGCCTGAAGGACCTGGAAACCGCCCTGCCCGGCGGCATCGTGCTCGCCTGCACGCTCAAGCGCGAGGATGCGCGCGACGCACTGATACTGGGCCCGGAATGCGGCGACCGCGACCCGGCGGATCCGCTGGCGTGCCTGCCGGCGAACGGCGTGATCGGCACCAGCAGCGTGCGCCGGCAGGCGCAATTGCTGCACCAGCGGCCGGACCTGAAGATCGCGCTGCTGCGCGGCAATGTGCAGACGAGGCTGGAGCGCACCGAACGCGGCGATTTTGCCGCCAGCCTGCTGGCGCTGGCCGGGATGAAACGGCTCGGCTTTGCCGAGCGCGCGGGCCTCGTGCTGGATCCGGAAACCATGGTGCCGGCGGCGTGCCAGGGCATCGTGGGCGTGACAGTGCGCGAATCGGATACGGAGCTGCTTGAACTGCTGTCGGGCATCGAAGATCCGGAGGCGCGGGCAGTGTCCACGGCGGAGCGCGCCATGCTGGCCTATCTGGACGGTTCGTGCCGCACGCCGATCGGCGGCCATGCCCGGCTGATGCCGGATGGACGGCTGCATCTTACCGGGCTCGTCGCCAAGGAGGACGGTTCGTTCCTGCTCAAGCGCAGCGTGGTCGGGCTGGCCGCGGATGGGGCGCGGATGGGCGCGGAGCTTGGGGCGGAGTTGCGGGCTGATAGTCCGGCGGACTTATTTGATTAAGAAAGTTCCTCAATAAGGTGCTGACCTTAATCGATAAAAGTTTCTTGGTTCTTTTTTTCAACAAACAACTGCTTTGACTTCTTCCGTTCTC
>Ga0116226_10006978_pt1 | contig 10172 bp, 5 predicted proteins | sample S1TSphfallax_FD_89692 | JGI IMG/M metagenome (GOLD analysis project Ga0116226, IMG submission 89692) | Host-associated microbial communities from peat moss isolated from Minnesota, USA - S1T2_Fa - Sphagnum fallax MG | ecosystem: Host-associated > Plants > Peat moss > Unclassified | place: USA...
GGATTTTTAGAGAATTTTGTGCGAAAAACAAGGTGTGATTCGAGAGGATACGTGGTACTATTTCAAGAATCATACCTTGTTTTGCAGCCAAAATTGTCAAAAATAGGCGTTAAAAAAGATTCGTTGGCAGGTTCTTAAGGTGTGTCGATTCAGACAATGATTACCCCTCCCCTAACCCATCCCGCAAGGGGAGAGGGACTCTAAACAACGGGTTTTAATAAGCTCTGGTTTCAAACCGGAGACTTCTTCACAAAATCTTCACATTTCTTCTGTACAACTATACTTGCCAAGCGGGTTATTTTTTGAGATACTGCCGAAAATTTCTACTAACCTACCATAATGAGATATGAAGCAATGACCTATTCTAATGAAGCGGAAAACACTGCCGGACTTTTTGCTGCCAATGCACCTTATATTGAAATGATGTATGAAAAATGGGTGAAAAATCCTGCTTCCGTGGATGCCGACTGGCAACAGTTTTTTACCTCTAATTTCAACGAACAGGCTGCCAAAGCCCGCCCTGTTACCCGTCCGAGCTGGTCGACGCATATAGCTAAATTTGAAGATGAGATTTTAGTGCGGGAGCCAAAGCCAGGCGATAAAAAAGCCAAGCCTGCTTCGGATGCGGGTATTTCTGCAGAAGCAGTGCAGCAGGCAACGCATGACACCATTCAGGCATTGATGCTGATTCGCAATTACCGCGTAAGGGGGCATTTAACTGCCAATTTTGACCCGTTGGGGCTGGAACATCCACGCCAGCATTCCGAAATTGACCCTGAAACGTACGGCTTTACGCCAGCGGATTATGATCGTAAAATCTTTTTAGACGGTGTATTGGGACTACAATTTGGCACGATTCGTGAAATTATCGAGATTCTGCGGGCTACCTATTGTAGCCGTATTGGTGTGGAATTTATGCACATTCAATATCCTGAACAGAAAGACTGGATTCAGAAACATATTGAAAATAGCAGCAGTCGCCCTGATTTAAGCGTGGAAGAAAAGAAATCCATTCTCAAAACGCTGGTGGAAGTGGAATCGTTTGAAGAATTTGTCCAGATTAAATATGCCAGCACCAAACGGTTTTCCATTCAGGGGGGTGATTCCACCATTGCAGGGATTGAAGCGGTGATTGCCAATGCGGCTTCGCTGGGTGTGGAAGAAATCAATATCGGTATGGCACATCGTGGTCGCATGAACGTGATTACTACCGTGATGGGCAAACCCTATACCGAACTTTTGTCGCTGTTTCAGGGCAATGCAGATATACCCGAATGGGTGGATTCTTCAGGGGATGTGAAATACCATCTGGGTATTTCCAATACCCGCACCCTGCCTGATGGCAAAAAGCTACATTTATCGCTCGCTGCCAATCCTTCGCATCTTGAAGTGGTCAATCCCGTAGTAATGGGAAAAGTGCGTGCCAAGCAGGATGTAAGGGGCGATATAACGCATAATCAGAAGGTAACGGCGATTTTGATTCACGGTGACGCTGCTTTTGCGGGGCAGGGTTCCGTGGCAGAAACGCTTTCACTTTCCGAGTTAGAGGGCTATCATACGGGCGGGACGGTACATATTATCATTAACAACCAGATTGGTTTTACCACCAGTCCCCGCAATTCCCGCTTTACGCCTTATCCTTCCGATGTAGCGAAAATGGTGCAGGCTCCGATTTTCCACGTCAACGGTGATGATCCTGAGGCTGTGTATTTCGCCTGCAAAATGGCATCTGAATTTCGCCATAAATTCAAGCGTGACGTGGTGGTTGATATTTTCTGCTATCGTAAATATGGGCATAATGAAAGCGATGAGCCGATGTTCACGCAACCACTCATGTATAAAGCGATTGCCAATCATAAACTGCCTGCCCGTATTTATGCCGAAACGCTGGTGGCGGACGGGACGGTGACGCAAGCGGAAGTAGACGAGCAGTACACGGGCTTCCGTGCCATGCTGGACAAGGCTTACGAAGAAGCCAAAACCTTCAAGCCTTCCAAGGCAAACTGGCTGGAAGGTTCATGGAGTGGTTTTGAAAAACCCAAAGGCGAGCATGTTGCTGTCGATACGGGCGTGGATGTTGCCATTCTCAGGCAAATTGGTGAAGCGATTGCGAAAACACCTGAAAATTTTGCCCTCAATAGCAAGGTGCTAAGGCAGTTAGAAGCCAAACGTAAAATAATTGAAAGCGGAACAGGGCTGGACTGGTCGCTCGGTGAAGCTCTTGCATTTGGCTCCCTGCTTAAAGAAGGCAGTGCCGTGCGGTTGTCAGGGCAGGATTCCTGCCGTGGTACGTTCTCTCACCGTCATAGCGTATTGGTGGATCAGGAAAATGAAAATCGCTATACGCCGCTTAATCACATTGGAGCAGAAAAAAAGCTGGAAGTGATGGATAGTCCGCTTTCGGAGCTTGCCGTGCTGGGCTTTGAATATGGCTATTCACTGGTCGATCCCAAAACGCTGGCAATATGGGAAGCTCAGTTTGGCGATTTTGCTAACGGTGCGCAGGTGATTATTGATCAGTTTATTGCATCAGGCGAAATTAAATGGTTGCGTATGTCGGGGCTGGTAATGTTGCTGCCACATGGCTATGAAGGACAAGGGCCAGAACATTCCTCTGCCCGTCCTGAACGCTTTTTGCAACTCTGTGCGGAAGATAATATGCAGGTGGTGAACTGCACTACGCCTGCTAACTTTTTCCACGTCCTGCGTCGCCAGATTCATAGCAATTTCCGAAAACCCCTGATTGTGATGACTCCCAAATCCCTGCTCCGTCATAAACTGGCAGTTTCTGAATTGTCGGAAATGGCAAAAGGCACGAGCTTTAAACGCATTATTCCTGAAACTTCCAAGCCATTGGAAGATAAAGATATTAAGCGTGTAGTGATAACCTCGGGCAAAGTCTATTATGATCTATTCGAGGCAAGAGAAAAACAGGGGATTAATGATACCGCCATTATCCGCATAGAACAATATTATCCTTTCCCGAAAAAGGAACTGGCAACAGAGCTGGCACGCTATAAACATGCCCGTATCATCTGGTGTCAGGAAGAGCCAAAAAATATGGGATATTGGTCATTTATCGCTCCTTATATCGAAGAAACGATGGAAGAGGCTGGCTTCAAAGAGCGTCTGAAATATGCGGGTCGCCCTGCTGCTGCTGCCCCTGCCACGGGTTACATGAAAACCCATGAAAAAGAACAACGGAAATTAGTGGAAGACGCTCTGGCGATTGAGAAGGTGGAAGCGGAAGGGTTAAAGAAAGCAGTGTAGTAGGAAGCCTCATACTTTAATTTACTCTATCAACCTATTGTGAAATAAGCGACTCTAGCGTTGCTCCCCCCTTGCGGGGGAGCCAAATTGCAAATGCAATTTGGTGGGGGGTAATACATAGATACCACAAATTGAGGAGAGGCTTATACCCCCCACCCTAACCCTCCCCCGCAAGGGTGGAGGGGATTTTCTTTACTTATTAGTAGGTTATAAGAACTTGATAAAAATATGAGGCTGTAGGAGATAAAAAGCTACAATACCATATCCCCTGCTAAAAAAGCTTCAGGCTGATAGGAAAAATCCTGCAACGCTGCATCATTATAGATAATAGCGTCCCTGTTCATAGCGATAGCCATCTCGGGATTCAGGTGGGGAAGCTGATACAGCGTAGCAAGGAGTTTAAGGAACTGGGGCAGAAGAGGAATATACAGGAACCTTACGGGTTTTCCCACATAATTCGCTATCATTTCCACCTGGGTGCGGTAGGTAATCGCTTCGCCTCCGCCTATATCATAGCCTCGAAAACAGGTAGCAGGATTATTCAGAATAGCAATCATTGCTTCACCCACGTCTTTGACCTGTACCGGGTTTCGCATTCCGTTGCCCTTGCCGTGAATCACCATTTTCCCTTTGCGGTGAATTATATCCGCTATTGCACTGATGCTGCTGTCAAATCCCACGCCGTAAAGATTGGCAGGACGCAGTACGGTAAGGGGGATATTTTTTGCTTTTGCCATTTCCATCACCTGTTTTTCCACTTTCTGCCACGCCTTGATACGCAGCGTTTCAGCGGATTTTTTAAGCATCGGTTTCTGGTTTATGCGGTAGTCTCCCAAGGCGATGATGCGGGGTGTGGTCTCAAAGGAAACCGCTTTAAGCAGAGCGGGCAGTACTAGCATCGTGTCGGTATGGAACACAGCATCACATGCCAGATTAACTTTCTGTATTTCCTTTTCTCCTTTCAGATTGATTTTCTGCCATAGCAGTTTGGGGTGGACAAATTCGGGAATCTCCCTGGAACAGATAGCATCGACTTCTGCCCCTTTTGCCAGCAACTTCCCTACCAGATAAAGACCTGTCGCTGAATCTGCACCCGTCACCACATAGCGTTTTCCCGTGAGTGATTCATCAAACCCGCTCTGGTAAGCCAAACGGTAAAGCAGGATTAAGCGATTGGTAAGGTAGGTATTGGCGAGAGGCGGTACAAAAACACGGTTTAGCTTCGCAACTATCTGCCTTGCTACGCTGGTTACTTTCATAGCATAATGCAATAACTGGCGTTTGGAAGGATGGAGATGAGTATCCAGATAGTGCATCTTATCGCTAACAGCAACAGGCTGGACAGTATTGTCAAACACCGTAATGTTTAACTCTTCTACCTTTTGAACAGGAATCTTTTTATTTACTGCCCGCTGGAAAAAATCCGTGATTGCGAGTGAGCCGGCATAATGTTCATCAAAGCCTTTGAGTGTCTCCAATAAGGAGAGGGATAGAAAGAAAAAACAGCCTGAAATAGTAGCAGGCATGGATTTGCTTTTTATGCCCCATAATTCCTTGAAACGGGAAGGCAGCTTCGTATCAAGGGCAAGGGGTATTTCATCTGCACTGATAAAATTGGCTCCTGATATGGCTTCATAACGGTGTTTTTCCAATAACATAGCAAAGGCATGAGCTGGTAATACGCAATTCGGATCGAAAAAAGCCAGATAATCCCCTGTTGCCACTTTCGCAGCCAGATTATAAGCCCTTGCCAGTCCTAATTGTTGATGTTCGTTTAGCAAATGGATACGAGCATCATGCGTTGCCAGCTCCCGTAATTTGCGTTCTTCTCCCAGATACATGCCGTTAGTGACAATAATAATCTGCTTGCAGGCAGTTTGGCGAAAACAGGATTCTATCGCCAGCCACAAGGCTGCACCCGTATAATATTCCGAAATAATAACCGAAACGCTTTTTGTCATGCTTTTATCCCACCCATTGCACAGACGATTTCCCATTCTTCGCAGGTCACAGGCTGCACGGAAAGTCGCATGGAAGTCACCAGACTCATGTTAGCAAGAGCAGGATTGGCTTTCACCGCAGCAAGTGTAACAGGCTTTGCCAGGGGTTTTACTGCCTTAATATCCACCACCACCCAAGGCTCCCCCGGATTTGCCGTAGGATCAGGGTAATATTCCTTTATCACTTCCACAATACCCACCATTTCCTTGCCTTCATTGGAATGATAAAAAAAGCCTTTATCGCCTTTTTGCATTGCTTGCAGATGCTTTTTTGCCAGATGGTTACGCACCCCGTCCCACAACGTGCCTTTTTCGCCCGCTGCAACCTGCATCTGCCACGACCATTTGAAGGGTTCTGATTTGAATAGCCAATAGTTTTTATGTGTGTTCATCATTTTTTTAATACAGGTTCGCTATACACCCCTTACGTTTCAAAAGGTGTAAAAAATTTTGAAGATGTTAAGTTGGTATATTCCGTTTTTTATGAGAAGAAGTCTAATGTTATTTAAACTGGAAAGACAACATACAATTATTTTCCAATATTCCCCGTTGGGTAATGGAATATTCCACGGGATTCTTGGGGTTGTTATGATTATCATAACAGGTAGAAGAAGAGGGAATAATGGCTTTGTCGCTTGGCATTAAGTCACCATCTCTTATCAGATTACGATCCCCATTAGCAAAGAAAAATTCGCCTTCCGCAGCTCCCGCAGCGATCACCTTGCCTGAAAGTGGCATCCCATCATCAATTTTCTTGTCAATATTATAGGCTACGGTGACGTTGATACCCGTCTCACTTACCGTTTCCCCAGATTTATCGGCAAAGGCAATTTTTTGCACTTTGGAAATAGTGAAGAAATTGGTGTTTTTATAATGCGGAGTGGGATTATAAAAATCATCGCGTGTATCGGAATAGGGATTCAGGATATAAATATAGGTATCATTGCCAAATTTGGCTCTGGGGTAATAATCAGCAATCCCTTTGGCTTCTATATTGTCTTTGGGGCATTCATCTGGCCTGGCAGCGGAAAAGTGGCTATCTATCAATTCTGCCTTGCTTAAATCCACCCAAAACATGAGCGGTTCACCGCACGCATACCAGCCATATTTATGTTTATCTCCTTGCGTGAAACCCGTAATGCTATTATCCCCATCTCCCTGTCCACCCAAACGCCCACGCGGGGCGAATCCAAACTGGCTGGCTTTGGGTTCTGCAATATCCCCTGGCAGATATTCATATTTTAACTGAAACGTGCGTGACGCATTATTATAGCGTTCAATCTGGGAAATCTGATCACGCAGTGATGCCGCCGAAAGCAATACCTTGACCGTCAACACACCACCCACCAGAATAATGATGATGACCAGCACCGTAGCAAATTCAATCAGGGTAAAACCAGCATTTGCTTTTTGCTTTTCTACCCTGATTATATTCTGCATTGTTGATTGCATGATTCACTCAATTTTTTGCTGATTCCGGTTAAGCAAATGCTTCTTCATCCCTTGTTGTATGTTTAGGATTTGCCACTGCTTTTTCATATAAAAAAGCAATCTCATCGTCTTTTATATCAATCTGTACGGCTCCGCCTTTGGACAATTTACCAAACAGCACTTCATCTGCAAGCGGTTTCTTGATTTTCTCGGCAATCAGGCGGGCGAGGGGTCTTGCACCATTGGCTTTGTCATAGCCATTGCGTGCCAGCCATTCACGGGCATTTTTGGTGAGGGAAATCGTGATATTGCGATCAGCAAGCTGGGATTCCAGTTTGAAGATAAATTTATTCACTACATTCTGTATCACTTCTGTGGTGAGTGATGCAAACGGAATAATTGCATCCAGACGGTTGCGGAACTCAGGCATAAACAGGCGGTTGATTGCCTCTTTATCTTCGCCTTCACGCTCATCCCTGCCAAATCCAATGGCAGATTTGCCCATATCAAATGCCCCCGCATTGGAAGTCATGATCAGCACCACATGGCTGAAATCTACTTTTTTGCCGTTGCTATCGGTTAATTTTCCGTAATCCATAACTTGCAAAAGCAAATTATAAATATCAGGATGGGCTTTTTCAATCTCGTCCAGCAATAACACGCAATACGGGTTTTTATCGACAGCATCCGTCAATAATCCACCCTGATCAAAGCCAACATAGCCTGGAGGGGCTCCAATCAGGCGGGAAACGGCGTGTTTTTCCATATATTCGGACATATCAAACCGCAGGAACTCCATCGACATCGCCTTGGCAAGCTGATGTGCCACTTCGGTTTTTCCAACCCCTGTTGGGCCTGTGAAAAGATAATTACCAATAGGTTTGCCCTCGTCCCGCAAGCCTGCACGCGACATTTTAATCGCACTGGCAATCGCATCAATCGCCTTATCCTGCCCGAATACGGTAAGTTTCATTTTGCTGTCAAGTTGCCTGAACATTTCGGCATCATCCTGCGAAACTGCCTTGGCAGGCATCCGGGCAACCTTGGCAATCACTTCCTCAATTTCCCGCACCGAAATCGTTTTGCGACGTTTGGCTTCGGCAAACAGCATTTGAGCTGCCCCTGCTTCATCCAATATATCAATCGCTTTATCGGGTAATTTACGATCATGAATATAACGGTGTGAAAGCTCGACCGCAGCCTTGATGGCGGAAAGGCTATAGCGTACATTATGATGTGCTTCATAATAGGGTTTCAGCCCTCTCAGAATTTTGATACTGTCTTCTATGCTTGGCTCCGCTACATCAATTTTCTGGAAACGGCGAGCTAATGCGAGGTCTTTTTCAATGTAATTGCGGTATTCCTTATAGGTGGTGGAACCAATACACCGCAAGGAGCCACGAGCCAGAGCAGGTTTTAGCAGATTGGAAGCATCCAACGCACCGCCACTGGTAGAGCCTGCCCCTACAATCGTATGAATTTCATCAATAAACAAGATTGCACCCTGGAGTTTTTCCACTTCCTTGATGACGGATTTCATACGTTCTTCAAAATCCCCCCGATAGCGTGTGCCTGCCAGCATACTTCCCATATCCAGCGAGAAAATAACGGCATTTCGTAATACTTCTGGCACTTCACGGCGTATGATGCGTAAAGCAAGCCCTTCGGCGATAGCGGTTTTTCCCACACCTGCTTCCCCTACAAATACGGGATTATTTTTAGTGCGACGACATAAAATCTGGATAGTGCGATCCACTTCCATTTCCCGCCCAATCAGAATATCAATCTTGCCAGATTCCGCTTTTTTATTCAGATTCACACAATATTGGTTAATGGCATCACTGACGGTTTCTTTTTCTTTTGGTGCAGCAGTCCCTGCATTGCCAGCGGAGAAATGATCCTCGGGTTCTTCATGCGGGGTGCTGCGTTTTCCTGTAATGGAAGGGATAGCACTATTTTGGAAAGAACTATATTTTACAATGCCATGTGAAATATAATTGACCACATCCAGACGGCTGATGTCATGTTCCTGTAGAAAATAAACGGCGTGGGATTCGCGTTCGGAGAAAATCGCAACCAGCACGTTTGCACCTGTCACTTCCGTTTTGCCAGCAGACTGAACATGGATGGCAGCCCGGTGAATAACACGCTGAAAACCAGCCGTGGGTTTGGCTTCCGCAGCTTCTTCCATCACCAGCGAAGTTAGATCATTCTCAAGGAAATCAGTGAGCGATTTACGCAGTTCAGAAATATTAATGCCACAGCCCCGCATGACGGTGAGTGCGTCCTGATCTTCGGTCAATGCCAGCAGCAAATGCTCCAGCGTAGCATATTCATGCTTGTATTCCTTCGCAGAACGAATGGCATTATGTAATGTTTTGTCCAGATTCTTAGAAATCATATCTACATTCCCTTGCGTGCAAAATTACTTTTTTCTACCTTTCTTAGTATCGCAGATAAGTCTTAATAAAGCACTAAGCAAAACTTGCCAATTCGTTAGGAAGTAGATTTTTTGAATATTGGAGTGGTTATTTTTGGGGAGAGCTGATGGTAGCAGGCTCAATCTTCATATTCATGAGCATCTATGGCACCGTCAATAAATAACTCGAAGATTTATGTTATGCTTTCTTATACTAAAAGTATTATATTTATAATTAATTACAAGCGGTTACTAAAAAATCTTTATGACATAAAGTTTCAATTTATTTATTGACACTGCCTTAGGCTATCGGTAATCGTGATATTGCAACAGTCAAAAAGCTTTACGCCAAACTCGAACATCTGAAAAAGAAATCGAAGAAAAAGCCACTTACCAAACAGGAAAAACGCTATAACACGATGCTATCTTCCGAGCGGGTTAAGGTCGAAAATGTGATTGGATGGCTCAAACGCTTTCATATACTCGCTGAACGATACAGAAATCGTAGAAAACGATTCGGACGCGGGTTTAATCTGATTGCTGGTATCTATCATTATGAATTGTAATAATAATTAAGTTCTGACAGAGGTCTATTATCAAATTGCAGCTACAATAAGTGTCATTTAAGTTGTAAAAAAATAAAATATATGTAATGATTACAGTGAAAATGCTTGCAAAGGACTGATATGTGCCACAAACTCAACTCTAAGCGATAAATCTGCTTTTACCCTCATTGAGCTTTCCATTGTATTGGTGATTATTGGGTTAGTGGTAGGGGGTGTTCTTGTTGGACAATATCTTATCAAATCGGCAGAATTGAGGAGCTTGCTTGCAGAGAAAGACCGCTATGAAAAAGCAGTGAATACGTTTCGACTAAAATTTGATTGCTTACCTGGTGATTGCAATAATGCGAGTAGTTATTTAACAGGTGCATATAACGGAGATGGCAATAATATGATTGGCTTCTTCGGATCAGGTGCTTCTGCCGTGCTTGCTCCCTATGAATTTGTAGGAATTTGGCAGCATCTTGCGTTAGCAGGGTTAATCGCTGA
>Ga0116226_10006979_pt1 | contig 10172 bp, 5 predicted proteins | sample S1TSphfallax_FD_89692 | JGI IMG/M metagenome (GOLD analysis project Ga0116226, IMG submission 89692) | Host-associated microbial communities from peat moss isolated from Minnesota, USA - S1T2_Fa - Sphagnum fallax MG | ecosystem: Host-associated > Plants > Peat moss > Unclassified | place: USA...
AATACGAAAACAAGAACAATGGCAATCTTCATCAAGTTCCACCATTTTCAGTTTCTTTAAACCCTTCATTCACTTCTTCAGTACCTAGTGTATCTGCCCCAACCTTCAATGGAGGTTCAATGACACCAACAACAGCAAAAATGCAGTTGTCAGAGTTTAATTCATCGTTGGGTGGAAGACCTCTGCTTACTTACTCAATGCAGAAAACTGAATATGAAAATCTTAGTCAACCATGCTGTGGTACTCATCAGCATCAGATGCTGTCACCGTCTTTTTCTTCATCTAAACCCTTATTGTCATCAATAACAACATCTGTTGGTCCACCAGCAAGAACAATGCGAAGTAAACGGATATATCTCTCATAAATCCAAAAGAAAGTCATTGATTGTATAATTTAGAGTATAATAGACGACCGCATCGACCTCCTGTAGTAGAACAACAGTTATCGCAATCTCCTAATAATTCTACTGGGTCAAGATTTTCGAACTGTTGGTCGTCTTTACCGCTACCATCTATGGCTGATACTATAGTTAGGCCTAATGAATGTACATCTCCAGTTGATTTAATAAGAGCATCAAATTTTGTGCCATTATCACTGCCTGATTCACCGATTTCACCGGATTCTCCATCGGCTATCATTGGTAGTAAGTCTAACTCGAGAACGGTTCAACAGCGTTCATTACCACATTCTACGGCTAGTACTTTTGAACGACATCAAATATCCGGGCAATGTTTGTCAGATCAGAGATATAGTCATATGCAAAAACCAATCAATAATTGTTCTTCAAGCAATTTATCATATAATCTGCCTTATTTTCTGACCTCTCCTCAGGAACCTTACTATATGCTTTCTTCTAATCCGATGTCCATAAATTTACCAACTGTGACATGTTCGACTCTTTTGCCTGAATTAAATACTACGTTTTCACCTCTGTCATTTTCAAACAATATGAAAAAAGTGAGAAAAAAACGAGCTGGTCCACGAAAATCTGAAGTTGTTCAAAATCCTACTGCAGAAGTACGAATGGATGAAAAAAACATGGTACCTACACCTTTAATACCAAAAATACCCATTTTAAGAAGACACCTACAAAAAAAATCAAAGCTTAAAGATAATCGAATAAAAGCTTTGATAAGTCGCATGAAACAAAAAAACAAATTGGCTGTTCTAAAGTTTATGATAGGAAAGCGAAAACGACAACAACAACAACAACAACAAAAAATATCGAAGAAAAAACTTTCTGAAATCAAGATTGAAACGGCTGTTCCGGAAATGTTTGATAGTAATGTTGCAAAAATAGTAGAAATGGAAACAAAATTGCCCGATATAATTGCATCCAGTTTAAAAGTTACCTTCAATGCTGCTCAAAAAATTGGAGCTATATCTTTATATTATCACCAGCGACATAAACCTGAAATTGAAACAGCAAATTCTTTGATACCATCAAATAATAAGCTAGATTTACTGATTGAAGCAGTCAATTTTATCGAAATGTATAATGGTAGCCCAAAGCTCCCATTAGAATCGATTGAATGACGGACACTTTACGGCAATAGTAAGCAAAATCGACATTTTTCAATGATTAATTGTTATGTAATTTAAAATCAAGACAACTTTGCGTTCACATAAATATTTTTTTTGCATCTTTGCCAGTGATGGGACCAGTTCGGTTTTAAGTCGAACCGAACTGAACCGAGTCGATTTCGGTTCGGTTCAGTTCAGTTCGAACTTTTTAAAATACCAGGTCGGTTCGGTTCGAAAAAACTGCGAACCAATCCCATCTAAAAGCGATAGTGTAATACATTTACCAGCTTATTAGAAATTTTGCCTCGGTTAGGTTCGGTTTGAACTTTTTAAAACATTAGATCAGTTCGGTCCGGTTCGGTTTGAAAATTTTTCGGTTCAGTTCTAAAAAAAAGACGAACCGATCCAATCTCTGATATTTGTTGATCAGTTAGCTTTATTGAGACAATATTTCGACTATATTGATCACTGAACTACGTAATAACAGAACTTGATAAATCAAGCAAATTCAAAATTGATAGTCCAAAGATCTGCCAGACTTTAATCAAATGCGAATATTGCCTCTTGAAATTTTTTTTCGATAGAAAAATGTCAACAGGCTTTATTTACATATATAGACTCAGAAGTTTGGTAAAATCATCAACTCTTTTAAAGTTTTGATGTTTTACGACTTCGGTACATAATCAAGATGTTTGAAATATTTAAAACAATTGTTTTTTTCAACGGTTCATCAGTTAAAATACGGTCTATTAAACAAAAAAAATCTCAAAGTTTTTGAACGATTTTTGTAAATAATTATCTTTTTCGTATAAACGATTTGCCAATAAGGAAAATATATTTGAAAAGATACTTCGAATCTCCATAATACATAATCAAAACTTGTAGGAATTCCAAGCAATATAGATCAAAACAATTTTGAAAAATCTTTGAACGAAAAAAAAAACCACGTAAAAGCTACAACGATCTTTTATCTTAATGAAAGAAGATCATTTTGTTCCTTTTCCTTTGTGTACAATTTCATCTATATATAAAACCATGTGACAAGCATCACCTTACTTATTTTGTTTCTTACTTTATTATAACAGAAGCCGTTATTTGATATCGAAGATTAAATTTACATCTATGAGTATCACTAATATCAAATTTTCAATCTGCATTTTTATTATGTCTTTAAAGTTCATGATTAGGCCCTATTACGAAGTTTTTTTTACCTTTCACTTTGCTACTATATTCTTTTGTCATATTAGCAATGTTTTACGTTGATAGATATTCTGTTCGTCATCATCTTCCATTTTTCAGATTCCTATTTCTTTTGTGACGCACAGGTTTTTTAGAATATCAATTTTTTTAATTTCATTGCATCTGAGAAAGTCAATTCTGTTTAACAATACATCCAAATTCAGAATAACTTTCGCCAATATTAACCACTTTAATCTTGACAGTTTAAAGAATTTTCGATATATTGTATCAGGTATATGAACAGAATCCGACAAAGCGTTTACTGAATTAATAACAATGATAATGCCCAAGACACGGCATTATGTAGAACTTAACAAAGTTTTAAGAATAATATATTTTTATTTATCTTTAAATTAGTTATCGATTCAGATGATAGACTAGTTTGAATTGCAAAAAAAAACTATTTATATTATAACTAGTGGGCATTTTCAATGTCTACGAGGAGCTCGTTATTAATTTTGTGAAAATTTCATTGCTACAGTATTACGCAGATTTTTTTACCCCCGCCAATCATGACTTTTTTGAGGCTGTTGACTGTGAGAACTACTTAACGTATTCAAGTGAAGAGAATTGTTTTAAATTAGTTATTTAAACAAAGTCATGTAAAAAAATTATTCAAAACATATCAAACAGAAAATCATCATTTATGATGTGGTTATAATTAGCTTGCATATTTTATTTAGTCGAGGTCAGCTCAAACTTATAACGTGAACGACTACTTAAGTTGATATCATGACTATGAAATTATAAATTCACAAACTGTTGTAACCGGCACAATAATCTATATCCCCTAAACTCATTAAAAAACAATTAGGATTGAATTTTAGCATGCTTAAAAAGAAAATTATTTTTCATAATTGTTCAAATTAATCCGAGACACATTATTACTGGTTAGTTGTAAATGTCGTAGTACAAAACTATCTGTAGTTGTAAAGTAATTACATTAAATATTCAAGTCTTCAATAATGTGTAAAAGAAATTGCTATGAGTACTCGACAAAAACTATTTCTCAGCTAACATAGTTCATTCAAAATTTATATAATGTCAAAGAAACCGTATAAAATACTTCAATTCATGAGGTAGAAGTTATATAATTTTGACCTGGTCCAAGCAGTTATTGCTTAGATGATGTATGTAGATGAAATTGACTTTCTATGGTAAAATAAAAAATGATTATTATGAATGGTAAATCAGTGAAGTGCAATATTCATTCATTCATAGAATACTTTTGACGCCTTCAACAACAACAGCATACATCATCTTCCTACATGATATTCACAAGGGACATAAAATGAAAAAAAAATTCACAACAATGTCTTCATCAATATATCTCAGATAAATAGAAATAGTCGTGCAATTAATTCAAATATGCAGGTTTGAAGTACGTTTTTATCAACTAGTTGTTAACTTTTTAAAATCATAATAGTTTTCTTTTTAAATTCTCTCTTCTGCTTATTTGATTTAGATCTATGTTTCCATCGAACTAAATAATTTATAAATCGAGCTGACTACATAATTAAAAAAAAATCTAATTTAAAATTTTTATTTTATTGAATATCAAAGCATGACGTACTTCTATCTATTTCAAATAGGATAGCTTTTTTTAATAGACTAATGACGTACGTAGACATTTATTTGAAATATTGTTTGACGTCATTTTAAAATGATAAAATCTGTAGGCTAAAATTACTAATAGGCCTAAGGAATGGTAAGAAGCTATCTTATATATCATAGTAATGACTATATGAATAATCCATTGAGATGAGGTATTAGAAGAGAAAGTTCTTTGTTTCATATTAATTTATCGAATATAATTCGAAAAAAAAAAAGTTGATTTCTGTTATTTTATATGTTAATTATAATTAATTTCAAAATGCGAGCAACATAAACAGGACAAGGTATTTATGCTTAATTTCATTTCGGTAAAATCATTGTTTGATCTTCTACAAATGAGCCGATATAATTTTATATCTAATTAACATATCTTTTATTACTATAACTAGTATTGCTGACGTCATTCGAAGTTATTCTTGATACGATTTTATTAACAAACTATTGTATTTCTAAATATAATTTGAATAGAAAATTTTCCATCAAATATACTGTTTGAATGTTATACAAAGACCTCCGATAAAATATATATATATATTTGAATCACTATTTTGTATAGATGAACATAATAGTTGAACCTTGAGGTGTAAATCGATTTTTCTTGTCATTCTTTCTGTTTATGCTTTGGATCATTCTACCTTGAACTTTGATCCTCATCATTCTCTATTCATTTGCATCGATCAATCTTTACATTTGTAATTTCGAGGTCGTATAAATGGTTCAAATTCCTTGGCAAAAGATTATTGCATCATCTATAATAAACAATATCACGAAATTTTTTAAATAATTTTTCTTTGAGGAATCATTGAAGATCGAAAGAAGAACTTGAAAAAATAAAGTTGATCATAATTTATCTGATTAAAATTTCTTTATTTTATACATGAATATAATCACACGTTTTTGTTCTCATATGAACGGTTTAATAAGAAAAAAAAAGAAAAGTAAAATTTAGTAAAGACAGAAAGAAAAAAAAACCGAGACAAGTCAAAATAATAATGCAACATAAGTTAGTGTCGATGACGACAGCCATTTATTTTAATAAAAAATTATTTATTCGTTTGTTTTTATTTCATATATATGTCGTTGACGTCATCAAATATTCTACAGGCAGTTTTTTACAATTAAAAAAAAAGAAAGAAAGAAAGGCCGATTTTTATTAACAAATAATAGTTTTTGAAGAAAGAATCCGTTGACATTATAAAAATTGGCAAACGAATCAATAATTACAAAAAAAACATCAATTGACATTGAATAAGAATAATGTCCTACTTGTCACATAAATGTCTCTCTTGAGTCAAAACAAATTTTTTTGTTATCGAATTTTGTATATTTTTCATTTTCTATATTTATCTTAGTCCTAACCAAGGCCATTCTCATTAAAAATTGACAGCCAAGCAATGACCGAAAAAATGTTGATAAAAGTAACAACAAGAATACCTTAATGTTCTAATAATAAAATATTTCTCTTTTTCTGTATAAGATAATTTACCAAAGAAAAAAAAGTCTATTTGGAACAGTATTCATTCAAATAAATTCATATATATAGATTTCTAAATTAGGAACAAAGAGCAATCTTCAATCTAATATTTCTTTTTGTCTCATTTATCTAACGGTTTTGGTTGTAGATAGTATCATCTTGGTACGAATGAAATTAGATCAGATAGACACGATGCAATATGATTTTACGAGGCGGAAGTGCTTCACTTTCCTGACGTCATCCCTCATTGTCTAAAGAGTAAGACACCACGACTCACTCTCATCATCGTCGTTGTTGGCTTACGGCGACGTTTATTCGCTTTTCATTTATATTGCATAATGTCATCGAAGAGGCGAGAGACATTCGAAGCGCATACAATCCAAATGACCATATGATCGAAAAACATGATTTTGCAACCGGACAGCTGGTTGTTGTTACACACCTCTCATTCATATTCATACCTAATCATACACGCAAGAAAAAAAAAACTCAATTTATCGAACAAAACTGATGTCCTCTTCATATTATTGACCGGAAGAGTTTACTAAATAAATAGAAAGATGACGCTACATCAATTATGTTATACTTTATAAAAGACGGAAATAATTTATCTTTAAGCGCCTTTGTGTTCAGCTACGCAAAAAAAACCATTTAGTTCATTCTAGATTCTATCAGTTAGCGAGAGAGTTGTAGGTGGAGCTTAGTAAATCGAAAACAGAAAAATCCTAATCTTTCATTCTTTTTTTAAGATTCTTATAGATAAGAAATCTTAAAATGACATATTTTATGTATAATAGTCACTCATAATAAAAGAAAGATGTAGACAATATAGATTATTTCACTAGTAGGACTTAATAAATGAATTTTGTATATTGTTTTATTCTCTAGTCAGACATTTTCATTTTTTTTTGTATATTTAACTGCATACTCTAGTTTTCATTTGTAGCAGCCTACTGTTCCCTTCTTTCTCTATCCGTTATTCTCTCTCTTCTTTCTCTCTCTCTCTTTTTCTCTCTCTCTTCTCGTTGCTCTCTTTTTCTTGCTTTCGATTTTTGATATACCGCTGCATCATTACTTATATCGTCTCCCTCTTTTTACAGGTATATCATTCTTGTCGAAATAGCACATCGATATTATCTTCAATATATATATTCAAGAAAAAAAAAGATTTCTTTTTAATAATATCTATTATTTCGTTTATCTATAATGACGTCTCCATCAGTAATCGACATTTGCATTACAGTTTTTACACTTCTCCTTCTCTTTGATCAATGTATTATCATTACACAAGGTATGTTATATTATTATCATTGTGCAATATTTTTTGTTTTTGTTCAATTCTTCCAGACAAATGGAAAATTTTTTATTCGAAAAATTTGAGTTTGAATATCATATCTATTCGAAATGATTCATATCTTCATTTATTTATCCTTCCTATCGTCGTTCATCCGAATTGATATATGGAGCAGACCCTTATATATTGATGATATTCAAGACCGTTGATTGACGTGCATATAAGTGTGTACATGTGTCACAAAATGTACAATGAGGGGAGGAGGAGATATAGTGGGTCAAGGGCAAAGTGCGCGCAACGTGAAGGGAAATGAGATCAAGTAGGAGACATGAGACCGATATCTTACTGATTGGAACAATAGATGCGAATGAATAAATAAAAAAAAAAAGAAGAACAGGGCACCTATTTCTTCTTCCTGTTTCCAGAACGTTGCCATATATACATATACAGGTCAACAAACCGTTGGCTCATGTTTTAACGGTCAAAATATAAGTAATTTTTTTTCTTCTTTTGTTTAGCTGGCAATTGTTTTAATCACCGTATTAATGATATGTGTTATGATCTAAGTGAAGCAGATGTCAATGAAGAACAATGTTCTGGTCCATATTATTCGGATGATATTCTTAAAGAACTCGATGGATATGTATACGCAGAAAAATGTCATGATGTAAATAGTAAGTAACAAAAAAAGTTGTTATAAACCTGATCTTATATGTATTTATTATAATATAATAGTTACACCAAAACGGTGTGATGTAGATTGTGGTCTTGGTCAAGAATGTCAATGGATTAATGGAGAAGAAATGTGTGTATGTAGTGAAGAATCATGTACTTCAACTGATTTATTATTATCAAAATATAATGAACAATCATTATGCGCATCAAATAATATGACATTCAGTTCTGAATGTGCTATGGCAGCATGGAAATGTCGTAAACAACAAAGCGGATTATATAAAAAATATGATGGAAAATGTCAAAGTAAGAAATAAAATAATTAATTAAACAAAAAAAAATACATTCTATTATTTTTTTATTATTTCTAGAGAATTGTGAAAATGTCAAATGTCCACATGATACAATTTGTTTATTAGTTAAAAATACTGGTGAACCATTTTGTTATCCAAAAAAACATTGTAATCCAGCCTTAGATCCTGAACCAGTTTGTGGTACTAATGGTATTACTTATCGAAATATATGTACCATGCGTCTTAGTCCAGATGCACGAGGTCAAACACCTGAATTAGCACATAAAGGTGCTTGTGGTAAGAATTTAAAAATCGATTTGTTTTTTTGTATATGATTTCTTCTTTTTTTAATAAAATTAGAAAGTAAATGTCGAGCAAATTTATGTCAATCATATGAACGTTGTGTATATTCTGTTCAATCCCGTCCGGTTTGCATTCGTTGTCAACATTCTCCACGATTTTTTACTCATAGTGGTGAATGTAGTACGAACATATCGACATGTGGTGATGATGGATATTTATATAAAAATTATTGTGCTTTATTACGTGGACAGTGTGAAAAAAATCGTTATATTAATATAATTGATTATGATACATGTCCAAAAAATCTAAATATGATGCGTAAGATATTTTTTTTCAAATAAAATTAATTATTAAAATCGATTTCCAAACTTCAGAATGAATTGAGAGATTGACAAAATCATGGTTATAATGGTTTCTTCGATAGATTTATTTATATCAACAATGAATAGAAATAATATCGAGGATAGATCTCGTAAAACTCTGTTACATACCACCGGTGACGTTAATCTATCATTTTTTTTTTCTCTCTCATGTTTTGTTGTTCTTGTATTTTTTTTCCCTTTTTCTTTGATGCAGATCGCTTCTAAGCGAATATATTATTCGAGTTCGACTTGTATGTTTTCTTTTTTGTTTTCTTTTTTTTCTGTTTTACTGTGATGGAAATTAAAACAATATACAAAAAAAATTGAAAAAAAGTATTTAAAAAACCTTCTTATTCATCTTTTTTGTTTTTGTTGTATCTTGTGTTTGAGTTTTTCGTTTTTTTTTCTCCTGTTTGTTGTCACAAAGTGTATATTTAAAAAAAAACCCATTGTTTCATAGGACAATGTCTGAATACATACGAACAAAAATATATATATATATATATATAAATGAATTCTAGAATGTTAAAATTAGGCTCGAATAATAATTATTGATTGAAGCGCTAAATGATCAGAAGGATAATTTGCCGATGGAAGGCCATTCGGACCAATATCGGTTTTAGTTGGCAATTCTAAATAGGCAATGGGAATTAAATTCTCAGATCGATAAAAAATATAATCAATTGTTCGACTTTCTTCTTTTTCATTTTTTTCTTCTCGTGATTTAAATTTCCATGTTGTAAATGGTGGTTCATGATTATTCATTAATAATCGATAGGCACTATTTAAACCTGATTTTAATAAAATTTCATAAAATGGTTCATCTGTTTCACCATTAAAATCTCCAGCTAAAATAATATTTATATTTTGCGAATATTTTGTATTTAAAAATTCGACTAATGCATTCGCTTGATTTGTACGAGATGATGCAAATTGTTTTTTAGCTTTAAAATGTGTACCAATAAATACTAATCGAGATGATAATGGGATATATTCTAATTCAAGAATTGAAAATACCTTAAGATGAATAAAGTTTTTTTTTTTATAGAGAAGAAATAAGATTAAATATTTACTTGTCGACCAAATCGACCATCATTCGGTAAATCAGAATTTTTTCGATCAATTTCTTTAAATACATTATTTTTATAACAAAGAAGAATACCATCTGGACCTTTAAAATTTTCTGAATTTTCTTCGAATGCTAGGCATTTTGAATTTGGTTTTGGCGTAAAAAAACAGGTATATCTTAAACAAAGAAGATAGAAAGAATTCCTCTTTTTCTCTTATTTTATTTACCCATATTTAGGTAATTGTTCTTTAAGAAAACAGTCATATATATCCATTTCTTCTAATGAACATAAATCTGGTTGATTAATAAGAATTTGTTCAAGTA
>Ga0116226_10006980_pt1 | contig 10172 bp, 9 predicted proteins | sample S1TSphfallax_FD_89692 | JGI IMG/M metagenome (GOLD analysis project Ga0116226, IMG submission 89692) | Host-associated microbial communities from peat moss isolated from Minnesota, USA - S1T2_Fa - Sphagnum fallax MG | ecosystem: Host-associated > Plants > Peat moss > Unclassified | place: USA...
GGCGGTGGGAGCACTCTTGGGAACCAATCTATGATGACCAGCAACGTCAATCGCCGCATCGTACTTGCCGCGCGCCCGCACGGTCGGCCCACCTTGGAGTCGTTTCGTCTCGAACAGACGCCGATCCCGGAACCGAAGGATGGCGAGGTCTTGCTGCGCACGGTATGGCTGTCGCTCGACCCCTATATGCGCGGACGGATGAGCGATGCGCCCTCGTATGCCGCGCCCGTCGAGATCGGAGCGGTGATGGTGGGCGGCACGGTGTCCCGGATCGAACACTCCCGCAACCCGGGCTTCCAAGCCGGAGATCTGGTCGTGGCGACTGGCGGCTGGCAGGACTTCAGTCTGTCGAACGGAACCGGTCTGTCCAAGCTGCCGGCCAGCATGGCGCATCCGTCCTATGCCATCGGCGTGCTCGGCATGCCGGGCTTCGCCGCCTATCTCGGTTTACTCGACATCGGCAAACCGGTCGCCGGAGAAACCGTGGTGGTCGCGGCGGCGACCGGCGCGGTGGGCTCGGTGGTCGGCCAGATCGCCAAGATCAAAGGCTGTCGAGTCGTCGGGATCGCGGGCGGCGCGGAAAAATGTGCCTGGGCCGTCGATGAACTGGGCTTCGACGCCTGTTTGGACCATCGCTCCGATGCACTCACCGAAGTGCTCGCCGCCGCCTGCCCGAAGGGCATCGATGTGTATTTCGAGAATGTCGGCGGCAAGGTGTTCCGCGCCGTGCTGCCGCTGCTCAACAATCGAGCGCGCGTGCCGGTCTGCGGCCTCATATCAACCTACAACGACTCGAGTACGTCCGTCGACGGCCCGACGGCGCAGACCCTGATGCGCAGCATCCTCGTCAAGAGCCTCACCGTGCGCGGTTTCATCGTGTCGGACCTCTACATGGGGCGCACGGCCGAGATGCTGACCGCAATGAGCGGCTGGCTGCGAGAGGGCAAGCTCAAGTATCGCGAAGATCGGGTGCGCGGGCTCGAGAATGCGCCGCGCGCCTTCTTGGGGCTGCTGGACGGTAAGAACTTCGGCAAGCTGGTCGTCGAGGTCAGCGAGATCGGCATCTGATGCGGTAGGATCAGGGCTGCGTGCAAGCCTGGATTCCCCGAGTCACCTTTCATTCGCTGGCCATCGTCGTCAGCGTGCTGTGTTACGTGCTGACCACACGTGCCGAACGCGAACGGCGTCCGCCGGCGATTGCGATCGCCTGGGTATTGGGCATGGTGGCGTTCCCCTATCTGGCGCTGCCCATGTACCTGCTGTTCGGGCGTCGCAAACTGCCCCGCAGGACGTCGCGCTGGTCCGGCAAGCGCAGCTATGCAGAGCACTGGGCCCAGGACCTGATCGAAAGTTTCGATCTCGCACCGGCCGCCAATTCCCAGGTGATTTTTCACCGTGACGGCATCGAATCGCGCGCTGGCTTGCTGGCGATGCTGCGCGCCGCGACGCTGCGGCTGGATATATGCACCTACATCTTGGGCGCGGATGCGATCGGACGCGAGGTCACCGACGAATTGATGCACGCCGCGCAACGCGGGGTGCAGGTGCGCTTCCTGCTCGACGGGGTCGGCGCCTTGTTCGTGCCAAGCTCGGTATTGCGTCGGTTGCGTGACGCGGGCGTGGAGACGGCGGTGTTCAGTCCTCTGCTCGCGCGAAAGACCCAAGGCCCTCGCAACCTGCGTAATCACCGCAAATGGGTGGTGGCCGATGGTGCCCGACTCTGGGCGGGCGGTAGAAACTTCGCCGCCGAATATTTCATTGGCAGCGCCGGGTTGCCGCCATGGGGCGATCTCACCTTCGAACTCGAGGGCCCACCCGCCGCCGCGGCCGCCTTGCAATTCGAGGCCGACTGGGATGCAGCCGGCGGCAAACCCGCGCAACCGATCCCCGTCCGACCCGTGCAGTACCCCGACGGCTCGAGTCAATTCCTGCCAAGCGGTCCCGATCAAACCGAAGATACCGTGCATGCCTTGCTCATCGACGCCTGCTTCCAGGCCAAGGATCGCATCCTCGCGGTGACGCCTTACTTCGTGCCCGACGTCAGCCTGGAAACGGCGCTGCGACTCGCGGCCCGCCGCGGTGTGAAGATCGATCTGTGCATTCCGCGGGTGTCGAACCATCTGCTCGCCGATTTCGTACGCAATCGGGCGCTGCGGGCACTGTGCCGCGCCGGCATGCGCGTACACCTGCTGCCCACCATGAATCACGCGAAGGCCATGGTGTTCGACCACAGCCTCGCACTGTGCGGATCTTGCAATCTGGATTCACGCAGCCTGTTGCTCAACTATGAATCGGCCGTCGTGTTTTACGATACCCGTGAAATCAACTGGCTCGCCGGCTGGATCCAGGCGCTGATTCCCGCCGCGGCCTCCTTCGATGACCGCTCACCGGAACTGTGGCGCGACGTGTGCGAGGGGTTGCTCTTGACGGTGGCTTACCAGCTCTGAAGGTGCCATCTACCCGTAGGATATTACCTACTTCCGATGATTGATCGGCTCTGCGTCGCCCATAGTATCCTTGCCAGCATCGTTTCAAGTCCGCACTGACGCGTCGCAGGTGATGGGTGGAGTTCAAGGATTATTACCAGGTCATGGGCGTGGCGCGGGATGCGACCCTGGGTGAGATCAAACAGGCCTACCGCCGGCTCGCGCGAAAGTTCCATCCGGATGTCAGCAAGGAGAAGGATGCCGAGGCCCGCTTCAAGGATCTCGGAGAAGCCTACGAAGTGCTGAAGAACCCGGACAAGCGCGCCGCTTACGATGCACTCGGCAAAGGTCCCGTGCCAGACTGGGGCGGCTCGGAACCACGCTCCCGCGGATTCGAAGGATCCGGCTTCGGCGCAGCCGGCGGCGCGGCGGGTGGCGCGGACTACAGCGAATTTTTCGAGAGCTTGTTCGGCGCCGCCGCGCATGGCCGCGGCGCCGGCTCGCATGGCCGCGGAGCCGCCACCCCGGAGTCACGCGATCATCATGCGCGTGTCATGCTGGACCTCGAAGCGTCATTGCTGGGAGGCTCACGCACCTTCACTCTCAAGATGCCAGAACTGGACGCCGAGGGCCGGTTGGTCGAACGTGACCGGATGCTCAACGTGAAGATACCGAAGGGAGTCCTCGCGGGGCAAACCATTCGCCTGGCGGGACAGGGCTCGAGCGCCGGGATGCCAGCCGGCGACCTCTATCTCGAAGTCGACTTCAGTCCACACCCCATCTACCGAGTGGACGGGCGCGATCTTTACGTGGAACTGCCCGTCGCGCCCTGGGAGGCCGCACTCGGCGCCAGCGTCCAGACTCCCACACCCGCAGGCACGGTGGATTTGAAAGTGCCGGCGGAGTCGCATGCGGGCACCAAGCTGCGATTGAAAGGCCGCGGCATTCCCGCGACTCCGCCCGGTGATTTGTACGTGGTGCTCACGATTGCCCTGCCGCCCGCCGTCGATGCCGCGGCGAAGGCTGCTTATCGGGCGTTCGCCGACGCCCTGCCCTTCAATCCGCGCTCTAGCCTCGGAGTCTGAACCATGAGGTCTACCGACATGAATGCAAGCGACGAGAATTCACTGAGCGGCGAGGTCATCGACGAGCGCTCGCTGCTGACCGTCGATGAACTCTGTCGCCTGTGTGCGGTCGAACGAACGTCCATCGTGGAAATGGTCGAAGAAGGCGTGCTCAGCGTCGAGCTTGAGTTCAGCGTCAAACTCGAATCCACCGAGTGGCGCTTCGCGGGTGCCAGCCTGCGTCGCGCCCGCACGGCGCTGCGGCTGCAACGCGACTTGGAGATCAACCTGCCCGGTGTTGCGCTGGCACTCGACCTCCTCGAGCAACTCGAGCACCTTCGTCGTCAACTCAACCTGGGACGCGTATGAGCAACAGCATGGAATCCGATGCCTTCGTATTCTTCGGCGCCACCGGCGACCTCGCCTACAAGAAAATCTTTCCCGCGCTCTACGCGATGGCCCTTGGCGGGACACTCAACATCCCCATCATCGGCATGGCACGCGCCGGATGGACGCTCGACAAATTCGTCGAGCACGCCGAGGCCAGCGTGCGAGCCGCGGGCAATTTCGACCCGGAATGCTTCGCCAAGTTGGTGACCCTGCTGCGCTATGTCGATGGCGACTACTCGAATCCGGACACCTACGGGCAATTGAAAGCGCAGTTGGGGCTGGCGCAACGTCCGATCCACTACCTTGCGATACCACCGAGCCTGTTCGCGAGCGTGGTTCAGGGGCTCGCAAAATATGGCTGCGCCGACAATGCGCGCGTCATCGTCGAGAAGCCCTTCGGGCGCGATTTGTCGAGTGCCCAGGCGCTCGACCAAACACTGCATCAGGTGTTCGCCGAGCAGTCGATTTTTCGCATCGATCATTATCTCGGCAAGGAGGCGGTTCAGAATCTGCTCTACTTTCGTTTCGCGAACACCTTTCTCGAGCCGATCTGGAATCGCAACTACGTCAAGGACGTCCAGATCACGATGGCCGAAAAATTCGGCGTGCAGGGTCGCGGGGGCTTCTACGAGGAAGTCGGCGCCATCCGTGATGTCGTGCAGAATCATTTGCTCCAAGTGATCGCGTTGTTGGCGATGGATGCACCGGTGGGCCACGAATCCCAAGCGATGCAGGCGGAGAAGCTGCGGCTGTTCCGCGCGATGCGGCCGCTCGATCCGAAGGAGGTGGTACGTGGACAGTTCCGGGGCTACCGCGACGAGGCCGGCGTGGCCAAGGACTCCCAGGTCGAAACCTTTGCGGCTCTGCGGCTGCATATCGACACCTGGCGATGGGCCGACGTGCCCTTCTACATACGCGCCGGCAAATGCCTGCCAATTTCCGCCACGGAGGTCGTGGTCAACTTGAAGAGGCCGCCGCTGCCGATCTTCGACTCGAGCACCACGATGCCGACCAATTACTTCCGGCTGCGTTTGAGTCCCGAGGTGGTCATCGGCGAGGGCGCACTGGTGAAACGCAATGGGGAGGACATGCGCGGTGAACCGGTGGAACTGATCGCCCGCCACCATTCGCAGGCCGAGAAATCGCCCTACGAACGGCTGCTCGGCGATGCGATCCGGGGTGACACCACGCTATTTACGCAGGATGCCAGCGTCGAAGCCGCCTGGCGGGTGGTCGATCCGGTGCTGCGGGATCCGCTGCCGGTGGTCGAATACGAGCAAGGTTCATGGGGTCCGGATGCCGCCCAACGGATCGTGGGCGTCGATGAGTCGTGGCACGACCCGAAGATCGAACAGACCGATCCGTGTTAAAGACCGTATTCCTGGTCGACGTCGACGACACGCTGCTCGACAACGATCGGTTCGGGGCTGACCTGAGCGACCGCCTACAACTGTGGTTCGGCAAGTCGGAATGCGACCGCTATTGGCAGCTCTTCAGCGTGCGTCGCGAGCAGCTCGGAATGGCCGATTATTTGGGCACGTTGCAATTGTTTCGAGCCGGTCTCGACGATGAGCCGAAGCTGCTGGGCATGTCGAATTACCTGTTGGATTATCCGTTCCGCGACCTGTTGTATCCCGAGAGCTTGGCGGTGATCGCGCATCTCTCTACATTGGGAACGCCGGTCGTGCTATCGGATGGCGACATCGTTTTTCAACCGCGCAAGATCGAGCGGGCCGGCATCGCCGCGGCGGTCGAGGGCCGGGTCCTGGTCTATGTGCACAAGGAGAAGATGCTGGACCATGTCGAGCGGCGCTATCCGGCGTCTCACTATGTCATGGTTGACGACAAACCGAATCTGCTCAGCACAATGAAGGCGTCGCTCGGTGATCGATTGACGACCGTGTTCGTCCGCCAGGGGCACTATGCCCTGGCCGCAGGAACCCATCTGGGAGATCCGCCACCCGATCGCATGATCGACAGCATTGGCGGATTGCTGACTCTTACTTCATCCGACTTTCGAGGACGCTCATGAAACCGACGCAAGCTCTTCACGATTTGGGACAAAGTCTTTGGTTGGACAACATCACGCGGGAAATTCTCGATGATGGGACGCTCAATCGCTACATCGATGATCTGTCGGTGACCGGACTCACATCCAATCCGACCATCTTCGACGAGGCCATCGGTCACGGGTCAGCTTACGATGACGGCATTCAGAAGAAAGCGCGAGCCGGCCTATCGGGAGAAACCCTGTTCCTCGAACTTGCGCTCGAGGATCTGCGGCGCGCCGCGTCCTTGTTCCGCCCGATATTCGATCGCACCGGCGGGCGGGATGGCTGGGTATCCCTGGAGGTATCGCCGCTCTTGGCGAGCGACACGGAGGCCACCCTCGAAGCGGCGTTGCGCATTCACAAACAAGCGGCCTGTCCGAACCTCTACGTAAAGATTCCGGGCACACCCCAAGGGGTGCCCGCGATCGAAGCGGCGATCTTCGCGGGCGTTCCCGTCAACGTCACGCTGCTGTTCTCCCGCGAACATTACCTGGCGGTGGCCGATGCCTACATGCGCGGCGTGGAACGGCGCATCGCCGCCGGCTTGGATCCGCGCATTTCTTCGGTGGCGTCGGTATTCGTCAGCCGCTGGGATCGGGCCATCGGTGATTCCGCGCCCGTCGAATTACATAATCGGTTAGGGACGGCGATCGCGCGGCAAATCTACCGCGCCCACTGCGAACTGCTCGAGACCCGCCGCTGGCGCGATCTCGCCGCCGCCGGTGCCCTCAAGCAGCGTATGCTATGGGCCAGTACCGGCGTGAAGGATCCCAAAGCCCCCGCCGACTTGTACGTATCGGCCCTGGCGGCACCGGAGACCATCGACACCATGCCCGAGAAGACATTGCTGGCATTTGCCGAGAACGGTAAGTTGGGAAAGCTCATGCCCCGGGATGGCGGTGATGCCGATGTCGTGTTGGCCGAATTCACCCAAGCGGGGTTGGATCTGGGCGCGCTCGGCAAGAAGCTTCAGATCGACGGGGCCCAGTCCTTCGTCAAGTCATGGGCGGAATTGATGAAGCGCATCGCCGACAAAGGCGCCGCGCTCGCCACGTCGTGAGCGAGCGAATCAGTCCGCTGGCCGGCAAGGCCGCGCCCGCCAGCATGCTGGTGGATGTGCCGCGGCTCGTCACTGCCTACTACACGGGGCGGCCTGATCCCGGTATCAACGCCCAGCGCGTCGCCTTCGGTACTTCCGGACATCGCGGGTCTTCTTTCGATCTCTCGTTCAATGAAGCGCACGTCCTCTGCATAACCCAGTCCATTTGCAGCTACCGTAAAGAACGCGGAATCACGGGACCCCTTTTCATCGGCTTCGACACGCACGCCCTGTCGGCACCGGCGTTCGCCACCGCGCTCGAGGTGTTGGCGGCCAACGGCGTCGAGGTCATGACCGCGACCGGCAACGAATACACACCGACACCGGCCATCTCTCATGCCATCTTGACCTACAACCGCGGGCGCGATTCCGCGCTGGCGGATGGCATCGTCATCACGCCATCGCACAATCCGCCGGACAGCGGCGGCTTCAAGTACAACCCGCCCAACGGTGGGCCGGCGGATACCGACGTCACGAGCTGGATGGAGATTCGGGCGAACGAGTTGATGAGCGCCAATCTACGCGGCGTTGCGCGCATCGATTACGCCAAGGCCCGCGCCGCCGCCACCACCCATTCGCACGATTTTCTCCGCGCCTATGTCGATGACCTGGGCAGCGTCATCGACATGGACGTGATCCGCGGATCCAAAATACGCCTCGGAGTCGACCCGCTGGGCGGCGCTGGCGTGCATTACTGGCCGCACATCGCCGAACGCTACAAGCTCGAGCTACGCGTCGTGAACGAGGAGGTCGATCCGACCTTCCGGTTCATGACCTTGGATTGGGACGGAAAGATCCGAATGGATCCCTCCTCCTCCTATGCGATGCAACGCCTGATCGGGCTGAAGGATGGCTACGATGTCGCGTTCGCGTGTGACCCGGATCATGACCGGCACGGCATCGTGACGGCGAGTGTCGGACTCATGCCGCCGAATCACTTCCTGTCGGTAGCCGTCGATTATCTGTTCCGCCAGCGCACCGGTTGGCGCGCTGATGCGGCGGTGGGCAAGACGGTGGTGAGCAGCGCGATGATCGACCGGGTGACCGCGCGGCTGGGTCGGCGCTTGTACGAGGTCCCCGTCGGATTCAAATGGTATGTCGACGGGCTGCTCGGCGGCAGCTTGGGATTCGGTGGCGAGGAGAGCGCCGGTGCCTCGTTCAACCGCTTCGATGGCCGCGCGTGGAGCACGGACAAGGACGGGATTGCCGCCGCGTTACTATCGGCCGAGATCACCGCGCGCGACGGCCGGGATCCGGGTCAGGCCTACGGCGAACTCACCCACGAACTCGGCCAGCCATTCGCCAGTCGGATAGACGCGGCGGCCACCCCGGCCCAGAAGAAGACGCTGAAAGCCCTCGACCGCTCGCAGATACGCTCGACGGAAATCGCCGGTGACGCGATCGAACAGGTGCTCACCGAAGCACCCGGCAATGGCGCTGCCATTGGTGGCGTGAAGGTCATCTCCCGCAACGGCTGGTTCGCCGCCCGACCCTCGGGTACCGAGGATATCTACAAGATCTATGCCGAGAGTTTTCGGGATGAAGCGCACCTTGCGCGCCTGTTGAGCGACGCACAAACCGTCGTGGATGCCGCCCTCGGAGCCACTTGATCCGGTCTGACGACGGGGCGGTGGAAGGCGACCAGGCACCCAACGCCACGGCGAAACGGCTGCTGCCCTGGCTGGTCGCGGTCGGATTTTTCATGGAATCCCTCGACACCACCATCCTCAACACCGCGGTGCCGACGATCGCCGAGGGCCTGCACGTCCAACCGCTCAGCATGAAGGCGGTGCTCGCCAGTTACACATTGAGCCTTGCCGTCTTCATTCCGATCAGCGGCTGGATGGCGAATCGTTTCGGTACGCGCCGGGTGTTTGCCTCCGCCATCGGCACGTTCACGCTGGGCTCCGTGCTGTGCGGGCTGTCCGCGAACATTCATTGGCTGGTGGCGAGCCGGATCCTGCAGGGCTGTGGCGGCGCGATGATGCTGCCCGTCGGCCGGCTCACGATGGTCCGCACCTTCGCCAAGTCGGAGTTGATCCGCGCGATGAGCTTCGTCTCCATCCCGGGCCTGATCGGACCCATGCTGGGACCGCTGTTGGGCGGAATCATCATCCACTACTTCCACTGGAGCGTGATTTTCTTCGTGAATATCCCGATCGGATTGATCGGGCTGTACATGGTGTACCAACACCTTCCGAATTATCTCGCCGCGAAGAACCACCCGCTCGACATCGTGGGACTGATTCTTTTCGGTGCCGGCATCTCGCTGCTCTCGTATGTACTCGAAGTGTTCGGCGAGCACACGCTGAGCGGTCGCGAAGTGGCCGGTCTGCTCGCGATCTCGCTTGCATTGCTGACCGGCTACGGCCTCCACTCGCAACGCATGCTGCACCCGCTGCTACGCTTGGTGCTGCTGCGCATCCGCACCTTCCGAGTCGCGATCTCCGGCAACCTGTGCTCCCGAATCGGCATCGGCGGCGTGCCCTTCCTGTTGCCGCTGCTCTACCAGGTGGGCTTGGGGTATACCGCGATCCAGTCGGGCTTGCTCATCATGCCCCAGGCGATTGCCGCGATGAGTTCGAAACTGATTCTGCGTCAGATTTTGCGGCGCTTCGGCTATCGCCGAATCCTCATATCCAACACCGTCATGCTCGGCGTCATGCTGATGCTGTTTTCCACGATCGGCGGCAACACCCCCGCGTGGTTGATCGCCGTACTCGCACTCATCTATGGTTTCTTCACGTCGACGCAATATACGAGCATGAACACACTGGCCTACGCCGATGTGGACGGCGAGGAGGCGAGCGGCGCAAGCACCATCGCGAGCACCGTACAACAATTGGCGGTGAGTTTCGGGGTCGCAGCCGCCTCACTCACCGCCGCGCTGTTCATTCCCGACCAGACCACAGCCGCCGCGCCCGGCATGATCCACGGAGTCCATCTCGCCCTGCGTATCCTCGCCGCGATCACGATCATTCCCGCGCTGGTTTTCATCGAACTCAAACCGAGCGATGGCGACGCGGTGAGCAGCCACAAGAGCGAACTCTAGTGGCTGACCGCCGCCGGAGGGGTAGGGTTACTGAGCGCCGGTGACGAGTTCACAGCTCTTTTGTACGTTCGGCACGGGGTCCGCGACACC
>Ga0116226_10006981_pt1 | contig 10172 bp, 9 predicted proteins | sample S1TSphfallax_FD_89692 | JGI IMG/M metagenome (GOLD analysis project Ga0116226, IMG submission 89692) | Host-associated microbial communities from peat moss isolated from Minnesota, USA - S1T2_Fa - Sphagnum fallax MG | ecosystem: Host-associated > Plants > Peat moss > Unclassified | place: USA...
TCTTCTTAGGAACAGCCATGTCAGCAGATATCGTGATTCTTGACAACCTTCTTATTCTAGGCCATCCACTGACGCGAAGAACAACAGGTAAATTGAATTGATCGGTTGAGACTGAAGTAGGACACGGGGACAGAGGGAATTCTTTGGGTCTTCCACTCTTTGCGTCTTCGTGTCTAGCTCAACCCGTCATTATTTGCTTGGCAAACTGCTAGCTGCTGGAACTAGATTAGAGCTATTTTCAAACAAAAGTAGCGATCGCGCCGTTTTGAAGTAAGTGGCCCAATTTTGAGCATCGGGACGTGATCGCCATTGGGGACGACTAACATCTAATGCCAGAACTGGTGCGATCGCTCCATCATTTTGTACGGACACAATTATTGAAACATCTGTTACTAAGATATCTTGATCGAAGCTCCTCTGGGCAGATGCTCTAGCGGCTGCTTCCGCCCTCCGGAGAACGGTTTCATAGTTTTCTCCCGGCAAGCGGTCAATAGCGAGATCAACTCTAGCGGTGTAAGCTCGCACAACCTGGGGCGCGATCGCTTCAGTCAAAAACCACGCCGGAACAGTAGATATGAGCAAAACTAATAAAGGAACTATCCGGATTCTTCTGGCAATTTGGCTAATAACTGAAAAGGGAGTGATCGATGATGGTAGGTGAGCAGAAATCTGGCTCATGACCTTCTATCTCCTTAATGATGATCTGTTATTGAAATTAGGTGAAAGGTATTTCCCGACTAACTAACGTAATAAAAATTACATTCTAACTTAAGATTCAATCAGAATCACCTAGACTAATAAGACATAGGTTAGCTTTGTTTTTTTGGCAAAGCCAACCGCAATTTTAAGACCAGCAAACAATAACTGACAAAGAGCGGGATGGCAAATTACTGGGCGATCGCGATTGGCATCAATCAATATCAGTTATTTCAACCTTTAAGTTGTGCCCAAGCCGATGCTGAGGCACTAGAGGATTTTTTGGTGACAGAGGCAGGTTTTCTCCCCAAACACTGCCTACTCATGACGGATACTTCGCCGCCAATTGGAGATAGATCAACTTATCCGACCAAAGATAATATTTTGCTGCTGCTTGAGTATTTGGCAGCGACAAATTGGCAACCAGAAGATTATCTGTGGTTATTTTTTAGCGGTTATGGGGTCAACTACAAGGGCAAAGATTACTTAATGCCAGTAGAGGGCAACCCCGAACTCGTGCAAGAGACTGGCATAGAATTGCGATCGCTAATGCAAAGTCTACAACTTGCTGACTTGAATGTATTGCTACTACTCGATATCAACCGTGCCTTTGGCACTCAAGCGGATGCTCCTGTTGGTGAAGAAACAATAGAACTAGCCCAAGAACTACAACTTGCGACAATTCTTTCTTGCCAACCAGAGCAATTTTCCCATGAAAGTAATGAATTAGGTCACGGATTCTTTACAGCAGCTTTGTTAGAAGCTTTGCGTTCTGGTAATGGCAGCAACTTGGCAGATTTAGAAAGCTACCTAAGTCTGCTTATGCCAAAATTATGTCACCACCACTGGCGGCCTGTCCAAAACCCTGCCACGATCATCCCATCTAGAGCGCAGGTAATCTTGCCACAATTGGCAATGGAAAGTGAGTTTGAAGCAAATTCGGTGATTTATCCTGAAGAATCTTTTGCTGTTGCCCTTGCAGCTCCTCCCCTCGATGATTATCCTAGAACTTCACCAGAACGGGGCAGACGGGGAGAAGCCACTGTGAACTCCTCTCAACAGGCAAAGGCTCACAAGGTCGAGAAGCCCAAAGGTCAACCAGTCCAGGAGCCAGCTACTAGCTTAGTTTCCCAGCCAATGGCGGAAACTTCTTTAGGAGTGAATGCGAAGGGAAGATTTATCCCCAATTCCTCCAAAGGTTACGTCTCTCGATTGCCATCGAATCAACCAAACATCCCTTTTTGGAAACAGTTTATCTTGTGGGGCGGAGGCAGCTTGCTAGTAGCAGGTTTAATCGCCGTAGTTTTTCTCCGTAATCAAGAAACTTTTAGAATTAAGCAAATATCAAGGACGTTACCCAATGCTACTGCTAGCGATCGCCAAGTTATCGAGAATTTACCAAGCGATCGCACTCCAATAGCTAGAATCAACAACCAATCTAGCGCCCAAATCACCTCTAATTCCGAGTCTAAAAAGCGGAATCAAGCAGTATTAGACTTGGCGAAAATGTCGCTCAGACAAACTCAGGCTAGCGATTTGAGCTTGGCGATCGCTACAGCCCAGAAAATTAAACCCAGTGAACCACTGTATGAACAAGCTCAGGAGAATATTAAGATTTGGAGTCGAATGATTTTAGATTTAGCAGAGAGTCGTGCTAAACAAAGACAGTATGCTGGTGCTATTGCTGCCGCTCGATTAATTACCAAAGAAGAGCCGCTTTATGCCAAAACACAAGCAGCAATCAACCTGTGGCGGCTAGAGGGCAAGCAGTATGTGAGTAACCAAACTCTTTTAGATGCAGCTAATGCCTTAATTAAGTCTGGACAGGCATCTACCTACAATCGGGCGATAGAAGTTGCCAAGAAAGTACCGGCAGGTCAACCAGGCTTTGATATTGCCCAAAAATCGATCAATAAATGGAGTGAGAAAATTTTAGACCTGGCCAAGCGTCGCGCCGCCGAAGGAGACAGCAATGCCGCAATTGCGACTGCTGCTTTAGTGCCAGAGGAGACAGGTGCTTATGAAGATGCTCAGGATGCCATTCAAAAATGGCAAAAGAAATAGTAAAGAAATAGTAAAAAAATAGTTAGGAGTTAGGAATTAGGAGTTATATTATTGATCCCCGACCTGTTACTCCTGACTCATAACTTTTTCCTCAGCGCTCATATCTCAGTATTAGCAGTACTGCGATACATCTTCCCCACACTCGTCGGCTAGATAGCACAGCGCTCGGAAGCGTAAACCAACCACTTCTTCATATAAGGGGTTGAGCTTGCACATGGGTGGAATATGAAACAAGGTTTTCCCGAATAATTGGACATCTCGCTCAAAGGGACACTGAGATGGAATCAGTTTACATAAACGGTGAGCTAGTTGGCGATCGCTGACTTGAATGTTTTCTATACGCTGCCGTAGGGGTTGGAGAATATCCCAGTAAGGCTTGGAAATAGAATGGTTTAGCTGGGTTACTTTGTGGTTACTAGTCTCTGCTTGATTGATTGATACCCAGCTTGCCAGAAAAATCTTTTTTGTGGTATTGTTGAATACCTTCATGTTTAACCCTCTGTGTTATTGAGGCTATTCATCTTTCTGATGAATATATACTACGTGGTAACGAACTTTCCCGGAAAAATCGCGTCCTGACTGCGATATAATTTAATACCTGATTAGCCACTTAAGTCAGAACCTAATTTATTACTACGTCAAGTTAATCGCAAATTTATGGGGATCGGTAGTGTAATATTACGATCTTGTTCATAACTTAACACAGTTTAAATTCTAATAAAGACATCCATCATTGGATAGGTTTTAGTGTAACATTTACAGAACTTAATATAAGGTCTTTCTAAAAGAATTTTTCCTCAGTATAAACATCGGTAATACCCTAGAAGGCATTTTTCCTTTCCGTGTTCCCACTTTTTCACGTGAGTGTGTTCTATTCATTGCTGGCTGAATGCCTTAGAAGTACAGAGAGTAAATAGACCAAGCGGTAAGGGCACAGCAATGCTCTTGATTTTGACTAATCCATCCAAAGAGCTTTTGATGTTCCACAAGATCAGGAACAGCGTCAACCTTTTCGTGCTGGACGTTTTGTACTCATGATGTAATCTCAGAACATCTTGATTGATGTTCTTAGAGGATGTTTGAAAAGTCGTAAAGTATACTAGAAACCCCGCTTCCATTCCTCTCCCCCACAGGGAGAGAGGCTTTGAAACCCCCACATTCCCTCCTAGTGAAGGGGGGCTATGGGGGTTAGGTTCTTAATGCTTTGATGTTACCAAAAATACTTTTTAAACATCCTCTTAGATTACATCCTATGGTTCCTTTTTGCTTAAGTTGACACCAATGGGCAATGCCGTGTCCTTACGGGTGTACCTCACTAGGTCGGAAATCGCTATATGAAATCCCCTAACCTAAATTTATTTATGGGGATTATCTTTTATACTTTTGAACAAAGCTATCCTGCAAGACTTTCAATCAAATGCCAATGGCGGCTATTTTCAATAGCCTGCTTGATGAATTCAAACATTTGTCGGCAGTAATTATCTAGTTGGAGTGGTAGTTCTTCATTTTTAATCACAATACTCATCTTGGTTTCTGTTTCAGTAGATTTTGATTTGTCAATCAGTACTTCTACTGTGATCAATTTAGGGAAAGGAACGTTGCCGATAACCTCACGGGCAATAATGTAATCACCCGTGTAGTATTGAATATCCAACTGACAGTCCTGTAGAAGTTCTACAAGTAACGGCTGGAGATGGTCACTAGGAACAGAAACAATAAATGAACAGGTATAGCGAGCCATAATAGCCCCACGCCTTGCAACACTCCGTCCATCCTATAATACTGAAGCATCTAAACTGAAAGTCATTCAAAAAGCAAAGTTTGTAAGCTGAAATTTTGATCAAAAACTTTACAATAGGGGTTTGGCTGAGGTAGAAAATGAATGAAAGTAGCAATTACTGGATCAACAGGATTTGTCGGTAGTCTTTTGGTACAACAACTCCACGGAAAAGGTCATAAAGTAGTAGTATTAGCTCGGAACACCGCTTTTGCTCAAAAGGTTTTTCCATCTGAGGCTTTCCCTAATCTAGAAATTGTTGCCTATACACCAAATGCATCTGGTTCTTGGCAAAGTGTGATTGCTAGTTGTGATGGCGTAGTTAATCTGGCAGGAGAACCCATTGGTGAAGGACGCTGGACACCAGAACGCAAACAAGAAATCCTCAATAGCCGAAAGTTAGGCACACAAAAAATAGTTGAAGCAATAACCAACGCTAACCCCAAAACAGCAGTCGCTACAAACTCCTCCACCCCTGCAACGCGCTGCCTCCCAACTGTGTTAATTAATGCTTCGGCTATTGGTTACTATGGCACCAGTGAAACGGAAACCTTTGATGAAACAAGCGTATCTGGTAACGATTTTCTCGCCCAAGTCTGCCAAGCTTGGGAAGCAGAAGCGAGAAAGGTAAAAGATGCTGGTGTACGGCTGGTAATTCTGCGTTTTGGGATTGTTCTGGGCAATGGTGGTGCTTTGGCTAAAATGATTCCGCCTTTCAAACTCTTCGCTGGTGGTCCCATTGGTAGTGGTCGGCAGTGGTTCTCATGGATTCACATAGACGATTTAGTTAACCTGATTCTGCAAGCTTTAACTAAACCGGAAATAGAAGGCGTATACAATGCCACTGCCCCTAACCCAGTGCGAATGGCAGATTTAAGCCAAACTTTGGCACGAGTGATGAATCGCCCTTCTTGGTTGCCTGTTCCTGCTTTTGCGATCGAAGCTCTTTTAGGAGACGGGGCTATAGTAGTTTTAGAAGGTCAGCAAGTCCTTCCCAAGCGCACCCTGGAAACAGGTTTTGAGTACAAATATCCTAATTTACAATTAGCACTAAGACAAATTCTTACATAGAGTGAAAAAAGGAGTGGGGAGCAGGGGCACAGGGGCACAGGGGCAGAGAAGCAAAAGAAGAATAACAATGCCCCAATGCCCAATGCCTCCATGCCCAATGCCCAATGCCCAATCCCCAATCCCCAATTCCCAATCTCCTAACTATTGACTAGAGAGAAATTTTCTGGAAACCCAACTGATAATACCACTGAGAATTGCACCGCCCATGAGGATGCCGATCGCTGGATTAAACACGGGTTGCCACAGTTTATGCCACAAATCCAAACCCAGGTTTACTCCTATAGAATCGCCGATCGCAGCGATCGCTAACCAGACAAAGCCAAACAAAACCAAAAAAACATCTGCGACTAAAATCGTGTTTAGCCAATTTAACAATTTATCTTTCATCTACTTGTCCAGAATTTTACGACTGGTAACTAAGTGATGGGGAAGTTAGAAGTGAGGATTCCCGACTTGAATTTAATTCCTCACTCCTCACTCCTCCAACAGCCAATTTTTGACTTTTGTCAAACTCTGCCAATCTGGTTTTCTACTTAAACCGTCTTCAATACTGCTTTTTATTTCATCACGCCATTCGGGGTTGACAAAAATTAGCTGCTGTGCAATGTCAATATGTTCCCGTAAACCTTTTTGACCTGTTTCCAGCATTGCTAAGGCGATATTGACTCTAGCCTGTGGGTCTTGTGGATTTAACTTGACTGCCTTCTGTGCAGCTTTGTAAGCCAAGTTGGGTTTGTTATCGAGTAGATACAACCACGCCAAACAGATCCAAGCAGTACTCGTTTTAGGAGCGCGATCGCACACTTCTTTAAACACAGGGATTAAAGAATCTACTGCCTCTCCAGCTTTATAACGTTCCAAACCTGTATCAAACAGAGATTCAACTGTATTAGTCATTGGTCATTAGTCATTTTTCGTTGGTCATTAGTCATTTGTCTTGGGTCATTGGTCATTAAGCAACTGCAAATGACGAGGGACAAATGACAAATGACAATATTACACCCCAAATGACTTGCCGCAACCGCAAGTTTGGTTAGCATTGGGGTTAGTGAATTGAAAGCCACCGCCAATCATAGCATCGCTGTAATCGAGCATTAATCCGTAGAGATATAACAGACTCTTGCGATCGCTGACAATTTTGAAGCCATCATAGTCAAAAACTTCATCCTGTGGGGTGATCTTGCTAGTGTCTTCAAAGTCCATCATGTAAGACATCCCAGAACAACCACCCTGACGGACTCCTACCCGTAAGCAGAAGTCTGTGCCTTGCTTGTCTCGGAGGGATTTTACTTGGTGCAATGCGGCTTCGCTTAACAGAATTCCGCGTTGTTGAGACTGAATTGTTTGTGTCATCTGCTTTTTCAACTCCTTAATTAGTCTAAGATTTACTCTATATCGGCTTGTTAATGGCTCTGGGTTGCCCTTGGTGTTTTTGTATTCATTCTAGCGGCTTAGATGTCGTTAGATGCCAAATTGTAAATACTCCGTTAAAAGCAGCCAAAGATTTTTATTCTAGAATTGATAGACTCATTGTGTTTAGAGATTCGGTATTTTTGGAGTTCAAGCATGGCTTGTCTGAGAAGCAACTATTTTTCAGGTGCTGCCATAAAAACCTAATCCGAGGCTAGCTATTCCCCAAAGTTTACTTCCAAATTGCTTCTTTTGATTAACTTAGCTCTATGACAAGTTTTAATCGCTCTACCAGTCGTCGCTTGAAGAAATTAACTCAAATTCCTTCTGTATGGGAGGGCGATCGCCGTCCGTTGTCATCACCAAACCAGTACTCAGACTCCGAAGAAAAGGGAGAATGCATTCTTTGGGTAGATTACTCCCAAGGTGTTGTCCGAGGAATGGATGTGGTAGCTTCAGATGTTGGTCCAGAAGCAATAGTTCGTACCTTAATGCGAGCAATGGAGCATCCCCACAGTCCGGCAAGACCTGCCAGACCCCAAAGAATTGTAGTTAAAGACCGCGAGATCCAATTTTACCTGCGGGGAGTGCTGCAAGATTTAGATATCGCCATCGACTACGCACCAGAACTGCCTTTAATTGATGAACTGTTTCGCGGGTTCGCCGACATCCTGGATAGTCAAACCCCTGACTTACCCCCACAGTATGCACAAATTTTGCGAGAGAAAGCATTTGCAATTTGGCAAGCAGCACCTTGGGAATTTTTGGAAGAACAGCAAATTTTGTCAATCGAGATTAATCAGTGGGATGTTGGCACACTCTACGCCTCAGTCATGGGAATGCTGGGAATGGAGTATGGGATTTTGTTTTATCGCTCAGAAGAGTCTTTGAAACAGTTTCGCACCGCAGTTTTACAAGATGAAGAATCAACGGAGCATCTAGAAGAAGCGTTCCTTAGACAAGATTGCCTGTTTCTCACCTTTGAAAGTGCTGATGCAACCGATGAAGACGAAGAAGAAGAAAGTGATTTGGCGGATCTACCATTATCCGAAATTGACCCAACTTTCGGTAATATCCACCCCTTAGAAGGACTACGGTCTGTTTTGTATGACGAGGAAGCACTGGTAATTTTTGTTGCCATCGAAAGCCTGATCTGCTTTATTCGCGATCACCGTCGCCAGTTGCATGAGGACATTTTCCCTAGCCTCAGTCGTCGCTATCCGATTTCTCTGCCACAGTCGGAAGAATCAACTAAATCTATAGCTGTGACAGTCTCTACCATGCCGCAGTTAGCAGCAGAATTAGAGGAAATGGCAGGCTTTGATGACGATGATGACGACCTTGACTTTGGGAATTTCCAACCATTGCAAGATGACTTAATACCGGAAGACTCTTTCCTCAGTTTGGGTGTAGTGTCATGGGAAATGTTGGATCACCTCCGTAAGGGGGTAACTTACCATAAGGCTGGTGAGATCAAACAAGTGGGTGACGGTTTGCCGGTGATTTTAATTCAAACTTCCCGGCCCAAGGCTAAGACTGTAATTGAAAGAATTGAAGCAGCAGGAGGACTGAGAGCAATTTGCTTTAATCCAGGTGCCGATCCTGATGATGGCGATCGCTACGACCTCGGTTTATTACAAACTCAAAATGACGAATTGTTCCTATTCGGTGAATTCTTAGATGAAGATCCTATTCATGTAGAAGCCCGTAAAAAATGGAATCAACGCTGTAAAAATACTCAGGGCTACTGTGGTTTAATCATTGCTAAAGGACTAACAGGAGCCTCCCGTGGCAATCCTCAGTTACGGGATATGATGGCTTTGTTTGAAACGCGATCGCTTTCACCTAAAGATTTAGGTATTGGCACTCTCCAACTCACGCCCCAACTAAAATTGGAATAGTTGCACGAATTACCGTAGTCCTTAATGTCAGATTACGGCTATGAGAAATTATACTCTAAACGGGTAAAAAGTTTACTTTTGCAAAAGACCTGAAACCTAGATTCAGCAAGGCATCTAGCTTGGCAGTCAAAAAGTCCATTGCCTACCCGTGTTTAAGCTGATGTGCAGCTAGATTGTATAAGACGAAAACGTAAAATTATTGTAGTGCGGGCATCTTGCCCGCGTCCCATATACAAATTAAGTGCGCAACAGCTTAGTATAAGTTGATGTCTAGCCCCCATAATTTGACAAGAGGATTTTGCCCCAAATCTTGTTAATTGAGATGTTAGCTAAATATCCGCCAAGCTGTACTAGTAGATGCTCCGTATGGCAGCTAACTTTACCTAAGTTTCATGAAGTATCTATATTCTCATGGTTTTTCAGTAATTTCATTTGGAAGTTTGCCAGTAGAAATGAGTACAAATTACTAGAAAATTATTTCCCAAGTCCGGTTTAATCAAAACTAGTTGGCGCACTTCAATATCAGGATCTTTTTTTAACAAATTTTTGGGTTTAGGAGCTTGTCATATATCAATCTCATTAAGAAAAAGCTCATCTTATATCTTTTTCTTTGTAATTTTTTTATAAAGTGTGATGTTGAGCTGGTTTAGTGTCTGAATAAAGTTTATTTAAAGCGGATAAATCATAGCTATAATGAATACACCTAAAAAAAAGTTAAATATACAATCATTGCTTTAGGTACATTTACTAATGAATAATGTTTGTCGATTAAACTTTTTTACAGTAATTTTTCTCTTCCTTAGTTTTAGATATAAAAAAGCGGCTTATAGTGTAACTATTAACGCATTAATAGGCTAAAAATAATTCGTATTATCTCTAGATAGATACATACGATGAATCTAAAAAACGCTGTTTTTAAAACAAACTATATCGCTAGGTTGATGAGGAAAAATATCTAAAATTTCATCGTATATTTACGGATAGTTAGTATAGAAGCATGAAACAAAACTAAAATATTATCATCGGCAACAGTCAAGTAATACTACATCAGCTTTCGGCTAAGTTATCTGTGTGAAATTACAGATAATATTGTTAGAATTTACCAAAAAATAATGGCTCTTTATACCCAGGAAACTGAGTCCTGTCCCAATACGCTTGGGTTAAGCATCTCTTTCTTGTCTCTGCGTCCTCTGCGCCTTGGCGGTACCCTGCGGGAAGCCGAAGCGTCTACGTTAAAAAATTGACTTTGGTAA
>Ga0116226_10006983_pt1 | contig 10171 bp, 10 predicted proteins | sample S1TSphfallax_FD_89692 | JGI IMG/M metagenome (GOLD analysis project Ga0116226, IMG submission 89692) | Host-associated microbial communities from peat moss isolated from Minnesota, USA - S1T2_Fa - Sphagnum fallax MG | ecosystem: Host-associated > Plants > Peat moss > Unclassified | place: USA...
CTACGGCCGCGATTCCTCGCTCATCGGTTTCCCGGCCGTGCGTCCGAATCAAACGGCGGCGCTGCGCGTCGGCGCGATTCGCGCCGGCGCGGCCTATCTGACCCTAGCGATCGACCATCGCGCCATCGACGGCGCGGACGTCGGCCGTTTTCTTGCCCACGTGCGTGAGGCGCTCGCGCCCGCGCCGGCACGTGAAGAGGTACCCAGTGGACGTTGAATTTCCGCGCCTCGCCGATACGCTCGTCGAAGGCATCATCAAACGCTGGCTCAAGAACGTCGGCGAGCCGGTGCGCAAAGGCGAGCCGCTCTTCGAGGTCGAGACCGATAAGGTCAACACCGAGGTCGAATCGCCGTATGCCGGCGTGCTCGCCGAGATCCTCGTTCCCGAAGGCGACGTCGCGCAAGTCGGTCAGCTGCTCGCGCGGCTGACGAGCGATGAGGAAACGCCGGTCGGCGTGCACACCGCGCTGACGGGACCGCCGGCCAAGAACGGCGCCACGAACGGCGCTGCAACGGCCGCGCCGGCGGGCATGCGGCTGCGTATCGCGGAGCGCATGCTCGAAGCGCGCGCGACGATCGCCCAGGGGAGTTGCGTGCGCGAGATCGATCTGCGCGATATCGTGCGCGGCGAGCGCAGCTGGACGGCGTACTTCGTCGCCGCCTTCGCGCGCGCCGCTAACGAAAGCGCGGTCGGCGTGGCGGTCGAATTACCCGAAGGCCTCGTCGTGCCGGTGGTGCGCGAAGCGAACGTCGCGAGCGTCGATGAGATCACCGCGGCGATTCGCGATCTCGCGGCGCGCGCGCGCGCCGGAACGCTGCGTCCCGACGACATGGGCGGCGCGTTCGCGAGCGTCACGAACGTCGGCGGCGGCGGCACGCTGATGGCGTTTCCGCTCGTCGCTCCGGGTCAGCGCGCGATCCTCGCGCCGGGCGCCGTGCGCGACGGCCACGCCTACGTCACGCTCGGCTACGACCGCGCGCACTACGACGATTTCGGCGCGGACCGGCTGCTCGGAACGATCGCAAGCGAACTCGCCGCGCTCGCGCGTTCCCCCGCGCGATGCTGACCGCCCCGAGCGCCGCAAAGACGATGCGCGCGCTCCGCAAGTCCGAGCCGGCGCCCGGCTTCACCGCGACGGAACTGCCGGTGCCGGCGATCGGTCCGACGGACGTCCTGATCCGGGTTCGTAAGGTCGGCCTCTGCGGAACGGATCTGCACATCTACGGTTGGGATCAATGGGCGCAGCGCCGCATCAAACCGCCGCTGACGATCGGCCACGAGTTCATGGGCACCGTTGCCGAGGTGGGCGCCGCCGTTCGCGCCGTCGTTCCCGGCGATCGCGTCTCGGCCGAAGGCCATCTCGCCTGCGGCGTCTGTCTGTTGTGTCGCACAGGCGAAGCGCACATTTGCGAGCACGTGAAGATCATCGGCGTCGACACCGACGGCGCGTTCGCCGACTATCTCGTGATGCCCGAAGCCAACGTCTGGAAACTCGATCCCGCGATCCCCGATGCGTGGGCGGCCGTCTTCGATCCGCTCGGCAACGCCGTGCACACGGTGATGGCGGCCGGCGTTTCCACCAAAAGCGTCGCGATCACCGGTGTCGGCTCGATCGGCCTCATGGCGATCCCGGTCGCGCGCGCGGCCGGCGCAAGCGCCGTCTATGCAATCGACGTCAACCCGGCGAAGCTCGAACTCGCAGGGCGCGTCGGCGCGGACGCCGTGTTCGATGCGCGCGATCCGAATCTGGTCGACGAGATCCTCAAGCGCACCGGGGGCGACGGCGTCGACGTGCTGCTCGAGATGAGCGGCAACGGCGCCGCGATCGACGCGGGCCTGGCGATGGTGCGCAACGGCGGCCGCGCGGCGTTGCTCGGCATCCCCTCGAACGACGTCCAGATCAACCTTGCCGAACGGATCATCTTCAAGGGCCTCACCGTACTCGGCATCAACGGCCGCAAAATGTTCGAGACCTGGTATCAAACACAGGCGCTGGTGAAATCGGGCCGGGTGGATCTGGGCCCGATCATCACGCACGAGCTCCCGTTCGAGGCCTACGACGACGCGTTCGGCTTGATGCAATCCGGCGTCGCGGCGAAAGTCGTCCTCGACGTCGCCTGAGCGGCGCTCAGACTTGAATCAAACGCAGATCCATGCGCACGAAATGCCGCACGTGCGAGATCGGTACATGCTCTTTGATGAGCAAGCGGTCCATCGAGCGCACGCTCAGGTCGTACATGTCCGGGACGACGCCGTGCAGCACGTATGCGCCGCTCTTGTCGGTCCGCGTCGTGTAGGCGTTCGAGCCGCTCTCGGAATTGGCATGGATGGTGACGTTGCCGACCGCCCGGCCGAGCCGGTCGCTAACGAACCCGCCGATCGCCGTCGCCGGCTCGCCTTCGGCGGTCTGCCCCTCGCCGGGGACGAGGCCGCGAGTCAAATGCTGTTCGTAGCCGCCGAGCACCCCGATCCCGCGGACCAAGAGTGAGAGGTAGCCCTGCGCCGAGATCACCAGATCGTAGACGCCTTGGGGCAGCGTGGTGCGAAAGTTCCCCTTGGCGTCGGCGTCGAGCCGTGAGATGCGGCCCTCGCGCCAAACGCAGTTGATTCGGGCGCCCGCGAGCGGGACGCTCGAACGGCGATCCAAAAGCGTCATGACGAGCGAACCGGTTTGTTCACCCGAGGGGGTGGTTCGCGCTTCCATACGGTTCCTATCGGCGGCCACCGTGCCGGAGTTGACGATGAATTCGAGTTTCGAGCAATCGCTCCAAAAAGACCTGGACGCCCTGCGCTCCGCGGGGACCTACAAACGCTTGCGCCATCTGACGACCCCGATGGCCGCCCAGGTGCACATGGAGGAGGCGGGCGACGTCATCGTGCTCTCCTCGAACAACTATCTCGGCCTCGCCGACCATCCGGCCGTGATCGCGGCGGGAAAGGCGGCGCTCGACCGCTACGGCGCCGGGACGGCCTCGGTGCGCTTCATTTGCGGGACGTTCGACATCCACCGGACGCTCGAGGCGAAGATCGCCGCTTTCCTCGGCTTCGAGGCCTCGCTCTCCTACGTTTCGTGCTGGGCCGCGAACGAAGGGTTGATCCCGACGATTGCGACCGCCGGCAACACGATCGTCTCCGACGAGCTCAACCATGCCTCGATCATCGACGGCTGCCGACTCGCGGGCGCAAAACGGACGCGCTACAAGCACGCCGACATGGCGGACCTCGAGCAAAAACTGCGCGAGGCCGAAGGCACGGCGTTCATCATCACCGACGGCGTTTTCTCGATGGAAGGGTCGATCGCGAAACTGCCCGAGATCGTCGCGCTCGCGCAGCGTTACGGAGCGGTGACGATCGTCGACGACAGTCACGGCACGGGCGTGATGGGCAAGACGGGCCGCGGCACGATCGAGCATTTCGGCCTGGAAGGCAAGGTCGACATCGTGACCGGAACGCTGGGCAAGGCGCTCGGCGGCGCCGCGGGCGGATTCGTCGCCGGGAGCGCCGCGCTGATCGACACGCTCATCCAACGCTCGCGCACGCAACTGTTCTCGAACGCGCTCCCGGCGACCGTCGCGGCGAGCGCCCTCGCCGCAATCGAGGTCCTCGACGCGCAGCCGGAGCTCGTCGATCGTCAGCGTGAAAACGTCGCCGCGTTTCGCAGCGGACTCACCGGACTCGGCTTCACGCCGCTGCCCGGCCCGAGTGCGATCGTTCCGATCATCGTCGGCGATACCGCCTTCGCGATCGCGATGTCCGATCGGCTCTTGGCGGAGGGCGTGTTCGTTACGGGGTTCGGCTACCCGGTTGTTCCGGAGGGAACCGCGCGCATCCGAGTCCAAATCTCCGCGACCTTGGATTCCGACAACCTCGGACGCGCATTGCGCGCGTTCGAGAAGGTCGGCCTTGAGCTTGGGGTCATCAAAGCGACCTCCGTGTCCGCATAGCCTCGGCCGGTGCCGAGTGGGATGCGCGATGCACGGCATCGTTCTTCATGAATCTGAGAAACTGGAGCGTTATGCATCCCCTTCGTCCCATCCTCGTCGCCGCCGTACTCGTGGCGACGCCACTCGCTGCGTCGGCAGCGAAAACCTTCGTCGGTCCGGCGTCCTGGAATCACCTCGTGTCCGGGACACCCGGCGCGGCGCGAACGGTCGATGTCTGGAAGATGAACAACTCGCCGTCGTCGCCGGTGCTCAATGTGGTCGTCGATACGACGGTGTCGTACCCCGACGCGCTCGCCGCGATTCGCACCAACGCGCAGAACGGCGGCATCAAGATCATCGCCGATAAGGATCGGCCGTGTGCGGGTGCGACCGGCCACGAATTCGATATCGAAATCGACGCCGGTACCAAGATCCTCTCAACCTACACGATCGTTCCGGACGCCAAGGGCATCACGCGGATGACCTATTCGCGTCCCGCCGACGCGCCCCCGAGCCGGGACGTTCAAGCGGCGCTCGACGCGTTTTGCAGCCCCTGATCGGCGCAACGTTCCATTCGACATCGGAGTCTGGAGCGTCATGCACTTCCTTCGTCCCGTGCTCGCCGGCGCCGTTCTCGTCGCGATTCCGCTCGCAGCGTCGGCCGCCAAAACGTTCGTCGCGCCGGCGGCCTGGACGCACGTCGTTACCGGAACGCCCGGAGCCGCGCGAACGGTCGACGTCTGGAAACTGAACGACTCCCCGACGTCGCCCGTGCTCAACGTCGTCGTCGATACGACGCAGTCGTATGCCGACGCGCTGGCCGGGGTGCGCGCATATGCCCAGAACGACGGCATCAAGGTGAACCGCGACAAGGATAAACCGTGCGCGGGCGTGACGGCGCACGAGTTCGAGATCGACGTCGCCGGCAGCAATCCGACCCTCTCCATCTATACGATCATCCCGAACGACCCCAAGGGCATCACGCGCATCACCTATTCGCGTCCGGCCGACGCGCGCCCGAGCAAAGACGTTCAAGCCGCCGTCGACGCGTTCTGCGCCCCGGCCACCACCCCCTGATTCAGCGCGCGCCCCGCACCCTGAGTATTTCAGCTGCGAGCGCGGCGCGAGCGCAGGCGCAGCCAGACGATCAGCCCCGCAACGAGGAATGCAACCACGATGGTGCCGAGTCCGGCGGCGATGAAGCCCTGCCGGGTCAGCAACTCCCGGCCGCCGAGTCCGGTACAGCGGCCGAAGGCGCGCGTCGTAAACGCCGTCGCCGCGCAGCGGTAGATCGGCCAGTCGCGATCGCCGATCTCGGAGGGCGCGCCGCTCTCATAGAGCAGCGCGAAACGGCGGCGGGCGACGGGATCGCGCACGAGTAGCGCGTTCAGCCGTTCGAGGGCGGGACCGGTGAAGCGCGTGACGCCGAGCGAGTCGTAGCCGCCGAGATCGGTCCATGCGCCGAGGAACGCGTGGTCGCGGATGTCGCGCAGCGTCCCGTCTCGGTCGACGTGCGCCACGAGAAACGCGGGCGCGTTGCGGAAGATCGGCGAGACCGACGGCACGAGCAGCATCGGAACCGGTCGCGCCGCGGTCCCGGCGATGCGATAAGCGAACTTGTGCGTGTGTGCGGCGACGACGAGCGTGACGTGGTCGCGCGGATCGGCGATCAGCCCGAGCAGCGAATCTCGCAGCGCCGGGACGAGGAAGGGCAGAATCGCGAGGCCGTGCGCGAGATGCGCGGTCGAGTACGCATCGATCCCGGGCGGGATGTGCAGCACGAGCCACTGCCGGTCGTGCGTGGCGCGCAGCGTGCGGCCGAGCTCGGCGAGGATTGGTCCGGCCGGGTTGGCCGAGCCCGTACACGCGCCGTAGCGCGGCGACCAGAAGACGTCATCGACGACGACCGCCCGCGTGTTCGCGATCGGTAAACGCGCGACATACAACCCGTCGCGCGCGAACGAGCGCGCGAAATCCGGCGCCGCGCCGTGCCGGTCGACCAGCGGTTCCCATGCGCGCGCGACGTCGCGCAGAAACGCGGAGCGTGGCGATAGCCGGTAGTCCCCGCACGGCGAATCTTCGTTGCCGAGCGTGATGATGAATTGGGCGTTCGGGAACGCCCGGTCGAATCGCCGCGCGAGGTCGCTCATCGTGGCCGTCGCGCGTTTCCAATCGAAGCGGTGCGCCAAGAAATCGCCGCCGAGCACGATGACGGGCGCGTGCGGATCGACGCGCTTCATCTCGGCGATCGTGGCGTCGACGAGGCGCCCGTTGCTATCGTCCCCCGCCGGCGCGGGTCGCCGATTCCGGGCCGTCGGATCGAAGTGCAGATCCGTGACGAAGAGCCAGGGCGCGCTCGGCGCGGGCGCGGCAGACGCCGCACCCGGCAGGCCTCCGATCATGAGCGCGAGCACGATGGCCCATCGACGATGCATGATACTCCATAGTCATCTCGGGTGTGCGGCGCCCTGCCGCCGAGCAGCGCGCAGATGCCGATTGCTCAACGTCACTGATGGCCAACGATTCGCACGCGGATGGCTCGCGGCGCGTACCGAAGACCGCGCGATGCGCATCTCACGCCTTGGTATTCTGGTGTTCGCACTCGCTTGTGTCGGCGTCCCTGCGGCCTCGCGAGGCGCAGCGACCGCCACCGCCGTCACCGTCAAACTTATCGCGATCAACGACTTCCACGGGTATATCGCGCCGACCGAAACGCTCCGTGTTCCCGACCCGGCGCATCCCGGTGCGATGATTACCGAGCCGGTCGGCGGCGCGGCGTATCTCGCGACCGCGGTGCGCCGACTCGAGGCGGAGAATCCGCGTTACGTCGTCGTCGGCGCCGGCGATCTGGTCGGCGCAAGCCCGCTCGGCTCCGCGCTCTTCCACGACGAGCCGACCATCCAGGCCTTGAATGCGATCGGCCTCGAGTACACATCGGTCGGGAATCACGAATTCGACGGCGGCAAGGCGGAACTGCTGCGCAAGCAGCATGGCGGATGCCTTCCCGGCGGAACGATCGGCAAAGACACCTGTTTCATCGACGGAAAGTTCGCCGGCGCGGCGTATGCGTATCTCGCCGCGAACGTGATCGACAACGACACGGGCAAGACGCTCTTTCCGCCGTATGCGATCAAGCAGATCGCTACCGGCGACGGCCATTCGGTGCCGATCGCGTTCATCGGCGTTGTGCTCAAAGGGACGCCGATCGTCACGACGGCGTTCGGCGTCCGCGGCCTCACCTTTACGGACGAAGCGGACGCGATCAACGCGCTCGTGCCGCAGCTGAGCGCGCAGGGCGTGCACGCGATCGTCGTTCTGATCCATCAGGGCATCGCGACCAAGGTGGGCTTCGACGATCACTCCTGCGCCGGCGCGGCCGGCGAACTGCTGCCGATTCTCGACCGGCTCGATCCGTCGATCAAGCTCGTGGTCAGCGGGCACACGCATCGCGCCTACATCTGCCCGCACGGTGAAGGCACGCAGCATTCGACCGTGTTTTACACGAGCGCCGGCAAATACGGTCAGTCGCTCAGCGATATCGACCTCACGATCGATCCGGCGACCGATACGATCGTCCACATCGACGCGCACAACGAGCTTGTCGTGAACGACGTCGCACCAAATCCCGCGCCGGCCGCCTATCCGGCGTTCACCGCGGACCCCGCCGTCGCCGCGCTCGTCGCGCGTTATGGGGCGGCGACAAAGCCGCTCGTGAATAGCGTCATCGGCCACATCACGGCTGACTTCACGGTCCAAGGCAGTTCGACCGCGAACGGCGGGACGGGAGAATGCACGCTCGGCGATCTGATCGCCGATGCGCGCCTCGAGGCAACGCGTTCGCAAGGGGCGGTCGCGGCGTTCATGAACGAGGGCGCGATGCGCGCGACGCTGCCCTTCCGTGCGCTCGACGGCTCGAAGACGCCGGGCGACGTGCTGCTCGGTGAGGCCTACTCGGTCGATCCGTTCGGCGACCTGATGTATACGGAAACGCTGACCGGCGCGCAACTCTACACGGTCCTCAGCGAGCAATGGCCCCGCACGGGCGAGGCCCAGCTGCTGAGTGTGTCGCGCGGCGTCCACTACGTCTGGGATGCGAGTCTGCCCGATGGCGCGAGCAAAGTCGTCCCCGGCAGCCTCACGATCGACGGACGTCCCGTCGTCATGACCGCGACCTATCGCGTTACCGTTGATGAGTTTCTGCTCCACGGCGGCGACGGGTTCGTCGGGTTCGAGAACGGGACGAACCCGGTCTCCGGCGACCTCGATCGCGACGTGCTCGATGCGTACATTACCGCGCACTCGCCGCTGACGCCGGGCCCGCGCGATCGGATCCAACGCATGCATTAGTGGGCTCGCAGGCGATCCGGCGTATCGCCTGGGGCGTGATCGCCGGCGCGACCGCGCGAGGTCGACGATGATTTTCCAACACCTTGGACGGCTCGCGGACTCCATAGGGAGAGGAACGCACTATCGCGTGGAGACCGCATGATCGACCTACCCGTAGAACAAATCGAGGCCGCCAGGGCCGGCGACCCGTCCGACATCGACCGGCTTATCGAGACGATTTGGCCCGATGCGTATCGACTCGCGCGCGCCATTCTGGGCGAGTCTCATGCCGCCGAAGACGCCGCGCAGGACGCGTGCGTGATCGTCTACCGGACGATTTCCTCACTCCGCGAGGCGGCTGCGTTCCGCGTCTGGCTCTACCGGATCGTCGTGCGCGCGGCAAGCGAGATCAAACGCCGGCGCGCGCGGCGCGAGCCGGAGATCGTTGATGTCGCGACGTCGAGCGACGAGAGCATACGGATCGACGTCTGGCGCGCGCTCGCTACGCTTCCGCCTGGGCTACGAACGATCATCGTCTTACGCTATTTTGAAGAACTCTCGAGCCGTGAGATTGCGGCAGTCTTGCGAATTCCCGACGGAACGGTGCGGTTCCAGCTCATGATCGGCCGACGCCGTCTCCGCCCACTGCTTGCCGAAACGCCGCCACCGTCCTTTCTCTCAACCGATGAGGTGAAATTCAATGCGATCTGACCGTTTCGAGGTCTTCGTCGATATGCGCACCCAGATTGCCGTCCCGCCGGTTCCGCTCGCGCGCATTCGCACGGCCGCTGCACGGAGCAATGCCGGCGTTCGGCCGCGTCGCGCGGGGTTCATCGCATCGCTCATCGCTGGAGCGGGGGTAGTCGTGGTCACCGTCGGCGCCGGTGTATGGAGCGAAGCCCGTATTTTGTTCCCCTCGTCCGGTGGAGTCAAGATCGTATCCGACTACACGGAATTCTCGATGTTGCCGCCGCCCGTTGAGAAAGTCCAGGCCGCCGTTCGTGCGGCGAACTTCCCGGTTATTTTGCCGAGCGGCTTCCCGGGAAGCGATCGCCCCACACGTATGGCGACCTTTGGCAAGCGTGCGATCTACGCGATCTATCTGGGATACAAGATTCGTGATGCGCGACCCCGTTCCGGGATCGCGTTCATCCTCTCACGGGCCGATGCCATGGATTCGGCGCAGCATCCGAACGGCGTCGTCGATGCTCCGTTCGGTGGGAGCTTTTTTACCGGAACGCCGCCTGGCGGGCACCGTATCATCTGGAAGATCGGCGGCGAAAGCGTGCTCGTGTTGCGCGGTACGGCAACCTCAGCCGAGCTATCCGCGATCCATCGCGCGATGCTCGCTCAAGCGCCGCGTTGACGCCCTACGTAGCGCCGCGTTCGACGTTCGTGGAAAGGAAGTGCGCGCTCAGCGCATCATGAACTCCGCATCAGCGCCATCGCCGAGAACGACCTCGTCCATGTCGCTGAGCGGCATGCCGTACGTTATCCCGCTGGAATGGAGCGCTTCTTCAACGATTGTCGAACGCTCAGAAACGTTCTTTCAACGTTTCCGGCTGCTGGCCGGGATCGATCTGAATTGGGGCTACATCTGCGATCGTTCGGTGTTCACCCGTATCTCGTTTTTTATCGAGTGAACGAGATGGCGCGAAGTGTAAGCATCGTGCGAGTCGTGCACGCCCGATGGATTTCGATGCTGACGATTTCGATTGAACTCTTTGCGCCCTCGCTCCGAAAGGTCCGATACATTTGACGCGTCCTGCCACCCCACTCATCATTGATACGGATCCCGGCGTTGATGACGCGATCGCCATTCTCTTCGCCTTGGTGTCACCCGAGCTCGATGTGGTGGGAATCACGACGGTGTTCGGCAATGCAGACGTGGCGACAACCACGCGGAACGCCTTTGCGATCC